>Ga0187784_10001219_pt1 | contig 20230 bp, 15 predicted proteins | sample 1015_SJ02_MP15_2_FD_132964 | JGI IMG/M metagenome (GOLD analysis project Ga0187784, IMG submission 132964) | Tropical peat soil microbial communities from peatlands in Department of Meta, Colombia - 1015_SJ02_MP15_20_MG | ecosystem: Environmental > Terrestrial > Soil > Wetlands > Peat | place...
GAGTGAAGGCTGGAGAATCTGTGACGGATAGAGTGAGGGTTATGGGAATCGCCTGACCCGGCACTATGGTTGTGTTGTTGTAGTTCCACGTTAGGTTTAAGTACGGTGTGGTTTGGTTTGGTCCAGATACGATGGGGTTACTGGAATTTAGAAACGTCCAGTTTGCTGCTTGGAGATGAAGTATTGTTTCGGCATTGCTTGTACTTTTTAGGTAGAGCGTAACGTTGTTCAATGATCCTGAGTAGATTGTGCCCCACTGAATATTGGTGGTTTCGTTTTGGAAGTTGGAGTCGTAGAATGCTGAGACGCCTATGGTGCGGATGTTGCCCATACTTATAAAGTTCAGGTGACTCGTCGTATCCAGCAATGCGGGGACGATTAGGGAGAGAGACAGTGCAATAGCCGCGACGCCTACGATCAGCAGTATTGTCCTCTTTTGATCCGGTAGGGATTTGATGACTGAGTTGAGCGGTTTCTTCGCTGTTCCCGGCATGGTGCATTTCTCCCAAAAGCCGAAACTTAATTGGGGGACCTGTATTAATATTCGAATTCGTTCGGATATGCACGTTTCTGTTTTGGAGGTATCATCATTGAAGATGAATAAATTAGGCTATTGTGCTTGAGGTTTGGTTAGTTCGGCGGTTATTCTCCATATGAGGAATCCGATGACGCTAAGGATGAATGATATGACGGCGAACGTGTCCACTCTGATCCACAGAATGAGATGAGACAGACCAGAAGGCAACAATCTAGGATGAGTCAACTGCACGAGCACCCCGTACATCCAGCCGAGAAGGCCGTATAGAAAGAGCATTTCGCCGACAACTTTAACGATGACCATGCCTGCGTAAGCGGCTCTCTTCATATCTACCAACTCATAACACGTGACAACTTAAGACTGATGTATTCTATGCTTGTGCTTTTCTGTGAGTGTGGGTCTAAGGGTCAGCGGTTCTTTTGATGCTCATTTGACGTCTATGTTGACGCGCTGCTCTTTCAGTTTAGTTGGGACATTGCTGCGTCATAGCGCCTTCACTGCTTCTTTATTTGTCGATCGCGTCAATGCAACCTTTTCTGCGACGAACAGTGGAAGATTGATTATTTTTGTTATCACGCCCAAACCAGAGAACATGTTCCTTAGGTTTTTTATGTCATCTGCGCTGACTGCTCCGATCGATGGTGCGCCCAGCACGTAGACCACTAGGAAGACTGCGAGGCTGGTTACAAGTTTTATCCAGTCGGCTGCGTTCAGAAATATCGTCGGCAGGTAAGCCACAAAGGCTGCAATCACTGAAGCAAAGAGAATCTTGGTTGAGGATTTGAAGTCGGCTTTGGCGCCGTGCTGTTTCCATATCCAGTGAAGCACCCAAAGCAAGCTTGGCACACCTGCGACAGTGCTCGCTATTATGAGACCTGTTATTCCAAGCGAGGGGATGAGGATGAAGCCTATTGGAAGGCCGATGATTAGTGTTATCACGCTTTGGATCATGAGTATTCTCGTTTCTCCCAGGCCGGATAGAAGATTGCCCGCGCTTAGGCTTCCAAAGAGGGCAAACAGGTTGCCTATGACGGCTATGGTTAGGAAGAAGGGGCCATACGCATATTTTTCTCCGTACAGCGTACCAACGATTGGACCCGAGAGGGCCATCATGGCAATCGTTGACGGAACTAACAGTATGGATGTGTACTTGATTGAGGATGTGAAGACCTTTTTTACGAGTTCATCATCGTTTTCTGTATCGAGTTTGGCGAACGCTGGGAATAGCACCGTACTTATTGGAATCGTGAGGAAGGTCAGTAGAACAGTGAAGTTTGATGCTACTAAATAGTTGCCGTACAGCGTATTGTCCACGAAGGATGGTGCCATGAAGAGGTATATCTGTGTCAGAATGCCTCCAAAGATTGAGGATATGCCGAGGGGCCATCCGTAGTTTAGCATTGTTCTGAACGTTTTCGTTATGTTGCTAGTGCCCTCTTTTCTTAGGGGCCTATAGAGCATGATGTAAAAGGTCACTAAGCCAATGGTTCCTGCGGCTATGAACCCTAGGCTATAGCCGATGACAGCTCCAAGAACGCTATAACCCAAGACGACTAGGATAGGGCCAACTACGGTTTTTACTATCGCCTGACAGATAAGTGTGAAGCTGTTGAGTTCCATTCTTTCGAAGCCTATGAAGACCGCTTGGGAAGCTGCGAGGAGTGAGCCCGCGATAATTGAGACGGAGATCACTTGTATGAAGAATGCGGACTCCGGTCTGCCAAATACTGCAATGGCGATGAAGGTGGCTAAGCCGAGTGAGAGGAAAGAAAGGGCGATGCCGGATGCGACCTCGAAGATTAGCCCCGCGGCTATCACACTGTGTATTTCTTCGGTTTTTTGCGAGGCTCTGAGGCTAGCGATGTACTTTGTCATGGCAGAGTTTATGCCCCAATCTCTGAACAGGTTTATCGTCGTCAGCGGGATGAGCACGATGCCGTAAAGCCCATATTCGTCAGGTGTCAAGAGCCTGCCCAGAATTATGGCCCCCACAGCCATGATTATAGTTGACGCAGCTACGCCTATGAGCAGCTGAAAGCTTCCAGTAGCCGAGGTCTTACCCATCTCAAGCGCTTTTTCCACGGTTTTTCTTCCCTTGTAAGCTGTTCAGATGCCGTACGTTCCGGCGTCACGTTAGCCCGTCTAGCTGAGGCATATTATCTTTTTGTCTACCATCATCAGAGTAAAAAAGCTAAGAGCTCGTTGAAGATTAAAAGCGCGCGCTATAATCCCCTGCGGCATCACGTATTGTTTTGGCAAAATTTCCGACCTCTAACTCACGATCGCGTTCGAAAACGGTGCTGGTATAGCCCTATCCTAAAGGGCTTGTTCGTTGCAAGTATTTATGAAGGCGGTGTATTGGAGGGAACTCATAACCGTATATTGTCGTTCCCATGGCAGCAGCAACTGCAGGGTCCTCAAAATGTTTAAGCGCGCGTTACACTTATTCACTCGATGTATGTTCTCAGATCCGTCAATGGAGAATAGCTGCTATGTAACTTTCTTGATAAGAGCCATTTTAGTTTAATGAGATCTGAGTGGAAGGAGCCTTCTATACGAATAATTCGGTCTAGCTCCCTATTCTTACATATTTTCTTAATGTTATCGGCGGTCGAGAAGATGCGCCAAATGATTCGGTGCATTCTAGAAAGATTCTTTTCGAGACCGTACAGTCGATAAAACATGAGGTCGCGTTCGATTCAACGTAAGCGTTCCCTTTTCGAGTCTCTTATGTTTCGGCTAAGGGTCTGACCATGCTCAAGATGATAGACTTCTGCCTTGGCATTGAAAATCAAACCATAACCTTTTCTCCAGATATGCCAGCCCATAAACTGTTCACATCCCAAGCCGAGGATCCATGATTTTGGAAAACTGAAGTCTTTCACAGCTTCGGATAGCACAGACATGTTGGCGCCCATCCCTAGAAGTGAGTTCGCAAGTTTGTGTGACGCGATTCGCCCTACGTCGTAATTATATTCTACAACTCCTGCCTTCGATATGTAAACGAGATAATCTTCCAAGCCTTCAATAGGGCAACTCCAGACCTTAAGTGCAAAGCGCTTGAGAAAATTTTCTTGGCAAGGGATAATTTGTGACATTTGACCTCTCATAGGAACGAGTTTTTCACCTGCGAGTTTTGCCGATAAAACGTTCCCTGATACTCCCCCAACATTAGGAATTTCGTATGCTTCTACGTGACTTTGAACCCATCTTGGAACCGGTAGGGCATCGTCGTCTAATAGCACGATTATCTTTCCATTGGAATTTGCCAGCCCAAGGTTAAGTGCATCTGTGATGTACCCTTTGGTTTGAACAGTCAGGCGTATTTTCAATACTTTCTCGTATTTTTCGATAATGTCTTCTGTTCCGTCTCCGCTGGGTTTCAGTATCACTTCAACGTCGAAATCATGATAGGTCTGTTTTGTTAATGCTTCAAAAACATAATTCAGCGAGTGCGCCCGCTTGTATGTCGGTATTACGACGGAGACAGGGACATCCGTCATTTTTGTTTCGTCTCGATGTTCACTGAATTTACTAATTACTTGAATTACAATAACAAGTGCCGCCTAGGAATTGCTGCTTCTAAAGCCAGAATCGTTGGTAGCAGCCAAGCTTATTTGATTCTTGTATGCGAGGGAGATGGCTTCCATGTCTTTAAGGCCGTCCTTTCCGGTGGGCGAAGGAGAAAAATCGCAAATTACGCAATTGACAAAGTTGCGAAGTTCAGCCATATACGACGTGGAGAACTGTGAACTACCAATGGTTAGCATTTTGGTGGCTGTCAATATAGGATTTGAAGTGTGAGGTTGGGTTTTCAAGTGATTGACTGTCCCAAACAGCTCAACTTGTATGCTCGTAGTTTGAGAGAACCATCCGACGCTTATTATGCCAAGAGTCCCTGTTTGAAATTTAGCGAGACATGTTGCTGTGTCTTCGAGATCAAGATTGAATCGATAACCGAAGTGACTTTTTATGTCTGTTATTTCGCCGAAGTACCAACGGAGAAGGTTTAGCATGTGGCTGCCAAGGTCGATGAGTGTGCCACCTCCGCTCAGTTCTTTGCTGAACCACCACTCGGAGACAGGAATGGGCGCGTAATCCTGCATTCTGTGAGTGAAGGGACCATTGCTTATATTTATCGCAGACGCAATTTCCACATCACCTAACGTCCCACTTTGGAGTTTCTCTTTAAAGTCACGGAATGTTGGACTGAACCTCAGTGGGTAGCCTATCATAAGCTTTATAGAATGTCTTTGTGCAGCTGCGATGATTTCATGCGCTTCTTGAACGTTTCTTGCGATTGGTTTTTCCAAGAGAACGTGTTTTCCTTCCTCAGCAGCTCGCATTGCACATTGCAGGTGAAGATAAGTTGGTAAAGCGATGATTACGGCATCAATCTCTGGGTTTTTTAGAAGTTGTTCATAATCGTCGAATGTATTCTTGACACCGGCATCTCTAGCGTCCTTGAGGGCTTTTTTCGATACGTCTGAGACCGCTATTAGACTCGTGTTCTCCAGCTTCAGACTGTTTTGCATATGGATTTTGCCCATGTGCCCTAGCCCGATTATTCCCACTCTAAGCTTCTTCAATGACAATGATTCTCCATTGACCTTGGCGCTATTCTAGTCCGAGCTTTTTGCCCAGTTTCATGCGAATTGCCAAGTTGTACGCTCTGCTCACAAGTATGGTCCTAACGTCTTTCTTAGGATATCTATCCCTAAAGTAGCTAAGTGGAATGCCTTTCTCGACAAAGCTTAGGTTTCCCAAACCCTCTTTGGTCGCCAGTCGAATGTATCTTATTTTTTTCGGATTAACCTTTGCAATTTTGGCGGCTGCTGCGTCGATTGCCACAGGATCTGTGCTTGCTATCACTAGTCCTAGTCGACGTGGCTGGATTCCTGAAACTATGCCACCATCGACTAGACAAAGATCAAATCGCATTGCCTTGTTAAGAGCGACAATCATTTCTTCAAGTTTCGGGTGATATCTGAACTTTTTGGGATACGGATTGCAACCGAAGACATTCTTTAGTGCGCAGGTTATTTTGATTCTTTCAAGGCTGTATTTGATTTTTGTCGCGTTAATCTTCAGGTCTGCACTTTGAATGGTGTTGGGCATTCTTAAACGAAAAGGTTGGTTGTTAACAGTGACTTCGATGGGGGTGGTCTTGTCTTCTGAAAGATTGACTAGTTTTACGTTATAGTCTCTTGAGAGTTTTTCATAACCGAGCAGCCTAAACGCGTGTTTGCATTTCATGGCTGATGCGTCGGCTTCTACGATAGAAATGTCGATGTTTGGCGAAATCTGCTCACGAAGTAAATCGATCAAGGCGCCTACGAATCTCGGATCTGTAGTTTGACCCGTGGAATAATCCCAGTAATAGCACATGTTAGGCTTAATAACTACATTTTCCACATTACGCGGGAAACTGAAATGAATCAGATCTAGAGAATCTAAGATCGCTTGCTTCAACCGATTTTGACCAATCTTAACAAAACTTACCGCACTCAAACTGGTATCTCCTTATCTGATTCTTGAAAGCAAATGCTAAACTTCCGTGCAAGTGACATTTTTATTTCTTTTGTGAACAATAAGCAGAGAATATTTTGATGAAGTTTCTGTGAAAATTGGGTTCCGCGAACCTTTCAGCTATAGAGTTCATTCTTCTAGCCTGCTTTGGTGACCAGCTGTTGATTGCCTTTTCCACCTTTTCAGCTGCGTCATCGAGATTCTCATATCTGAACTCCTTTGGGACGAACTCTTTTGCACCGCCGTCATCGTAGACGACTGGTATACAGCCGAGGGCCATTGCTTCTGCTATAGATATCCCAAAGTGTTCGAGAGTTGGTGGATGTAAATATACTTTGGTCTTCCTAAGTAGATCTAGAATTCCTTTTCGAGACGCGTCTTTCAAGATAGTAATCTTTCTTTCGAGGTTAAACTCTTTCATTTTAGCATTTATGATTCTCAAAGTGGTATCATCGTGCCCGAAACCCATTATTACGAATCTTACATTTTTTTCCTTTACCGCTTTTGCGATGTACGGAATCGTTTCCATTCTTTTATCTCGTGTAATACGACCAATGCTCGTAACTAGATTTTCTCGCGAGTGACCATTTGGAATCTGAGAATCTTCTTGGAAAAACGCCCTTGAAACTGGGGGGTAAAGGACTTCAGCTTTGGCTCCAAGAGACTCTTGTATCGCACTTGCAGTATAGCGACTATTCGCAAGAATCAACTTTTGGCTGTATGATTCGAGATTCTTCTCAAAGAAAATGTATGGGAGATTGAAAGCCTCCCGCCAACATCCTCTACTATTTTTCAAATATGGAAAATGTTGTCTGAAGAGAAAAGAATTGATGTATGGGAAATGAAGGTAGCAAACGTCGGTCCATGGGAAAACGTAATTAGAATAAGTATCTATGCAAACGTGGCATTTCTTTTTCAATGTCAAGAGTCTAAAAGCCGACGCATAGACATCGACTAAACTTCGAGGTGGTAGGAAAGAAGTTTTTACGATTTCTTTAGCTAAAGGCGATATTCTTGTTCCAAGCAACTCAATAATTTTCTTTTGATCAACACTGTCAGAGGCGAAAAGGATAACATCATGCCCAGCCTCTGCAAGAGCATTTATGACGGAGACTGTTACAACGACCGAGCCGCCAAAGTACTTTGGGCGGAATGGCGGGTGAAAAACTCCTACCTTCAAGAAGATATCGCCTGAATATTCAAGACCGCATCGATGTTTCCGAGTATACCGCTTCGACATCAAGGCCGGCTTGTAGGCCACGCATTCCGAGAATAGGAATGAAACTTTTATTCATACGTGGTCATGCCGACAATAACATCGAGTTATACAACCGGAGAAGGTACCTAGCAATCACCTGTGACGAGAAGTTTTTGACAACCCATTCCCTTCCGTCTTCACTGAAGGCATTCCTAAGATCTCTGTTGTCTAACAAAGACTGAATCGCATGTGCCAATTCTTCAGAAACTCCGCAACGTACTAAGATACCGTTTTTGTTGTTTTTGACAACTTCGGGTATTCCCCCTACACTTGACGCTATCACAGGGGTTCCACAAGACATGGCTTCTAAGTTGACTATTCCGAACGGTTCCGAAAGCGATGGACAAACGAATATGGTTGCTCGCTGGTACCATCGAATCAACTCTTCTTTTGTTTGGACGCCCAGAAAACTGATTTTGTGGGTTGTTGTTTCATTGAGACGATTAATGTACCTCAAGATTTCGTCATAGTACGCAGGAGAAAAACTTGAGCGTGGTCCAATAATCACGAGTGTGACGGGAGACTTGACGTATTCCAAGGATTTTAATAATATGTGCAATCCCTTGTTCGGAACTATCCTTCCGACAAACAACAACAAATTTCTGGCTCTTAGTTTGTTGTTAGGTCGAAATATTTCAGTATCAACACCGTTTGGTACTATCCTAATGTTATTCTTAGGAATGCCGAGATCGATTAACAGACGCCGTATTGGATCAGAGACCGCTACATAAACGTGTGAGATTTTTCTGAGGGCTTTGCAACTTGCAGGGTTCTTCTTATAAAATCGATATGAAACGTCAAGACAATGGCAATGCATGATTTTTGGTTTCTTGACGAAATACGAAAATAACGGCAACGACAGCTCCGTCTCATTATGAAAATGAATTATATCATATTCTTTCATGAATCTTTGGAATGGACCTGGAACCAAGCCGATTTGAAGCAACCCTGATGGCCTTATCGCCTTGAGGCATCGTATCTTTATGATCTTGCTCTTGTCCATCTGAACTATGATATTTTTCCATACAGGACGATCCCCTCCGCTAAGGTTGAAAGTCAAAACATCTGTTTTAATCCCAATCTCGTTTAGCCTCAGGGAAGCATTCTGAATGAAGCTCTCTGTCCCTCCAATAACTGGGTAATAGAAGGGGGTCACCATCAAAACTTTCATCTTGAGGCTTTGCCATCCTGTAGGTTGAGTTTATCAGAAAATCCGGGTTGCTTATCCGGCGCACTAGATGCGCCCACAATTCATAACCGTGGGTCAAACGGATCGTGCCTTGCTATTCAAGAACGAATGAGAGCTAGATCTCGGTAGGAAATGCAGTGAAGACGAAACATTATGGCGTGAAGCTTTCGAAGATCTCACAATGCCTGCGCGCTAGTGAAGAATAAGCTCTAATTCTTGGTATAGCTCTTATGCTGGGAAGAACTGTGAAATTTCAGAGGGCTCATATCATGTTCATTTCGGTCTTGAAGTGTAATTTTAATCATTTCTATTAGGCGTCATAAACCTTGGATTCTAACAAGATCATAGGACTTTATCGAGGCCTGTAAAGCACACAAAAAGTGCTGACAACGAGTTGATCAACACATAACATGAAGTGAAGGATCTGTCAGACAGAATTTGAAAGATGCTTTGAACTAGTCTGCCAACAGCATACCTGAAGGCCCAAATCCTAGAGTTCCTCTTCTTGAGAAGTATTCTTGCTTCGCCTATTCCTCCTTCAAAAGAGCGTCTGAGAATGTATGCTACTTTTAGTCTGTCTGTGGAGATTTGATGATAGACTTTTGCGTATGGCGTGTATAAAAGTTTGATTCCTGAGGCAACGAGGGTTTGACAAAAATCAACGTCTTCTCCAGACAAAATACGCCTCCCCCGCCTAGTAACACCGAGTGCCTCGTCAAACCTTATAGAATCGAAGATCTCTGTTTTGAAAGCTGAATTCGAGGTTATAATGCATTGGACAGGCTTTACCTCTTGCCCTGCACTATATAGTCCTAAGGCAGCTTTTACGAGAATCTTCCTTGGAATTATCTCAGGGTGCAGTGGGTAAACAGGACCACCAACGCCGACGATAGCTTTAGAAGCATGGAACCCTGATACCAAGCTCCTAAGCCATTGCACATCAACCACACAATCATCATCTGTGTATGCAACTATGGAACCTCTTGCCAATTCTGCTCCTTTGTTTCTGGCGTATGCTAATCCGAACCTGCCTTCGGTGATAAATCGAATTTCAGAGAAATCTTTACACAGTTCCTCTGTCCCGTCGGTTGATCCACCGTCCACTATTATCATCTCGTAGCGAGACTTCGGATATTCCATCTTGAGAATTGAGTTAAGACAATCTCTCAAGAGTCTCCTCCTATTTAGGGTGCAAATTACGATAGAAATGAATGGAAATGTTTTAGTCTCATCCATTCAAATCTTCACCTATCACCACAGCATGAGAGCGCGAACACACTCATTTCCGATTTCATCTGTGTACTATTGACTCGTTATGTTGTTCACGTTGAATAGTTGAGAGATAGGTCTGTCATGGGCGCGCCCCTGCTTTATACCTTCAATCCTTTAATTTCTCCATATCTCGTAACATGGATAATGTTTATTTGGCAAAGACTCTTCCAACAATTCAGCACAACTCAATCGCTTTTCCTAGTAACTAATTCAGTTCGGTTTGACATAAATTTTCAAAGATAATGGCCTTTCTCTCGTCAGTGCTAGCATTTTCGATGAAGCTTTCGATTCCACCAATCGCTGGAAAATAGAAAGGTGTTGCTATCAGAACTCTCATTGCTCAGCACCGTTTATAGTGCTTTTATGGGCGCTTGTTGATTTCTTCCTCAGACAAGTTCAGCAGCGTGCGCTCCATATCTTTATGAGAAAGTGCTCATAACGTCAAAAGCATCACGGAGTGATGCTCTTGTAGATTTCACATTGGCCATTCGAGTAAATTTTGTTCTGATTTTCAAGAATCGGCGATATTTGACTGGCGTTAAAAATGCCCCCTTTGTTTATCAGATAAACATTCGCCAGATATACAAAGTCGTTTGAAGCAAGCCTTGTAGCGTTTGATAAAATGTAGACATTGCCTCCCCCCATGCTGCAATAAGCCGTTAAAACTTCGTCTTGCGATACCGCGTCTGAATAGATAGAGATGTTGGTAACATTTGCGTATTGGGGTAACCATCGAGCACCGTCCACTTCTTGATCATTGACAATGTAGCCGTAAAGCGTTAGATTGCTCCATCTATACATACTTAAGGGAAGAGAATAGCTCTGGACCTTTGTGACTTCAAAAACGAAACCTGTTTGAAATAAGAAAAGGGGAATGATTATTGCAAAGAGTAGAATGACTGCGGAGAATTTTCGGAAGTTGGGTTTCGGCACGAGTTCTATTATTGTTTTTCCGCCTAAAATTGCGAGGGGAGCGAGAATAATAAGAGTCGTTTCGTAGAACCTTGACATTAAGAAGGTATTTGCGAGGTTCGGAAGAAGGACGTTTGCTGCTAGGATCGCCATGTTCAAAGTTGCAATTACTTTGTATTCGATACTGAATTTGGAAGTCCTATTCTTGGTCGTTAAGAGTTTAATGAAACCTACTACTAGTAAAAGCTCGGTTACAATGAACAAATCAGCACTAATTTTAGCAAAAATCGTAGGGGTTTGAACCACACCTAAACCCGCTAAAGCAGTTCCTCTAGATGCAGGGTTGAAAAACTGACCGAGACCACTCATTACAGTATTCATATCTGAAGCGAAGTAGTTGAAAGTGGCCGATGAATTGACAAAAACGTACCAAAATAAAGCGATTGTTAAAGAAAATACGATTAACGGTAATGGTATTTTTATTCGGTATATTGAGAAATGCCCTTTTTTCATATAATCCATTATCGCAATAATGAGAAATGTTGCAAGAATCGTGAATAGGAAAATGTACGCAAGACTATAGTGAGATACCACTAAGCCTACGCTGAAAATTATAAGAAGGACATTCTTTTTTGAGGGAGAAAATTCTTTCTTAAAAAGCAGTAAGAACAGTGACACATAGAACAGTTGTCCGATCTCTTGTACAGACGAACCCACTCCTTTGCCTACAGAAACAGCGATCAGAAAGAACGTTGCTAGGAATGCTGTTTTGTTGTCTGTTTGTGTTTGATAAAGTTTGTATGTTCCCAAAGCTATGAAACAGACTACTAAGGGATAAAGAAGTTTGAAGATTGTGGAACCGTCTAGCCCTGTAATAGTCGAGAATATCACGGGCAAAATTGTTACACTTAGCATGGTCAAAGCTTGGGAAAGAAGGGGACCATAAAGAGAAACCGGTGCGGCAGAATTCCAAAAATGGTTTGTATCCGTCAATTTAAAAGCTTGATATTCAAGCCACTGGTCACCATTCCCTGTGATGTACTTTGTGACTAATGCATAGTTGCTAACGAAGAACAGCGAACAAACAAAAATAACGAGCAATATAAATGGGTAGTAGTTTGAAGGAATGATTTTTTCTGAAAGAAAAACTAAAGAGACGCAAGCCGAAATTGCGAGTATCAAGAGAAGAAGGAAAAAGCTGTTTCCAGAAATGTTTACTATGACTATTCCATAAGACCCTAAGATGATAAGCGAAAGGGACAATAATATTAAGAACAGTGATTTCGAGTGTTTTAGCCGGATCGTGGTCGATAAGCCTGAATCAGCGCTCCTAGCGCCCATAAAACTCATCAAAAGTATGACCGTATTAATGCTGAAGATGAGGAAATTAAGCGAGAGAGGATCGGTAACGGCCAATTTTCCGATCTCATTAATGACAACGCCCAAGAACATCAAGAAAGCAATGCTTAATGCTGCCGAAAAAAAGACTTTCTCAGTTATGTCTAAATTCTTAGGCGCGAGTAGCTTTAATATAACGACGCCCGGAACAAACATAAGATAAAGAAAGCATATGACCATCCGTGCAATTGGAACGTCCGCGTACACCGAAAAGTAAACAGCGATCTGCAGAACCAACACTAGCCCTACAAGGCCATATGATTCCCAGCTGCGATTCGTGGACATTTGGCTTACCTTATTGTTTTTCTAGACATTCTACCTATATTCCAAATGCTTATCAATCCATGCTTCTTGTGTAGCGTTGTCATATTTCAGATTCTAGCAGACCCGGAGCTATGTAGTCATTTTAGATGCGAAATTGAAGGCTTGGCAAGAATGCTATGTCAAGTTTGGTCGTGCGTTATCCTCTAACAGGATGGTACATTTCACTTGAGTTGACGATAGAATTCATTTTTCTTGATTGCAGTCGTTGGTGGAAATTGTGAGCGTATATTGTACACTCGTAAAACACTTAGTCAGAAACACTTATTAAAAGTGACAAGCTTCACTAATATTCATAACATTGGAGCGAAGCTGAAGGAACGCATGTTGGAAAAGCTTCGATTCGAATCGATAGTTCTCATTACGGTCGCACTTGTGGGAATCCTGATGGTCTCCTCTGTTGCCTTTTCATTGTCATCAAGTGTCACGACCATAAGCAGTTCAGGCGCGATAGTAACTATTCAGCCCCTTCACGTTGATGGCAGTTACATAAAGGACTCAAACAACAATACTGTGGTTCTCAAAGGAGTTGACGTCGGAGGTTTTGACAATTGCCCAGGCGGTGTTTGGGAAGGAACAGACCTTCTGACTTATGCAAATTGGCAAAGCAATCAAGGTTTAGTAACGGCAACCCTTAGCACGTTACTAAGTTGGGGTTGCACCGACGTTAGAACTTTTTATGCGGCGCAATACTGGATTCAGAACACTAACAATTTTCAGACTATAGTTTATCAGTATGCACAGCTTTTGGCTCAGAGAGGTATGTACCTTATATTTTGTCCGTATACAATTTGGGGCTGGTTTAGCGCCTCTGGAGTCCGCCAAGATAGCTATTCGCAAGAACCTCTGCCATACCCACCATATCAACTTTATGCAAATGATTCAACAATAATCAGTAGCCAAGCTGCTTATGAGAAAATGATGGTTTCTGTGGCGACAACGCTCAAAAATTGCTCCAACGTAATAATCGAGTTGTGGAATGAACCACAAGGCAACTCTACAAACGGCTGGTTCTCCGTCATGCAGACAACGATAAACATGATTCGCAGTGCCGGTGTAAACAATATTATTTTAGCGTCAGAAGGTTACGGTATATGGTGCAATCTTCAGTACCCACCGCCAACTCCACCTACCTATTCTGGTGGAAACCCAGCACAGACACTAAGTTGGGTTTATGAGTATCCTTTGAATGGGTCAAATATTGCCTACGATGCTCACTATTATGATGCTTTTGGACAAAACATAACATATAGTCAAGATGTGCAAGGACTCACGGACTGTTGGGTTCCTTATGTGTTAAACACTTTGGATAAACCTGTACTGTTCGGAGAAATTGGAGCAGACCAATATTACACTGGAGTAGCTTTGACGGAAGAACTTAACACTTTCAACAACACGCTGCGAATATTGAATAGCTGGGGCACAGGATGGTGCGCATGGTATTTCAATTCAGCCGGAGAATACGGACTCTTGAAAAGTTATGCTCCTTCATGGACGCCTTCTGTTGCTGGAACAATTGTTCTTGATTACGCATAACAAATGTGCCTGCGCAACCTTCAAAAACGATAAAGAAAAGCTCATGTACTTTAGCACGCACTCTTGAATGAAAACCGATAACTAGATAATTTTGGCATTTATGAATGGAACCTAATGAATTGCTAAGAAAAAAGAAGATTTAAGGCGATTTCTAACCTTTGTATAATTTGCGACCAATCATATGTGCTTGTTGCAAGCACTCTTGCCGCCTTTCCCACTGTCGTTGAGAGGTTCTTGTCTTTGAGTAATTTAATTACGCAAAGTGAAAAATCTTCAAGGTCGTCTTCTATGAAAATATTGACGCCGTCCTTTATATTAAGACCCTCCGCACCTGTTGAGGTTGAGACCACGGGAAGGCCACAAGAGAAATACTCTAGAATCTTCAACCTGGTACCTGACCCGTGAAGCAAAGGAGCGACTGCAACGTCAGAAATGTTAAGAATGTCCGAGACACTATTCACAGCGCCCGTAAAGGTAAGTTTGGGCAGTTCCAGTTTCTCCCGATTTCTTCCAATCACAAAGAATTTGACATCTTTGATTTCGTCCATTACTCGCGGCGCAATTACCGAGGATAGTATTTGAACTGCTTCACGATTAGGTAAGTAATCCAAGTTCCCCACGAAGACTACTATTTGAGACTCTTTCAGATCATATTTTTTTCTCAGAGTTTTTCTCTGCTCTTGTGACTTTGCAAACAGGTTGGTATCTACGCCGTTAGGAACGACTTCTATTTTGCATTTCTGCAAACCAATTGAAGCAAGGTACCTTTTTTCTTCATCAGAGACTGTCAGTAACAAATCTGCACTTTTGTAAGCCAATTTTTCTAGAAAAGTCTCAAACATTCTGCGCAATATGTTGGTATGTTTGACTCTTAAGGCCTGAAAAACATCATGGCAATCGACGATGACTGGCCTTTTCAAAACCTTTCTGATTAATGGAATAAGCAGACCACTGGATGATTGCTGTTCGATTTGGACAACATCATACTCGCGAACTATTCGACTTACCCTTAGAATGAAAAGCAAATCATAAAAAAAGAGCGCAGTTGGCCTCGATACTCCTAACAACTTCGAAATTACCTGCAACAAAGCTTTTGGACAAAAACCCTCAACACTCTCTACAACAAATCCGTCTGTACTCTCTCGTGCCATCTTCTCTTTAGGAATAACAACCCGTACATGGTGCCCCGCAGAAACAAGACCCTTGGCCAAATTATAAATCCGAATGGATGATCCAGTGTCCCTCAGCATCAGATCCTCAAAGCAACTTAAAACACAGATCCTCACGTCCACAACCTCACCCAAAAAGTTCAAGCGATTACTCTAAACCAACATCACTTAACTTCCCATTCGCAAAACCAAAACACCATGCCATCATTTTGAAGGCGAAATGAAAAGGTAGCAAGATAACCGACCTTCGGCGCACCATCCTGTAAGCATTAGGCATCCGTAGGAGCCCAACGAAAAAGGCCGCAATTGGCGTCATTTTCGCAATCGAAAATAGACTAGAATTTCTTCGATAAAGTCTCCTAAGCCCATACCCATGCCAAAGATATTGTCTCCACAATCCCTGCCATGTCTGCCTTCCCCTTTCGAAAAACACCGCATCACTCTTGCCAACCATCCAGCGGGCTGCTTTTATCCTATAGGCAGCATCCAGATCCTCTCCAACGCCTCTTATTGCAGGATCAAAACCGCCAATCTGCTTAAGAGCACTAACTCTAAAAATAGTTCCACCAGTCCCGGGCAACCTTTTGTCCGATATATCTTTGTCAGAATCATATACCATAAAGGATACGTTCTCCAAATCTGCAATCAAGCTGCCCGCAGGAAAAATGCCCCGTTTCCCTCCAGCAATTCCGATTTCGGGGTGCGCCTCCATAAACTCAACTTGTCTGCGGACATGATCCTTACGCAACATCATGTCTCCATCAACCCAGATGATGTAGTGCCCGCTGGTGTTATCAAGAACTATGTTCCTTGAAGGCCCTAATCCCATCCATTCGTGATGAAATACCTTAACGCTCATATCCATTGCAATAGCATAGCTCTTGACGATTGACGAACTACTATCCTCACTGCCATCGTCCACGAAAATGACCTCGATCAACTCATGCGGAAAATCCTGATCAATTATACTGTTTATAACCTCAGGTAATGTGGCCTCATTATTTCTGATGCAGACTCCAATGGTAACAATGACTGCCACACAAACAAACCTCTTGGCGCGCGAGAGCCTCAATTCGATTAAGAAATCGAGCCTTCCTAAATTAGATCAAATTGACTCAATGTTTCTCTTGTTAGCCATGCTCTATCTTCCGGCTGGCTCCAAATCGAAAACCGTTTATCCATAACCACTCCGAGTGTCGCCACGAGAAGCAAAATATTACTTTCAAGAATTTCGTAAAAATAAAACCTAATTCTGGGCACTAAGAGAAGCGCAAAGAGAACCAGGAGAAAAGGAAAATTAAGGACCATAAAAACCGTAAGCACAATTAGAATCGCAAATGATATGGGAGAAATAAGATATAAAAAAACGTTGGGAACGATGGTTCTTTTAGTTGTTTTCACTTTTCCTTTAACCAGTAGACTAAGGTATCTAGCGAAAACGCGTACGAGTTGATTGGCCCTTCGTAATTTTATACCAAGTTTACCTCGAAGAGACACCGGAAAGGTTGAATAGAACTCACCCTCTTTGACCAACATCGTCCTAAGGTTCTTTTCGACAACTTGTATCACAGTACCGCAGTCGTCGGACCCTGTCAGATAAGGGTCGAATCTGCCAAAGGTTTCCTTCTTGAACGCACTGAACCCCCCTTCCAAAAAAACTGTGGATCCTACTTTTGATTCCCCGAGTCTAAGATCATTGGCAGATCTCAGATAACGTTCTTCCATCCTCGTAACCCACGTTTGATTTGAATTTAGAAGAATCTTTGGCCCTCCGATCGCGCCGACAGTCGAATCAGCTAAGAAAGGCATGGCTTTGCCAAGTATATCCGAAGGCCAGAAACAATCAGCATCGGAGACTATTATCACATCGCCTTTGCAATGACCTAAGGCATAATTCAACGCATGAGATTTTCCTCTTCTTTCTTTTTCCACTAAAACCTCGATGTTAACTTGCGGCTCTTTCCGCGAAAACTGTCTTGCGATCTCAGCAGTGTTATCGGAAGAATTGCTATCGACAACAACTATTTCCATCTTGTCTTTCGGATATACTAAGCGACATAAGTTGGCCAGCTTGAACGAAATAATGCTCGATTCGTTATAGGTAGGTACCATTACAGAAATCCTAGGTTTAAAATTATCATCGACCTTAGTCGGCCACGATCGCTTAGACTTATTTTTCATATAAAGAAAAATGAACCCCGCTGGTCCAAAAGACAAGAGACCAAACAGCAACCAGATCCCTAGAAGAAACGACAAAAGCGACCACTAAACTTCAAATGACATATGCGACGACTGGAACGATGCTATTTTTCTAAGAACGAGGGAAGAACGTCTCCAGCAACCTTTGCGTACGCCCTCAACATTTTCAATTGCATGTTCCATGAAACAGTGTGCAGAAAATGATTGTAGCTGGGAAAATTCTTCTTAATCTCTTTTAGTTTAACGTTGTCTTCGATCAACTCGATATTCTTTACTTGACCAATTTGTTCTTTTGCTGCTAAATTAAGATATGGTATTCGCCTGGGATTGAATCCCATTATTTTGGCCGCAACAAAATCCGTGGCTAGGGGATCATCGCCGGCTAAAATTACTCCTAGTTTTTTAGGATGTGATCCATGGACGATGAGACCATCTACGACCGTGACATGCGACTTCACCTGTTTATTGATTGCAACAATTATCTGAGAAATGATTTCGTGGTAGGAGTATTTTCTCGGTTTTGAAATTGCTCCGAACATGTTTTTTAGGGCGCATGTGGCGCCAACAAAATTATGAGTTTTGAGTTTAGGAATGTTAATTATTAAATCAGCTTTTAAAAGAACCTCATTAATTGGCAGCGCGATTTCTCTTCCATCGACATTAATCTTTACGTTAACGATGTTTCCTTCGCTCAAATTTTTCAGCTCAACGTTCTTTGCTTGGCACAATTTGTCATATCCAAGGACTCTAAAGGAATACTTCGTTTTCATCGCGGATGCATCGGCTTCGGCCACGGAGATGGCAACGTCATTACCCAGTCTGTGTCTCACATAGTCGATGATCGATGAAACTATTCGAGGATCGGTAGTTTCCCCTGTTGAGTAATTCCAATAGTAACATAAGTTAGGTTTTAGAACCACGCTTTGAGTTTTGCTTTTGAAGCTGAAACCTAATTTGTCAATGGCATTCGCCACTGTGGCATCTATCTCGGCATCTGAGAAATTATTCGCCTTTAGTGAAGTCAAAACCACCTTAGCCATCTAATTGACACCATCTTGTTTGTAGATCAAGTCAATAGTTCGCATCACATCTAATTCCTCTTTCAAAGAAATTGGCAACTCAGTTCCCTGTTTTAAGTGATCAAAGAACACGTTCAATATTCTATAGAATGAATAGTAATAGTAAGTATAAGAGAGATAACGCAATTTCTTTCCAACAATTTTCCTGAAAAGGTTCGACACCCCTTCCCTAACAGCGTAAACCTTGGGGTTTCTTGGCTCGTACCGTTCTGTTGAATCATATCCGGCTGTTCCATGGAGATTTATTCTAAAATTGAAATCTGGAAAAATCGACCTAGAAAACCATCCCACGTTTACTAGGCATGTCGTTGATTTATTCTTTGACTCCAAGACAACCGTGCTCTTATCTTCTACGGGTAAGTTGAGTTCATGCCCTAAGTTTGAGTAGTTCACTTGCAGGTCGCCAAACATCCAGAATAATAGGTCTAGCAAGTGATAACCCAAATCGAGCAATGCTCCGCCTCCGGACATTTCTTTGTCAAACCACCATTCCGGGATCGGTGTTGGAACAACCCCGTGCGAAATAGGGCCGTTCAGGATCAGCTCCGATGTCGCTATAGCAACATTGCCTATTCTTCCCTCGTCAAAACTTTTCTTTAACCTCTCTACACAGTCAAAATATCGATAATTAGCACCAACCATCAGTCTAACATTTTCCTTTCTTATTTTTTGAACAATTTCCTGTCCCTCAATGAAGTTTCGAGCCAATGGCTTGTCTAGAAAGATATCTAATTTACTTTCTGCTGCACGGAATACGCTTTCTTTCTTGAGAAAGTTTGGCAGAGATATTATAACTGCATCCAACTCTTCGGCATCTATCAAATCACCGTAATCCTCATAGGTTTTCAAATTATATTTTTCGACAGATTTTCGGTTTCTTTCACTCTTATCTGCAACAGCCATTACTTTGATATCATCTATGTGCAGGGCGTTCATTAAGTGAAGCCCCCCCATGTGACCTATGCCAATAAGTCCAACCTTAAGCAAAATTTCACCTGCTTTCCTATAGGTAAGGTTTTTAAACGTGTTTAATGCCGAGACAACGAAGCAAAACTGAGCAATTACTATCAATCTGGTTCAAAAATGACATGCAGATAATTAGGCCAGGCTTTCGCTCACGATCCTCTTAAGGATTATTAAGCCGTGTCGTAACTTCAGTTTTTTCTCCCCCAATCGGGTCCTATAAGTTATCGGAATTTCAACGATTTGGTATCCTTTGCGTTCAACTCGGTAGTTCATTTCAGCTTCTACATCAAAGCCGCGACTCTTGAGTTTCCACCCTTTCAAGACCTCTGATCTGACCACTCTCAGACCAGACAATGGGTCCTTGAGCTTAATTCCGTTAACCATATGCTGGGCGAAGGCTAAAAATCGATTTCCCGCATAAAATGTGTCAGCACTCACTGCTTTGAATTTAATACCACCATCGAACCGATTTCCAACAACCATACCTATATTGGGATCGTGATCCAGAATTTCGATCATTTTCGGAATGTACTCCGCGGGATAAGTGAAGTCGGCATCCGTGAAAACGACATATCTAACATTTGAAGGCAACTGTTGGATGCCTTGACCAAGAGCTTGCCCTTTTCCTGTTCCCTCTTGTATAAGGACCGTCGCGCCCTTGTCTTTAGCTATCTCAACCGTTCTGTCATGGCTCCGCCCATCAATTACAAGAAGAGGAGCATCATGCAAGTGACTCTTGAGCTCTTCAATCGTAGGCCCAATGCCCTCTGCTTCATTCAATGCAGCCATGATCGTTGCGACAGAGGGATTACCTTTTCTTTCTTCCATAACTTTCTGGGCCTTCCCACCATTGAGCCAAAAGCA
>Ga0187784_10001220_pt1 | contig 20229 bp, 17 predicted proteins | sample 1015_SJ02_MP15_2_FD_132964 | JGI IMG/M metagenome (GOLD analysis project Ga0187784, IMG submission 132964) | Tropical peat soil microbial communities from peatlands in Department of Meta, Colombia - 1015_SJ02_MP15_20_MG | ecosystem: Environmental > Terrestrial > Soil > Wetlands > Peat | place...
AGATTCCGCAAGCGACAAGCCGTGCTTTCCCGTGAGCCAGCTATGGAACGACTTCCATTCTCGCATAAAACATTGCAGGGGGACGGCACTCCACAGAGCCACGGGGAGGGGCACGAGTTTGCGTCTTTCCTAGGGCCGTGGAGGCTAGCGCGTAGCCCGTGCAAGCGGATTAGACGCGGAGATTCGCGGGAGCAGCACGAGGGCAGGGAAAGAAAGACAAGTGGCGGGAAAGGCTGGCAGGGGAGCGGGTTGGGGCATTTTGTGCGGCCTGCAATGTATTGGACAGGAAAGAGTTATTTGCGCTGGAGATGGCCAGGGCCTTGCTATGCGCAGGGGCGTGCAGCGCGTTGGGCAGTTGCCTATGGTTTGGACACCGAACAAAGTGACGCTGTTGCGCGTGCTGATGGGATTTGCGGCGGTCAGTTTATTTGCCCACGGCGCGTGGATGAATCTGCTGGCGGTGGTGCTGACGGTGACGTCGATCGCGTTGGATGCGTTGGACGGACACTTGGCGCGAACGCGAAAGATGGCCACGCCGGTGGGCGCGCAGATTGACATTCTGGGGGACCGCGTCATCGAGAACATGTATTTCACGTACTTTGCGGTGGTGGGGATGGTGTCGCTGTGGCTGCCGATGCTCTTTTTTGCGCGCGGAGCGGTGACGGATTTTCTGCGCGGCTTGGCAATGAAAGCGGGCCGTTCGGGATGGGGCGCGAACGCGATGCTGCAGACATGGTGGGGGCGCGCGCTGGTGGCGTCGCGATGGAGCCGCAGCCTGTATGCGGCGCTGAAGTGCGCGTGCTTCTGCTATCTGGGATTGGAGTTGGCCTTGACGCGGGGCCCCGTGCTGCTGGTGGGGCCGATGACGGTGGACGTGCACGCGGCAATTCGCGCGGGGGCGCATGTGCTGGCGTGGCTGACAGGAGGGTTTTGCGTTGTACGCGGGCTGCCGGTGCTGCTGGAGGGCTGGAAGTTTCTTGCGGGGAGCCTGGCCAGCGGGAACGCGGGAAGAGTGCCGCGAGGAGACGCGGCATGAGCGAAGAAGGCGCGGGGACGCAAGGGATCGCGGCGTTCTTCGACGTGGACGGGACGCTCATTCCGGAGCCGTCGCTGGAGCGGCGATTCTTCCGCACCGTGCGACAGAGCGGCGCGATTCCGGTTGGAAATTACTTTCTCTGGGCGCAGGAAGCGTTGCGATTGCTGCCCAAAGGAATTGCGGCAACGGTGCACGGCAACAAAGGGCACTGGAGCGGAGTGCAGTGCGATCAGGTATTGCAGCAGATGGAGACGATCGTTTTCTTCGAGGAAGGGATGGAGCGCGTGACGTGGCATGTGCGGCAGGGGCACAGGATCGTGCTGGTCAGCGGGATGCCGGAGGCGCTGGCTCGGCTGGTGGCGCGCGCGGTGGAGTGCGAATTGGAATCGCGGGGAGTCCGCGGCCAGGTCCTCGTGTATGCAACACGGATGGAAGAAGTAAACGGAAGGTGGACCGGGCGTTTGCTGGGCGGGGCGATGTACGGTGAAGAGAAGTTTCGCGCAGTGAAGCGCATTGCGCAGGAACACCGCATCGAGTTGCGAGATTCGCATGCGTACGGGAACACACTGCTCGACCGACCGATGCTTGCGGCGGTGGGGCACGCGCATGTGGTGAATCCGGGCAGGGACTTGGCGGCGGTGGCGAATCAGTGCGACTGGGAGATTTGGCACTGGCATGTGGAGAAATCCTCGGGGCGGAGCCTGCCTTTGGCCGAAACAGTTATGCGAAGTGGGGAAAGCCGGGCATGAGCGTGAAAAAGGCACAGAAGATCGGATCCGTTGCGGTGGCTTCGACGTGGCTGGGGCCGGGCCGCGCAAGCGAGGGCGATGCCTTCCTGGGAGATGCGGAGTCCGTCCTTGGTAAGGCGCTGAAGTGGATGCGCACAGAGGCTGCTGTAGCGTGGGCGGGTAGCGGCGCCTATGAGCGTGTGGCGCTGAGTTACCTGGGCGTGTCAAGTGCGCTGATCGCCTACTTTGCGCAGAATCTGAAGCACCCGTTCCGGCTGCTGGGCGTGCAAGCTGGAGCGGCGCTGGTGGTGATGCTGCTGTGCTGGGTGGGAGCGCGCGCAGCGGAGAAGGAGGCGCGGTTTGGCGTGTCGTTCGGCACGCAATGGTGGCATTTCTGGCGGCACTGGTATCCGCACCTGTTTTTCCTATTTTGCTTCGAGGAACTGGCGCACCTGATGACGCTGTTCACGCCTGAATGGCAAGACGCCAGATTATTGGCCTTCGATCACTGGTTGACGGGTGTGCAGCCGACGATCTGGCTGGAACAGTTCGCCACGCCACTGCGGAACGATGGCATGCAGTTCTTTTATCTGACGTACTTCACCTACCTGCTGATTCTTGGCGGCATTTTGTATTACCGGCGGGAGTGGCAAGCGTACTGGTCGGTGCTGACCTACTCGATGGTGGGGTATATGTGCGGGTATTTGATCGCCATGTTTTTCCCGGTCGAGAGCCCGTGGTTCGCTCTGGCGGGAGCGTGGAAGGCGCCGCTGGCGGGCGGGCCGTTCACAGCAACGATTAATTTCATTGAGCACTTCGGGAGGGTAAGAGGAGCGGCGTTCCCTTCGGAGCACGTGGCAGGGGCAACGGCGGCCGAGTGGGGCGCGTGGAAGTTCCGAAGGTGGCTGTTTTGGGTGATGCTGCCGTGCTTCTTCCTCATGTGCGTATCAACGATCTGGGGGCGGTATCACTATGTTGCGGACATTTTTGGCGGAGTAGCAACCGGGACGCTGGGATACGTGATTGGCGATTGGATTATGAAGTGGAAGGGCGCGGTGGCGATGCTGCCGCGGAATGCGAAAGGACAGATGTGGCGAAATTAATCGAGAACGGGGCGGGCTTCCAAGGGGCAGGCGTGCTCGAAGTGGCGGGCCACTTCGAGGAGCAGCGGTTCATCGGTGACTGCGGCGATAAATTGCAGGCCGATGGGCAGGCCATTTTCGCTGAGGCCGCAGGGAACGGAGATGGCGGGGACACCGGCGAGGTTTGCCGGGCGGTTCAGGCGCAACAGAAGAGCACGCGTAGGGTGAAGCGTTCCGCTGATGGAAGTGGATTCTTCGCCGGTGGGCGGGGCGGCGATGGGAGTGGTGGGGACGACGAGGGCGTCAACCTCCGAATCGATGAGAGCAAGGTGAATTGCAGAGATGAATTTCTCGCGCATTTGTAAGGCTTTCAAGTAAGAAACCGCGGAAACCTTGGTGCCCATTTCGAGACGCGAGCGCACGTCTTCACCGTATTCCGCGGAGCGATCCGGGAACCAGCCGGCTTGTTGATGATAGAGAGTGGCTTCGGCCCAGGCGATGTGGTTGCCGGCGTCCTCGGTTTCCGGCAGGAGCGGCAGGGAGATTTCCTTTATCGAAGCACCGCCCTTTTTGAGAATGCCGATGGCGCGATCGAACGTGCGCTGGACATCCGGACTCACGACATCGAAAAAAAATTCTTTAGGAATGCCCAATCTCGCGCGGCGCGCACGGGGAGACGGGAATTTTCCGAGGAGGAGACTTCGTTCCCTGGGGCCACGGTTGATAATCGGATCGAGAAGAAGCGCGGCATCTTCGGCGGAGCGTGTCAGCGGCCCGACAAAATCCAGGGTGGAAGAGAGCGGGATGACGTCTTCCGCGCTGACGCGGCCCAAGCCGGGCTTCAAGCCCACGACACCGCAGAGTGAAGCGGGGATGCGGATGGAGCCGCCGGTATCGGTACCGATGCTGCCAAAGCAAAGGCCGGCGGCAAGCGCGGCCGCGGAGCCGCCACTGGAGCCGCCTGCGATGCCAGCTTCATCCCAGGGATTTCGCACCGGGCCGTAGTGCGGATTGTTACTGTTGACGCCGTAGGCGAATTCATGCATGTTGGTTTTGCCGAGGATGATGGCGCCAGCCTTTTTGAGGGCCGTGACAACCGGGGCGTCGCGCAAGGGAACGAAGTCATGCAGAATTTGGGAGCCTGCGGTGGTGCGGATGCCTGCCGTGTAGATGTTGTCCTTCAGAGAGATGGGGATACCGTGGAGGGGGCCGAGGCGCCGGGCACCCTTGCCGCGGCGTCTGCCAGGAAGCGCCGATTCCGCATGCACGGCCTGCTGCAGGGCCTGCTCCTCACAAACGGTCAGATAGGCATTGAGACGGGGATTCAGCTTGGCGATGCGGTCGAGAAGGAAGCGTGTCAGTTCAACGGGAGAGAGCTTGCGACGACGATAGAGACCGGCGATTTCGGCGATGGAAGCGAAGGCGAGCTGGACATCCGGCGGCATCAATAGATTTTTTCCTGGCGGCGCAGGTTACCAAAGGTGCCGATGTTGGCAATCACAAAGGCGACACGGAACTGGTTTTCCGAGCGGACGGTGCCGAGTTCGAGGCGGCGATATTCCAGGGCCAAACCGCAACAGCCGCCGTTATAGTTCACTTGCACGAACTCGTTCTGCATGGTGTCGGTGACGAAATCGTAGCTGATGCCGGTGGAAACATTGAGGCCTTTTCGGGCGAGATTGCCATAGCCGATGATGGTACGAATCTGGTTGGAAGGCGGCTGGACCAGGGGATCGCCCTGCAAACGAAAGTCCGCGATGGTGAAGTAAAATTCGCTGTAGGGCTTCACTTTGAGGAGTGTGCCGATGGTAGTGACCTTGCTGAGTTGCGGGTCGTATTCGAGGATTCCTTCGGCGTCGTAGCGGCCGCCGGGCGTGAGCCGCAGATCGCTGACGATGGGCGACCAATTGCGGGCCGTGGAGGCGAATGCAAAGGGAGTAATGGAATCGAGAGCCTGAAAGACGTTGCGCTGGCCGGTGACGAGTGCGCCGCCAAAGGTGGGATCGAAATAGTGCTTCTGGACGACGCTCCAGGAGAGGAAATCGAGGGGCTGGTCGTCCCCGTTTTTGACATAGAGGTGCTGGGTGAAGCCGTATTCGAGTTCGTTGGTGTCGGTGAGAGTGGAGTTGCTGTCAAAGCGGATGAAATCGGCGAAGTTGTTCACGCCGGTGACATAGCGATAGGTGACGCTCGGCTCGATGGTGTGCTTGTAGCGGCGGCGGGTGCGCGGGCGATCGAAGAAACGCTCCAGCGTGGGCGGACGCAGCTCGACGGCAAATTCACCGGTGTTGCGGGTGATAGATTCACCGCTAAGAGTAGATACCGCGCTTAGAGAATCGCCGTAGTAGGTGGTGCGAAAGGTCGCGGACGTGGTGACACCAAGCCAATCACCGAGATGGAGAGGCAGAGTGACCTTGGGAGCGAATTCGCTGCGGGCGACGAAATTCGGGGTGACCAGGTACTCATCTTCGCGATGGACGGCGCCGGCAAAGGTATCGAACGAAAAATAGATGGGGAGATTCTGCACGGGGGCTTGTTCCACGGAACTGAAATGAACTTCGGGAGCGCTGCGCAGAAAGACGCTTTGCGGCGGGCTGAGCTGGAGGAAACTGCGATCGTCTAGGCTGGCGACATTGAAACTGAAGCCGCGGAAGTTGTTGGAGAGGAAGACGGCGCTGCGGATTTCGGAGTTGATGGCATCGCCATAGGTATCCGCGAAGGCCAGCCGGAAGGTCAGCGAAGTGAGTTCGTTCACATCAGCGACAAAGCGCCAGCCATGGCTCCAGAGAGATTGCACTTCGAGTTGCTGCTCGTGGCCCCCCTGCTTGATTAACGTGTCGTCGGGGCCAGCGATGCCGCGATCGACAACACCGAAGTAAGTGTATCTGATCGAGGTGTCCTCAAAAGGACGGGCACGGAGTTCGCCACGCGGGGCCCAGCCGCGGCGGCTGAAGTATTGAAGACCAAGCATGGCATCCATCCAGGAGTTGGGAGCCCAGTAGAAGGCATCGCCGCCGATGAAGCCTTTGCTATTGCTGTTGCCAACGATGGGCAGGAGAAAGCCGGTTTGCCGGACATGCTCGCCTGCCGGTGCGGTGGAATACGGCAGCCACAGAAGCGGGACACGATAAAGGCGGAAGTTGGAGTTGACCAGAGCGACGCTTTTTTCGAGAGTCACCTTCGCTTCCGGAGCATAAAACTGCCAGGTGGGATGCGCGGGATCGCAAATGGTGAACCAGGCGTGGTGGACAATGTAGACATCCTCGGAAATCCGCTCGACCTCGCGGCCCTCGAAGTACAGAGGGTTCTGTGTGACGAGGAGAGCGGGATTGGGGCTGCGCTCGAGCTTTATCGTGCCATGAACGTTGTGAAAGGTGCCGCGTCCCGAGGCGACATTGAGAACGGCATCATCGCCCTCGAGATGCTGATTTTCAAAGTCGAAGAGAACGTGCCCGTGGACAGCGGCTTCCGAGGTGGCGTTGTTGTATTGAGCGTGGTCGCTTCGCAAGCGCATCCCGGAATACGTGATGTCCACATCGCCATCGGCGATAAAGAGGTCGCCTTGTCGCTGTTGCGGGCCGCTGGAGGAAATTTCCGCGATGCCGCCGTAAGGAGCGGTGAGACGGACCTGTTGGGCGGAAGCGGGAATTCGGGCTGCGAAAAATGCAAAGAGGAGGAGAGAAAGGCAGCGCCTGGCAGGCGGGGCGGAGATGGGAAGATGGGCGATCACGCGGCTATTGGGCTCAGAGAATCGAAGAGTTAGCCTAGCACGCGCTTGGGCGGAATTGTAGCGGGGCGTGGAGCAGCCATATAGCAGCATGTGCAAGGAATGATGAGAGAGGCGTCCGGCGGGTTGTCCGGATTCCGATTAGCGCGTGGCTTCCTTGGTGTGGTGGGTTCGATACCACTCGTAGGTCCGTTGTAGGCCTTCCTCGAAGAAAATGGTTGGCTCGTAGCCGAGGATTTCCCGCGCGCTGCGGATTTCCGCCTGGGAGTCGCGGATATCGCCATCGCGCGGAGGTTCGTATTTGGCCTGAAGATTTTTCCCGGAGATTTTTCGCAGCAGATCAAGGGTATGGTTCAGCGAAACGCGGGAGCCGGTACCAACGTTAAAGACTTTTCCGAATGCGCCGGGGGCTTCGCAGGCGAGGAGATTGGCCTGGACGGCGTTTTCGACAAAGGTGAAGTCGCGGGTCTGCTCGCCGTCGCCATAGACGAGCGGCTGACCGCCCTGGAGAAAGGCGCTAGCGAAGCGGGAAAGTACGCCGGAATAGGGAGAATCCGGGTCTTGCCGCGGGCCGAAGATGTTGAAGTAGCGGAGAGAGACGCACTCGAGGCCGTAACAGCGCTGGAAAGCCTGCGCGTAAAGCTCGCCTACGTATTTCGAGACGCCATAGGGGGAGATTGGGGAGGGCTGCATGTCTTCCGTCTTGGGAAGGGTGGGGGTTTCACCGTAAGCAGAAGAGGAGGCGGCGTAGACGACGCGCTTGACTTTATTGTCGCGGGCGGCCAGGAGGACATTCAGGGTGCCATCAACGTTGATGCGGTTGGTATCGAGAGGATCCTTAACCGAGCGCGGGACCGAAGTGCGAGCGGCCAGGTGAATCACGAATTCGGCTTGCAGCATGGCCTTTTGGACGGTTTCCAGATCGGTGATGGAGCCCTTCATGAAGGTGATTTTGTTGCGAATTTCGGCGAGATTCTCTTCTTTACCGGAAGAGAGATCGTCGAGCACGACGACGCCGTGACCTCGCCGGACGAGCTCGTCTACCGTGTTGGAGCCGATGAATCCGGCGCCTCCCGTGACCAGGTAGCGCATGTCTCGCTGCCTCCCGCTGGCAAAGCTAACTTATTGTACGATGATTGGAAGGAAATCAAGGGAGAGGATTGGCGAAGGCGTCCCAATTAGCGCATGGACAAAAAAGTAGCACTGGTTGTGGCGATCATGGCTCTGCTGCTGGTGGCAGCGGGATTGCTCTATTGGAACGTAGTGCATCCGGGGCCAAGAATCACCGCGCGGCCGGCGAGTCCGGTGGCGCCAGCACCAGCGGGCACGAGGCGCGGAATCGGAAATGCGGAACCTGGAACGCCCGTGGCAGCATCCCCGGTGGCGACCAGCGAAAAGAAGGGAAGCGTGCCTGCGGAACCCGGGTTCACGCTGCGCGCGGGTGAATCGCTGGAGTTTGCGGCGAATGTGACCAAGCTGAACAGCACCATTGCGAACTTGAAGATCGTCACCGCCGAAAAAAGGAATTTCTACGGCAAGAACAGTTGGCACCTGCAAGCCTTCGTGCACACGGAAAACCCGTACCGCATGGTGTTTGATCTGGACGACCAGTTCGATTCGTACAGCGAAGCCGGCGACTTTGCCAGCCAGCAATATGAGATGCACCTGAGCGAGCGAGGACAAAAAGTGGATTCGGTGCAGCGGATGCTGTCTTCGCCGCAGGATCCGGCGCCAGCGGATGCGACGGCGGCGCGCGTTCCTGCCGGCACACGCGACCCTCTGGGACTATTGCAATACCTGCGCGGCATCGATTGGGGCAAAACCCCGGAGATCAAGAGCCCGGTCTACGACGGACGAAAGTTTTATGAAGTGCGCGCCGTGCTCCTGGGCAAGGCTGAAACGGTGAAGGTGCCGGCGGGAAATTACACGGCGACCAAAATCGATATTCATGTGTATGAGGGTGGGGCAGAGATGAAGGACGCGCACTTCCTGCTGTATCTCTCCAACGATGCCGCGCGCATTCCCGTGCTGCTGGAAGCCGCGCTGCCAGTTGCCACGGCGCGCGTGGAACTCACCAAAGCAGAATAGAGAGGAGCGGCTGACGTTTTAACAGTGAACAATGCGCTCGCGGTGGCGAACGACGCGGCGCGTGGCGTTGCGCGTATCCACCACGAGTTTGGCGCTTTCCACAATCGCGGCGTAGTCGTAGCTGGAATGATCGGTGGCAATAACCACGGCATCGTAGTTCCCGAGTGTCTGCGGGTTCAAGGGGACGGATTTCATGTGCGAGAAATCGTAGTGACGCATCTTGTGAAGGCGCGGGAAGTAGGGGTCGTTGTACTCGAAGTCGGCGCCGCGCTTCTGGAGAATCTCCATGATCTTAAGCGTGGGGGACTCGCGCAGATCGTCGACGTCCTTCTTGTAAGCCACGCCAAGAATCAAGATCTTTGAGCCCTTCAGGCTCTTCTTGCGATCGTTCAAGGCCGCGGCAATGGAATCCACGACGTGGTAGGGCATGGCGGTGTTGACTTCGCCGGCCAGCTCGATGAAGCGCGTGGAAAAATCGTATTCGCGGGCCTTCCATGACAGATAGAAGGGGTCCACCGGAATGCAGTGGCCGCCCAAGCCGGGCCCAGGGTAGAAGGGCATGAAGCCGAAGGGCTTGGAGGAGGCGGCGTCGATCACTTCCCAGACGTCCACGCCCATGCGCAGGCAGAGCATTTTGAGTTCGTTGACGAGGGCGATGTTGACGCAGCGGAAGATATTTTCGAGGAGCTTGGTCATTTCCGCGGCGCGGGTCGAACTGACGGGGATGACTCTGGCGACGACTTGCGCGTACAGGGCCTGGGCGGCGCGGCCGCTGGGCGGATTCACGCCGCCAACGACTTTGGGGATTTGCGCGAGGCCAAACTGTTTGTTTCCGGGATCCTCGCGTTCGGGTGAAAACGCCAGGAAGAAATCTCCGGGCACATTTTCATTTTCGGGGCCGGCAGCAATGGGGCAGCGCAAGCCGCTTTTTTCGAGGATCGGCAGGAGCATTTCTTCGGTGGTGCCGGGATAGGTGGTGGATTCGAGAACCACCAACTGGCCCATTTGCAAGTGCGGTTGAATGGCTTTGGCGGTGGATTCGACGTAGCTCAGATCGGGCTCGCGGTACTCGTTCAGCGGGGTGGGCACGCAGATTATGATGGCGTCGGCTTCCTTGAGCTTGGTGAAATCCGTGGTGGCGTGGAAGTGGCGGCTGTTCACATACTGCTGAATCTTGGTTTGCTGAATGTGTTCGATGTACGACTTGCCGGCATTCAGGAGTTTTACCTTTTCAGGATCGGTATCGAAGCCGACGACTTTGTGGCCGGCCTCGGCGAAGCGCAAGGCCAGGGGAAGACCGACGTAACCGCAGCCAATAATGGCCACTTTGAGTGTGGCCCCTTTGAAGAATTCAGGTTTTCTGTCTGTGGCCATGAGATGGAACGTGCTCCTCATCGTATATTGTATATTGAGTGCGGCGCAGGCCCTAAGGCCAAGGAGATAAACGACATACGAACTATAGCAGTTTTGGAAAGGGAGCTTGCAGAGAAGTCTGGAAATGTTTCCAATAATTCACATTCGGGAATGGCGGAGCAATCCGGAAGTTCGTTGCCTTTGCCGGGGGTGCGGGGTGAAGATAAGTGCAATGCACACGGCTGAGTTACTTCGATTTAGCGATTCTCCCGCTGGCGCAACATGCCATTGGTGATTCTAGTGCTGGGGCTGCTGGTGGGAGTGCCAGTGGGACTCCTGGGCATCGGCGGAGGTGCGGTGCTGGTGCCCGCGATGGTCTACCTGCTGCATTACGACCAACACCTAGCCCAGGGAACATCCCTCTTTATTCTTCTGCCACCCACTGGACTGGGTGCGCTGCTGCAGTATCGGAAGAACGAACAGGTGGACTTGCGCGCTGGAATTTACTGCGCGGTGGGTTTTCTGCTTGGAGGTTATGGGGGTGGACGTGTTGCCGTGCATATGGCTTCGCGGGACCTGCAGGGGATATTCGGATTTTTTCTGATGCTGTCCGCTGTGTTGCTCTGGAGAAAAGCGCACGGAACGTCAACGCTGGCGAGCGAAGCAAGCGATGTAACCGCGCAGAGTCACCTAAGGAGTTTTGGGATTTTTCTGGTTGCAGCGTTCTGCGGGGTGGCAGCAGGGCTGGTGGGAATTGGCGGCGGGGTGTTGCTGGTGCCGCTGCTGGGATTGCTGTTTGGCTTCAGCCAGCAGCGGGCGCAGGGCACGAGCCTGGTGGCGCTGATTCCGCCGACCGGGCTGTTGGCCTTTCTGGCGTATGCGCAGGCGGATTATGTTCGTTGGGACACTGGGCTGCTGCTGATCCCGGGTGTTTTTGTAGGCGGGATCCTCGGCGGAAAACTGGCGCACCAGTTGAACGCCGCGCGGATGCGCCAGATGTTTGCGGCGCTGATGTTTCTGCTGGGCGCGTGGCAGGTCTTCTCTGCGTGGCGAAGGTGACGCATACTGGAGGGCAATGGTCGACCTTCATTCGCATATTCTTCCCGGGCTCGATGACGGAGCAAAATCCATCGAAGACGCGCTGGCCATGGCGGAAGATGCCATCGCCGATGGGATTACGCATGTGGTAGGAACGCCGCATGCCAGTTCCAACTACGCATTCAATTTTGCAAAAGTGCGGGAGGCGCGGGATGCGCTGAGCGAAAAGCTCGCGGGCCGGATCACGCTGGCCACGGGCTGCGATTTTCATCTCAATCCCGAAAATGTGGCCGCCCTGCGAGCGGATGCAGCGGCGTATTGCATCAATCAAAAGGACTATCTGCTGGTGGAGTTCAACGAGTTCTCCATTCCCCCGTCGATGGACCAGACGCTGCACGAACTGCAGCTTGCCGGGTTGCGCCCGGTGATCACGCACCCGGAACGCAACGGGATTCTGCGGGCGCAGCCGGAACGATTGCTGCGCTGGGTCAGCCTGGGCTGCTACACACAAATCACGGCCGGCTCGCTGACTGGCGTATTTGGCTCCGGTGCGCAGGAAGATGCGTGGACATGGATCGAGCGAGGACTGGTGCACTTCGTTGCCAGCGACGCGCACAATACGGCGCGACGTCCGCTAAAGCTGAGATTCGCCTACGACGCGGTTGCGGAACACCTCGGAGAGGAAAAAGCACGGGCGCTGCTGACGGAGAATCCGTTGGCTGCGTTTGAGGGGCGGCCGCTTCCCTACGTGCCGGAGGTCTCCAGTGATGCACCGCGCACAAAACGCAAGCGGTTCATTTTTTTCTAAAGGGTTTTTCTAAAGGTACGCGGCGGATTCATGCAGCGGGCCGCAAGGGCAATCCGGCCCAGGCGTTGAACAGGCCAAGCACTTCTCTTACGACCTCCAGGGCATCGCTGGTGCTTCGCCACCAGTGATCGGCGTCGAAGGGGTCGTCCGAAACTCCGTGGACGATAGCCTCGCCGTTGGCACCCGAGAGTTGTTGCCAGAGAGTGCGAGTGCGGCGCGTGTGGACTTTGGAGGTCACGAGGATTATGCGACGCGGGGTTGCGTTAGAAAGAGCCTGACCGATGGTGGCCATCTCGTCGGCGGTATTGAGGATGGGAGGCTCGAGGACACGAATGGCGGAATCAGGGACGCCTTCGTGGATAAGGATGAGCTTGTCGTAGGTGTCTTCCCCCTGGTAGGGCACGGAGAGTTTTGCGAGCGTTGCCCCGGGCTCCGTGGAATGGGTCAACCAGACCTGCGGTGCGTATCCCTGCTTGTACACCTTGGCGGCTTCCAGTGCCCGGCCGGGCATGCGGCCGCTCAAGACCGCGATAGCGGCGGCGTTTTGCAGGGGATCTTCGGCGATAAGCCAACGTCCCACACGGAAGAAAGCGAAGAGAAAAGCGCTGATCAGGCAGAGGGCCAGAAAAGGCCAAACACGCGGCTTGCGGGCGGGCTCCGCTGGGAGCAGCGTTGCGATCAGAATATTCCCCATGGCAGCGCATCGTAACGTGCAAGGTGTTGCAGGTCAAACGTCCATCGCGATAGCCAGCGGGGGATTCGTTGGGCAATTCCCCCGGCCTCGCGTTAGACTTAATGATTGCGATTTGCCCGGAGGACGCATGAGAGCGGTAGTAACAGGCGGTGCGGGGTTCCTGGGATCGCATCTTTGCGACCGCTTGCTGGTTGAAGGATGGGAAGTGCTGGCGCTCGACAACCTGGTGACGGGAGACGCAGAAAACCTGGCGCATTTGAAGACGAACCGCAAGTTTCAATTTGAAGCGCGCAACGTGAACGAACCATTCCTGGTGGATGGGGAAGTCGGCTATGTATTCCACTTTGCGTCGCCCGCAAGTCCTCCGGATTATCTGAAACACGCGATTGAGACGCTGAAGGTGGGGTCGATCGCCACGATGCGCACGCTGGATCTGGCGATGACGAAGCAGGCGAAGTATCTGCTGGCGTCCACGAGCGAGTGCTACGGCGACCCGGAGGTTTCACCGCAAAGCGAGAGTTACTGGGGCCACGTGAATCCGGTGGGGCCGCGCAGCGTTTACGACGAGGCGAAGCGTTTCGCGGAAGCCATCACCATGGCGTATCACCGGTATCACGGCGTGAGTACGCACATCGCGCGCATCTTCAACACGTATGGGCCACGCATGCGTTTGAACGATGGCCGGGCGCTGCCGAATTTTGTGTTTCAGGCGCTCAGCGGGCAGCCGCTGACCGTGTATGGAGATGGCAAGCAGACGCGGAGTTTCTGCTACGTTTCGGACTTGATCGAGGGAACCTACCGGCTCAGCCAGTCCGACGAGCACTACCCGACGAACATCGGGGATCCGAATGAAATGACCATTTACGAATTCGCGGAGCGCATTCGTGCGCACTTCGCGAATGCGCCGGCGATCGTTCACAAACCCCTGCCGGAAGACGATCCCAAGCAACGTTGCCCGGACATCACGAAGGCCAAGAAGCTGCTGGGCTGGGAGCCGAAAGTGAGCCTCGAGGAAGGGCTGCGGCTGACACTGGAGTTTTTCAAGGCGCAGTTCAGCAAGTTGCCGGCGGGCCGCTGAAGTTGGGGTTTGGACGCCTCCTTGTGGTGTCACGCCCGTCCAAACGAGTGATACTCGAAGCCCAGTTCTTGCATTTTCTTGGGGGAATAAAGATTCCTGCCATCAATGACCAGGCGGCGGGCCATGAGCTGACCGGCACGTTCCCAATCGAGCTTCCGGAAAATTTGCCATTCCGTGCAGACCAGCGCGGCATCGGCCTGCTTGAGAGCGTCGTAGGGATCTTGGTGATAGACAACCTGGGGGAAAATGGGCTTGGTGCGGGCGATGGCTTCCGGATCGCTAGCGTGCACGATGGCGCCTTCTGCCAGGAGCTTGCGAATCACTTCCAGCGCGGGGGCAAAACGGATGTCGTCGGTGTTGGCCTTGAAGGCTAGTCCAAGCACGGCAACGCGTTTGCCCTTGATGACCCACAAGGCGCGGTGGATTTTCTCGAAGAAGCGATCAAGGCGCTGTTTGTTGACGCGCTCAGCGGCCTTGAGCACGTCAAAGTCAACGCCGACAGAAGCGGAGAGGTGAATGAAGGCCTGAATGTCTTTCGGGAAGCAGAAGCCGCCGAAGCCCAGACCTGCCTTCAGAAATTGGCTTCCGATGCGGGGATCAAGCCCCATGGCGTGAGTCACTTCCTCGACATCGGCGCCAATGCGCTCGCAGAGATCGGAGATGACATTGGCGTAGCTGATTTTCAGGGCCAAGAAGGAATTCGAAGCATGCTTGATTAGTTCGGCGCTGTTGATGGTGGTGACGAGCAGCTCGCCGGCCGGTTCCTTGGGGCATCCGCTCGCGTGAATGGGGCACTGGAATTTCCTGTCGAGAATAGGCTGGTAGATTTCGCGGAGCCTGGCTGCCGAGGCAGTGTCTTCCACGCCGACGACGATGCGGTCGGGATGAAAGAAATCACCAACGGCCGTGCCTTCGCGGAGAAACTCGGGATTTGACGCGACCTGGAATTTCGGCCCGCTTCCAGGGGAATAGGCGGCCAGAGCTTTTTGGAGCTGCACACCGGTGAGCGCGGGGACGGTGCTCTTCTCGACCACAAGTTTTGGAGAGCGTGCCTCAGTGGCAACTTGGCGAGCGACGTGGTCGATGGCGGAAAGGTCGGCCTCGCCGGATTCTTTCGGTGGTGTGCCGACACAAATGAAAATGACGTCACCGGCACGGATAGCCTCACCGGCATTTGAGGTATAGGAGATTTTTTTCTCTGCTACGGCGCGCTGGAGCACTTCGTCGAGGTGCTCCTCGTAAATGGGGACCTTGCCCGCCTTGAGCTGGGCGATGCGCTTTTCGTCGATGTCCGTGCAGATAACTTCATGACCCGCCGCCGCGAGGCAGGCTCCGGTGACGAGGCCGACGTAGCCACAACCGATTACCGTGAGATGCACTGTCGTTGCTCCGTTTCCAGGAACAGCACCTTGAATGGAAGAGGGTAGGAACGTTCCCTCCCGATGGCTACCGCGCCAGAAAGTTTATCCAACAGATTACCCAATATGCGGGATGGAGCCTACCTCTTTCCGAGGAGCAGGCCGCGAAGCCCTAACAGGGCGAGGCGGGGCTGGCGGCGAACCAGATTCCAGAGCAGGCGAGTGGACTCATCCCGATTGATCTCCCCGAGCGATTCCTGTGTGGAGACGTTGAGTAAGTCGACCAGGCGCGAATAATCCTCCTGCTGGAAGGAATGCAGGGTCTGCCGGATGAGCCAATGGGTGCTCAATTCGCGGCGCAATGCCCGCAATTCGTGGCTGCCTTTTTGCAGGATGGCATCGGCCACACCGCGCGCGCCGCGAAATCCCGTAACAATCCCGCCAATCGTTGAGACTTTGACTTGCGCGGCCGCGTCGCCGACAAGGTACACGTCGCCGCTGCCTACACGGCGCTGCACGGGAATCCAGCGTTTGTAAACGGGAATGCGCGCTCCTTGCCACTCGAGCGGCTCGAAGCCCTTCTTCTCCAGGAAGCGCTCAAAGCAACGTTTGGTGGCTTGACCGTGCTCTCCGATAACACCCACAGCGCCGCGTTCCGGCGATTCCGGGATGAGCCAATAGAAATAGGGCGTGTCGTCCGGGATGAACCATACACGTGTGGTATCAGGAGGACAGTCCTGGGGGAGCTTCACGATCGCTTGCATCAGCGGGACGGTATCGACGGGCGGCCATCCGGCGGCCTTGGCCACACGGCTGACGGCTCCGTCGGCGCCGACAAGACTTGCGGCGTGCAGTTCTTCACGCTGGCCACCGCGATCAATTTCGACGCACAAACCGTGACCGTTGGGAGAGAGTCCCAAAAAGCGCGTGTCATAGTCGATTGAGGCGCCGGCCGCCTGGGCTTCCTGGGCTAGCGCGGGAATCAGGCGGGAACGCTCAATGATGAGGTCCGGCCGACGCAGGGAAACGACGGCGGAGCGCCCGTCGGTGAAGAGTTCGAAGCGGCGAATTTCGTTCAGGATGCTGGCACGCGCGGACTGGCCGATCTGGTTCTTGAAATGGTCAGTGACAATCAGGGTGCGGGATGTGGGATCCAAAGTCGGCATGGATTCCAGCACGCGCACAGAGCGGCCACCACGCGCAACGTGGGTTGCGGTATAGAGGCCCGCCGCGGAGCCGCCAACGACGACAACCTCGCCGACGTTCCGGTCTTTCCGGAACTCGTTTTCTAGGTTCTCCACCGTCTCTGCTTCACCCTGTCGAAGGAGTGCACCGTTGTGCGCCCTGCCACTGCGGCGGATCCACATCGCTACCTGGGGTGGCTCCGTATTCTGGCGAGCGGACCGCGGCAGAAAGTATAGCGAATCCTATGCCCCAGTCCAAACCCAGTGCAGAGCGAGAATCTTTCCTTCGGGGACAACTCCAGAGGCTTTCAGGCGGCGGTTTTGTCCAACTGGCGCTCGTAGGGAGCCCGCTCCAGCCAGGCCACAGCGGGGAGCATGGAGATCATCACGACAGCACCGATGAGAATCGCTCCCGAACTCGACAAGTAGGTAACCAGGACGGCCGCGCATCCACAGACGGCGCCCGCCAAATACATGGCGAGAACGGCGCCGCGCTGTCCTAAACCAAGATTGGCCAAGCGGTGGGCGGAGTGATCTTTGCCCGGAGTGGCAAAGGGCAACAAGCCACGACGCGAGCGGGAGATGGTGACGAGCGTGGTGTCAAAAATCGTGGCGCAGAGGATGAGCACCGGAGCGAGCCAACTGGCGGCCGTGGTGGCATGTTCCAGCCGGAGTTTCAGCGCGAGCGTGGCCATCAGAAATCCGAGGAACATCGCGCCCCCATCGCCCATGAAAATTTTGGCGGGCTTGAAATTCCAGCGCAGGAATCCCGCGGCCGCCCCCAGGACCGCCGCCGCAAGCGTGGTGACAAGCGTTTGGCCGTTCAGATAAGCGATGATGGCGAAGAAAACGGAGGCCATGGCCGCGACGCCGGCGCACAAGCCATCCATGTGGTCCAGAATGCTGAACGAGGCGGTGATGCCGACGACCCAGAGAATGGTGAGAGCAGCATCAAGCCACTGGCCGGGACGCCCACCGAGTAAAACGCTGAAAACCTGAGCGTGGATGCCGCTTACGAGAAGAATCACGGCGGCCAAAGGCATACCGGCGAAGAGTTTGATCTGGTGATGCAGCCAGCCGCGGTCGTCCAGGAAACCGACGATGGCGACAAGGGTGGCGCCCGTGACGATACCGAAACTTTGCGCTCGCGCGGCGCCGTCGAAGGCGATCAGTATGGCCAGCATCACACCACCATACATCGCCAAACCACCCAGCAGGGGAATGGGTTTGAGATGAACCTTACGTGGGCCCGGCAGATCCACCATGCCCACACGAATAGCCAACGCGCGCACTGGCACCGTCAGTACCAGCGATGCTGACAAAGCAATGAGAAACGCCAGCAGGCCCGCACTCATACACCCTCGTCACTCGTTCTGGCGAAACTAGCCGGGGCGAGATGGCCAGACGTTCACAGAGACGATGCCGGTTTGGGTTCCGGCTCCCAAGTCAAAGCAAAGGCGGCGGCCGAGAGAAAGCCTCCGCTGCTGCCCCACGCAGCCAACACACCATAACGCGAAATGGGAGGGAATGCCAGAAAATTAGCAAGGGCTTGTGGTTAATTCATGTTTCAACTAGTAATAATTTATCAGAGGGTAATATAACTCACATGACCCGCAGCGGCGCCCGCTGGGCTTCGGCAGGCCGCAGTCCCATGGCGTCCAAGGTCTTCAGAGCATCAAGAGGAAGCGACTGCAGAGACGATTTCCACCAATTTGGCGAGTTCCTTGTTTCTCTCGTACTCGGGCGCAGCCGCGGCTGCTGATGCGCCCATGCTTCGGACAAGATCCGGGTTGCGGGAGATGCGCCTGACCACTTGAACGAGTTGCGCGGGATCATCGGGGTTTGCCGCGACGGAGAAACCTTTCCGGGCGCCGATGGTGACGACATCACATTCGTCAGGCGCAACCGCCACGACCGGCTTTCCAGCGGCGAGGATGCTGTACATTTTGCTGGGGACGACGACACCTTCAAGGCCACGCTTTACGGTAATGATCTGGGCGTCGGGGGCGGCAAGAACGGAAGGAATCTTGCTGCTGGGGAAGAACGGGAGGAAGCGGACATTGGAAAGTCCGGCAGCGGCGGACTGTAGGCGCTCGCGCTGCGCGCCATTGCCGACGAAGACAAAGGAGATACCGTCTTGTGCGAGTTCCCGTGCGGCAGTGAGCAGCGTGTCCCACGCGCCATAGAACCCGAGGTTGCCGGCATGGAGGAGAACAAATTGGGAATTGCCGCGAATGGCCTGGATGACTTGCGGATCGAGGGACGGGCTGGATCCTTGAGGCGGGAGTTCCGCGCCATCGCGAACAACGACAACACGCGCGGGAGCGACGCCTTTGGCGAGGATGCGGTTGCGCATGTCGTCGCCGAGCACAACAACGCGAGTGGCGCGGCGCAGTGCCCAGCGATGCAGCTTCTCCCAGAAACGGGTCAGCAAGCCAGGAGTAACGATGGAACCTCCCAGGGCCATATCAGGATACAAGTCCCGGATGTTGTAGAGGTAAGGCTTGCGTTTCAGTAGGGCGACGAAAGCGCCAACGATGCCCTCGAAGGGCGGGTCTGTCATAGCCAGAATGATGTCGCACGGAAGAAAGAGGGCGCCCGGAACAGCCATAAAAACGTAACTAATGTAATTGACCACGCGTTTTTTCATTTGCAGACGAGGGAAATCCGTGGAGCCGGCGCGGATGATCCGCGCGCGTCCGCAGTTCTCGGCCTGGTAGAAGCGCCAGGGCCGGCGTTCGGCTGGATCGTAGGAAGGGCGTCCGCAGAGAACCGTGACGTCATGCTTTTCGGCGAGGGCACTGACAACGGTCTGCGCCATTTTCGCGGTCGCCGAGGTGTCCGGCGGATAGTAGAGGTTCAAGAGCAGAACGCGCACGGAGAGATTGTACAAGTGCCGTTCCAACTTGTTCCAGCAAATCCCTTCGAGAATACTCTCTCCGTGTTCGCGTCAAGTGCTTGGGCCGTCATTTGGCCCAAATAGTTGGAACGGCACAAGCAGAAGCGGCGAGGTTGAAGGAGCAGTGGCCCCGAGGTGACCGTGAGGGAGCGAGGTTATCTGCCCACACACTGCTGCACACCATCATGCTCAACGAGCAGAAGTTGGCGCGGGGCCATTGACTTCGTTGACGGTCGAATTTTGCGCGCGCTTAGCTGCCCTTCTTCAACTCCGCGAGCACCATTTTCGCCAGTTCCTTCAGCGTCTCAAACACACCCTGGCCGTTGATGGCCACGGATTCAATCACCGGCTCGCCCTTTTTCTGCAAGTGTTTCGTCAAATCTCCCACGCTCAGCACATTCGGCAGGTCGCGCTTGTTTAATTGCAACACGTACGGAATCGTCGCGAAGTTCAGGTTGTGCTCTCGCAGGTGTTCTTGCAGGTTGTCCAGCGTCTCGAAGTTCGCGTCCAGCCGTTCTTCCTGGGAATCCGCGACAAACACCACGCCGTCCGCACCTTTCAGGATCAGCTTCCGGCTCGCCTCGTAGAACACCTGCCCGGGCACCGTATATAAGTGAAAGCGCGTCTTGAACCCGCGCACCGTTCCCAAATCCAGCGGCAGAAAATCGAAGAACAGGGTCCGGTCCGTCTCCGTGGCCAACGACACCATCTTCCCCTTCAGATTCTGCCCCGTATGGTCGTAGATCCACTGCAGGTTAGCGGTCTTCCCGCCGAGGCCCGGACCGTAGTACACCAGCTTGCAATTAATTTCGCGCGCAGGAAAATTGATGAAAGGCACGAGTCGTCAACCTGAATACCGTCTGAAACTTATAGCATACGCACGCAGGGCAGGCCAACGTTGCTCTTGCGTGGCCGTCTCTGTACAGGCTGTTCCTAGTGTCACGGAGAAGCGACCTCCTGGGGAAAGTTATTTTTGCACCTGCTGCCGGTCGGTAAAGACTATCTAACCTGGCACTCCAATCTCCATTTGACTTCCGTGTCGTTAGCAAGTTAAAAAGTCCGGTTTTCATAGCAGGTGAAGTGTCCGCTTTTGTTTTGGTGTTAGGGGGGGTTGGTTGTGGTGTTGGGTCTGGGAAAGCGGGGGGAGCGTAGCGAG
>Ga0187784_10001222_pt1 | contig 20223 bp, 21 predicted proteins | sample 1015_SJ02_MP15_2_FD_132964 | JGI IMG/M metagenome (GOLD analysis project Ga0187784, IMG submission 132964) | Tropical peat soil microbial communities from peatlands in Department of Meta, Colombia - 1015_SJ02_MP15_20_MG | ecosystem: Environmental > Terrestrial > Soil > Wetlands > Peat | place...
AGCGTGACCTCCAACTTGCCCGCGCAGTCTATTTCGATTTTCTCGGTTCCGCCCGCATATTGAAAAACTGCCTCCCGCGTAGGTTCGACTCCAAAGGCACCGCGCGACGGAATAAGCATTATGAAGGCCAGGGGCCAGATCTTCCGGGTGCGTTTTGCCCAATCTGATTTCATTAACCATTAACTCCACAAAGTCAACAACCACGCCGGCGGTTCAACTCCGGCTCACAACCCAATTCTAGCGCGGGAATACGCTCGAGGGGAATGTTTCTCTCGCGGCCAGCTCATGCTTCCCCGGACCTTCACCCCCCGCTCGGCGAACGCGTTCCTCCTTGGGAGGGGGCGTTGGAGACGGGGACGTCAACGTCAAGATACCAGGGAACAGTGAGCGAGCCCCAATGCGCCGGCCGGAACACCCACCGCTCAAGGCTCTTCTTTGCCCCTTCGAACAGGGAAGGAATGCCTCGTAGGATTTCCGAATCGATCACTTTGCCTTCCGCGTTGAGGAGCAAGCGCATGCGCACCGAAGGAATAGCGGAGGTGAACTTCTCCGGCTTCGCCAATACTTCCGGAGGTTTAACTTGGCGGCGGAAGTCGGATTCCGCCTGCGCGGGAGGAAGGTCGATTTGCTTTACCCGCAGCGTGAAATTAACCTCTACCGTAGTTGCGAAGGAGGTGGAATCACCCTTGGCCACAAACGGGCGGTAACGCCATGATTTGACCGAGTTCAGCACGGCCGCCGCCAGCAGGGGGTTGCCGCTGAGGACGTGTGCCTCCGCCACCGAACCTGCGGGGGAGACCACAAGTCGCACGCGAACCCGGCCCTGGATGTAGTTCACCTTGGCTAGGGCGGGGTACTCGGGCGGGCGTTGGTCCAGTAGCAGGCGGGTAGCTTTCTTGGCATCCAGGACCGGGAATGGCTGCTTTTCCTCGAGTTGCTGCTCCCCCCCAAGTCGCGGGTCCCCCTCTGGTTGCTGCTCTGCCTCGATGCGCTGGGCCCAGACGTGCGGCCACGCGAGAAGGCAGAGCAACGCGATGCTCGTGCCTTTCAAGCAACGCCATTCCCATTGGTGTACGCTAGCCATCGGCCTCAAAAATGACCTGAGCCACAACGTAACGGTCAGCGTGAGAAATCGATACCGCGGCGCGTGTAACTCCCAGGCGGCGGGCAATCTCCTTCGCCCGACCCCGGAGGATCAACTCCGGCTTACCGCTGGGCGAGTGAGTTATTTCGACGTCCACCCAGCGTACCCCCTCACTCCAGCCGGTTCCCAAAGCCTTAAATGCCGCCTCCTTGGCCGCGAAGCGCGCGGCAAAGCGCTCCGCCTGGTTCTTGAACTTCCCACAATACTCCATCTCCGCAGGCGTGTACACGCGCCTGGCAAAACGCTCGCCGTGCTTCTGGAGAGCTTGCTCGAGGCGTGCCGTCTCCGTTATATCGACACCAGTCCCGACAATCATGAATAAGAGGCCATTGGCCGCGCCGGGCTCAGTGCGCTCTCTTGACCGCGCCGGCCCCTTCCTTGTGGGCCGCCGCGTGCTCGTAGGCTCTGACGGTGTAGTAAATGGCCTTGTCGAAAAAATGGCCTAACACCCGCTGGAGTTCCTGCTCCTGATAAAGCTCGACGGCAGAATCGACTAAGCCGGCGGCCCGAATATAATCGCGGAGATGATACTTGGTCAAGATGAGAGCGTAAACGACCTCACTGAGGGGGATTCCCTCAGCCTCGCGTTCTTTTCCCAGCTCAGAGTAACGTGCTTCGATATCCTCTTCCGCTTTGCTGTTCAACCATAAGCCGAGATTCTTGTACACATTGTGGATGCGATCATGGATCGCTTCCCGGGAAAGTCGGTGGTAAGACGCCGTTCGCGAGTTGGAGTGAAGGTTTTCGACCAAGGCACGCGTCAACTCATCTGCGTGTTGTTCGATCATCCGGACCAAGCGATCAGATAACATAGTCTTCCTCTCCCTTAATGCGCAGGTGGCTGCCCTGATCTGGTCAGATTCAGCGTAGCAGAGCGGCGGTTAAAGTTCAACCCATCCCGCCGAGCCCCTAATCCGTCGATAACGGGGGTGAACGACGTAGGGGCGCATGGCCATGCGCCCCTCCACGCCACTTGGCCGCACCCATGTGGTGTAGGGGTAGGGCTTGCCCTACCCGCGGGCCAACGGCCCGCCGAAAGGGGACGGCAAGCCGTCCCCCTACATCGCCTGCCGTCATCGACGGATTAGGGCCGAGCCGGTCGGCTTGACTTGCTTATCCACGGCACCTATAATTCTTCACGAGATATGCCGATGTCTGGGAATCTCATCCTCGTGGCTGATGACGATCGTGCCCTCTCCGCCTTGCTCACAGCCTTCCTGACGAAACAAGGGTTTGAAGTGAAAGTCACTTTCGACGCACTTCAAACCTGGATGGTGGCTCTTCGCATTCGGCCTGCGGCTATTCTTTTGGATATCAAGATGCCGGGCGGCACGGGACTGGACGTGCTGAAAAAGCTGAAGGGTTCGACCAAAACCAACAGCATACCGGTCATTGCCATAAGCGCCATCAATGACCCTACGCTCCCCACAAAAACGAAATCGCTGGGAGCGGAAGCGTTCATGGCGAAGCCGCTGGACTTGCCTGAGGTGTACCAAGTGCTTTGCCGACTCTTGGGAATAACTCCCACGCCCTCCCCTCCTGCGGTGTAAAAAGGTTGGCAGGCCGGCTTTCAAGCCGCCGGGGGCTTTTCGAGCTCACGCCGAAGGGCAGCGACCTTTTCCCGCAAGTCCGCCACATCAGTCGTGGTCATGGGCGCGTCGGGCCGGAAATGGATTTCAATGGCGCGCGCCAGCGAAGTGCCTTCCGCGAAACCGAAGGTGCCGAGCGAACCTGCCAGCTTGTGAGCCTCCTGCTCAGCCCTCAGGCGTAGCGATTCACTGAGTCGGCGCTCTTCTAAAGCCGCCACAGCCTGGGTGAGAACGCCCAGGCGTTGCATGATTTTGGGTCGAAAGCGGGCCCAGACTTCCGCCACGGCCAGGCGTGCTTGGCGAACCGCGCTGTCTCCCATGGGAGAAAAGCTCCTCCGGCAGTCGTTAACCCGCGGGCGGCGATGAAGTGGTCTTCCTTAGTCCCAACCCAGAGCCGCCGACACCTGGGAGGCGAGTTGCACGGGGTCGAATGGCTTGGTGATCACCGAAGTCACCCCCAGATTCTTGAACCTGCGTTGATCGGCTGCCTGCATCTTCGCGGTCATGAAGATGACGGGAATCTTCTGGGTTGCCGGGTTCTCCTGAAGCTTAAGGAAGGTGCTGGGGCCATCCATTTCCGGCATCATGACGTCCAGCAGGATAGTGTCTGGAGTCTCGGCCTCAGCCGTGGCCAAGCCTTCCGCCCCGGAGCGCGCCAGCAGGACTTCCCATCCTCCCAGCATCTCGAGGCTTAGCTTGGCGACCTCGCGGATATCATCCTCATCATCAATCACGAGTATTCGCTTGGTACTCATTGCGGCCTTCCCCCGGCTGGCCCGTACGTGAGCCTTTCCAGCAAACCGATCAAGCGTTTTTCAAATTCTGCGGGAGAAGTCTCTCCCTTGGTGAGGAAAACCGTCTCGCCCAGCTTCAGCTTTTCACGCTCGGCCGCACTGATTTCCTGAGGCTTTTGCACCCAACCGGCGACGACCCCATCGATCTCGCGGGGAGGCAGAACGCTGAAAACGACCACGGGGATTTCACTCGTTACCGGGCGGTCGCGCAAAGCGGCCAAGGTTTCCCAGCCGTCCATTCCCGGCATCACCAAATCGAGCAGAATGGCGTCCGGTTGGCATGTGGCGGCTTGCCGGATCGCCTCCGTTCCCGAGCCTGCTCCCAGCACACGGAAGCCGTGCCGCTCGAGCAGTGTCTTGACGAGATCGCGAATGGAGGGCTCGTCGTCACAAATCAAGATGGTCCGCGGCGAGGGGGATGCCTCGGGAAACGGAGTCTCAACTTGTTCTTGGAAGAGTGGAAGCGTGAAATAGAACGAGCTGCCTTGTCCCACCTCGCTCTCCACCCAGATGCGGCCGCCGTGCTGGTCCACAATGCTGCGGCAGATGGCCAGGCCCAAACCGGTGCCGCCCTTTTCCCGCTCGTCCGAAGCATCAACTTGCTGAAAGCGCTCAAAGATTACTCCCAGCTTGTCGGCGGGTATGCCGCGCCCATGGTCACTCACTTCAAACAACATCTCGCCGCGCCGCGGTGTGGCCTTGGCCGTAACGGTGCTGGAAGGGGGTGAAAACTTGATGGCGTTGTCGATCAGGTTAGTGAGCGTCTGCACCACGCGGTCAGGATCGGCCAGGACGCTGCCGTAAGCCGGAAAGAGTTCCAGCTTCACCCCCGCCCGGTTGGCCAGCTCTCGCACCGAATCCATCGCCTGGACCATCAGGCTGGCGGCTGGGCACGAACGTTTTTCAAGTTTGACTCGCCCTGACTCGATGCGCTCGATATCCAGGATATCGTTGATGAGTCGAATCAGCCGATCCGTGTTTGCCATGGCAATCTCGAGCATGCGCCGGGCCTTGGCGGGTTCGGCGCTGAGCACTCCCGCGGTCAGCAAGCCCAAAGCACCGCGGATCGAGGTGAGGGGCGTGCGCAGTTCGTGGCTTACCGTGGAGACGAATTCGTCTTTCATTCTCTCAATTTCCAGGCGGGCCGTGACGTCGCGGAAAATGGCATTGGTAACGTCATGCCTTCCATCCACCAAGCGACAATTGACGGACCCGCGTACCGCCACTCTTTTCCCCGTCTTGGCGACGAACACTGCCTCCACATCGTTTGCCGCCTCTCCGCGCCGCACCTTGGCGAAGACCTCCTGGCATTGCGGCAGATGCTCAGCGGCGATGACATCTCTCATATTGAGGCGAGGAACCTCCTCTATGGAATATCCAAGGGTTTCTCTCCAGGCGCGGTTCACGTAAAGGAACCGGCCCTCCGCGGAAACACTTTGGATGAGCTCGGCAGCGTTTTCAGCTAAATCCCGGTATCTTTCCTCACTTTCCTGAAGGGCTTGATGGACCCGCTTGCGCTCGGTAATGTCTCTGCACAAGCCAACGATACGCACACCTCCCGCCGCCGGCACGACCGTGGCGTCCACCTCGATGGGTGTGCACTTCCCGTCCCCGTCCACATACTCGATCTCGAGGTCACGAACAAAGCCCAGTTCGGCGCACCTGCGGACCGCCTCAGCGTTTCGCGCCCGGTCGTGTTGCGCCGTCCACTCGGTGACCCTGCGACCGAGAATTTCCTGCAACGCCCGGTGGCCGGAGAGCCAAACGTATTCCTCGTTGGCGTCGACCACCCTGCCCTGAGTGTCGAGGATCACATACCCAGTTCCCGTGGTCTCGATCAGGGCTCTGTACTTCTCTTCGCTTTCGCGAAGCGTCTCCTCCGCCCGCTTACGCTTGATAAACTGCGCGAGGTTGTGGGCCACGGAGGCGAAGGCTTGGAGGGTGGTGGGCGTCAGGGGTTGGCGCGCGAACGCCGCCACTACCCCCACCACGTTCTCCCCAACCCTCAAAGGGTAGCCCGCAAACGCCACCATGCCTTCCCGCCGCGCCCATTCCGGATCCCCCACCCAGGAATCCTGCTCGACCGTATTCGTGAGATGCGGCTCACCACTCTCGGCGATGCGCCCGATTTCGAACTGCCCCAGGGGTACGCGGGCGTGGCCGCCCTCAAGGTGAGTGTACATGCCGGCGCTGGCCTGTAGCTCGAGGACTTTGTCGGGCTCGTTGATGGTCCAGATGCGAGCCAGAGCCGCGTTGATGTCGCGTACCAGAATCTCCGCGCATTGCTGCAAGCCTTGTCGCAGGCTCTCCGCCCCCGAGAGAGCCACCCCCGCGTCCGCCACGAGTGTCGCCAAACGATGCCGTTCCGCCATTTCGGCTTCTGCCTGCTTGCGCTCGTTAATATCGAATTTCGTGGACCGACTCAGTAAGAGATAACTTGCCGAGTCCTTGAGGGCAGTCGCGTTTTCAGCCTGCTGGCGCCTGCTGATGCTAATACTGAAGATCAGCAGCGAGGCCAATATCATCAACAGGGCAAGCGAGCTCCCGACCGCCGCGATCATGACCGCCTTCCGGGCGCTCTCCTGGCTCTTGGCGGCACGCTCGATCAGTAACGTCCTCTGTTCCTCCTGCGTTTCGTGAGTGCGCTCCGTCCAGCGTACGGCCTGCATCGAGCGCACCATTTCCCGGTAAGTGAAAACGCTGATGACCGCCAGGAGGGTAAGCGCGAGTCCGAACCCTATGTTGATCTTGGTGCGAGTAGGAACAAGCATGCCGGCACCCCAACGCGTCAAGACTCGAGAGTGGCAAGGTGACCGCGGTCGACGCGTAGCCACCCCCATCCTAATTGCCTCCGACCGTCGTGTCAATTGAACCCGGGCGACGCCACCTGGCGCCCGTGTGGAGTGTGTTATATTCGGGTGTTGGCTCCTCCAGTTTCACAAACCGTCTCGCGTGGCGGATTAGCCTGGATTGAGCACCCGCTCATCGGCCGCTATTCTTGGCTAGTTCATGCATTCAGTACCCGCCGGGGTGGGGTGAGTTGTGGCCCGTCTGCGGGGCTGAATCTCGGATTCACGCAGGGCGAGATGCGCGCCAGGGTGCGGGAAAACCGGGCACTTTTCTTTCGGCAGCTTGGCGTGGAAGGCTTCGCACTCGCTTCAGTCCGCCAAGTCCATTCCGCCAGTGTCTATCAAATTGTGCGTGCAACCTTCGGCGAAGTCGAGTACAGCTTCGGCGGGAATCGGCTACCTGGCGTTGCGCAGCCCGCCGGGGATGCGCTGTTGACCCAGGAGGCGGGTATCCTGCTGTCGGTTAGGACCGCCGATTGCCTGCCCGTGCTGCTGGTGGACCCGAAACATCGAGCTGTGGGGGCAGTTCATGCCGGGTGGCGTGGCGCGCTGGCGCGCGTGGTGGAAAAGGCTGTATGTGAGATGCGCCGGGCGTACGGTTCTGAGCCTCGAAGCCTGCTTGGCGTGCTTGGTCCCTCCATCCGCGCATGTTGCTATGAAGTGGGAGAGGAGGTGTTGGAGGCGTTTCAGGGGTGCTTCCCGCACGCGGATAAATTCTTCCGCAAGGCATCTGAACCCGCCGCGCGCCAGCCCAGAAAGCCTCCGTTCTCCTTCTCGAGTGGGCAACCGCCGGGCCGTGACTCCAACTGCGCGCCGGCCATTCATCTTGACCTGGTTACCGTCGCCCAGGATCAACTTCTGGCAGCAGGGCTAGCACGTCGACACGTCGTCGCAGTGGATTTCTGCACGGCTTGCCACACGGACCTCTTTTATTCCTATCGCCGAGAGGGACGCCGCACCGGCCGCATGCTGGCGGTCATCGGAGTCTGTCCGACTCCCTCCAGGCGGAGTTGGCCGCAGGCGGCGCCAATATCCTGACCCCGTGAAATGCGGATGTAGGCAGGAAGATGGCGTTCCGTCAGGAGCTGCTGAAAGGCAAGGACTCTTTCGAGAGGTGGGGGGCGATATGGAAGCTCGGAGCCGCGATTGTAGGGTATAAGGTTGACCTTGGCGCGCATGCCGCGCAGCAACTCCGCCACGCGCACGGCATCGGCGTCAGTGTCGTTAAATCCGTCCAGAAGGACGTACTCGAAAGTGAGCAGCTCGCGCGGGCGCAAGGGATAGGCGCGGCAGGCGCGCAGGAGTTCGCTGAGCGGATACTTCCGGTTGATGGGCATCAGCTCGGTTCGCTGCTCCTCGCTGGAAGCGTTGAGGGAAACGGCTAGCTTCGGACGTCGCGGGTCGCGCGCAAGCTCTCGCATGCCAGGGATGATACCCGAGGTGGAAATGGTAATGCGACGAAGCGGGATGGCAAATCCTCCAGGATCAGCAAAAATTCGGATGGCTTTCATCACTGGAACGAGGTTCAGAAGCGGCTCACCCATTCCCATGAAGACCAGATTGAGTCTTGAACGCGCAGGAATCTCGCGCGCTCTGGCCACCGCCAGTACCTGCCCAAGAATCTCACCCGCCGAGAGGTTGCGCTGGAGTCCTAAGAGCGCAGTGAAGCAAAACCGGCAGTCCACCGCGCAGCCTGCTTGGCTGGAGAGGCAAAGCGTGATCCGCTCTTCTTCTGGCATGTACACCGTCTCAATGGCGGTGTTGTCCTGAAGGCGTAGGAGGTAGCGGGCGGAGCCGTCCTTCGAAGTGAATTCGTTCTGGACATGGGGATAGGCGATTTCATAATGGTTCGCCAGGGCTTCTCTGAATTCCTTGTCCAGATTCGTCAAGGCGGCAAGCTCTGTTTCGCGACGGGAGTAAAGCGCATGGTAGAGCTGGCGACCGCGATAAGGTGCCTTCCCTAGCGGCTGGACGAGTCGCTCCAACTCCTGGCGATCATATCCCACAAGGTTATGGCCCGAAATTCCGGCGTTCATAGCATGCCCTGATCTCGACTCATGCTATCATGCTGGCGGGAGCGCCTCAAGGTAATGGATCGGTTTGATGTAGGGGCGGCTTTACGCCGCCATTTGACGAGGTAGACTCGCCGCTACGGTACGGGAGGCTCGATGAGCCCACGCAGGGCCAATCCGGAACTGGCGGAGCGCCGCCGCGAAGCTCTTCAAAGAGCAGGCTACGCGGAAGTCCTGGAGCGTGGGATCGAGGCTACTACGCTGGATTCCGTAGTGGGCAGGGCGAACTCGAGCAAAGGCGGGGCCCTCTATTATTACCGGACTAAAGAAGACCTTCTCTTCGGCGTCCTGGAGTGGCTGCTCCGCCAGTTGAACCGCAGCTTGGACGAGGTTGTGCATTCTCAGGAACCTGCGCGCACCCGGCTCGTCGCCGAGCTGGAAGTCCTGTTTCACAGCACCGAGGTCAATCGCAAGCTTTACTTGGTCTTCTTCGATTTTGCCAGCCGGGGTGCACGCTCCCAGCGTTTTCGCAAGCTCTTTTCAGAGTTTTTCGAGAAGTGCCGGCAGCGGGACACGCGAATCGTGGAAGACGGAATCAAGGAGCAGCAATTCCGTCGGGTCAACCCGGTGGATGCCGCTTCCACCATTCGGGCGCTCGTCGACGGTTACTGTCTCCAGTGGTTAATGGGTCCCGAGAACGTCCCCGTGGAAGTTTACCGCGACCGCTGCCGGGCGGTGCTTGGCGCGTATCTGTTGCGTTGAGCGACTTGCCGATGGGCCTTGACCTCGCGCCACGGTGGTGAGACAATGCCCCCAGCCGTCTTGCAAAATAAACCCGTCAGACGCGGCGCGTCCGCTGCCGGATCATCGAGTTGGCTGACGGGGACCTGGAGGTTGTCATGAGACGCGAAAGTGCAATCCCAAACATCTCAATCGCGCATGTTCAGCGGGATCGCAAGTGGGTCTGGCTAGCTACTGTCTTTATGCTTGTCTATCTTTCAACTGCCGCGTTTGCGACGCAGGTTACTCTTCCCCAAGGGACGCCGGTCCGGCTCAAGCTCCACGATGTGCTGACGACGGAAAACGTAGTAAAAGGCGACCAGATAAGATTCGATGTTGCCGAAGACGTGGTGGTGGCAACCCATGTGGTAATCGAGAAGGGAGCGCCGGCGGTAGGCACAGTGGTTGTCGTGAAGGGGGCAGGAAAGAGAAACGCGAAAGACGCGTCGGTGACTTTCGAGTTCAAATTTGTCCGATCGGTGGATAGTCAGGATATTTCGCTCCGCGCACACCAGGACAAACGCAAGAAATCAGAAGCCAAAGAGAATTGGATTGAGGCCAACAACTCGCTTACCGGCTATCCCGAGCGCGTGATTGGCGCTGAAAAAGGGCAGGGCTACGACGCTTACGTCGATGCTTCAGCCACGGTGAGGGTTGCTGATACGCCGGTCACACTGCCGCCCGTCACGCTGCCGCCGGTTGCGCCCGTGGCTCCCGCACAACCACCGCCGTCAAATCCCCAGGTGGCACCTCCGGTCTCACCCCTTAGCCCACCCGCGCCTGGGGCTGCTAATCCTCAGGTATCGGAAGAGCCGGCGATGGTGGACTTTGACAGCAATCCGCCGGGCGCGGATATTCTGATTGATGGCGCAATGGTTGGAAACGCCCCTGTCAAACTTCCCGTTGCTGCCGGGCGCCACCTCATCCAGTTGCGAATCGGCGGGTATAACACCTGGACGCGCCAAATGAGGGTCGAGCCGGGCTCCTACCCTTCGATCCGCGCGACTTTGGATAAGCAGTGAACGGGCAGGAGTGGGAGGAACCAGGTGGTTGAGGAGTGACGGATAGAGTATCCAGAGCTGGAGGGTACCGTGAAGGTGAAATATTGGATTGGAATGGTTCTTGTCAGCATGCTGATGCCGACTTGCTTGGCTTTCGGGCAGCGGGTGCGGCTGCCCGAGGGTACGGTCGTGCGGGTGCGTTTGAAGGCGGACTTGGCGAGCGAGCAAGCCTCGGAGGGCGCGCGGGTGGATTTCGAGGTCGCCCAGCCCGTGGTCATCCAGGGAATGACCGTGATTCCGGTCGGGGCGGTTTCCTGGGGCGCCGTGCAAAGTGTCAAGAAGGGGAAATTCATCAAGTTTGACATCGAAGGAGTACAGTTGCCGGCCGGTACCAACGTCAAGCTGCGCAGCGCTCAAGAGAAATCCAAGAACCCTGAGATCAAGGGCGATTCGGAACTTAAGGATGGAGTAGGAGCGGCGAAAGGAACCGAATACTCAGCCTATGTCGATGAGGAAACAGAAGTAGCTCTATCTGCGCCGTTCGGCACTCCCGCAGCCGCCGCCCCTAGCGCTGCGACGACGGCTCCCCCCACGCAGGCTGCGGCGCCGCCTCCCACGCCTCCGCAAGTGGCAGCGCCAAGCGTCTCGACCGTGACACCTGCGGTCACCTCCCCTGCGGTCACCACGCCGGCGGCACCAGCCGCATCGGCGGCCCCACTCGCCAACGTGGAAAGGGTCACGGTGGAGTGTTACTCCGACCCTTCCGCCGCCGATATCATGATCGATGGGGATTTCTATGGCAATACACCCTCGATCTTGAAAATCGCTGTCGGCAAACATGACTTGCAGATTCAGCTTTCCGGCTATAAGACGTACGCGATACCGCTGACCCTACAGTCAGGTACGCCGCGCCGAATCCGCGCCAGTCTTGAGCCAAAGGAAACGTCTGCTCCCTGATCTACACTCCCGTTGGACCGGAAATGTTGCCCAAGGCATTATCGGTTCTATTTATACTCTTCTTGGTTCTCGGCGTTCCGGTTCTTTCCTTATCGACCGCGCGCGATAGCCAAGTCCGTCAAATGCCGCGGCTCGCGATTTACCTGTCGGCGGCGATTTCGCTGTGGGTGCTGGCAGGGTTGGGGCTGCTCATCTTCTTTTTCAGCTCGCTGAGTTTTCGTTCCGTAGGCTTCCGCTGGCTGGCGCCCGACGCCGCGCTCGCCTGGGCCGGTGCCCTGGTTGCTTTGTCTGTGGCCGGCATTCGCCTGGGGCTTTTCCTTGAAGCGCGTGGGTGGTGGCCGCCGGAGGCCGAATTGGTCCACCTGTTGATTCCCAGGACCCGCCAAGAAAAGTTCTGGTCGGTGCTGCTTCTGGCTCCCACGGCAGCTCTTTGCGAGGAATTCTTGTATCGCGGCTTCCTCCTCGCTGAACTTACTCAATGGCTGCGTTCCGGCGACTGGGCGTGGGCTGCTTCATCGCTGGTCTTCGGGCTGGCGCATGTTTATCAAGGTTGGAGCGGAATGGTAAGAGCATCTCTGCTGGGAGCGCTGCTGGCTTATCCCGTCATTCATTTTGGCAGTCTTTATCCTTCCATGCTGGCGCATGGCCTGATCGACGCTTTGGCACTGGCGTGGCTGGGTCCAAAATTCCTGGATAGAAGCTCGGTGCCCTAAAAAGGATAGAGTAGCCTTTAACCTTTACACTTTACGGCTGTTCCCTATTCCCTCTTCTCACGCCCCGCCATCGGAAACCGGCGCCAGCTTGTAAACGATTTCGGCGTCCTCGAGCAGCTCTTCCGCAACCTTCAGACACGCCACACGCAGGCACTTGGTATCCAGGCAGGTCGGGCAATTCACGATGATGCGATCAAAGAGGTAATCGGCGAGCTCTTGTTCCCCCAAAGTGTGGGCCATACGACAGGTCCTCCGCTCATAAAAAAACCTAGGAGACTGCGTGAGTCCCGCCCCCAAGGTATTATACGTCTGTTCGAGGTGATTGTGCTAATGCTTTCTCGCAGGATGGCACCGTCATTTTGACTGGTGTCCCCTGCGGAACGCCAGTCATTCCTGTTTTCAAATGTCTGTGGAGTTGCGGGACAAATCCGGCTAAGATAGGGGAGGTATGGATGAGCGCGAATTCTTCGATGAAAACGAGACTCTGAAACCTGCCACTCTCTCTTGCCTATTCTGTCGCCAGACAGACACTTACGAAATTCGGTGGTTGGTGCGCACGAAAAGGAAAAGGCTTCCGGATCAGGCGGACGAACGAGATCGGGCGCGCTTTGCCAAATCCAGAAACTATATGCTGCGGCGAGACGATTTCGTCCAATGCAAGAACCTCCGCTGCCGAAAGCGCTTTGAAATTTCAGGTATTCAGTCGGTAGTCTTTTTGTGACCGTTCTCGCCCTGTGCTACCTCTTGCACAGTAGGCAGCATGGAAGCATCCCATCCTCCGCCCAGGGCTTCGATGAGAAGCACGCTGGCGCTCATACGCCGAGTCAGAATGCTCACGGCCTGCACCTGATCCTGAAGGAGAATAGCTTGTTCCGTGATCACGGTGAGGTAATTGACGGTCCCGGCCTTGTATTGATAGGTCGATATATCGAGGGAATTTTGGGCGGCTTTCACCGCCAGGTCCTCAGCCTGCGCTTCGTTTTCGAGAATGCGCAGTGCCGCCAAGTTATCCTCGACTTGCTGGAAAGCTGCGAGAACGGTTTGGCGATAATTGGCCACAGTGGCGTCATAAGCCGCCAGTGACTGGTTCAAAGTCGCGCGCCGCTTACCGGCATCGTAGATCGTCTCCGCCAACCCTGGTCCTACGGACCAGAATCGGCTGGGCCAGGAGAGCCAACGCAAAAATGACGTAGCTTCAAGGCCTAGCGGCGCGCTGTTGGTAGTAAGGCCGATGGCTGGGTAATAGGCGGCCTTGGCAATGCCAATCTGCTCGTTGGCCTCGGCCATTTGCCGTTCTGCGGCGGAGATATCGGGCCGCCGTTCCAGTAGTGTGGAAGGAAGTCCCACCGGCACGGCTGGCGGGGTGATCTTGATGGAACGGTATGAGATGGAAAGGTCGGCGGGGGGCTTGCCCGTCAGAACCGCAATGGCGTGCTCGTATTGTGCGCGCGCCACATCATAATCGATCAACTGGGCCCGCGCGGTTTCCAATTGGGTTTGCGCCTGAGCCACGTCCGAACCCGACGCCACCCCACTGTTAAACCTGTCCTGCGTAAGCTTGACGTAATCCTGATAGGACTTGACGGTAGTCTCGAGCAATTCTTTCTCGCCGTCCGTGCCGCGCAATTCAAAGTAATCTTGCGCCAGCTCCGCCTGGTAGGAGAGTCGTGCGTTCTCCAATTGCGCGGCGCTGACTTGTGCGGCCTCCGCGCTCGACAGAATACTGCGCCGGATACTCCCCCAAGTATCAGCTTGCCAAGACACCTCCGACGGCAGGTCGTAAGTAGTTTGTTGCCCCGTACTAAAGGCCACATGGGATGATGATCGCGAGTTCACAATGGTAGGGGTGATGGAAATGGTTGGGAAAAGGTTCGAGCGCGCAATCCGCACAGCGAATTTCGCCTCGCGGAATTGCGCCTCCGCCGCCAGTACATTCTGGTTGGATATGCTCACCTGTTCTTCCAGGGTGTTGAGCTCAGGATCGTTATAGACTTCCCACCACTTTCCACGCTTCGCACCTTCGTTGGGCTGAGCCTGCTTCCAGCCCTGCATCTCCTTCCAGTCGGCGGGCGGGGGTTCCTTGTACGCGGGAGGAACGGGCGCGGAGGGCCTTTGATACTTGGGCCCGACCATGCAGCCGCCCGAGAAAAACAGTAGGCAGAAGGCAGTCGGCAGTAGGCGGTAAGCAGAAGGCAGTAGAGCCGGTCGGTGGTTCATAGGTCGCATATCAGAAAGCCCTTCGCGATCGAATCCTCGTGTGTTCGTAGGGCGCTACAAAATCATGACCTGAGACTTGGCAGAGTCAACGGCGGATGGCCAGGTGTAGGAGGATTGCGTCCTCGACGGCTCGAAGATCGTGAGGCGAAAGCACGCCCATCCGGTCTCGAAGTCGCTCTGTGGCTGCCGTCGTAATCTGACTAGCCATGGCTTTGGCTTCTTTCCCTTGCACCTGAACCAGCGTCTCGCTTGGGTAAACCTTGTCCGTGCGGCTGGTGAGAGGCACGACCACGACGCGATTGAGCACGGCATTTGCAGCGTTATTGCTGACGATGACGGCTGGCCTTGTCTTGCGGATCTCTCCACCCACCGATGGCCCAAGGGAGACCCACCAGACGTCACCCCTCTTGAGGGATTCCATCTCCGATTAGTCCTTCGCTCCATTCCAACGCTTCGACTCCGTGCTTGTGGTCATTGGCCATCTCGCGATAGCCTTGTAGCAACCCGCCCGCTTGCGAATTTGCGAGTTCCTCGACCTGCGTCCGCAGCCCGTCAGCTAGCTCACGTGGAACGCGGAACCAAGTTTGGTAACCATGTGATTGTGGATTTCCGCTGTATTCTTCGCACCCATTCCAGCGGATTCCAAGGCATTCCCCATCGGTGCAGTCGAGAAGCGCGACAGACCACTCTCCAGAGCCCGCGTTGTAAAGGACATCCACCGACTTGATCAAACTCCTTGGCGAAACCACTGTTGTTGGGTCAACGTACGCCATCTTCCACCTCCGTCTCCACGATACATTAGCTGAGGCGGGTTGTCAAGCTCTTGTAGTAGCTGTATCAGTAGCTCTTAATCTACTGAATATACTAACTTTGGTCACACTAAAGCCAATTGAAAACTGACCCTGGATTTCAACCCTCCGTCCTCATCACTCCGCCTTCTTCGTGCCGTCGTATGCGTATTCGCTCCCACCACCAATGTTGGAACCGGTCGAAATAGAGATACACCACCGGGGTTGTGTACAAGGTGAGCAACTGGCTCACCGCCAGCCCGCCGATGATGGCGATTCCCAGCGGACGGCGGAATTCCGACCCGGTGCCGCGGCCGATGGCCAGCGGCACGGCGCCGAGCATAGCCGCCATGGTCGTCATCAAGATGGGGCGGAAACGCAACAGACAGGCTTCGTAAATGGCATCCCGCGGGGACCTGCCTTCGCCGCGCTCGGCGGCGAGAGCAAAATCAATCATCAAGATGGCGTTCTTTTTCACAATGCCGATCAGCAAAATAATTCCGATAACGGCAATCACGGTGAGTTCGGTGCGCGTGAGCAAGAGCGCCAGCAGCGCGCCCACCCCCGCCGAGGGCAAAGTGGAGAGAATGGTCACGGGATGAACGTAGCTTTCGTAAAGGATGCCCAGGACCAGGTAAACCGAAATGAGGGCGGTGGCGATCAGCAGCGGCTCGCTGGAAAGTGAATCCTGATAAGCCTGCGCAGTCCCCGAGAAGCCGGTGTGGATGGTCGGGGGCAAGCCAATTTGGGTGGCCTTCTGCAATATGGCGTCTGCCGCGTCTCCCAAGGCAATACCCGGTTGGAGATTGAACGAAATAGTCACCGAGGGCGAGAGGCCCTGGTGATTCACCGCCAGCGGCGCCGTGATGGGATCATATTGCGAGAAAGCGCTTAGGGGAACGTCCTGGCCGTTCGGCGCAAAGGCGTAGAGTTGGCGCAGGAAGAGCGGGTTCTGCCAGAATTCGCGCCCCGCCACCATGACCACGTGATACTGGTTGAGCGGAGTGTACATGGTTGAGACCTGGCGCTCGCCAAAGGCATCGTAAAGGATATTGTCAGCCAGTTGCGAGGAAATGCCGAAGCGGGCGGCGGTGGCGCGATCGACCTGCACGTAAGCTTGCAAGCCGCGGTCTTGCTGATCGGTGTTTACATCCACAATCAGCGGGATAGTTCTTAATGCCTGAACCATGCGCGGGCCGTAGGTTTGGAGGTCGCGCAGATTATCACCCTGCATGGTGAACTGATATTGCGCGGCCCCAAAGCGTCCCCCCACGCGGATGTCTTGCATGGCCTGCATATAAAGATTTGCGCCCGGCACGCGCGCCAACTTCGGGCGCAAACGCCCAATCACCAGGTCGGCGGTGATTTTTCGCTCGGCGGGGGGCTTGAGCATGATGAACATACGCGCTTGGTTTATGGCCCCGCCGCCAGGGCCGCCTCCGCCGCAGAAGCCGCCGACCGTGTCCACGGCGGGATCAGCAACGATGATATCGATCATCTGCCGCAGAATGCTGTCCATGGCTTGGAAGGAGGTGTCCTGATCGGCGATGATCGAGCCCATCAGCCGTCCGTTATCTTGCTGCGGGAAAAACCCCTTGGGAACATGAATGTACAGGTAGACATTCAGGGCGATAGTGGCGAGCAGTGCGGCCAGCGTGAGGCCTGGGAAACGCAGCACCGTGGCCAAGGTCTTTCCATAAGAGCTTACCACCCAGTTGAAGGCGCGCTCGGAGGTCCGGTAAAGCCGGCCGTGGGACTCATGCTCCCTGAGGAGATGCGCGCACATGGAGGGCGTCGCGGTGAGCGAGATCACCAGGGAAACGAGAATGGCCGCTGACAGAGTCACCGCGAATTCGCGAAACAACCGGCCGACAATCCCCCCCATCAACAACAGCGGGATAAACACCGCCACCAGCGAGATGCTGATGCTCAGCACGGTAAAGCCAATTTCCCGCGCCCCCTGGAGGGCCGCCTGGAACGGCGCCATGCCCTTCTCCAGGTAACGCGTGATGTTCTCGATGACCACAATGGCGTCATCCACGACAAACCCGGTAGAAATGCAGAGGGCCATTAGGGAGAGGTTGTCGAGACTATAGCCCAGCAAGTACATGATCCCGAATGTGCCCACTAGTGAGACGGGAACGGCGACGCTGGGTATGCAGGTGGTTCGCGCATTGCGCAAGAAAACGAAAACCACCAGGATCACCAGCAACACCGAGATGATCAGAGTCCGCTCCACATCGCGCACGGAGGCACGAATGGTCAGGGTTTGATCCATGGCCACGCGCATATCTATCGAGGGGGGGATGTCCGCTTTGAGCTGCGGCAGGCTGGACCGGATGCGGTCCACGGTGTCGATGATGTTCGCGCCGGGCTGGCGAAAGATGACGAGCATGACGGCAGGCTTCCCGTTGGCGTAGCCGGAGGACAGGATCGTCTCCGGGCCATCACGCACTTCCGCAATATCGGAAAGGCGCACCGGGGAGCCATTGCGATAGGCCACAATCAGCGGCCGATAGTCCACCGCGTGGAAGAGCTGATCGTTGGCGCCCACCTGCCACATGCGATGACCGTCGGAGAAGTATCCTTTGGGGGTATTCGAATTGGCATTGCTCAGGACGCCCCGAACCTGCTCCAGCCCGATGCCATACTTGTTGAGCAGGGTGGGGTTCACCTCCACGCGGACCCCGGGCAGAGCGCCGCCTCCCGCGAACACCTGACCCACCCCGCTCACCTGCGCGAGCTTCTGCGCCATGATGGTGGAGGCGGCATCGTATATTTGGCTTTTGGAGAGGATGTTAGAAGTAAGCGCCAGCATGAAAATCGGCGAATCGGCCGGGTTCATCTTCCGGTAAGTCGGGTTGTTGGGAAGGTTGGTGGGAAGGTATCCACGGGCGGCATTGATGGCAGCCTGTACATCGCGCGCCGCAGCGTCAATGTTCCGGTCCAAATTGAACTGCAAGGTGACGGAGGAGGCACCCAGGGCGCTCGAGGAGGTCATTTCGCTGACCGCCGCAATGCGCCCAAACTGGCGCTCGAGTGGGGTCGCCACCGAGGAAGCCATGGTCTCTGGGCTCGCCCCGGGCAAACCGGCGCTGATGGATATCGTGGGAAAATCCACTTGCGGCAGCGGCGACACCGGCAACAAACGGAAGGCCACGGCGCCCGACAAAAAGATGGCAATGACGAGGAGCGTCGTTGCAACCGGCCGATGGATGAAAGGCTCTGAAATGTTCATCGGTAGAAAGAAACTCAAATGGCAAAGGGCAAATGACAAAACTCAAATGGTTTTCCATTTGCCATTTGAAATCGCCCTATGGGTTTGTCGTCCTTGCCTTGCCCTTCGTTGTGGCGACCGCCTTCGATAACATAGCGCGCAACTGGTTTGATTCATCCAGGATTGCTGATAACCGACTACTGGGAACGATCTCAGCCTTGGCCAGCAACCGCAGCCAATAGTTGGATTCCCTCGCCTCTTTAAGGGCGATCTGAAGTTTGTGCACGAAATCCTCGCGCGACTCCGCACCTTGAGCCTCTTCGTAGTTAGCTCCGACGGAGATGCTCAACCGGAGCAGTTGATCGCCAATTCGCCGGCCCACAAGGTTTCGTGGCAACGACTCGACCACCCGTATCGCGCGCAGTCCAAAATCGAGCAATCGTTCGCTCATTTCACGGGTTTCCATTTCTTATACCTCGGTGCGGACTCAACACACTCAAAGGGCAAAGGGTCCCGCGAAGCGAGAGCAGAATTCAAATGTCGCCCCACACAGCGCACCTGCCACGTCACGTCTTCCATCTTTACCCTTTGCCTTTGCACATCCATTTGCCATTTGCTCTTTGCCATTTGCCATTTGAAATGGTCTTAGTCTGCTGAGAGCGGCTCCGCACCCCGGCTGGTTTCGCGTTCGCGAGAGAATCGTCTTGCCAGGCGATCGAACCAAAGGTAAATGACCGGGGTGGTATAAAGCGTGAGTAACTGGCTCAAGACAAGGCCGCCGACCATGGTGATGCCCAAAGGCCGACGCAACTCTGAACCCATGCCCGCGCCCAGCGCCAAGGGGATCCCGGCCAGCAGCGCCGCCATGGTAGTCATCATGATGGGTCTAAACCGCAGCAGGCAGGCCTGATATATGGCGTTCAGCGGCGTCATGCCTTCCTTCCTCTCCGCATCCAAAGCAAAATCGATCATCATAATGCCGTTCTTCTTCACAATTCCGATCAGCAGAACCAAGCCGATAAGCGCAATGACGCTGAAATCGATGCGGCAGATCATGAGGGAAAGCAGGGCGCCCACACCCGCCGAGGGCAGCGTGGACAGGATGGTGACGGGGTGAATGTAGCTTTCGTACAAAACCCCCAGCACGATGTAAACGGTAACCAGCGCCGCCAGGATCAAGAGAGGCTCATTGGAAAGCGAGGCCAGGAACGACGCCGCCGTACCTTGAAAGGCCGCCTGAACGGCGGCCGGCATGTGGCTCTCGCCCTTCACTTGGTTCACGGCCTCCACCGCGTCGCCCAGCGAAGCCCGGGGGGCCAGATTGAAAGAGAGTGTGACCACGGGGAACTGGCCCTGGTGATTCACGGTGATAGGGACGTTGGTCTCCTCCGCGTGCGCAAAGGCTGCTAGCGGCACCTGACCGCCATTGGGGAAATGCGAAGTAGAAGCGATCTGACCGAAGCCGAAGGCGTTATCCGAGGCGATGGAGGAGGAAAAGGAAAACGCCGAAGTAGAGTTGGAGAGGCTGGTGTTGGCCGCGGTCAGCGAGCTTGTGGGTCCGTATAACTGGGCTGCGGAGGAACCGCCTGCCACCAGCCCCGTGGATCCGGTCGTGCTGCCCTGGTTGGTGCGAATGAAGAGGTCTCGCAGATCCAGAGGATTCCTCATGTAAGAGGGATCTACCTCCAGGACTACATGGTATTGGTTCAATTGCGTATAAATTGTGGACACCTCCCGCTGTCCGTAAGCGTCGTAAAGGGTTTGGTCGATGGTCGCGGGGGAGATGCCGAAACGGTAGGCAGTGCTGCGGTCGAACACCAGCCTGGTGCTCAGCCCGCCCACCTCCTGGTCGCTCGCCACGTCGCGCAACACCGGTGACTGTTGCAGTCTCCTGAGCATGCGGGGGGCAAAGGCATAAAGCTCGTCGGAGTTAGGATCCTCGAGGGTGTATTGGAACTGCGTGCGGCTGACGCGGTCCTCCACCGTGATATCCTGCACCGGCTGCATAAACAGGGTGATCCCCGGTACCTGAGCGAGGTCCGGCTGCAAGCGGCGGATGACCTCGCTGGCGCTGATTCCGCGTTCCTCAATGGGCTTGAGATTAATCAGAATGCGGCCGCTGTTCAGGGTGGTGTTTGTGCCGTCGATCCCAATAAACGAGG
>Ga0187784_10001223_pt1 | contig 20223 bp, 20 predicted proteins | sample 1015_SJ02_MP15_2_FD_132964 | JGI IMG/M metagenome (GOLD analysis project Ga0187784, IMG submission 132964) | Tropical peat soil microbial communities from peatlands in Department of Meta, Colombia - 1015_SJ02_MP15_20_MG | ecosystem: Environmental > Terrestrial > Soil > Wetlands > Peat | place...
TACCGTGGTTTCGGATGGAACTTACTATCTGGATGGCGGGGCATTTTTTGGGGTAGTGCCCAAGACGATGTGGTCGCGCAAGGCTGCGGCGGATGAGCAGAACCGGCTGGATGCCGGGCTGAATTCGCTGCTGATCCGGACCGGGGAAAAAACCATTCTGGTGGAAACTGGAATTGGCAACAAGATGCCGGAGAAGATGGTGCAGATTTACAAACAACCGGCGAAGCTGCTGGATCATCTGCACGCGATTGGAGTTGCGCCGGAAGACATCGACATTGTGATCAATACGCACCTGCATTTTGACCACTGTGGATGGAACACGGTGCGGCGCGGGGACGGGTTCGCGGCGACTTTTCCGAAGGCGAAATATTACGCGCAGCGCGGGGAGTGGGAACACGGGCGGCGGCAACTGGAGCGCGATGCGGTGAGTTATATGAGCCCGAATTACGATCCGCTGATCGAGAGCGGGCAGATGGAGTTGATTGATGGGGATAGGGAGATTGTGCCGGGGGTAGCGGTGAAGGTGTTTCCCGGGCACACGGCGAACATGCAGGCGGTGATTGTCGCGAGCGGGGGATCGGGTTCGGGCGAGTCGGGCGTACCAGGCGGGGCGAAGACGGCTTGTTACATTTCGGATTTGATTCCGACAAGCTGGCATCTGGAGTTGACGTGGGTGATGGCGTTTGACCTGTTTCCGCTGGAAACGATCGAGAGCAAGAAAAAGTACTATGCGCGGGCGATTCCGGAACGATGGCTGACGGTGTTCACGCATGACGACAAGACGCCGTGGGGATATGTGGAGAAGGGGGAGAAGGGAAGGCTGGGAGTGAGAGCGGTGTAGGATCAGGCTGTTTGCAACCGGGTTGCGAAGAACTCCTCAACGTTCTCGAGAATCTGCGCGCCGGATTTGGAGTCGTAGATGGATTTGCGGAGGGTGGCGCCTCCGGGGACGCCGTGAGTGAACCAGGAGGCGAACTGCTTCATCTTGCCGACGGCGTCGGGGACTTCCTCTTCCAACAACATCTGGAAATAGGTGCGGATCATGTGGTAGCGGTCGGCTTCGGTGGGGATGGAGTAAGGTTTTCCCTCCGCGGCTAAAGCCGCAGCCGAGTTGTTGTCTCCAGCGGCGCGGCTGAAGCCGCGCCCCTTCAAAACAGGATCGGGGTCATCGGCGGTATCGCAAGAACTGACCTCGGCGGCTAAAGCCGCAGCCTTAATCAACGCTTTATCGGCACGACTAAAGTCGTGCCCTTCCACACCAGAATCGGGCGCATTGGGGACCCCGGCCCGATGCCCAGATACGGAGCCAATCTCTGCAAACTGCCGAGAGTCAACTGACGAGGGCTGACCGCTTACGGCTGGTGGTCGGCCGCTTACGTATTGTTCGATCTGGCGGAAGATCCAAGGATTGGCGGGAGCCATGCGGCCGATCATGACGGCGTCGCAGCCGGTTTGGGCGACCATGGCGACGGCGTCTTCGGGAGAGCGGATGTCGCCGTTGCCGATGACCGGAATCTTGACGGCCTGCTTGACGGAAGCGATCCACTCCCAGCGAGCGGAGCCGCTGTAGCCCTGCTGGCGTGTGCGGGCGTGGAGGGCGACGGCGCCGAGGCCGCAGTCTTCGGCGATGCGGGCGAGTTCGACGCAGATGATTTCGTCGTCGCTCCAGCCGGCGCGGAATTTGACGGTGAAAGGGATCTTGACGGCGGCGCGGACGGACTCGAAGATTTTGCGGATGAGGGGGAGATCGCGGAGGAGGCCGGAGCCGCCATTGCACTTGACGACTTTTTTGGCGGGGCAGCCGAGGTTGAGGTCGACGAGGTCGAAACCGAGGTCTTCGACCATGCGGGCGGCGTCGGCGAGGACATCGGGATTCGAGCCGAAAAGCTGGGCGGAGATGGGATGCTCGTCTTCATAGAAATGGAGATAGCGGCCAGCGGTTTTTTTGCTGCGGAGGATGCCGTCGGCGGAAGTGAATTCGGTCATGATGAGGCCGCATCCGCCGAGCTGCTTGATGAAGCGGCGAAAGACCGTGTCGGTGACGCCAGCCATGGGCGCCAGAACGGTAGCGGGGCGGATGGCGACGGAGCCGATGTGGAGGACGGCGGGAAAAGAGCGGGTGATCGCGGCGGGAGGGGATGGTTCGCCGCCGGTTTCGCGGGTGAGGGCGCCCGCGGCGGACTTATCTTTGTACCAGTACTTCATCGCTTCAATTCTAGCTTCATAGCATGGAAAAGCCCTCGCAGTGGGCGAGGGCTGATGTCAGTGCGGTAACGCCTTTCGCGGGCAGGAAATTGACACTCGTCACGCCAGAACCGAGCGCGCCCGCGGCACACGTTACTTCTTCGCCGGTTCGGCCTTGGCGTACTTACGACGGAAGCGCTCGACGCGGCCAGCGGTATCGACCAGCTTCTGTTTGCCGGTAAAGAAGGGGTGGCAAGCGGCGCAGATTTCTACGCTGATATCGCCCTTGTGGGTGGAGCGGGTGGTGAAATTATTGCCGCAGGCGCAGTGCACGCGCACTTCATGATAGCTGGGATGGATAGCTGCTTTCATTGTCGCTGAATGACCTCGATTCCAATCCTTTGATTCTACAGGTGTTGAAAAGGATTCGGCAAGACGGGGGATCGCGCAAATCGAGGGGGCGCGGCGGGTCAATCTTTGGTGAGCCACTCCAGGGCTTCCAGACGATCGTGGAAGATGGGGAAGTCGCGGCGGGAGAAGTCGCTGATGGACTTGCGGGAGATGTGGGGGAAATCGTCGGCACCGATCCAAGCAGTCTTTTTGGTATATGGCTTATCGAAGATGGCAGACTCTTTCATGACGCGCAGGGTTTCGTCATTGAAGGCAGCGCCAGTGAAATCAGCGAGCAGTCGAACCGACGCCAGCGGCTGGGCGGTGACAACGTCGGGAAGGGAGCGGACGATGGATTCGACATCCGCCGGGGCACATCCGGCTAAGTCGACGAACAGAATATCTTTGTCTTGATAGCGAAAGAATCGGACACGTTCCATTCGAGAGAAGATCACCTTTCTCGAGATTCGATTCTGATGATGCCTATCCCCACGTGTGCTGGTTTAAGGATAACCCGGCTGTCAAGGCTGGCTAACGAAAGGGGTAACTCCTTGATCATGTGTGGCTGGATTGGAGAGATGCGCTGAAACGCAAAAACGGCAGGACTGAATTCCTGCCGTTTACCATGCGGAATGCCGGGGCCTGTTCTCTACTTACCCTTGTTGACAACCTTCTTGAGTTCGTTACCGGGAGTGAATTTCGCGACTCGGCGGGCAGCGATCTTGATGGTGGCACCTGTCTGCGGGTTGCGGCCGTTGCGGGCCTTACGCTGCGAGACGGAAAAAGTGCCAAACCCAATCAAGGCGACCCGGTCTCCTTTGCGAAGGGAGGAGGTTATGCTATCGACGGTGGTGTCGATGGCAGTGGTGGCTTGCGCCTTGGAAATGTTGCAGGCAGCAGCGATCCGGTCAACCAGATCAGCTTTGTTCATGGGCTCTCTCCTGATTCGTGTCGATGCGATACCCGCACAGTTGGGGGAAAATTCTGGAACGCGCGAGCACCGGCATTGGCCCATTGTCCTCACTGGGAACGGAATGTCAAGGGGAAAGACGGTGACAGGTGCCGATTTTGCCCAGTGCCGCACAAGCATCTGTGCAAATCGGAATAAGGTTTGTTGCCGATGACGCGATCTTTCGATGGAGCGCACAGGATTTTTTGTGTTCGATGTGCACGCTCGCAGGAAAAATTTTGTCGAGTTGACTCGATGCTTGTGCAAGCCGCAAGCATTTCCTGTTTTCTCCACAAGCAGTCCATCATCTCCACATCATCTGCACAGAATGATGACTAGTTTGCTCTTGCGCAAGGAGCGGGCGGGAGTGCATTCTCCTGAATGCGAATTTCATGTCGAGCGCGTCCGCAAGTTTCCGGCGAAGCCAAGTTTTGGAGTGGTTTCCGTTCTACGTGCAGCAGATTGCCGGGGACATGCGCTACCGCGCTCTAAAAGACTATCAGCAGGCATGGTTTTTGAATCTGCTGTTTGCCTCATGGCAATCGGAGCGGCCAGGGTATTTGCCAGACAACGGGCAGTTGTGGCGCCTCGCGAATGCGCGAACGCAGCATTTCTTTGAGAAGGAATGTGACGCAGTACTGCGCATGTTCGAGCGCGAGGGCTCGACGACTGACGGTGTGATCTGGATTTACAACCGGGGGCTGCTGGAGATCTACGAGGAACAGGTACTTAAATTCCACAAGAAGAAGCGACGATACTCAAAATCCACAGAAGACAACGGAACTTCTTATCTGGATTTTGAAGGTACACTAAACAAAAAAGAAAATGGACGAGAAGAGTGTGCGTTACATCCGGAGTCTGGCCTCACGCAGTGGGGAACCTGCTGGGGATGTTATGCGGAACGACATAGCAGCGCGGCCGTCTGACGATGCCGCGACTTGTGCTGTATGCGGCGGTTCGCGGTGGAAAAGGATTGGAGGGGGAAAAACGCAGCGCGTCGTACGCTGCGAATGCCTGCTGAAGTCGCAAGTGGAGTATCTGCTAAAGGCGGCAGATGTTCCAGTACGGTATGCAGTATGCGATTTTGCCGGTTATACGACTGACGCAAACCCGGCGCTCGGAGCGGCGAAGCTGACCCTGGAAAAATGGGCGGCGCAGTATCCGCTGGACCGGGTTGGAGTGTTGCTGGCTGGACCCAGCGGAGTCGGCAAAACACACCTAGCGGTGGCAGCGCTGAAGGAGATCATAAAAAAGGGTATCCACGCACAATTCTGCGATTACCGTGAACTGCTGAAGCAGATTCAGAATTCCTACAACCCATCGGTGCAGGCCACAGAGCTTGAAGTGTTGCGGCCGGTATTTGAAGCCGAGGTACTGCTGCTAGATGATCTGGGCGCGGTGAAACCGTCCGAGTGGGTGTGGGACACCGTCAGCCTGGTGCTCAACACGCGCTACAACGACAACCTGACGACCATCATCACGACGAATTTTATGGATGGGCCCGCCGCTGGCGTGACACCCCGTCGAGCCAACACCGGGCTCGCCGGGGACCCTGGCGTGAGTGCGGCGCGCGCAGGCCGGGAAGAAACGCTGGGCGACCGGATTGGCGAGCGGATGCGGTCAAGGTTGTCTGAGATGTGCCGGCTGGTGCAGGTGCAGGGCAGAGATTATCGCGCCAATTTCAGGGCGGCGGCGTTGCGTTGAAATTGAAACGAGCGATCGCGGGCAGGAACGGGACACCCCGTCACGCCAACACCGGGCGCGCCGGGGACCCCGGTGCCCGCGCCACACGCGCTAGGCGGAAGAGTTTTTGGTGGCCTTGACGTTCACTTTCACGGTTTCCCAAGGGCGTTTGGGGCGCTGGGCAGTTGGCTCATCGCGGTCCTGGATGCGGTCGTAGCGATAAGACTCACTAACCGTGCCGAGCGATTCGTTATAGAGGCTGGGAATACCGAGGGCTTCTTTTAACTCTTCGGCGAATTGATGCAGCGCTTTAAGGTGATCGGCCGTGGCGGGGATCTCGGTTTTGGAGGTCTTCAGGAATTGCTGGTAGCCACGGTTGACGAGCTTGGCGATTTCACCGCCGATGAGGCAGCCGGGATAGGCAAAGATCTTGACGCCGCCATCGTCGGTTTTCTGGATTGCGGCCGAGCAGTTGTATTTTTTGAGAAACACGCGCACCTGGGTGCCAGGGGCTTCGATGAGGTCAAATCCATGATCGCGCAGCCAGGCGACCGCGTCCTCATAGGTTCTTTGTTCGACTTTCGATGCCATTCCGATCATCTCTCGATTCCGTTTACGTCAGCTTAGATGCAACGAAGCAGCTCCAGGTGCCAAGGGGGGAATATGGAACCAAAACTCAACGCCGCGAATCTAAACAACGCAGCAAAATAACAACGTTGTATAGATATACCTTTTTTCATTTACAGACACATTACTGAGGTCACATTTGCAAAATCTCAGATGCTGAGGGCGCCAACGCATTCGATGCCGACGAGCGATCCAACTTCCGATTTTGTGGCATCCAATCCTGCGCTGTTGCAGGCGGCAATGGCGCCGGCAAGCCGTGTGCCGCGCCCGGGGGAAGCGGTGCTCAACCGGATCGGCAACACGCCGCTGGTGTCGCTTGACGGGCTGACGCGCGGCTCGTCGGCGGTTTGCCTGCTCGGAAAGGCCGAGTGGCATAACCCGGGTGGATCGATCAAAGACCGCGCGGCGGCCAACATCGTGAGCGAAGCGCGGCGCGCAGGCCAGCTCGGGCCGGGAAAAATCCTGCTCGACTCGACCAGCGGCAACACGGGAATTGCCTATGCCATGCTGGGTGCAGCGCTCGGCTTCGCGGTGACGCTGTGCGTGCCGGAAAACGCTTCACCGGAGCGAAAACGCATTCTACAGGCTTACGGCGCAAATATCATCTTTACCGATCCTGCAGAGGGTTCCGACGGCGCGATCAAGGTGGCGCGGCAGCTTGCCGAGCGGCATCCCGATCTTTATTTTTATGCCGACCAATATTCCAACGACGCCAACTGGCGGGCACATTATTTGACGACGGCCAACGAGATCTGGGAGCAGACGGAGGGAAGAATCACACACTTCGTCTCGATGCTGGGAACGACAGGGACGTTTGTCGGGACGACGCGGCGGCTGAAGGAACTGAACCCGAATGTACGCTGTATTTCGCTGCAACCGGACTCGGCGTTTCATGGAATTGAGGGAGCCAAGCACCTGGCGTCGGCGATCGTGCCCAAAATTTACGACGCGTCGCTGGCGGATGAAAATTTTGAGATCGCTACCGAGTCCGCCCATGCCATGGCACGGCGGCTGGCGCGCGAGTATGGGTTGCTGGTGGGAGTATCGGCGGCGGCGGCCGTGGTGGGCAGTTTGCAAGTTGCGGAGAAGCTTGGAATGCATGAGCGGGCGACGATTGTGACGATCCTGTGCGACTCGGGGGACAAGTATTTGAGCGAGAGATTCTGGAGTGAAGAATAAAACGCGGGAGTTTTTTCCGATCCGCTGCGGGCGCGCTCTAGGGATGAAACGGGCTGCCGACTTGTCCTTCTGGGATGCTGAAAATTTCTCAATCTGACTATGTGTCGCTCGGCCGGCATGGCGAAGAGACCTATCCGCACGAGTGCTGCGGGGTGCTGTTGGGGCGATGGGAAGAAGATGGAACGAAAGCGGTGACGCGAGTGGTGCGGTGCGGAAACACACGCGAGGACTCGGCGCACAACCGCTATCACATTGATCCGAAGGAACTGATCCGGATTCAGCGCGAGGGGCGGGAGCGGGGCGAGGAGATTGTGGGGTTCTACCATTCGCATCCGGACCATCCGGCACAGTGGTCGCAAACGGATCTGGCGGAGGCGCATTGGACGGGATGCTCGTATGTGATTACGAGCGTGGCACAGGGCACGGCGCGCGAGACGAATGCGTTTGAATTGACGGGAACCGGCGAAGAGGACAAAAAATTTGTGAGTGAAGAAATGCGCATTGCGTGAATCGCCGGTAGGCAGCGAAGCATCTTTTTCATATGGCAAAAGTGCAAATTCCATCCCCTCTCCGTCAGTACACCCAGAAGCGGGCGACGGTCAGCGTATCGGCGAACAACGTTGGCGACGCGCTGGCTGATCTTGTGACGCAGCATCCGGACCTGAAACGGCATCTCTACAGTGAAGACGGCAAGCTGCGCGCGTTTGTGAATGTCTATGTCAACGACGAGGACATGCGGTATCTGGAGAAAGAGGCAACCGCGCTCGGGGAGGGTGATACGATTTCCATTGTGCCGTCGATCGCGGGAGGAAGCGGCTACGAGCTATGAGCTTCGAGCGAGCAAACCAACTTCTTCGTCGCGGATGGACAAGGATTTCTTGAGGTCGAGACAGCGCGGGGAGAACTCCTTGCGGAGCCGGTTTGAGGGTTATGGGAACGGGGGGTCCTTCGACTGGCTTGTTCGCTGCGCTCACGACGCTCCGCTCAGGATGACAGGGTTTTTTAACTGGGAAATTTGGTAATTGGGTAATCTGAAACCGACCCTCTGAGGGCTCATCGCGGGATTGCAAAATTACTCAATTGCTAAGTTCCTCGATTACGAAACCGCACAATTACCAAATTGCGAAATCATGACGACTCTTACTGAAGCGAAACCGGAAGCGGTATTGAGCAACGACGAGATCCTGCGTTACTCGCGGCATCTGATCATGCCCGAAGTGGGTATGGACGGACAGCAAAAGCTGAAGGCGGCGCGCGTGCTTTGCATTGGCGCGGGAGGATTGGGTTCGCCGCTGGCGCTGTACTTGACGGCGGCGGGAGTAGGGACGCTGGGGATGGTTGACTTCGACGTGGTGGATTACACGAACCTGCAGCGGCAGATCATCCACACGACGAACGACGTGGGGCGGAAGAAGCTGGATTCGGCGGCGGAGAAGCTGAAAGCGCTGAATCCGTTTCTGAATCTGCGGACGTTCGAGACGAAGCTGACTTCAGCCAATGCGCTGGAGCTGTTTGGCGAGTTCGATATTGTGGCGGACGGGACGGACAATTTCCCGACGCGGTATCTGGTGAATGACGCTTGCGTGCTGACGGGGAAGCCGAACGTATATGGGTCGATTTTCCGGTTTGAGGGGCAGGCAAGCGTGTTTGCGACCAAGGATGGACCGTGCTACCGGTGCCTCTATCCCGAGCCGCCTCCGCCGGGACTGGTGCCTTCGTGCGCGGAAGGCGGAGTGCTGGGCATTCTTCCCGGGCTGGTGGGGGTGATCCAGGCGACGGAGACCATCAAGCTGATTCTGGGGCAGGGGGATTCGCTGGCGGGACGGCTGCTGCTGGTGGATGCGCTGGGAATGAAATTCCGGGAACTGAAGCTGCGGAAAAATCCCGAGTGCCCGGTGTGCGGGAAGAACCGCACGATTACGAAACTGATTGATTACGAGGAGTTCTGCGGGATTCGCGGACAGGAAGAGGCGGCGGGGAATGATGTGCCCTCGATAACAGTCGAAGAGCTGAAGAGAAAGCTGGATGCGAAGGCGGACATCTTCGTTCTTGATGTGCGCGAGCCGCACGAATATCAGATTTGTAACCTGAAGGGATATCTGATTCCGGTGGGTGATTTGCCCAAGCGGGTGAATGAGCTGGATTCGAGCCGGGAAATCATAGCACACTGCAAGATGGGCGGACGAAGCGCGAAAGCGGTGAATTTTCTGCGTCGGTCGGGGTTCAAGAAAGTCTATAACCTGACAGGCGGGATCAATGCGTGGGCAGAGAAGATTGATCCGGGGATGCCGAAGTATTAGCCAGCAGTTGTCAGTTCTCAGTTCCTAGTTCTCGGTGAGGAAGCGCGAGGGAGCGCCCTTTTTGTTGTCGGGTTCACGGTACCAGGAAAAAAACAAGGAGCGAGTAAGGGAGCACATTGGTGCTCCCTTTGCTTTTCCAGGTGTAGTTGAGTCACTTGGGTAAGTCAGGTTACTTGCCGGTTTCGGCCATGGAGGCGCGGTCGGAGGAACCGAGCGCCAGGGCTGTCTTCTTGCCGGCGAAGCGAACCTGAGCGACCGACGGAGTCGAGCCGCTGTTGTCGATGACGACGGAATCGTCGCTGGCCGCCTTGTCGAGATCGACGAGTTTGGCCGGCGTCTTGGCGATTTCCTTCTTGCCCTGCATGACGCTGAGTTCGACATTTGCCCCGTTGCCTTCCCAGCGCAGCTGATAATCGCCGGCGGGGATTTGCTGTCCATTAATCTGGACGGCCTGGTCAATGTGCAGGGAGCCCTTGTTACTTGCCCAAGCGCCAGTTGCCACCAGAACCGCCAGCCCGAGCACGAGAGTCTTTGCCAAAGTGTTCAGTTTCATAAGCTCCTTATTTCTGTCCGGTTGCGTCCGAACATCGGGGCGGCTGGTTCGCGTCGGCAGGGAGGGCTTGCCTTTTCTGAGCAATGACCTACAATGCGCGTGTCAGGGTGACGCAAGCAGATGCGGGTTGCGACTCGTGCTTCTTCTTGCCGGACTTCAGCTCGCCCAGGGCCGCCAAACCATGCGCGAGTTTAAGTCCAGTCACCCTGCAAGTTTTTGTTCAGAACTCCTTATTGGTGGTGAGGGAAGTAAGTCTTCTCCTCCCATCCTTTCTCGGTTCGCTTGAGGATACGCATCGTCGCTTAAGAAAGTTCCGAAACGAGGTTTGTGAAAGTTCCCAAACAGCGATTATGTCCATTGGACGAGTGAACGCTCGCTGGGTTAGCCAGCACTGAGGAATTCTAAAGACACCCGGGAAATGTTTTGTTCAGCCTGTTCCCGTCCTCCACAGATTCGGCCAGAGGCTGCCGAATGCACGGTAATTCGGCAGCTTTTCCTGAGAACGAGCGGGCAGAGAAATTCTTGCGCAAGTCGCAAAGTAAATTGCGGGACCTTTTCTGGGGTGAATGTTTCTTAGTTTTTTCGCAGGCTAGGCGATTTTCAGCACGATCTTGCCGTAGTTCTTGCCTTGTTGCATCAGCTCGTATGCAGAACGGGCGTCGGCGATGGGGAAAACTTTTCCGATGACAGGGCGAAGCTTATCGGCGGCGAGCCATTGAGAAAGGTGGGTCCATGCCGCATCCATGAGTGTGTTGTTGCGACTGAGGTAGGTGAGCCAGAGTCCGTGGACGCTGGCGCCTTTGGCATAGAGCAGGCGCGTGTCGAGCGTAGGAGTTTGGCCAGTGGCAGAGCCATAGACGATGACACGGCCAAAGTCGCGCAGGCAGCGCACACTTTTGGCGACGTGCTCGCCGCCGAGCATTTCGAAAACGGCATCGACGCCTTCGCCGTGCGTGAGCTCCTTGATGGCTTCAACATAATCTTGTTGTTTGTAATTGATGCCGTGCTGGAGGCCGAGTTCCCGGACACGAGCCAACTTTTCTTCCGACGAAGAAGTGCCGTAGGTTTCGATGCCGAGAATTTTCCCGATCTGCACGGCGGCGGTGCCGACGCCTCCAGCGACCGCGTGAATGAGAACGCGCGCCCCGGCGGGCTTGTCGGTGAGGCCGGCTTTCCAGAACGCGAGATAGGCGGTGAAGAAATTGACGGGAAACGCGGCGCCTTGCTCGGCTGTCCACTTTTCGGGGACGGGCCAGAGCAAGGAGGGACGAGCGGCGGTTTGCTGGGCGAAGGCGGCCCACTGGGTATAGCCCATGACGCGACGGCCAGAGGGATCCTTGCCAGCGAATTCGCGGCCGGCAATGAGCGGAGGCTTGGGGGTGCCGGCGTATCCGCCTTGAGCAGTCATGAGATCCGCAAAGTTAAGGCCGCCGGCCTCCACGTGGACGAGAACCTCGTCGGGACCGGCGTGCGCGTCAGGCACGGCCTGCAATTCAAGGACTTCAGGTCCTCCGAAACGGGTGATGACGAGAGCTTGCATGGGGAGATTGTAGCGAAGGCTGATCGCTGATCGCTATTCGCAAAGAAACGTAAGGAACGGGTCATAGGCACCGGCCAGAGGGAAATATGAGGGGATTTCCATGAATTGGGGAAGTAGCGGTCAGCTTTCCGATGTCAGCCATCAAGAAGGCTCAAGGCTCTGCGGATTGCAAAGGTAAAAAGGCGCCGCGTAGACTGATTTCAAGGGAGTGGTGGGGACGGCGAGTCCGAAAAGCGAAGAGCGAACCGCTACCAGCGAAGGATAAACAGCGAAGGGATGCCTTTGAAGGACAAATTCGGGCGCCAAATTCGGGACCTGCGGATTTCGATCACCGATCGGTGTAACTACCGGTGTGTCTACTGCCGGACGGGAACGAATGGCGCTGCCTACTCGGAGTTGCCGTATGCGGATTACCTGCGGATGGCGAGGGTCCTGGTTGGGCTTGGCATCACGAAGATCAGGTTAACCGGCGGCGAGCCGCTGCTGCGAAAAGGAGTGGTAGATTTTGTCGGTGATCTGGCGCAACTGAGGACCTCGGCGGGGGCAAAGCCGGAGATTGCGCTGACCACAAACGGGCACTTGTTGGCGGAGATTGCGCGGCCTCTGAAAGATGCCGGACTCGACCGGGTAACGGTGAGCATGGATGCGGTGGATCCGGAGCGCTTTGCCCGCATCACGCGTGTGGCGAATGGATATGACAGCGTGCTGCGGGGGATACGAGCGGCGCGGCGCGCGTGTCTAGATCCGGTGAAGGTGAATTGCGTGCTGCTGCGCGGCTTCAACGAGGACCAGATCATCCCCTTCGGGATGTTCGCGCGCGATGAGGGCGTGGTGGTGCGCTTTATTGAATTCATGCCCCTGGAAGAAGACCGGGTGTGGTCTCCCAAGGTGGTGGTGACGCTGGACGAGATTCTGGCGCGAATGTCGGAGTACAGACCGCTGATGGAGATGGGGGAACGTGGGAGCGAAACAGCACGCCGGTACCGGTTCGAGGATGGCGAGGGCGAGATTGGGATTATTGCGCCAGTCTCACATCCCTTCTGCGGGCATTGCAGCCGGATACGAATCACGTCGGATGGGAAACTGCGGACTTGCCTGTTTTCGGTGTGGGACCACGACCTGCATGAGGTGATGCGGCGGGGCGGAACGGATGCGGAATTGGTGGAATTTATCCTGAGGGTCGTCGAGAAAAAAGAAGAGCGGCATCATATTGGCGAGCCTGGGTTTGTGCCCGCCTCGCGGACCATGGTGCATATTGGGGGATAGGGCCCGGTATCACCGGTCACAGGTTGCTGAAGGCAAATGAGTGCCGTCGGGGCCGTGCCTGACGGGGCTGTCGGAAGGGCGTCAATACAGGGCGTCGTATTTGGTAACTTGCCAACCGGCAAGTTTCTTTTCTTCGGTCACCGAAAATAAGTCGCTGTAGGTGGAATCCTCGGCGGGCGTGGAGTAGCGTTTGCCGCGGTAGTGCAGGATGACCAGCGGGGGCACATCTTCCCATTCGACGAGGTTCCAGGAAATGAGGGGATGGCTCGCTTCCGAAGAGCAAATGAAGTCAGCGCGCAGTTTTCGGTAGTCATTTTCCCAGGCAGCGAGGAGCTGGAGGCAGTTGCCATCGCGCATCTGGCCCATGAAGGCGTTGGCGGTGCGTTCGACGGTGCGGTCGCGCAGCGGATTCAAAGTGATGCTGACGGGCAGGTTGGTGAGCGGGTCGCGCTCATCGGATCGCGAGAGAACAGGCGGCTGATTTCCCAGCCAGTGCAGGTAGCCGAAGAAGACGGCGAGAAGCAGGCAGGCCGTGCCAAGAGCAATGGCCAGGTGAGTGTTGGAAACCTGCATGGCAGGAGTTTGCGCGATCGGTAACCTGGCTGCAAGTTACGATCGGCACCCAGATAGGAACGAAAGAAGGCGGGACGAAAGGCGGAGACGGGCAGGACAGACCGTGCAAGATAGATGAGAGCTGGCGGGGAATTCCTGAGACGAGAGTGGAATTCCCCGACCGGATGCGGGTGGCCGGCGCCGAAGACCCAGGCTAAGCTCTGGCCGCGATGGCAGGTTCGGGCGCCGACACGGCAGAAGCGGCTTTGGCTTCTTCGGGCTTGCTTCCGGCCTTGCGAATATCGATGCCGCCCTTGAAGAAGGCTCCGTCTTCAATGGAGATGCGGGCCGCGACGACGTCGCCGGTGAGGGAACCGTCGCTGCGGATATCGACCCGATCGCTGGCCGTGAGATTGCCGCGCACTTTGCCGAGCACCACGATTTCGCGCGCGTTGATGTTGGCGGCGACGATCCCGTTGCGTCCCACGGTAACCCGATTGCCGGAGAGATTAATTGACCCCTCAACCCGGCCGTCAATGTACAGGGATTCAGAGCCGGTCACTTCACCTTTGATAACCAGCGATTTGCCAATGGTCGCCTGGTCGGAACTGGTGGCGACGGTGGGACGTGACGCCGAGGCCGTCTCATTTATGGAAGCGGGCACGGTGGTCGCTGTGGTGGGGCGCTCCGGCTCCGCCGGTCGAGTTGGTGTCGCAGGTTGGTTTGTGGGCTTCCACATGTGCTCAAAATCCTTTCCTGATAAGGGATTGACATCCACCCGCATTCCGGTGGCCAAAGTGATTCTACTCCGGAGTGAAGTGGACGGGGCTGTGGAAATCCAAGTTCTTGTAGGGTTTTCCTTGGTTCCTCTTGGGCTCGTCTCGCGCCCGAAGTTGCAATCGACATTCGGTAAAGCTTTCCCATCCCGGCCAATTGTTCACAGCAGCGGAGCAATCTTTGCCTGAGCAAGTTTGCGTCACCAACTTAGGGTCCGCAAATTTGCCTCTTCCAGCTTGATTCCGCAACTTCGCCTCGCCAATCCAGGAGCGAATGTTGGCGAGATGCGGGGCGCGATAAGATGAACAAACGGCTGTTGCTGAAGTTTTCGCGATTCGTACACGGGTACGCGGCTGGCAGCGGTATGGAAGCGGCGGCCTAGCGCTCGATCCTGAGACATTTTCTTCATGCTTTCCGATTCCATCATCGTTCGCCACATTGCACGCCAGCCGAAGAAGACGGCAAGCCATAAGCAGCTTCTGCACGAGCTGGGCGCAAAGGGTGAAGACCGCCGCGCGTTAACGGAGCGGCTGCACGCTCTGGCAAAGAAGGGCGAACTGGTCGAGCTGGACGATGGGCGGTACGCGATTCCGCAAGCGAAGCCGGGGCGGAACACACTCGTGGGACGGCTGAGCATGCATCGAGACGGTTTCGGGTTCGTCATTCCCGAGAGCGCGGCGCTGGATGCGAATCTGAGAGCGCGGCTTGCCGGCGACGTTTTTATTCCTCCACATGCCACCGGCTCGGCCATGCACGGCGATCGCGTGCTGGTTGAGATCACGGCCTTTCGCACGGATGGGCGCGCCGAAGGGCGCATTTTACGTTCTGTCGCGAGAGCGCATCCGACCGTGGTCGGGATCTTCCACTACGACCGGCGGCGAAATTACGTCAAGCCGATCGACGAAAAGATCGGGCAGGAGATTGTCATTCCTCCGGGAATGGAGTATCCGCAGGCAGAGGACGCCGACTCGCCAATGGCGGGCGATCGCGACACGGGTGAAAAGGGGAAGCGAAGCAAGAAAACTTCTATTGACCGGGTCATCGGCGAGCAGGCTGCGCGCCACAGCGACTGGCAAGATCTGGAAGGCGTGGTGGTGGAGGCTGAGATTACGGACTGGCCGAGCGCGACGCAGAATCCGCGGGGACGAGTGATTGAAATTCTGGGCGAAGAAGATGATTTCGGCGTGGATGTGGAGATCATGATTCGCAAATTTCACTTGCCGCACCGGTTTCCGGCGGAGGTCATGGAAGAAGCGCAGGCGATCGAGAATGTGATTGCAGTGCGGGAGATGCGGCGGCGGAGGGATTATCGCGCCCTGCCGGTAGTGACGATCGACGGCGAGACGGCGCGCGACTTCGACGACGCGGTGCATGTGTGCAGACTGGCGAACGGCAACTATGAGCTGCAAGTGCACATCGCGGACGTAGCCCACTATGTGGGAGCGGGATCGGCACTGGATGAAGAAGCGCGGCTGCGGGGGACGAGCGTGTATTTTCCCGACCGGGCCGTGCCCATGCTGCCACTGGAGCTTTCGACCGATGTTTGCAGCCTGCGGCCGCAGGTAGAGCGGCTGGTGCTTTCGTGCACGATGGAAATCGACCATCAGGGAGAAGTGGCGGGCTACGAGATCAATGAAGGGGTGATTCGGTCTCAGGAACGGATGACGTATACGGCGGTGAATGCCGTGCTCGAAGGTGATGCCGTGATGCGGGGGAAGTATGCGGCGCTGGCCGAGCCGTTTGAGCTCATGCGGGAGCTGGCGCTGATTCTCAACCGCAAGCGGGAGCGGCGCGGATCGATCGATTTCGATTTGCCGGAGCCGGTGATCGAGTTCGACGAATTTGGATTGATGAAAAGCATTGCGCGCTCGGAACGTAACATCGCGCACCGGCTAATTGAGGAGTTCATGCTAGCGGCAAACGAGTGTGTCGCGGAGTACCTCGAATCCAGGCGCGTTGCGTCGCTCTATCGCATACACGAGAAGCCGGATGCGAAGCGCGTCTACGATTTCGAGGTGATAGCGGCGACGTTTGGGTATTCGCTGGGCGTGGGCGCGCTGCCGATCGAACGGGTGCAACTCAAAGCCGATCGGCGGGCAGCGCACGGGACGGGAAAGCGAGTGCGGGAGATGGAGTTGCCGAAAGAGGTGCACCTCACGCCGCGCATGTATCAGAAGCTGACCGCGAAGATTGCGGGCAAGCCGGAAGAGCGAATCCTGAGTTTCCTGATGCTGCGTTCGCTGAAGCAGGCAAGGTATTCAGAAGAAAATCTCGGGCACTTCGCGCTGGCCGCAAAAACTTATACGCACTTTACTGCGCCGATCCGGCGGTATCCCGATTTGATTGTGCACCGGATTCTGAAGAGCGTGCTGCGGGAATCGGCGGAGAGTCGGGAGGGGGAGGTGGCTATCGGAAGGGCGGAGGGACGAAGCGAGCCGGCGGCAAAGAGATCCGGAAACCAGCGGGAAGATGGCGCGGCGCCTTCGCCGTGGTCGAAGCGGCGCGGCGATGATGCGCAGCGAAAACCGGTTGAGCGGACGGGCGGTCCGATCTCGATTGAAGAACTTCATGCGATTGCGGAAGAAGCGAGCCAGGCCGAACGCCGGGCCGACGACGCGGAGCGCGAGTTGATGGAATGGAAGAAAGTGAAATTCATGGAGCGGCGGGTTGGAGAAGAGTTTGACGGGCTGATTATCAGCGTTATGAAATTTGGATTTTTCGTCGAACTGACGGATCTTTTTGTGGAGGGGCTGGTGCCGCTCAGCACGCTGACGGGCGACCATTACACGTATCACGAAACTACGCGGCAGATTATCGGGCAGAGATCGCGGAAGAGTTATAACCTGGGCGACCGGGTGAGAGTGCTGGTGGATCGGATTGATCCGGTGGAAAAGAAGATCCAGTTTGCGGTGATGGAGGAAGAAACACAAACGGCGCCACGCCGGCGAAAGTGAAATTGCGATGAATTATCCCGAGTGGCGGATGTGCATGACGTCGCCATCCTGGACGATGTAGTCTTTGCCCTCGAGCCGCAGCGTGCCTTTGGCTCGGGCGTTCGCTTCGGAACCGGCTTCGAGCAACTGGTCCCAGCGGATGGTTTCGGCGCGGATGAAATGTTTTTCGAGGTCGGTGTGGATGGCGCCGGCAGCGTTGACGGCCCGGGTGTGAACGGGGATGGTCCAGGCGCGGCACTCGTCTTCGCCGGCAGTGAAAAACGAAATTAAACCCAGCAGGTGATAGCTTTTGCGGATGAGGCGGGCGAGGCCGCTTTCGTTGAGCCCGTAGCTGGAGAGAAATTCGGCGGCGTCCTCGTCAGTCATTTCGGCGAGCTCGGCTTCGACTTTGCCGCAGATGGCGCTGGCCCCGGCATTTGGCCGCGCGGCGACTTCGGTCAGCTTGTAGCGGGCCACCGCATCTTCCAGATCCTTGCCGAGTTCGGTGCTCTCGCTGATATTGACGACGTAGAGCATCGGTTTTTCGCTCAGGAACATGAAGCCGCGGATGCGCTTTTTGTCTTCGGCCGACATTTCCATTTCGCGCAGCGGCTTTTCGGTTTCGAGGTGGGCCTTGGCCTGGATGAGCAACTCGTTTTCTTTTTCGAGGTCGGGGGTCTTCATCTTCTTGAGGTCTTTTTCCAGCCGCTCGAGGCGCTTTTCGATCTGGCCGAGGTCGCTCACCATGAGATCGAACTCGACGTTGCGGACATCGCGGAGGGGGTCGATGGGGCCGACGTGAGGGATGGAGTCGTTTGCGAACGCGCGCAGAACATGGATGAGGGCATCGACCTGGCGCAGATGGCCGATGTAAGCGGTTTCCTTGAGGGCCTCCTGGCCAATTGCGCCAACATCGACGTACTCGACGGAGGCGTGGGTGAGTTTTTTGGGCTTATAAAGGGCGGCCAACTTGTCGAGACGTTCGTCGGGAACCTTGGCGATTCCGATGTGAGCTTCGCGCGGGTTTGAGAACGCATGCTCGGACAAGTGTGCCTTAGTCAGGATTCCGAACAGCGATGTTTTGCCTACCTGGGGCAGGCCGATGATGCCGGTTTTCATAAGAACAGTTCTCAGTTGCCAGTTCTCAGTTCTCAGGAAGAGACCGCGAACAGGACGGATCAGGATAAATCATCTGGAAGAACGGCTTTTGGCTCAGGGCTCAGGGATTCGAATCTTTGGCTAGCTGCGGGAGTTCAACCGCAACAGACGAGGATGCCAGAAACCGGGAAGCTGCAAATCCAGCCAGCACTCAAAAGCCCGAAGCTTTCATTTCATCTCCTGGGCGGTGCGGAAGATCGCGACCAGCCCGAGCAGCAAGACGGCGGTCTCAAAGTTTTCCGACCAGACATGGAGGCGGTCGAATTCGGCGCGGACGGGATCGGTCAGAGCCAGGCTGTCGATGACGCCGGCCTGGTTGCGCAGGGCGTGCATTTTCGGGGAGATGGCGAACTGAGAGATCATCGTGAGGATGAGCATGACGACGATCAGCAGATGCCGGAGCGCAAGCGGGCGGGCGTGGCCCACGGTGAGGCGGCAATAGATCATGGAAGCGATGAGGAAGACGAAGCCGGAAACGATGCCCATGGTGTGAAGCAAATCGAGGGAATGGCCAACGATGGATCCCGCCATGTGGCGGGTGGGCAAAAGTCCGGGGGTGAAGGCGGTGGGAGCTTCGACGAAGGCGAGGAAGATGATTCCGCCGACCCAGACAACGAGCGCGAGCAACATAAGGAAGCGCAGAAATGACATGCGAAGAATTATAGCTACGAGCCGCGAAGGACGAGTCAACAGAAGATCGGATTCAAGATGGCTCGTGCTGTTTTCCCGTTGAGTCTTTAAGTTTTTCACTCGAGATTTTTTCAACTCCAGATTTGTTCGCTCCCGATTTTTGTATTCCCAAATTTTTTCACCGCAAATTTTTGCACTGCAACTTATTTGGTGGTGATTTTTCGAATGCGCTTATCCGACCGCAGTTATGCACACCCCGAACCAGAGCGGTCACTTGGTTGGGCACAAACAAGTATTTACCCTCGTTCTTCCCCGAGTTGTCCGAAGGGAATCACTCACATGCAAGGGACTCTGCGAGCGTCTGATGTTGAATTTCTGCCGCTTCAGGCGGCGGTGTTTTGCGTGCAGTGCGAATTGATCAGCGCCAACAACACGCCGCGATGTCTGGCGTGCGGGAGCAAGGCGGTGCTGAGCCTGTCGCGCGTGCTGGGAGGATCGCTGCAGCGGCAGGCCACAGCGCGCGTGATCGCCGACGCAGAGCTCGACCGCCTGGTGCGTTCGCTGCTGAACACAGTGCCGCAAGCGCGGGAAAGCGAGGGCGACGAGACGGATTTTGCTCTGCCTGCGCTTAGCCCGGGCGTTTCCTATGTTTCGCCGCGCCATCACCTCCGCGCACGGCACAACGAACCGGGACGGCCGGCCTTCGCCGATTGCAACCTGGGAAAGCTCGAGCTAGAGCCGGGAATCAGCATCATTGCGGAGAAAGCGCAGGCACTCACGGGAGCGACGGGTGCTGCGATCGCGCTGCGCAATGGCGAGGAGATTATCTGCCGGGCGCGGGCTGGGCGGACGGCTCCAGACCTGGGCGTGCGGCTGCAGACCGACCGCGGAATCTCGGCGGATTGCGTGCGCACAGGAGAAGTCTTGTTGTGCAACGATGCGGAGACGAGTCCGCGCGTGGACCCGGCAACCTGCCGTCGGCTGGGGGTCCGTTCGATTCTGGTGGCTCCGCTGCGGCACTTCCGGCGCACGCTGGGGGTGTTTGAGGTGCTATCGTCGACCGCACATGCCTTTGATCACAACGACGTTGCCACTATGCAATTCCTGTCGGGGATGATGGTGGCTGCGATCTCGCGCGTGGCCAGCCTGCGAGGCCGGTAAGACGTCGCCGCGGATCTTCACCGGCTAAAGCAAAATAACTTGAGCGAAAGGCGCAAGGAGGAAAACATTCGTGTTGCGCGGAGGGTTGGCCCTGCCAGGGAACGGGGAGGAAGCCAAGTTTGGCGCTATACATTGCACGTCTATACTGATGGTATGGCGATTGTCGATCCAACGCCGCGGGTGGCAAACGACCCAAAGGCGGTCAATATCCATCTGAGTGATGGGACGGGCATGGAGATTGAATGGAAGGATGGCCACCGGTCTGTTTACTCGTTCAAATTTTTGCGCGATGCATGCCCATGCGCTTTGTGCGAAGACGAACGCGGAAAGAGCGGACGAAA
>Ga0187784_10001224_pt1 | contig 20222 bp, 19 predicted proteins | sample 1015_SJ02_MP15_2_FD_132964 | JGI IMG/M metagenome (GOLD analysis project Ga0187784, IMG submission 132964) | Tropical peat soil microbial communities from peatlands in Department of Meta, Colombia - 1015_SJ02_MP15_20_MG | ecosystem: Environmental > Terrestrial > Soil > Wetlands > Peat | place...
CAACGGCAAGCTGCCGTTCAACACCGATGGCGGCGGCCTCTGCAACAACCATCCCGGCAACCGCGGCAGCATGACCAAGGTGATCGAGGCGGTGCGCCAGCTTTGCGGCGAGGCGCATCCCGGCGTCCAGGTGAGGAATTGCGACCTGGCGTTGGCGCACGGCACCGGCGGCTCGCTCGGCACGCGGCACGTCAGCGCCACCTTGATCCTGGAACGGGAGTAGCGACGATGGCCGAAAGACAAAGGACCATCGCCGCGCCGCCGGTCAATTCCGAGACCAAGCCGTTCTGGGACGCCGCTGCCGAAGGCCGGCTGCTGATCAAGAGATGCCTCGCCTGCGGCGAGCGCCATTACTATCCGCGGGCGATCTGCCCCTTCTGCTTCAGCGGCCGGACGGAATGGGAAACCGTCTCGGGCCGCGGCACGATCTATTCCTATAGCGTGATGCGGCGCACGGCGGTCCCTTACGCCATCGCCTATGTCACGCTCGAGGAAGGCGTGACCATGATGACCAACATCGTCGATTGCGATATCGGTCAGATTCGCATCGGCCGCAAGGTGTCGCTGGTGTTCAAGCCCAGCGACGGCGGCCCGCCGGTACCGATGTTCACGCTGAGCTTGTAGCGCCGGGCCGATGGCCTTGCCCGGGCGGGAGGCAATTCATGACTTCTCCCACTGCCCCCACGACGCGGTTGCGCGCGTTGCTGCGCCAAGACGGGATGCTGATCGCGCCCGGCGCCTATGAATGCATCGGCGCGCGCGTCGTCGAGCAGGCGGGCTTCGACGCCCTCTACATGACCGGCGCCGGCACGGCGGCGACGCTGGGATATCCCGATTACGGCCTCGTCACCATGACCGAGATGGCGGAGAATGCCGGGCGGCTCGCCGCCGCGGTGCGGCTGCCGGTCATCGCCGATGCCGATACCGGCTACGGCAACGAGCTTAACGTCACGCGCACGGTGCGCGAGTACGAGCGCCGCGGCGTCGCCGGACTGCATATCGAGGATCAGGGCTTTCCCAAGAAATGCGGCCATCTCGACGACAAGGCGGTGATCCCGCTCGACGACTTCCTCGCCAAGATCCGCGCCGCCGCCGCAGCCAGGACCGATCCCGACTTCCTGCTGATCGCGCGCACGGATGCGCGCGCGGTGATCGGCTTCGAGGAGGCTGTGCGGCGGATGAACGCGGCGCTCGCCGCCGGCGCCGACATGGCTTTTCTCGAGGCGCCGCAGACGCAGGCGGAAATCGAGGCGGTGCCGCGGCTGGTCAACGGCCCCTGCCTGCTCAACGTCGTCTCCGGCGGCAAGACGCCGCTGGTGGATCTCGCCCTTGCCGAGCGCATCGGCTTCAAGCTGGCGATCCTGCCGGGGATTCTGTTCCAGACCGCGATCGACGCCTTCGATGCGGCGCTGGCCGAGGTCAAGACCCGGCGCCGCCATCCCGACATGAAGGTGAGCCTCAGGGAGAAATTCCGCCGCGTCGGCGCCGAGGAATGGGACGGCCTGCGCGAGCGCTTCAAGACGCCATCGGCCGCCGAGCGCGCGCGCAAGACAAGCGCGGCCGAATAGCCGGCCGCCGCTTGGGGGGCCGGCGCGATCTGGCACGTGCTCCTCTTCCTCAATCGGAACGTCAAGGGCCCGTCATGAAATCGAGTCGGGCCGTGCCTCATTTCCCTGGGGAGGCACTTCGCCCGACGGTCGTTGCAGAGCTTAACGGCGCGTGACGCAACCATAAGATGACAATATACTGATCTCGGCAAGCTCATGGGGAGGGGGAGATGCGCATGCACCGCCTATCGCAACCAGCAGAGCGGCTCAGGGATCATTACGAGATCGTCGTCGTCGGGTCCGGCTATGGCGGGGCGATCGCTGCTTCGCGGCTGGCGCGCGCGAAACGGCAGGTCTGCCTGCTCGAGCGCGGGAGAGAGTTCCAGCCCGGCGAATATCCGCGTTCGCAGTTCGAGGGGCTGCGCGAGATCCAATACAACACGCCGCTCGGCCATCTCGGTTCGCGGCTTGGGCTCTTCGAACTGCATCTCAATGACGACATGAACGCGCTCGTCGGTTGCGGTCTGGGCGGCACCTCGCTGATCAATGCCAATGTTTCGTTGCGACCGGATCCCCGGCTATGGCAGCAGGCGAGATGGCCGCGCGCGCTGCTCGAAGATCTTACGACCCGGCTCGAGGACGGCTATCGGCGCGCCACCGAAATGTTGCGCCCGACGCCGTTACCGGCCGACTACCCGCATCTGCCGAAGCTCGAGGCGCTGGAGAAATCGGCCGTCGGGCTCGACATGGGGAAAAAATTCAGCCGCCCGCCGATCAATGTCACGTTTGCCGACGGGATCAATCATGTCGGGGTCGAGCAAAAACGCTGCGTCGGCTGCGGCGACTGCGTGTCGGGGTGCAACTACGCCGCCAAGAACACGACATTGATGAACTATCTGCCCGATGCGGCGGCGCACGGAACGGCGCTTTTCACCGGCGTGGATGTTCGGGCGATCGCCCGGCGCGGCGACAGATGGATCGTCTATTATCAGCCGGTAGGCGTGGGACGCGAGGATTTCGCAGCGCCCGAGCTGTTCATCACCGCCGATATCGTGGTCATCGCGGCGGGGACGCTCGGCTCGACGGAGATCCTTCTGCGCTCGAAGGCTCGCGGCCTTGCCCTGTCGGACCGCATCGGCGCCGGTCTTACCGGCAACGGCGACGTTCTCGCCTTCGGCTACAACACCGACAGCCCGATCAACGGCATCGGATTCGGGACGAAGCCGCCCGGCGAGATCGCTCCCGTTGGTCCCTGCATCACCGGCCTCATCGACAACCGCGACACCGCCGATGTGAGGGACGGGTTCGTCATAGAGGAAGGATCGATCCCGGGCGCCATCGGCGGCATAATGCCCGAGATTCTCGGAGCTTCCGCCGAGGTCGTCGGCAAAGCCACGGCGGCCGGCGTTGGCGAATGGCTGCACGAGAAGGAACGTGCGGCCGAAAGCCTATTGCGCGGTCCCTATCACGGGGCGATTGCAAACACGCAGACCTATCTCGTCATGGCGCATGACGGCGCGGGCGGCAGGATGTCGCTGGTCGACGACCGTCTGCGCATCTCCTGGCCGGGCGTCGGCAGCGAGCCGATCTTCACGGTCGTCAACGACACGCTGGCAAGGGCGACCGCCGCGCTCGGCGCCGGCGTGCAGGTGCCGAACCCGATCTGGAGCAAGCTGCTCGGAAAGAAACTCATCACCGTCCATCCGCTCGGCGGATGCGCCATGGCGGAACGCGCGGAGGACGGCGTCGTCGACCATGCAGGCAGGGTATTCTCGGGCGCGACGGGAGCGGAAGTTCATGATGGACTTCTGGTCGCAGACGGCTCGGTGATGCCCACCTCGCTCGGCGTCAATCCCCTGCTCACGATCTCCGCGCTTGCCGAGCGGAGTTGCGCGATCCTCGCCGAGGCGCGAGGCTGGACCATCGACTATTCGTTCGGCGCCGCTCCGGCAGCGGTGGGCACACCGCGCCTCGGCTTGACCTTCACCGAGACAATGCGCGGCACCTTTGCGAGCGAGCAGAGCGGTCCGGCGCCGATGAGCTTCACCTTGACGATCGCATCGGATGACCTCGATGCGATGCTGCAAGACAAGACGCACCTCGCCGCCATGATGGGAACGGTCACCTGCGCGACGTTGTCGGCACAGCCGCTCTCCGTCGCCGACGGGCGGTTCAGCCTCTTTGTCGACGACCCGGCACGGGTCGACCACCGTTTGATGGTCTACCGCATGGTTCTTCACGCGATCGAAGGAAAGGATTTTTACTTCCATGGCGTAAAGACCATCACCGACTCGCCGATGACCGATGCCTGGTCGCAAACGACGACCCTCGCCGTCACCGTCTACGCCGGCGTCGACGAGCGCGGCCCCGTGGTGGGAACCGGCACCCTGCACATCGCGCCGCTCGACTTCCTGACGCAGCTTCGGACGATCGAAGTCACCAATGCGCCGGACATCGCCGCGCGGCTGAAGGGAATTGCCAAATTCGGCGAATTCTTCGCCGGCGTGATGTGGGACGCCTATGGCGGCATTTTCGCGCGCGAGACGATCTTCAATCCCGATGCGCCACCGCGCGTCAGGCGCGCTCTGCGCGTCGGCGCGCCCGAAATCCATCCGGTGCAGACGCAAGACGGCCTCACGCTGCGGCTGACCCGCTACAAGGGCGGCAGCAAGGGGCCGGTCGTGCTGCTGCACGGCGCCGGCGTTTCGAGCGAGATATTCTCGACCGACCTCATCGATACCAATCTCCTCGAATATCTGTACTCCCATGGCTACGACTGCTGGCTCTCGGATTTCCGCGTAAGCACCGCGCTTCCTTCGGCCGCGCAGCCATCGAATGCCGACCAGATCGCTCGCTGCGACCATCCGGCGACGCTCGACCGCGTCCGCGCGCTGACCGGCAAGGCGGACGTCCAGGTCGTCGCCCATTGCTACGGCGCCACCACCTTTACGATGGCGCTGCTCGCCGGCATCGCCGGCGTGCGGTCGGTCGTCCTGTCGCAGGTCTCGACCCATCTCAAGGTACCGTTGATCGGCCGGGTCAAGGCCGGGCTTCATCTGCCCGACATCGTGGCGGAGCTGGGCGTGACCAACCTGACCGCCTATCGCGACACGCAAGCCGATTGGACCCAACGGCTTTTCGACGACGCATTGCGCCTTTATCCGATCAAGCATGGCGAGGACTGCCGCAGCGCCGTATGCCATCGCATAACCTTCATGTATGCGCTGCTCTACAATCACAAGAATCTGTCGCAGCACTTTCACGACAATCTCCATGAGCTCTTCGGCGTGTGCAGCGTAGAGACCTTCGAGCATCTGGCGTTGATGGCGCGGGTCGGTCATGTCGTCGCGGCAAGCGGCACCGACGACTACCTGCCTCATCTCGATCGAATGAAGCTGCCGATCGCCTTCATCCACGGGGGCGACAATCAATGCTTCCTGCCGGAAAGCACGAAGACGACCTATGACCTTCTCTGCGCGGCGAATGGCGCCGCCCTTTACAACCGCAAGGTCATCGACGGTTATGGCCACATCGATTGCATTTTCGGGCGCGATGCGGCGCGCGATGTTTTCCCGCATATTCTCGCCCATCTCGAGCAGACCGCCTGAGAAGAAGCGGTAATGGCGACAGAACCGCGGGCTTTTCGTACTCACTTCGTCTGAGAGGACGAACACGGCGCGAAGCCGGGTTTCACGGGGAGGCTTTGAAGATGGACGGCTCCTGGGATGCCCTTGTCGTCGGTTCGGGCTTCGGCGGCTCGATCGCTGCCTGCCGCCTCGCTCAATCCGGCAAGCGCGTGCTCGTGCTGGAACGCGGACGGCGCTGGGAGCCGACGGAGTTTCCGCGCGACATCACCGACGTCGACCGCGTGTTTTGGCGCTATCCCAAGCGGCGGCGGTCGCTCGGATTGTACGATGTTCGGTTTTTCTCGGGCCTTGGCGCGGTCGTCGCGAGCGGCGTTGGCGGCGGCTCGCTCATCTACGCCAATATCCATATCCGTCCCGATCCGCTGATCTTTGCCAGCGCATCCTGGCCGACCTCGATCACCCGCGCGACGCTCGATCCCTATTTCGACCGCGTCGCCGCCATGCTCGAACTGGCTCCCCTTCCGGCCGATCAGCCGATCGTGAAACGCGACCTTTTTCGCGCCGCGGCGGCGGCGATCGGCCGCGAAGTCTTCGATCCCGAGCAGGCCGTCGATTGGGCGTCGTGCCGCTATGTCGCGGAATGCGAGTTCGGATGCCGATTCGGCGCGAAGCGCTCCGTCGACCGCACTTATCTCGCCGTCGCCGAGAGCCGGGGAGCCACGATCGCACCCCTCACTGAGGTGGATGGCATCGTGCCGGTCGCCGGCGGATATCGGCTTCTCTGTCGCGAGGTACAGAGCGGCCGCTCGACCGAATTCGTCGCGCCGCTCGTCGTCCTCGCCGCCGGCACGCTCGGCACCAATCAAATTCTGCTCCGCAGTCGCGACCGGCTTGGCTCGCTGCCCCGGCTCAGCCCCCGACTCGGCCATGGTTATTCCGGCAACGGCGACTTTCTCGGCGCAATCTTCGGCGCGCGCGCGGATTTGCAGCCCTCGCACGGCAGCGACGTCACGTCGGTCATTCGGTTCTTTGACGCCGCGCCCGAGTTCACTCTGGCGGCCCCGACATTCAACCACGACACCATGCTGTTCCTGGCCGGGCTCGGCCAGGGCGGGGGCGGCAACTGGCTGCGGCCAGCGGCGCCGCTGCTCTGGCGCGGACTACACTTCCTCGTGCCGCTCATTTGCCGATCCGGATTGCTCGGCCGCGTTCGCGATCGCGCCGATCCGAACGCCGCCGAGCACATGACCAATCTTTTCGCGATCGGACGGGACAATGCAAATGGCGTCATGCGCCTCGATGGCGATGATCTCGATATCGTCTGGAACTACGCCGCCGAGAACGCGGCGCTGGTCGAGAGGATGGAGCGGGGCATGCAGGAAATCGCGGCCGCCTATGGCGGAACCTTCGCGCCGCTGTTCAGTTGGCGCCTCTTCAAGCGCATCCTCAGCGTGCACTCGCTCGGCGGCTGTCATCTTTCCGACACCCCGGACGGCGGCGTCGTCAGCACGCATGGCGAAGTGCATTCCTATCCCGGCCTGTTCATCGCCGATGGCTCCGTCGTGCCGAGCTCGATCGGCTTTCACCCCTGCATGACCATCGCGGCTCTCGCCGAGAGAACCGCCGAGAAGGCTGCCGGCAGGACGACGTGACTTTCGTTGCGCCGAAAGCCTTCGAAGGCCAAATCCGGCCTGCGCAATCTACCCCAAGCCGCTGATTCACAAGCCGGACACCGGACCCTTTCGCGGCTTGTCGATCGGCGATCGTCGATGGCGATAATTTTCTTTTGTCAAAAGGACGGAGGCCCCGACGCCGCCGGCGGCGGATGCAAGCGCGTCAGCGTGCCGCGATCGGCGCTCCAGCTCTCGGTGAAAACTACCGTGCCGAAAACGTCGAGATATCGCACCGTCAGCCGCTTGCCCTGCAGCACCAACTGCGCAAAGCCGTTGAAGCCGACGGTCAAATTCTCGTCGTTGGGATAGAGCCGGTCGTCGACGAACTCGACGCGGTATTGGGGATGCGGCGGCTCCTGCGGTGACAGATCGACCGGCATGCCGCCATGGCCGACGCATCGCCCAAAGGCCCTGAGGCCGCGGGCGGGGGCGGCCTCCTCGTAAATCGCGATCCGGTGCTCGTGGCCCCAGAACCACAGGACGGGCCCCGAGAAGAATTCGGCCAATTGCCGGGCCGGCTTCCGATAGCTGCGATCGAAGCGCGAGATGCAAGGGTGATGGGTCAGCAGGACGATGCCGCGAGGATCGTCGCGGCGGGGCCGCACGACGCCGCGCAGCCAATCGATCTGCACCGCGTTCAATCCGCAATCCGGCGGCAGGAGATACTCGATGACCGGCAGGCCGATGGAATTATAGCCGGTGTCGAGCGCGATGATGCGCCAATGCTCGTTCTCGAGACAGAAATAGCTCGCCCCCTGGCCTTGCGGGCGCTCGTCGATAACGAGCCCCATCCGCGACAGGATGCGGTCGAAATAGGCCTTGCCCAGCGCGTACATTTCGTGATTGCCGTTGAGCGCGAAGTTGCCGCGCGACCCGGGGGGCCAACAGCACGGCTCGTAATTGTTGTGCGGATTGCGGATGCCGAGGAAATTCTCGTTCGTCTCCGCGGCATCGCCGACATAATAGACGTCGCCGAGATGGATCGAGTAATGCGGCTTGAACGCCGCGATCAGCCGGGCGACGTCCTCCGCCTCATCGGTGCCCGTTGCCCAGTCGCCGGCAAGGGCGATGCGAATCTCGTCGCCATCGCCCTCCAGCCGGTAGACGCCGCTGTCCCCATCGCCTTGGGCATAGTGCGGGAAAGAGTGACGCCGGCCGATGCGATGGCCGAGATACCGGGTGACCCAGGCCCAGAGATGGGTGGGCGCAAAGGCGGCGAGCAGAGGATATTTGGCCGGCTTCAAGACCGCGGGCCGCGACCGCCGCAGCGATGGCTGCACCTGCTTTTGCAGATAGGACAGGAACGGCTTGCGCGAGAGGTTGCGCAGATCCTGCAGATCCTTGCGCCCCGAGGAGCGCGTCGCATGGGACGTCACGGTCGGATTGCCCCCTCCGCGCCCACCTTCTCCGGCGCGCGGGAGAAGTAGGCGCGTCTGCCGGCGGGTCGCACGGTCGGGCGAGCGCAGGCTCCCAAATAATGGCAGAAATGGCGCCGGTGTACAAGCGTAGGTAGTGTCCTAATTTGACTCGCCTGCCCGTTCTCGTTCGTATTCGGCGCATACAGGCTACCAGAGCCTACGCATGGTCCTACCAGCGGCCAGACGGCAAGCGACGATTCTTTGCCGTGCTGCATATCTCGCCAGTTACAGGACCAAGGGAAGCCGTTAGGGTAGCTATCGTGGCGAAGCAGAGAGACGAGAAGCAATGAGCCAATACAATGACAAGCCCGTGAGCGTAGACTCGCAATATGAGCAAATCTCTAAAAGGGTTGCCGATCTGTATGCAGCCGCTTTCAACGGTTTGAAATACTTCGTGCAATTGTACACGCTGATAATTGGAGGCTCTGTCTGGCTAAACGGCAAGCTAATAGAAACTCACGCACTACAGTCAACACATGCACTATACGAGCGGCTTTCCGATGGGCTTGTGTTTGTAGTTTGGGCCGTATCATCACTCATCACAGTCGAAACTACGTGGACGTGGACCATTTGGAGGAAGTGGCTAGCCGACATCACAACTGACGCACGTATACCAATGCCGATGCGGTCTTATGTTCAGTCCTGGTACTTCGAATTTTTCCTTATACTCGGAATGGGAGCAGCGGCCTTATTGTTCGCGAGGTTCAATCCGTTCACTATTTCAAATTAGGACACTACCCAAGCGCACGTCCTTTTCCCCTCGCGGCGGACACCGGGCCAGCCCATTATGAGCAAAGATCGGGATTTCCTGCCGAGGTCTTCATGAGCGCGCCGAAGGCCGCCATCCTGCACCTGGAAAGCGGCGAGGTGGAGGTCTGGCTGACCGCCATGGCCGCGGTGAGCGAGGCGCTGCGGTCGCGCTATGAGCAGCTTCTCAGCGCGCCGGAGCAGATCCGATGGCGGCGCTTCCTGGTGGAGGGCGCGCGCGACCAATATCTCATCGCCAGAGCGCTGCTGCGCACCACGCTCTCGCGCTATGCCGACGCAGCGGAAGCGGCCTGGGTCTTCGAGACCAACGAGTATGGCTGTCCCTTCGTGGCGGAGCCGGCGGCGCATCGCGATCTCCGCTTCAATCTCTCGCATACCGACGGGCTGGTCGCCTGCGCCGTGACGCGGCAGGGCGAGATCGGCGTCGACGTCGAGAATACCGATCGCGAGGTCGACCCGCTGGCGCTCGCGCCCACTGTCTTCGCCCCCGCGGAAGTCGCCGATGTCGCGGCCCTGTCCGGCGAGCAACGCCGGCAGCGCTTCTTCTCCTACTGGACGCTCAAAGAAGCCTATATCAAGGCGCGCGGGATGGGGCTTTCGCTGCCGCTCGATGGCTTCTGGTTCGAGCTTGGCGGCGCGGAGCCGCGCATCCGGTTTACCGACCGCTGTCCCGACCGTCCGGAGCGCTGGCATTTCACGCAGCGCCAGCCGACACCAAACCACAAGCTCGCCCTCGCCGTGGAGACGCCGCCGCCCAAAATCCGCTGGCGCTGGGTGGTGCCGCTGGAGACGGACTGAGCGCCAGCCATTATCGGTTGCCGTGCACGAGGGATATGCCTGGCGCCATGGTGCCGTGCCGGAACTCCCGCGGCTGCACCGCGCTGACCATCCCCGGCTGCAAAAAGAGACGACCCACCCCTTTGAGTTTCAACTCTATTTTGATGTCTTAATATATTAAATACATTTGAAGCTTGCGACCGGGCGGGAATATTCCTATCCTGCGCCGCCATCAGCTTTAGCGGCAACAAGAAACCACTCGAGGGAGGAGGCGGCATGATTGGCATGCTTGAAAAGCTGCCCGAGGAGGCTCGTCGCGGCCTCTATCTCTATCCCTCCATCGACGAAGCGCCGGTCTTCTTCTCCTATCGCGGACTCTTCGAGCGCGTTGCGGCCGCGATGGAGCAATTTCGCGCCGGCGGCGTCGGCACCGGAACGCGCGTCATCCTGCCGTTCGAGACCTCGGCGCAGACCATCACGGCTTACCTGGCGCTCCTCGGCGTCGGCGCGCTGACCTTCTCCGTGAAGGCGCCGTCGACCACGACGCCGCCGGACTACCACGCCTTTCTCGGTTTGCTGTGCGAGCGCTACCGCGCCACTCATGTGGTGGAGACGCCAGGGATGTCGGTGGCGGGTTTGCCGCTGGCCGAGCTGACCGTTCCCGACGCCGCTCTGCCAAAGGCGGCGTTCGGTCCGGCGCCGACCGGCGATCTTGCGATGGTGCAATTCTCTTCGGGCTCGACCTCGCGACCCAAGGGCGTGCCCGTGACGCGCGAGCGTCTCGAGCGGCAGTTGCGCATGATCTGCGACTGGGACGAGCGCCGGCCCGATGACGTCTATGTGAGCTGGCTGCCGCTCTATCACGACATGGGCCTCGTGATGGGAATGCTGAGCTCCTTCCACAGAAGGAACGACCTTCATCTCATTCCGCCGCTCGAATTCATCCGCAACCCGCTGGGCTGGCTCCGCCTGATGTCCGAGCGGCGGGCGACGCATACGGTGACGCCCTATTTCGGCGTCAGCTATTGCCTGAACCATCTCGCGCGCGCCGAGCCGGACGCGACGGAAGGATGGGACTTCCACCGGCTGCGCAGCTTCCTCATCGGCAGCGATCCGACCGACTTCGATCGGATGCTGGCGTTCCAGCAGCGCCTCGAGAAGCAGGGTTTCCGGCGCCGGACGCTCCTGCCGGCCTATGGCATGGCGGAAGCCGTGCTGATGGTCTCCGGCACGCGCCTCGCGGACGAGCCTTGGGCCTATACGCTGCCGGACGGCCGCAAACTGGTCTCGGCCGGCCATCTGTTGCCGGGCTTCGAGGCAAGAGTGACGCGCGAGAATGGCAGCGTGTGCGCGGAAGGCGAGCTCGGCGAAATCGAGCTTCGCGGCGGGACCATGGTCGGCGCCTATTTCGAGGAGCCGGGAATCCCCTTCAACAATGCCGACGGCTATTTCCAGACGGGCGATCTCGGCTATCTCCTGCGCGGCGAACTGCTGATCGCCGGCCGCATCGGCGACCGCATCAAGGTCAACGCCCAGAGCCTCTTCTCGAACGACTTCGAATTCGCCGCCGAATCCTTGCCCTTCATCAAGCCGGGCCGCACCGCCGTCTTCCAGATCGACGAGCGGATTATCGTGCTGGCGGAGCTTTCGGACCGGAGCGCGCTGCTCGCTCCGGACAAGCACCGCGAGGCCGTCAGCAACGCGATCATCGCGCGGCTCGGCGTCAAGCTGCCGGCAGGCGACATCCTGTTCATCGCGCCGGGACAGATCAAGAAGACCACGAGCGGCAAGGTCAACCGGCGGGCGATGGCGGAAAGCTATCTCAAAGGAAAGATACGGCTCGCCCGCCTCGAAGATGCGACAGCGCCGCGCAGCACGCGCATCCCTCTCGCCGCGGAGCGACCCACGGCGGCGCCGCCTTCCTCATCCTATCAATAAGGGAGAAATCTCATGCCCGATGACACCGTGGTGCGCCTGCCGGAGGGCGACGACGTGAAGGCCCTGATTCAAAGCATCCTGGCCGAGGCCTTTGCGTTGCCGGAGACGGCGGTGTTCGCTCCCGACCTGACGCTGGCCGCGATCCTCGCCGCCTCGCCGCGGCTTACCAACAGCGTCGATCTCATGGAAGCCTTTGCCAAGGCGGCGAACGCCTTGCGCAAGCGCTACGGCACCGCCGTCCGGCTGCGCGCCTTCAGCCTCGACACGCCGATCTCCGTGGTGACGCAGTCGATGACGGCCCAAGCGAAGGGCGCGCTTGCGGCGGCGAGGGGATAATTTTGAATCGGAGGACGACCATGCTTGCGGCCAAGACACGGGCAGAGATTCTGCCGGACGTCTATCATCAGCTCGCTTCCGGGCGCATGTCGCTTGCGGACGTGATGTGGGAGCAGCAACGCTTCCACGAGCAGCGCCGCTGGAGCGCCGTCGACATGATCGACCGCATCGATATCGGCGCGCTCGGCCGTGCCGATCGCATCTATATCTGGAACTTCGCCCGGGCGGAGCTCACCACCAAGCCGGGCGCCGACCGCCTGGCGCGCCTTTGCGACTCCGAATGCCGGCGCTGGCAGGCCGAGGACAAGACTCTCGCGGCGGTCATCCAGGCCTGCGGCACGTGGAGCCGGTATTGGAACGAGGAGGAGGCGCATCACGAGGCGTCGCTGAACCGGCTGGTGCGGCTGCTGGATTTCGAGCCCATCACCAACGACATGTTCCTCGAATACCGCCAGATCTTCCCCGATGACGACATGCTGAGGACGCTGTTTCTGCTCGCCATGTCGGAAGTAAAGACGACGGTGATGTACACCAGCATGGCGAACAAGGTGACGGACGAGGGGCTGAAGGCCCTGCTGCGCCAGATCGCCACGGACGAGATGCATCATATGCGCTATTTCAACGCCTTCGGCCGGGGTCTGGTCGACAGCGGCCGGTACACCTCGAAAGGCGCGCTCGCCATCGCCCATTTCTTCCTGCGCGAAGGCGGCGAGATGGAGGGATACGCGCGCGAGGTCAAGGAAAAGCGCGGCACTCATGTCAATTGGTGGGACGTGCTCGACTTCCGCGATGTCGAGCGGCCCGACGATTTCGACCGGCAGCGCAAACTGACCTATGTCTGCGTCGAGCAGGTGACGGGCATGCCGGTCGCCAGCGCCGAAGAGGTCGAGGACAAATGGCTGGAGGCCGTCGGGTGATCGTCGGCATCGGCCTCGACCTCCAGCGCATCGACGGTATCGAAGCGGCGGAAGCGCTGCGGACCCCGGGACCGGTCTTCAGCGACGCCGAATGTCGTCATGCCGCAAGCCGGCGCTCTCCGGCGTCGGCGCTGGCTTGCGGCTTCGCCGCCAAAGAGGCCTTTTTCAAGTCGTTGCCCGAACCAACGGCCTATTTCTGGACCGATATGGAGGTCCTTTGCGACGATGGTCGCGAAGCGCGCTTCCGCTTCCACGGCGATCTCGCGGCGCTGCTCGCAGCCAAGCGATGGGAGGTGAGACTCTCCCTTGCCCAAGGCGGCGGCTATGCCTCCGCCTTCGTCGCAATCTCCACCCGATCATGAAAGAGGCGCTTGGCGTGCGGTCGCTGACGGAGCCGTTCCTGCTCCGCCTGGCGACGCGGCCCAACGATTTCGACCGCATGGGCCATGTCAATCACGCCGTGGTGCTCGAATATCTCGAAGCTGCGCGGGTGCGATGGCTGGCGTCGCTCGGCCTCAAAGCCGGCGGCGAGATCGTCGCCGTGGTCATGCGGGTCGAGGTCGACTATCGCCGGGAAATCTTCGCCGGCGATCTCATGGTGCGAACGCGGCTGGTGAAGGGCGCGGAAGAGATGTCCTACCGCGCGACCTTCCATCAGACGATCGAAATCGGCGACAGCGACGGCGCCAACCCGGCCGTCGACGCGCGGATCGACGTCGCCTTCGTCGAGGCCGCCAGCCGAAATCTTCGCACGTTTCAGGACTTCCTCGAAGCCAGCGCGGCGTGACCGGCTTCAGGCGAGATCGACCGGCCGGGAAGCGAGCCAGGCGAAGCGCGGCACGAGCATGAGCGCGACGCAAGCGAGGCCGGCGCACATGCCCCACCACAGACCGACGGTGCCGAGGCCCGCGCCGAAGCCGAGATAAGCAGCCGCCGGCAGCCCGATCGCATAATGCCCGATGAGGGTGGCCACGAAGGGCGTCCGCGAGTCGCCGGCGCCGCGCAACGCGCCGGCCGCGACCACTTGCGCGCCGTCGAAGAGCTGAAAGGCGCCGGCAATCATGAGAAGAGGAACGGCGGAGGCGATGATCGCGGGATCATTGGTGATCAACGGCGCGATGCTCGCGGGCGCGACCAGAAAAACGAAGGCGCAGGCGGTCATGAAGACCGCAGCCAGGGCAAGCCCCGTGAAACCCGCGCCGCGGATAGCCCTCGGCTCCCGACGCCGCCCGACCGCCCAGCCCACGCGAACCATCGTCGCATTGGCGATGCCTAGAGTGACGGTGAAGGTCATGGCCTCGAGCGTCAGCGCCACCTGATGGCCGGCCGCCGCATTCGCCCCCAGCCGGCCGGCGAAGACGCCGATGATCGCGAGAATGCCGATCTCGGCAAAAAGCTGGAACCCGATCGGCAGGCCGAGGCGGAAGATCTTCACCATCACCTCCGGCACGGCGCGGCGGTCGCCGATCTCGCGCCTGACGGGGAGCGCGGCGGCGGCGAAGACCAGGATGGCAAGCGCCGCCAGAGCGGCAAGGCTCGTTGCCAACCCCGAGCCCGTCACGCCCAGCGCCGGGAGCCCCAAGCCCGGCAAGCCGAGCGCGAGGAAGGCGCGATCGCCAAAGACAAGCACGGCGTTGCCGACGGCGTTGACGAGATTGGCGACGACGGTGGCGACGACGATCGGCCGGGTGCGCCCATGCGCCTGGAGGTAGCTGCGGTAGGCGGCAAAGGCCAGAAAGCCGCCGAGGTTCGGCAGGCGCGCCCACAGAAAATATCGCGTGCTCGCCGCCGTCGCTTCATCCACACCCGCCCATGCAAGACCCATCGGCGCCATGGCCAAGGCGATTGTGAGGGGCAGGCTCGCGATCGCCGCCACGCGCAGGCCCTGGAAGAGAATGCGCCGGGCGTCCGTCTCCCGCCCGGCGCCGACCGCCTGGGTTGCCAGGGCATCCATGCCGAAGACGCAGCCTGCGCCGGCGAGCGTGAGGGCAACGAAGATGCTGTTGCCGATTCCCACGCCTGCCAAGGCCGCGTCGCCCAGACGGCCGACCATGGCCGAGTCCACGAGGCTCATGAGCTGATAGCCGGCATGGGCGGCCATCAACGGCGCTGCAAGCCGAAAGAGCGCGCGCAGCTCGTCGGCGACGGTCCAAGGCGCAGTTCGCTGGCCGAAGCTCAGCATCGTCGAATATCCAGGGAAAGAGCCGCGATTATGATAGCATCAGGAAATTGCGGTCGGCATCGAACCAATACAAAAAAGGGCGGGGAAACACCATGGGACAGAATCAAGCGCCGTTCTGCGCGCTCGACGTCTTTCGCCAAAGGGTCGAGGCGACGCCGACGCATCCCGCGCTTCGCTATGTCGAGCGGGGCGCCTGGCACACGCTCACCTGGCGCCAATGGGATGAGACCGCTCGGATGATGGCCGGCGGGCTGCGCTCGCTCGGCATTGCCGCGGGCGCGCGCATCGCCTTGCTCTCGAGCAGCCGCCATGAATGGGCACTCGCCGATATCGCCATTGTCATGGCGAGCTGCGTATCGGTGCCGAACCATCCTTCCGACGGACCCGATCCTTGGGTGCACGCCATCAATCATTCCGGCGCGGTCGCGCTCTTCGTCGAGGATCAAGGGCTTCTCGCGCAGTTGGCCCAAGCCGGGTCGTCGCTGCCGCCAGCGCTCTCGATCATTCTCTTCTCAGGCCCGTTGCCGTCGCGACCAGCCTTCGCGGGGACGATGCTCTCGCTCTCGGCCTTGCAGGAAAGCGGGCGCGCCTGGATCGGCGCGCATCCGGAGGCGCTCGAGGGCGATTGGCCGCGCGTCAAGCCGTTGGATCCCTTCACCATCGTCTATACCTCCGGAACGACCGGAAGGCCCAAGGGCGTCGTCCTCACCCATGACAATGCCGTGTTCCAAAGCCGCGCCTTCGGCGAAGCCGCCGGCATCGACGGCAGCGACACGCATCTCATGGTTCTCTCGCTCGCCGGCGTCTTCGCGCGCATTCTCGAATGGTCGGCGATCTGGGCGGGCGCCGTCACGGCTTTCGGCGAGGGGCCGTCGCGCGTCCTCGAGGACATGCAGAGCTTGCGCCCGACCTATATGGGCGCGGCGCCGCTCACCCATCAGAAGCACTACGCGACCTTCCGAGCCTGGTTCGAGGAAGAGCGGCGAGGCCGGCTTCGCCGTGCGCTTGTCGATTGGGCGCTTGCCGTCGGCCGGCGCTACGCCGGCGCGCGACGCACCGGCGTAGCGCCGGCCCTCGGCTTGAGAATTCAGCGATTCCTCGCCGATCGCCTGGTGCTGGCGCGGGCGCGCCGGCTATTCGGCGGCTGCATCAAGTTCTTCATCTCCGGCGGCGCAAAGCTGGCACCGGAGATTGCCGAGTTTTTCCACGCCATCGGCGTCGTCATGCTCGAGGGATACGGCCTCACCGAGACATTCGCGACGGTCACCCTCGACCGGCGCGCAACCTTTCGCATCGGCAGCGTCGGCCGGCCGTTGACGGGCGCCGAGGTGATGATCGACGAGGACGGTGAGATTCTGGCGCGCGGGCGAAATGTCTTTCGCGAGTATTGGGCGGACGCCGAGACGACTCGAGCGGCCTTCGACGATGCCAGGTGGTTCCATACCGGCGATGTCGGCGAGATCGACGGCGACGGCCATCTCCACATCACCGATCGCAAGAAGGATCTCATCGTCTTGAACGACGCCAACAAGGTGGCGCCGCAAGCGGTCGAGAATGCGCTCAAAGCCAACTGCATCTATGTCTCCCAGGTCGTGCTGTTCGGCGAGGGCCGGGACTTTCTCACGGCGCTCATCACCTTGAACGAGGAGATGATGGCGCGATGGGCGAGAGAACATGGGCGGGCGGGCGCGAGCATCGCCGAACTCTCCGCCGACCGCGAGGTGAAGGCCATGCTGCGACGCGCTATCGACGTCGGCGTCGCCGGCTTGCCGCCTTATACGCGCATCGCGAAATTCGCCGTGCTGCCCGACGATCTCAGCCGCGAGGCGGGCGAGCTCACGGCGACGCTCAAGGTGCGCCGCCGCCGCGTCGCCGAGCGCCACCGGGGCGTCATCGATGCTCTCTACGCCTCTCCACCCGAGGAATGCAACCGGTGACACGAGCCTTGTCGGCCTTGGCGGATCGCATCGCCCTCCGGCGTTATCGCATCGGCGCTCCTTGCCAGGATGACGCGCCGACAAAGTTTTGATGGCAATCGCCACTATTGACTTTGATGACGACCGCCACCAAAATCGGCCGGCGCGGGCAGGAGCCTGTGACGGAGACGATGGCGATGAGGGTTTCGAAGGAGAAAGTCGCGGAGAACCACGAGCGCATTCTCGATGAGGCGGCGCGGTTGTTTCGCGAGCGGGGATTATCAGGGGTGGGCGTGGACGCCCTGACCGAGGCAGCCGGTCTCACCTACGGCAGTCTTTACAGCCATTTCGGCTCCAAGGAGGCGTTGATGGCCGAAGCGGTGACGCGCGCCTTCGCCGGCTTCGGGATCAAGATGAGCGCCACCAAGAGCGCGGCCGCCTTTGTCGAGCAATATCTCTCCGCCGAACATCGCGACGGCCCCGGCGACGGCTGCGCCGTTGCCGCGCTCGGCTGCGAGATGTCCCGCCAAAGCAAGACGGTGCGCCGCGCCTTCACGGAAGGCGCCAAGGGCGCCATGGCGCGTCTCGGCGCCAGGCTGCCGGACGAGCCGAGCCGCGAGCGCGAGGACAAGGCCTGGGCGATGATCGCGACGCTGATGGGCGCCATCGTGCTTGCCCGCGCCGTCGACGATCCGGCGCTGTCGGACCGCATCCTGTCCGCGGCGCGCACGCGCCTCGGCGCGGCAGCGTGACGGTGCGCTCCCGTGGCGCGGCGATGCTCGCGCCGCAGGGTATCGCCACTGGCGCCGCCGACACCCGCATCAATTCTGCACAGCCAGACGCGAGGAGCCTCCCTTGACGACGAACGCCCTGTCCGAGCCGGCAACGAAGCCCACCGTCCAGCGCGGTTTCGATCCTCGCGTCTGGCTGCTCGCCCTCGGCACCTTCGCCGTCGGGACAGATTCCTTCGTGATCTCCGGCATCCTGAACCAGCTCGCGCACGATCTTTCGATCGACCTCGACGCCGCCGGCAACGTCGTCAGCTCCTATTCGCTCGCCTATGGGCTGTCGGCCCCGTTTCTCGCCGCGCTCACGGCGCGCATCCGCAAGGATCGCGTCGTGCTCATGGCGCTTGCCGCCTTCGCCATTGCCAATGCGCTTTGCGCCGTCGCTCCGAACTACGGCACGCTCCTCGTCGCGCGCGTTCTTACGGGGTTCGCGGCCGGCCTCTACACGCCGACCGGCTATGCGCTCGCCGCCACGATCGCGCGACCCGACCGCAAGGCGTCGGCGATGGCGGCCGTCGCCATCGGCATTACCCTCTCCTTCGTGGCCGGCGTTCCGCTCGGCATGGTGGTGGGAAGCCACTTCGGCTGGCACGCGACCTTCTGGATGATCTGCGCGCTCTCGCTCTTCGCCTTTGCCGCCATCGGCCTGCGTCCGCCGCGGGGATTGAAGGCGGCGGTATCCACGCTCAGCCTCGCCGCGCGGTTCACGCCGCTCGTCCATGGACGCACGCTGATTGCCCTGTTGCCGACCTTGCTTTTCACCGCCGGCACCATATCGACCTACACCTATCTCGGCGCCATGCTGCGGGCGCATCAGTTTCCCGCCAATGTCGTCGTGGTCTACTATTTCCTCTTCGGCATGGGCGGATTGATCGGAACGCAGATCGGCGGCCGCGTGATCGACCGTTTCGGCCCCATCCCGCTGCTGACCCTGTTCCTGCTCATCGGCATCCTCAACACCGGCCTGTTCCAGGCGTCGCTGGCGATCCTGGCGGCGCTCGGGCTGACGACCTTCATGCTCCACTTCAACCTCTGGCTGCTGATCATCGGGCAGCAGCGCCGGCTGATCAAACTGTCGCCGCAACACACCGACGTGGTGCTCGCCCTCAACAATTCCTGCATCTATGTGGGAATCGCGGTCGGCTCGGCGATCGGCGGCTTGATCATTGCGCAAGGCTTCGGCCTCGATCGTATCCCGTTCGCCTCCTGCGCGCTTTTCGTCGCGGCGCTCCTGGTCTTCGGCGCAAGCTACTATCTGGAGCGCGGACGCCAGGAAGACCCGCTCTCGGCCACGCATTGAGCGCTACCGATCAGCCTCGGCGGCCGGCTCGCGGGTTGGCGGAGGAGCCGAGGATCGCGCCGATCACCGTCGCGACGAGGCGCGCCCATTTCGGCGCCGGCGCTCCGATCAAGGCCCATTGCAGCAACAGGACGATGGGCATATGGAAGACATAAACCGCATAGACGTTGGCGGCGAGCATCCGCTGCGACCAACGGCCTTTCGTGGTTGCGGGGGCCTGCAATGGCCGAGAACGACATTCGCTGGTGGTGACGATTTGACACGGATTTGCATACGATCCGGCTCCATGCTATCTAGGCTTCAAATCGGAGCAGTTTTGGAACTCCATGCCTATCAACCTTTCGATCAAGAACGCCCCTGATGAGGTGGTCCACCGCCTGCGCCAACGCGCTGAGCGGCACCATCGATCGCTGCAAGGCGAGTTGCTGGCCATCATCGAGGAGGCAGTCCGACCGGAGCAGGAACTAAGCCCCGCCGAATTGCTGGCTGAGGTCCGCCGTCTCGGTCTTCGCACGCCGGGCGACTCCGCAGCCATCATCCGCGCCGATCGTGACCGGCATTAAGGTCGTTGACGCCTCTGCGCTCGCCGCGATCCTGTTCGCGGAACCGGAGGCGGAGGCGATCGCTGAGCGGCTGAAGGGCGCGCGGTTGGCCGCGCCCTCTCTGCTTGAATACGAATTGGCAAATGTCTGCCTGACCAAAATCAGGCGGCAACCAAGCCAGCGGGAGGCGCTGCGCGCCGCCTTCCGCCTCGTGCAACGGCTGAAAGTGGAGACTGTCGCCGTCGACCATGCGGCTGTGCTGGACCTTGCAGAGGCAACGGGTCTGACTGCCTATGACGCGAGCTACTTCTGGCTTGCCCGCTCACTGGGTGGTGAGTTGGTGACGCTCGACCGGAAACTCGCGGCAGCTTCGGGATGAAGGCCGTAACTACCCGGGTTCGGCACCACAAGCCGTATGCGCCCGGTGACGGCCGCCTTCCTGCGATGGCGCAGGCGTGAGATGTTTGCACATTAATTGGCGAGTTAATGTGCAAACGATGGTCGAGGTCTCGGTTCTTCCCGGTCGGGAGCGG
>Ga0187784_10001225_pt1 | contig 20216 bp, 14 predicted proteins | sample 1015_SJ02_MP15_2_FD_132964 | JGI IMG/M metagenome (GOLD analysis project Ga0187784, IMG submission 132964) | Tropical peat soil microbial communities from peatlands in Department of Meta, Colombia - 1015_SJ02_MP15_20_MG | ecosystem: Environmental > Terrestrial > Soil > Wetlands > Peat | place...
CCAAAGTCCAGCGCGCCCAGCGAAAGTAGGTTGGCGGGAATGTGCCGCAAGTCGAGGCACGTGGCCGCAAAGAGCAGCGAAAAGGGAATCGTGAGCACGACGATGGTTGCGCCGCGCACATTACCCAGGAAGATATAGAGAATGATGGCAACCAGGATCATGCCCTCGGTGAGGTTGTGGAGCACCGTGTGCGTGGTGAAGTGCACCAGGTCGCTGCGGTCGAGGAACGGGACCACCTTGACGCCCTTGGGCAGGATCTGATTGTTCAGTTCCTCAACCTTCCTGTGAATTCCTTCCAGGACCGGCTCCGCGTCCGCGCCTTTTCGCAGAAGGGCGATATCGGAAACCGCATCGTCGTTGTCAATCACCCTGCCGTCTTTGTCGTGAAGGGCCCAGCCGGTCTGGCCGAGGCGGATCATCGGTCCCTGCTCCACTACGCCGAGGTCTCTCACACGCAGGGGCGTACCGCTCTTAGTGGCAATTACGGTGTTCTCAATGTCCTGGATGTCGCGGACCAGTCCGACTTCTCGTATGTTGACTTGTTGCTGCCCCTCCTGGATAAAGCTGCCGCCGCCGTTGGCGTTGTTATTGCTGAGCTGCTGCTCCACCTGGGCGATGCTCAGGCCGTAGGATATGAGCTTGTCGGGATCGAGACGAACCTGGTATTCGCGCGTGGGCCCGCCGAAGGGGCTGGCGTCGACGACGCCGGGTACGGACTTCATATTCTTGTCCACCACCCAGTCCTCGAGCGACTTCAGGTTCATCACGTCGTACTCGGGGTTGGTGCTCTCCAGCGTCCACCAATAGATCTGGCCTACGGGACTCCAGTCGGTGCCCATCTGCGGCACCACCCCATTAGGCAGCGCCACCTGCGAGAGCCGCTCCATCACGCGCTCGCGGTTTTCGAAGTTGGTGGTCTCATCGGTGAATACCATCTCCACCGTGGAGAGGCCGAAGATCGACCACGAGCGCACGTGGGCCACGCCGGGAATCCCGTTCATTACCACTTCAATCGGGATGGTGACCTGCTGCTCGATCTGTTCAGCAGAGATTCCCGGCCATTGCGCAATCACATCGACGTAGTTGTTCGCCACATCCGGATAGGCCTCGACGGGCAGCCGATGGAACGACACGATTCCCCAGGCGAACAGCAGGACGCCCATAGCCAGAACAAGGAACCGGTTCTGCAGCGCAAAGTCGACGAGCCCGCGAATCATTGCGCCTCCACCGTGGCTTCAAGATTGAGCACGTCCTTCACCACCTGCTGGCCGGGCTGAATGATTTGCGCTCCGGGTGTTCGGCTCGGCAGGATTTCCTGCTGTCCGCCGGGGAGCATTGAACCGGCATTGATCTCAATCCGCTTGAACTGCTTGCCGCCGGCGGGAACGAAGACCCACTCGCGATCGTGCAGATGCAGAATGGCGGTTGCGGGCACCGCCGCATGCGTCACGCTGCTCTTGCTCAGCAGGGTTGCGGTCACGAACATCCCAAGCTTAAGGATTCCAGGGTTCGCCACCTCGATACGCACCTTGGCGGTGCGAATCGTGGGATCCATCACCGGCCCGATATCGCTTACCCGGCCCGTCAACTGTTTATCGGGATATGCCGTTAGTTTGATCTGCGCTTCCTGGCCGAGATGCACCTTGGGCAGATCGTTCTCGTACACATCGCAAAGAATCCACACCGTGCTCAGGTCGGCAATGGTGAAGGCGGTCGCGGTCCCCGAGAGATTCACGCCCGCCGCCGCGGCGTTGGTAATGTTCTGTGCAACGATGACTCCCGAAGTCGGAGCGTACACATTGACCACCGGGCTGGGATGGTCCTTGCTGACGCCGAAAATCTTCAGCTGTTCGTCGGCGGCAACCAGATCGGCCTTCGCATCCTTCTCGGAATCTTCCGCCTGCTCCAGCATGGACTGCGAAATGGCGCCGTGCTGATACAAATCCTGGGCGCGAACGTAGGCTTTGTTGGCGAGTTGCTCATCCGCTGCCGCCTTGATAAATGCGTCGAAGGCATTGCTGATGTCGGGGCTCTGCACACTAAAGAGCAGCTGCCCTTTCTTCACGTTGTCGTCGAGGCGCGTCTTGATATCGACCACGCGGCCGTTGGCGAGCGAAATGACTGGGACTTCCCGCGCGATGTCGGGAAACACCGCTCCAGTCACATTTAGCTTTTCGGGCTCTTCGATTCTGTCCGCAGACACTAATGGAAATTGGCTGGCATCTTCGACGTTCACAATCGCGGCGTCGCCGGTCTCGACAACCTGCGCCGGTGATGCCGCTCCGCTCGCCGGGTCGAACTTGTTTTGGCAGCCGGTCATGGCCAATAACGCTGCCAGGCAGCAGATGGAATTCAAGTTGGAAATTCTTGTCATGGGCTCACCTCGCGTCCGACGGCCAGATTCAGTTGCCCCGCAGCGGTAAGATAGGCGCCGATCAGCTGCGTATACGCCAGTTGCACCTGCCGGTAATCGCTCTGCGCGTTCAGAAAATCCATCAGAGACGCGCCGCCGTGTTCGTAGGCATAGGTCACGGTGTCGCGCACTCGCAGCGCCTCGTCGTTGTACTTGGCTTTGTAGGGCTTCAGCAGTGCAATGTTGCTGCGCACCAGTTCGTATGCGGTGTCCACGTCGCTGAAGACTTGCGCGCGCGTGCCCTCGCTGGCCTGCCGGCTCCGGTCAATATCGATTTCGGTGCGTTTCTTCTCGCCCTGGTTCCGGTCGAACACGCGCAGCGGAATGCTCAGGCTTAGGCCTAGCGTGTTCATCCCATAATTGTTGTTGGTGGGCGGGTTGTTCCACGTGTACCATGCGCCGAAGGTCGGGTCGGTCGAGCCGTTCGCCTCCGCCAGCTTGTGATTGGTCTCCGATTGCTGAATTGCCTCCAGGGACGCCTGCAGATCGGGGCGCGCGCTCAGCGCCGTCTGGCGAAAGTCGTCCAGCGGCGCCAGTGTCTCGGAGAAATCGAAGACCCCGGTCACATCGAACTGCTCCACCGGCGTCCGGTCGTTCAGCAATTGCAGCAACTGGATCTTGGCCGTGCGCAGGTTCACGATTGCCGTTTCCAGCTCCGACTCGTACTCCACGCGCAGCAGCTCGATGCGGTCGAAGTCGATTTGCGCAATGTCGCCGGCGCGGAGCCGGTTGCGGCTGATGTCGATGATTTTGTCGTAGTAGTCGAGGTCGTCCTGCGCCAGCTTGACCACCGTTTTGGCTTCGAGCGTCTGCACAAACGCCGTGCGCAGGGCAAACTCCAGGTTGCGCTTCAGATCCTCATGCTGTGCTTCGGAAATTCGCGTGCCTTCCTGCGCGCTTTCCAGGCGCAACTCGCGCTTGTGTTCGCGCTCGTGCAGATAGCTCACGCCAGGCACCACGAACGTCCCCGCCAGCGGCTCCCAAACGCCCTTGTTCGGGGCAATTTGGGTTCCATCTGCGGTCACGCTGATCTGCGGATTGGGACGCAGATACGCCGTGATCTCCTCGGCCCGCATCTCGTCGACATTGTCGGCGTCGGCCTTCAACGCAGGATTGGCGGCCTCGAACCTGGCCTTCACCTGATCCCAGGTGAGGCTTTGCTGGGCCGTCAGTTTTCCGCCCGCTAGTATAAGGACTCCAGCCATGATCCAGGCGGAATGGCAGGTCAGGATTTGATTCATACCGAACCTTTGTACCGTGGCTTACTCGGCCGCACGAGGAGGGTGAGAAATAAACGAGATTCGAGAAGCGTCCCTCTGAATCAGGCGGCCGGAGGTGGCCGATTCTGGATGGAAACGAGGGAACCAATCTCAAAGCGCGTTACGCGGAACGGGGTCGGGGGTAGAAGTTGTACGACATTGAAAGTCGACCCCTTGAACGCGGGCTGTGCCAGCTCTGCCAATGCGGGGACGCTGCAATGAGCATCGACACCCCCATGGTCGCGGCGTACGCTGCAATCAAATTCCGCCGGGTTCAGTGCTGCCATCAAATCGTCGGTCATCGAGATGGCCGGTAACAGGATCAGAATCGCCACGGCCAGGGCCACGAATTGCGCGCGGCGCTCGTCTGCTGCGCGCGCCGCCATTCGCAGCCAGACGCACACCATCCACATGGCTACCAACGCCCAACCAAGATTGAGGGTTAGCTCCATTCCCGATGCCAATTCTACAGCAGCGGCGATCAAAAGATAGGTCTTGTGTCTTGTAGATAGGTTCGCTGGGCACCCATAAGCGGAGGATTGTTTTTAGCTAAAGGATTCATAAACTTCCCCAGTGAAAATTCATCCGTCGATTTGGCAAGGCGGTTTCGGCGAGTACAGTCGCGGCACAAGGCGAAGCCCAACCCCTCGCCTGTGGCCCGTTGACCGAAAGGCGCACGGCTCCGTAAGATGAGTACGTTGGCACAGCGCCCGCCGCAAGGGCTGCACGGCGCTTCCGCGTGGCGCACTTCTGTTCAGCTTTGGGCGCCATCGGAAGGGGAAAACCTTGCAACCGGGATTAATGGTTGGACCCGGAGAATCGCCGGCGCCTCAGAGTTGTGAAAGCACAACGCTGTGGCGCTTGTTGCCCCCTCGTTCAATGGCAGGACAGCTGACTCTGGATCAGCATATCGGGGTTCGAATCCCTGGGGGGCAGCCATGATAATAAATGACTTATCCCCACCGAGACTCGAAAAACACCCCCAAAAAGTCACAGGTGGTAACAAAAGTGGTAACAGATCGAATTGCACCATTGCGAGTAAATTACGCTGTGCCGCGATGAGTTTATTGTCTCGAAAAGTTCCAATTCCCCAACGCGCTGTTGGAAAATCCAGGCGATGACGCTCCGCCCATCGAGGCCGCGGAGGCGTCTTGAACACCTGGATCGAACCTCAGAATCCTTTCGCAGAGAGCAGGAGTTCCGCCATGTTACTCAACGAGTCGCGCTTCGATCAGGCGGCGCAGAAATGAACTCTTGGATGAGTGAGCCGTGCGAAGTTTCTCCAACGCAGCATCGAATGTGAACTCACGGCCTCGGCGAATCGCAAGATCACGCAGGTCGGTCAATAGAAGGATCCCCACTGAAACCTGTGATTGCCCTCCAGGGCGAAGTCCCAGCTTGTGCCCGCATGCAAGCTGGAACCGGTTCCGAGAAGCGCGTCGATCTTCGCGCCGACAACTGTGTCTATCTTCATGCCAGACATTGCTTCTATATCGTTCCCGTGGACGTAGCTACATTCTCACGCTGGACCGTTTATCGCTGTATGGTGTGAAAGATGGTGTTGCGCTGAAACTCGCATAAACACCGGGGGAAAACCACACCCTACACCACGGTAAGACTGCCGAAAGGCTCCATAACCTTCCTTTTGGCTCCGATCGAGTCCTATAAGTTATTGATTCTACTGTCGATGGAGACTTTGGGAAGGTTGGTTTCCGGCTCCGGCTTGAGTTTGCGCGCATCCATATGAACCACCACGGGCTTGTTACGCCCTACTGCCACATTCCCTCTTGAAAGGAGCCACGACGCGCCACCTAATCCAAATGTCAGCCGCTTATCTCTTCCCCTTCCACCAAGTATTGCAGGCCGATGGAATTGAGAACATCCCGTGGATGGCCAGAGCAGCATTGGGAAGAGTGGGTTACCGCACAGCTCGCCGCCAATCAAACTCGGATCGATTTTGCCCGCAGCCATCCGATAATAGGAATGGGCGCGAGGATTCCATGACAATCCAGGTCGAACTCAACGCGGAGATAGAGAAACAGCTTGCCGCGGAAGCATTGGCGCGCGCCATTGCGCTGGAGGTGTACGCGCAGCGACTCCTCCAGGAAGCAATGGTTTCCGGGAACAAAGGGCGGACTCGCGCCAGCCAGGAAGAATTTCGTGGGAATCATCAAAACTGAGCATTTGAGCAAAGGCTAACACCGGTGAGACGGGGCGAGGTTCTTCACGGCGACTACCGCGACAGCCTCGGCGCCTCGTCTCACTGCACCCGGCGGTCTTGCAAGCGGAATCACTGCGCGTATCGTGTCATGGGTTCGGGCCGGAAGATGAGCCAGACGATCCGTCCCAAGGGAAACGAGAGCAGGCAGAGCAGCACTACCAGGAGAGGAGACTTTCCCCTGCTCCGCGCATCGTTGGCAACGATGCGGATGGCCACCGCGATCAGCACCAGTAGAAACGCGAGGAACAGGATCGCGAGCAACAGGGCGAAGAGATTGGGGAGATCGTCTATTCTCGGGCCAACGCTACAGTTATTGTCGCAGAGCGCCCATGGTGACAGCACGTGGCGAGGATCGAGGCCTTCAGGGAAATGTCCCTCGGCGGCTGAAGCCGCGTTGATTTTGCGTGACTCATGGCACGGCTAAAGCCGTGCCCTTTCAAAGCCGGACTTTCGCCGCAGGCCGCTAGGGATCCGTTCCACCGGCAACCGCGCGCCTGTGTCCAGCGTCACATTAGACGGTTTTCTCCGCTTCCTATAATGGGCCGCAATTTCATTCCCGGAAACTGCGTGTTTCGTTCCGCGTTCTGCGATGGATTCTGGACCTGTTCCCATTGGAAGATTCTCACCAAAGGGCACGCCGGAGATCCTTCCGGAACCGCACGACCACTCCCATGTTCGGACGAACACGTAAACAGCCGGATTCTCGCTGGAGCAAGATAGACGCCGCCCAGCCGGCGCGGCGCCGGACGGCGCGAAAAGGCTGGCCGGGGATCGCTTTGGCCGCGTGGCTCCCGATATGCGGAGCCGCCGCGCTCGCGCAGCAACCCCACGCCACGCCGCAAACCGCTGCGGCAGTTCAGCATCCGCCCGCAAGCCCCCGGATCGATCCCGCCGCGCAGCAGCCGAATCGCCCCCCGCGCGTCGTTGAGGCCGAGCGGTTCCTGGCGTTGCGCGGATGGACACGCGAACACGGCATCGCGCCGCGCGCATCCGCCCTCCGTTCCCGCTGGCGGAACAGCTCGCCCCGCGCCTTCGCACAGACCGCAGCAGGGGCTTCCGCTTCGCCTTCCGCCGCTACGTGGTCGCCGCTCGGCCCCGCCGCCGTTCAAACGCCGGACTTCGGCCTGGTCACTGGCCGCGTCACCGCGCTCGCGCTCGATCCGTCCGACCCGACCGGGAATCGTCTCTATGCCGGCACGACCGGCGGAGGCGTTTGGCTGGCGAACAACGCGGGCGTCTCGACGCCAGCCTCGATTGTCTTCAACCCTCTCACCGACAACGTGACCGCGCTGGGCGGAGTTGCCGGCGCCTCGATCAGCATCGGTGCGCTCACCGTGCAGCCGGGGGAAACCGGCGTCATTCTTGCCGGCACGGGCGACCCCAACGATGCCCTCGATTCCTACTATGGCGCGGGAATCCTGCGCTCCACCGACGGAGGCAACACCTGGAGCCTGATCGCGGTGACCGACGACGTGGCGCAGGGATTGAGCGGCGTGGATGCGAGCTTTATCGGCGAAGGCTTCGCCGGCTTTGCCTGGAGCACGGCGAATCCCCAGGTCGTGGTGGCGGCGGTGGCGCAAGCGTTCGAAGGCACGCTGGTGAATGCCGGCGTGAACGCCAGTTCTCAAGGTCTCTATTATTCCGCCGACAGCGGAGCGACGTGGCACCTGGCGACGATCACCGACGGCGCCGGCGAGGTGGTGCAAGGCCCGGGGAATCAAATCTCGGCCAACGGCGGGAATTCGGCAACCGCGGTGGTGTGGAACGCGGTGCGGCAAGTGTTTGTGGCCGCGGTGCGCTATCACGGCTACTACCAGTCGGCCGACGGCGTTACCTGGACCCGCCTTGCCGCGCAGCCCGGCACCGGGCTTACCACTGCAATGTGCCCCACCAACTCGGGCGGCACGGGCTCCATCGCCTGCCCCATCTTCCGCGGCGCGCTTGCCGTGAATCCGGAATCGGGCGATACCTTCGCCTGGACCGTGGACCTGAACGATCAGGACCAGGGCCTGTGGCAGGACCAGTGCCAAATCAGCGATGGAATTTGCGCGAGCTCGTCTTTCACCTTCGCCCAGCAGTGGAACACGTCAACGCTCGAAAACACCACTCCCTCCAGCATTCTGCAGGGGCCGGCGACCATCGCCGACGGCGTCTACAATCTGGCGCTGGCCGCGGTGCCATCGCAACAGGACACGCTGTTGTTGGCGGGCGCGAACGACCTGTGGAAGTGCAGCCTGGCTATGGGCTGTGTTTGGCGCAATACCACCAACGCGTTCGCCTGCGCGGGGAGCAATGCGCAGGTCGGCGCGTTCCAGCACGTGGTAGCATGGCCCGATCTCGCCTGGTCCGCCTACCCGGCCCAGCAGGCGGGGTTGGAGCAGGAGATCTTCCTCGGCAACGACAGCGGGCTTTGGCGTTCCACCGACGCCGTTGGCGTGACTGGCGCTGGCTGCTCCGCCTCCGATGCAACGCACTTTCAGAACCTGAACGGCAGCCTGGGATCCCTGGCCGAGGCGCAGAGTCTCTCCGCGGCCTTCGACTCGGGGTACTTGCTATTAGCTGGGTTGGGCGCGAATGGTGCGGCCGGAGTGAACAGCGGCGCCGTGCCTCCGGATTGGCCCCAGGTTCTCTCCGGTTACGGCGGCCCGGTCGCCATCGACCCGAACAGCGTGAACACCTGGTACGTGAACGATCAGGCGGGCGTGGCCATTTACTCGTGCACGGAGAATGCACTCTGCACCCCGGCCGATTTCGGCACGAGCGCTTTGGTTACCGACGCCGATGTGGGCGGCGACGGCTACGAAATGACCACGCCGGCCCCGTTCCTGGTCGATCCGCTTGACCCGTCGCAGTTGCTCATCGGCACCTGCCGCGTGTGGCGCGGTCCCGCCGACGGCTCGGGCTGGAGCGCAAGCAACGCCATCAGCCCCATTTTCGATAGCGGCGCCACCGGAGTCGCCTGCAACGGCGACGCGCTCGTCCGCTCGCTGGCAGCAATGCGGATCACGGACCAAAGCGAGGTGGTGTATGCCGGCACTTACGGCCTCGCCTACAACGGAACCGGCTTACCGGGTCACGTATTGACTGCGATGGTCAATCCATCTTCTGCCGCTGCGCCGGTCTGGACCGATCTCACCGGGAACCCGGTTCTCAACACTCCAGCGTTCAACCAGCAAGAGTTCGGAGTCTCCAGCGTGACCATCGATCCCCACGATGGGACCGGCAATACGGTCTACGCGACCATCGAGGGAATGCCCAGCGCGAGCGGCCAGGGAGGCCTTGTCTACGGCTCGACGAACGGCGGAGCCAGTTGGATCGACCTGTCGTCCAACTTACCCAACGCACCCGTCAACAGCCTGGCGGTGGACCCGGGGGATGCGAACACGGTCTACCTTGCCACCGACGCTGGAGTCTTCTACACCGCGCAAGTCAGCATCTGCGGGCAGACCGATTCCAATTGCTGGTCGGTCTTCGGCGCCGGATTGCCCGGCGCGCCGGCGGTTTCACTCAGCGCCTCATCTTCGGCCTCGCCTCCCGTGCTGGTGGCCGCCACCTACGGGCGAGGCATCTGGCAGACCGGGTTGTGGAGCTCGCAAACCGCGATTACCGCCGCCTCCGCAGCGCCGGCCAATGTCGCCTTCGAGCAAACGCCTGCCGTCGGCGTTGCCAGCCAACCCGTCCAGGTCCAGCTCGCCAATACCGGCAGCTTGCCGCTCACTGTCACCTCGATCGCGATGGCGGGAGCCGATCCGGGCGATTTCAGCGAGACCGACAATTGCCAGACGCCGCCCGCATCGTCGCCGGTCGCCGCCGGCGGAACGTGCACCATCGACGTCACCTTCACGCCGCAGATGGCCAATATCGAGCGGACCGCCGTCATGACCATCTACGCCAATGTCTATAGCGGCCAGCTCACCGTCGATTTGACCGGAACCGGCGTCGCAGCCACCGGCTCCGTGACTCTCAATCCCTCCAATCTCTTGGCTTTCAGCCCGCTCGAGGTGGGAAACACATCCGCGCCTCTCCCGGTTACGTTGAGCAACAGCGGCGGCACAGCACTTGCCATGGGCAGCGTAACAGCCACGCCGCCATTCTTGGTTCCTCCGTCGGGTAACTCTTGCGGCTCCAGCGTTGCGCCGAACACCAGTTGCGCGGTGCAGGTCGAATTCGCGCCCACACAGGCGGGCGTGGCGACAGGCCTGCTGACATTTACCGACGCGGCCGGCGCACAAATGGTCAATCTGACCGGAACGGGCCAAGCAGCGCCCACCGACATTCTCAATCCCACATCGCTTTCGTTTTCGCCCACTCCCATCGGGCAGTCGGCTTCTCTGACGTTCACCATCACCAACACAGGCGATTTGGCTTTGACCGGTCTGTCGCTGTCCGTTGCCAGCACTCCCGCCGGGCAATTTCAGGCGACGAGCGGGTGCGGCACTCAGGTGGCGGCGCAGCATCCGGGGATCTGCACCATTACCGTGCAATTTGCTCCCAGTCAGACGGGCGCGATCACGGGCACGATCACCGTCACCGATTACACAACGCAGACGGACACGCAGAGGGTGTCTTTGAGCGCCACGGGCCTCGCCGCGCCGGCCTTCAGCGTGAATCCTCCGAGCTTGAACTTCGCGAATCAGCAGCCCGGCGTGGCCAGTGCGCCCCAGACACTCACCATCACAAACAGCGGCGGCGCGCCCATGGCCAACGTGGGCTTCGCAATCGCCGGAGCAGCCGCGGCAGACTACTCCATCGCCTCCAATACGTGCGGCGCAGAACTCGGCAATGGCTCCAGTTGCGCCATGCAGATTGTCTTTACGCCCAATGCGACCGGCGCGATCGCCGCCACGCTCGCGCTTTCTTCGTCGACGCAGGACGTCACGCCGGTCTCGGTCCCGCTCAACGGTTCGGGGCAGCTTTTGACCGGTCTGACTACGAGCCCACCGCAAATCGACTTCCCCGTGCTAGGCGCGGGCCAATCCAGCCAGCCTCAGACGGTCACAGTCACCAACGCGTCGAGCTATTCCATTGCATCGGTTGCTCTCGCCACGGTCGCGCCCTTCAGCGTGGCCCAAAACAACTGCACCGGCAATCTGGCTGCGGGCGCCAGTTGCACTGCCGCGGTCGTCTTTCAACCCACGGCAAGCGGTTCGTCCTCCGGCACGCTGACGGTGAGTTCCGCGGCCGTGGCCGATCCGGCAACCGTCGCGCTGAGCGGTACTGGGTTCGACTTCGCGCTGGGCATCTCCGGTCCGTCCAGCCAGACAGTGGCAGGTGGCCAGCAGGCCGACTACACGCTGGTGATTTGCGGCGGCGGCGGGTGCGCGCAGAATCCGACTCTGGCCGTCGGGGGTTCCTTCGCCTTTTCCTGCGGCACGCTGCCTGAGTACGCGCTGTGCCTTTTCAAACCCTCCACCGAATCCCTCAACGCAGGCGTCGAGGGCAATGTCGAAGTGGAAATCTCCACCGGCAGCAGCTCGTCCGCGTCAGCCGCGCAGGTGAGCGCAGTCACGGGGCGGCGCGATGCATGGCCTGCCTTGCCGCTGGCTTGCGGCCTCGTGCTGCTGCCTCTCGTCTTCCGCGCGCGCCGCAAGATGTTTCTCCTGGCCGTGCTCGCGGCGATCGTGGCGGCTGGAGTCGCGAGCTGCACCGGCTCCGGCGGAGGCGGCACCGGCGGCTCAGGCGGCGGCTCAACGACTCCACCCGGCAATTACACCATCCCCGTCACCGTCACTTCGACCGGCGTCTCCCACTCGTTCACGCTTTCCCTGACCGTGGACTGATCCCCGCGCGTGCCGCAGACGCTGCGCAACTGCGGAGCCGCTATACTTGAGCTTCGGGAAAAGTCTGCGATTTTTGAGCGCGAGGAATGGCAACGGCCCCGGCCGGGAGAGACCGAATGACCGCGAGGGTGACTGTCGAAGACGTCGAACGGGTGGCCGAGCTGGCGCACCTGGAGCTGACTCCCGAAGAGTCGGCCGGCATGTTGCGCGATCTGAACGCCATTCTCGACTACGTCGCAGAGTTGAACGAACTCGACACGAGGAATGTCGTTCCGTTGGCTCAGGTGAGCGAACTGGGCGACGCCGGGCCGTCCGCGCCGCGGCCGGACGTGCTCGCGCCGTCGCTGCCGCGCGCCGCGGTGATGCAGGAGGCGCCCGAGACGGACGGGGTGTTCTTCAAAGTGCCGAAGGTGATTGAACGATAGGGACTAAGGGACTAGGGACTAAGGGACTAGGGACTAGGGAAAAGGGACTAGAGGGAAGTGAACTTGCCGACCGAGACGAAGATTGTCGAGAGCTACGTCGAAACACCGAAGACGCTCGCCGCCCTGCGCGCCGATCTGGTCGAAGGCCGTGTCAAGGCCGCCGATCTCGCGCGCGAATACTACGAGCGCATCGAGAAGAAGAATCCGCGTCTCAACGTCTACCTGAGCGTCACCAAAGACCGCGCATTCGCGCAAGCCGAGCGCATCGACGTGATTGCTGCCAAAGGCGATCCGCTGCCTCCGCTTGCCGGGGTTTCCGTCGGCATCAAGGACGTGCTGGTGACCAAAGGCGCGGCGTCTACTGCCGGCTCGAAGATTCTTCAGGGCTACCATCCGCCCTACGACGCGACGGCGGTTGCCAAGCTCGAGGCCGCGGGCGCGGTCATTCTCGGCAAGCTCAACTGCGATGAATTCGCCATGGGCTCGTCGACCGAGAACTCGGCCTACGGCCCGGTGCACAATCCCGTCGATCCGGAGCGCGTGCCCGGCGGATCGAGCGGCGGCTCGGCGGCGGCGGTCGCGGCCAACATGGCTGTGGCCTCGCTCGGCAGCGATACCGGCGGCTCCATCCGCCAGCCGGCGAGTTTTTGCGGCGTGGTCGGCGTGCTGCCCACCTACGGGCGCGTCTCGCGCTACGGCCTCATCGCGTTTGCCTCTTCGCTCGATCGCGTCGGGCCTTTCGCCGCCAACGTTCGCGACGCAGCCACGCTGCTCGGCGTCATTGCCGGCCACGATCCCAAAGACGCTACCAGCTCTCCCGCGCCGGTCGAAGACTACGCCGCCGAGAGCGACAAGCCCGCCGCGGGCCTGCGCATTGGCGTGCCGGAGGAATACTTCGCCGCGGGCCTCGACGCCGAAGTGCGCGCCGCCATCGAGAGGGGCATCGCCGCGCTCGAAGCTACCAGATGCACAATCCAGCCGGTCTCTCTGCCGCATACCAAATACGCCGTGCCCACGTATTACCTTGTCGCCACCGCCGAGGCCAGCGCCAATCTGGCCCGCTTCGACGGCGTGCGCTACGGCTATCGCTCGCCGCACTCCGAAACTCTCTCCGCCATGTACTCGCACTCGCGCGACGAGGGCTTCGGCGCCGAGGTCAAGCGCCGCATCATGCTGGGCACCTACGCGCTTTCGGCCGGCTACTACGACGCCTACTACTTGAAGGCGCAGCAGGTCCGGCGCCTGCTGGCCGAAGAATTCTTGCGCGCCTTCGCCGAGGTCGACGCCATCGTGACGCCGACTTCGCCGTTCCCCGCGTTCAGGCTTGGCGAAAAAACCGGCGACCCGCTGGCCATGTATCTCGCCGACATCTACACCGTCACCGCCAGCCTCGCTGGCATCTGCGGCGTCACCGTGCCCTGCGGCAAAACCAGCGCCGGGCTCCCCGTCGGCATGCAGGTCCTAGCGCGCCATCTCGGCGAGGGCACGGCCTTCCGCGCGGCGCGAGCGGTGGAGGCGGCTCAGATTTAGTGCGCAACTTCGGATCGCTGGCTTGCCCTTTGTACCGCCGGTCTCCTGACCGGCCGTAGTGCGGGTCTCCCGACCTGCACATCGACGGCGGCGGCGAAAGCGCGCATAATCGTTCGAGAGGGCGCAATGAGTAATCCCCGAACCTGGAACCGCAGGGAATTCAGCGTGACGCCAGCGGGAATGTTCACCGTCCTGAGGTCTAACGGTTGGTTTTCCGCGTTGCGTCTGCCGGGAGGCTTCCGGTATCTCATTCGCCCACCCAGGCCGGCTCCGGTGGAGAAAATGGCTCCTGACCATGCTGGCCGCCAGGAAGTGACATTACAGGTTCTGAATCGGGACGTGCTGGATCATCACCCGATCCAATGGCTGTTGGCCGTCTTGGCGGCAGCAGGGATCACATGGGCCCTGTTGTGGTGGATGCTCTTTCGGCCCCATCCTGTCTGGTGACGTGCGGTTACGACCCGGCAGGTTTGGAACGTAGTATCTGGCGGTCCCTCTTTGGGCTCACCCGTTCCGAGAGGGCAACCGAAAACCGGAGACTCCTATCCGCAGATCGGTTGGATCGGCTACCGCATCGGCCGTTTTCGCGCTACCATAATTGCATCGCTGGAGACGCGTACCTTTCGGCGCGGCGCTGGCTGCGCGAACGGATGCTGCGCAGAGCGCGGCGCGATCAGGAGAAGGTCTCCCCGCTTTCGCTGGAACTGGCCGAGTATTTCATGATTTGGACCACTCTGAAGAAGCTCCGCGACAGGGAGGTCCTGGAACTGTATCGGCTGCGCTGGCAGATCGAACTGGTCTTCAAGCGGATGAAATCCATTTTTGGGCTGGGACACCTGCCCAAGAAAGACCCGCTCAGCGCCCAGGCATGGCTGGAAGGCAAACTCTTCGTGGGGCTATTGATCGAACGCATGGTCGACGCCGCAGCATCGTTTTTCCCTTGGGGCTACCCCGTGGCAACCGCGACGGAGCCGCTGGCGGGAGATTGAGTTCATGTACCGTCAAGTCGGAGCCGCGCTGCTCATACCCCAAAGCCCAGCTCCGGTAATCAACCAGTGGTCGGCGATCAGCAAACACCTTGCCGATACACCCCGCAAGCGGAAGCGGTTTGCACGGCGATCTTAGGTTAACGCTTATTCGGCAGAGCCGGGGATAATTACTCGAAGGGCTTGGTCGCGGCGTTAATCCGCGGCTTTTGCGCCTGGCGCCGCTGTCTGCGGCGTCTCTTCGCGCCAGCCGGGGAGATCCTGGCTGCCGGTGATCAGCCGCGCGCCGCGCGTAAAAGTAAGGTAATTCCAGATCCAGCTCGCCAGCACCGAGAGCCGGTTGCGGAAACCAATCAGGAAAAAGATGTGCACGGTGACCCAGATGAACCATGCCGGAAAGCCGCTCATGTGCGCCCGGAAGGGCCATTCCACCTTGGCCACGGCGGACATGCGTCCGATGGTGGCCATGTCGCCCTTGTCGAAGTAGCGGAAGGCTGGTCGAGACGTTCCCGCGAGGTCGGCGGCGATCATCTTGGCGACGTGGTCGCCCATCTGCATGGCGGGCTGCGCAACGCCGGGAACTTGGTGGCCGTCCTGCTCGAAGTGAGCGAGGTCGCCGAGCACAAAGACTTCGGGCAACCGGGGCGGATTGAGGCGATCGTCGACCAGAACGCATCCGCGGCGATCGAGCGGCGCGCCGAGCAGCTTACCGAGCGGCGAGGCCTGCACGCCCGCGGCCCAGAGGGTGACAACGGCATCCATGCGCTGGCTATTGGCCTCGACCCATCCCGGTCCGACACCGGTCACTTGCACCTGCGTGTGCACTTCGACGCCGAGGCGCTTGAGCTCGGCTTCGGCTTTGGCGGAAAGGTCTTCGGGGTAGGCGGCGAGGATGCGCGGCCCGCCATCGAGCAGAAGCACGCGGCTCTTTGTGGGGTCGATGTGGCGAAAGTCGTGGCGCATGTAGAGCTGCGCGATGTCGCTGATGGCTCCGGCCAGCTCCACGCCGGTGGGCCCGCCGCCGATCACGACGAAATTGAGCGGAGGATGCCAGCCCGTCTCGACCATCTGCCGCTCGGCCAGCTCGAAGGCCAGCAGCACGCGGCGGCGAATCTCCGTGGCGTCTTCAATGCTCTTCAGGCCGGGAGCCAGCGGCGCCCACTGGTCGTGGCCGAAGTAAGAGTGGGAGGCGCCGGCGGCGAGCACGAGATATTCGTAGTCGAGCTGCACGCCGCTCGCCAGCCCCACCTGTCGCGCGCGAACGTCGATGGCGACCACCTCGTCCATGAGGACCTCGGTATTGGACTGATGACGCAGAATGCTGCGAATCGGCTGGGCAATATCGGCCGGGGAGAGCACCGCCAGCGCCACCTGATAAAGCAGCGGTTGAAAAACGTGATGGTTCCGGCGATCGATGACGGTGACATCGACCGGCAAATGAGCCAGCCCCTTGGCCGCATGCAGGCCCGCGAATCCGCCGCCAACAATCGCAACGCGGGCGCGAGAGGCCTCGCTGCTCTGAGTTGGCAACAGCCGTTCGCTCACGGGGACGACCTCTAACAAAAAGATGCGCCAAGGGGCTAAGGAGTAACAAAGCCGCGCGTCAAAGGCGCGGATTGTGGGACGAACGATGCAGCCGCCGGCTTTCAGCTTACGAAGAACTTGTCGGCAAATAGGTGCCGCCCGCCTCCCGGGCGGCTGTCGTGCGAGAGCCCGCCCTGAGCAGAGTCGAAGGGTCCTCGTCCGCACGCTGGGGCTGCCGATTCCCAGCCGCTATTAGCCAATAGCCAATAGCTGAAGGCTGAAAGCTAGAAGCTAGAAGCTTCCTTTCCCCATCCTCTGGCGGATAGGTTCGTTGTCGCAGTAGACGCGCCACTCGGCCACCTTGTCCTTCTCGATGTATGCGCGAAACGCGGCCGGCGTCTGCCAGCGATTCTCTTCCTTCAAGCTGCCGTCAGCGGAATACGTGCCGCGCGCCGTGCCCAGCATCACCACGACCGGTCCATCGCAATAGGTCTCCTCGATTTCGATTGCATAGTCGGGAACCATGCGGAAGTAGCCGGCCCAGCCGGCGCGCATCTTCTCGCGTCCCTCGACCAGATTGCCCAGCGAATCGATGAAGCGGTGATCGGCGGTCATCAGACTGGCCAGCGCCTCCACGTCTTGCCGGTTGATGGCGCGCACAAAAGCTTGCGCAACGGCGATGGGCGAATCGCTCATGAGGAACATTGTAAGGAAAAGGGAAAGAGAAATAGAGGCCCCAGTTTTTCACTGCTCTCTTGCGGGGAGCGTGCGACTCTTGAGGGAGCGGCGTACTGCATTAGCGGCACGCTCCCGCGGCAAACCGAAATGAGACCTGTGATGAACAAGAAGACAAAGAAGAAATCCGCAACAGAAAAGAGAATAACCGTGTCCATGCCCTCGGGGATGAAAAAGACGATGAGTGAGCTGGTTGAGGCGATCGGAGGCGGGGAGGTTACAGAAGTTGAATTGAACGCGCTACTGAGCTCGCTTAGGGGTCCGTCGGCCTACGACCGGCTGAGCGACCGGCAAGCCGACGCAAAAAATGAGGCGCAGCAAATCGCCTTCGACGCGATGGAGGCGGAAAACGAGAGGCAAGCGCGCAAGCTGGCGAAACGGGCGTTGCGTCTGGACCCCGACTGCGTGGACGCGCTGCTGGTGATGACCGGTCTCGATGCGCGCAACCCGAGGGAGACGATCGAGGGGTTGCAAAAGGCGGTCGCGGCCGGCGAGCGATCGCTAGGCGAAAAGTTCATTCGGGAAAACAAAGGCCACTTCTGGATGCTGATCGAGACGCGTCCCTGGATGCGCGCAATGGCGCAACTGGCGGAGCTGCTGCGAGGGCAGGGCAGCCGCGCTGACGCCAGCGGGATTTACGAGAGGATGTTGGAGCTGAATCCCAACGACAATCAGGGGGTGTGCGATCCTCTGGTGGGCCTCTATCTCGAAACGGGCGATCTAAACGGCGCCGCGCGCCTGCTGAACCGCTACAAGGAGGAGAGATTTGCCAATCATACCTGGGCGCGCGTGCTGGAGCGGTTTCTCGCCGCAGATCGCGCGGGCGCACAAGGGGCGCTCAAGAAGGCGCGCCAGGCAAATCGGCATGTGGAACACTACCTGACCGGGCAAAGAACACAGCCCAAGGAAATGCCCGAGATGTACTCGCCTGGGAGCGAAGAAGAGGCGGTTCTGTGCATGAGCAATTTGAGAGGCGCCTGGGCCGAGCATAAAGAGGCCACCCTGTGGCTCTACGAGCAATTGGCGGCGGACGGCGCTGGACTGTCCATCCCCAGAAACCAATGATGAAGCTGCCGGCTACGGGCGCGGGCCTCACCACGCTTCGAAGCGCACGCGGCCCTCGCCGGCGAGGACGGAGTGCTTTTTGAGCCGCTCGTCGTCGCGATGGGGAAAGTCGTTGCGGAAGTGTGCGCCGCGGCTCTCGGTCCGGGCGAGGGCGGAGACGAGAATTGAACGCGAGGCGCGACACATGGACTGAGCCTCGCTGAGCCTTCGGCTGATGCGGCCCGTGGCGGCAATTTCGGCAAGCGCAGATTCGCAGGCAGCTAGCTCTGCCTGGCCCTGACGCAACGACGCTTCGTCGCGCAGCAGGCCGGCATGGGACCACATTGAGGCTTGCAGCGCGGCGGCGAGGTTCTCGATTTCCTTCGTTTGGCGCGCGGTGACGTGTTTTGCGGCCGGGCCGGCGTCTTCTGGAAGCACCAGCGGAAGCGAGTCGGAGAGCATCGCCTGCGCCGCGCGAGCGCCGAAGACCAGCCCCTCGAGCAGAGAGTTCGAAGCCAGCCGATTCGCGCCGTGCACGCCGGTGCACGCGGCCTCGCCGGCGGCGTAAAGCCCGCCTACGCTGGTGCGGCCGGCGAGATCGGTGCGGATGCCGCCCATCAGATAGTGCGCGGCGGGACCAACGGGGATGAGGTCGCGGCTGAGATCAAGGCCGTATTGCGCCAGGAACGCGCTGATGCCGGGAAAGCGCGCCGCAAGATCGATGCCGCGCACGTGGCGCATGTCGAGGCAAACCCGGCGCACCGGCGGATTGGAGGCGCCGGGCGGAGCCGACGGATCGGCCAGAGATTCCCGCGCAATCGCGCGGGCCACGATATCGCGCGGAGCCAGCTCCAATCTCGAATCGTAACGCTCCATGAAGCGCTCGCCGCGGTCGTTGCGAAGGTACGCGCCCTCGCCGCGCAAGGCCTCGGAGACTAGGAAACGCGGCGCGCCGGCCAGGGACAGCGCGGTGGGGTGGAACTGGTAGAATTCCATGTCGGCGAGCTCGGCGCCGGCCTCAGCGGCCAGCGCGATGCCGTCGCCGGTGGCCACCTCGGGGTTTGTCGTGTCGGAGTAGACCTGCCCCGCTCCGCCCGCTGCAATCAGAATTGATCGCGCCGCCACACGCAGATGAGCGCGGGCCGACTTGCGGCCGGCGGCGCCCGCCGTGCTCTGGGGCGGCTCGGCGCCGGCAAGATCAGCCGCAATCACGCGGCCGCCGGCTGCGATCAGCGACGAAACGCGCGTCCACTCGGCGAAGCGAACGCGCTTGTGCACGCGCGCAAATGTGGCCAGAGCGCGGCTGATCTCGGCGCCCGTAGCGTCGCCGTTGGCGTGGAGCACGCGCGGCAGCGAGTGCGCTCCTTCGCGTGTGCGCAGGAACTCGCCCGGCGGGCAGCGCCCCTCGGGGTCGATGGCGCGGTCGAAGTTCGCGCCCCACTCGACGAGCTCGGCGACGCGCAACGGGCCCTCGCTCACCAGCGCCTCGGCAGCGGGCCGGTAGACAATGCCGTCGCCGGCATTCACTGTGTCCTCGAGGTGCCGTGCGATGTCCTCGTCGCCCTCCATCGCCACGGCGATCCCGCCCTGCGCATAGTGCGTATTCGACTCGCCGACGGACTCCTTGGTGACCACCAAAACCTCGCCGTGGCGGGCCAGCTCCACCGCAGCCCGAAGTCCGGCAACCCCCGCGCCTACGATCAGGAAGTCCACCTTGGAGGCTTTTGCCATAACCTTTGAGGCTAACAGAGAGGCAGGGGCTAGGGACTAGGACCGTAATCCGTCCGTAAGCCTTGGAGACGGGGGCTGAAGGTGGCGGGATTGCCTGTGCGTGGAGGCATTTGCGGTTCCAGGTGAGAAGCTGCTCATCGATCTCGAATAGGAACTCACCTTCGGCCGGACTGCGCTTGATCTTGTCGCGCATCACAGTTGCAAGCTAACACCCGCTGGGGGAACGCTCCATGAAATCCCTTTCCTCGCCCTGCCCCGCATCTGTCGCGTCAATCCCCTCGCACCGTCTCACCCTCCACGGTGCTTACGGACGGATTACGGTAGGGGCTAGGGACAGGGCCGACGCATATGAGTTGCTAGATGCGAAGAGGCTGAAGAAAGCGACAAGGGGATATGGACAATCCCCTGCAGTATTTTGCTGCGTTGAAGGATCCGCGGGTGGAGAGGAACCGGGACCCCCCGGCTGGAAGAGATTCTGTTGATCGCCATCGCCGCGGTGTGGAGCGGAGCGGAGAGTTGGAAGGACATGGAGGAGTACGGCAAGGCCAAGAAGGATTGGCTGAAGACG
>Ga0187784_10001226_pt1 | contig 20213 bp, 19 predicted proteins | sample 1015_SJ02_MP15_2_FD_132964 | JGI IMG/M metagenome (GOLD analysis project Ga0187784, IMG submission 132964) | Tropical peat soil microbial communities from peatlands in Department of Meta, Colombia - 1015_SJ02_MP15_20_MG | ecosystem: Environmental > Terrestrial > Soil > Wetlands > Peat | place...
AGCAGCGTGCCGCCGAGACAAAAGCCGATCACGTTGGCGTCCTTCTCGCCGGTCGCGTCGTGCATCGCGTCGAGCGCGGCGAGCGGGCCTTCCTTCATGTAATCGTCGAAACTTTTCCGGCTCAGCCGTTCGTCCGGGTTGACCCAGGAGATCACGAACACCGTATGGCCCTGGCTCACCGCCCAGCGGATGAACGAGTTCTGCGGCCGTAGGTCCAGCACGTAGAACTTGTTGATCCAGGGCGGGATGATAAGCAGCGGCCGGCGGTGCACGCTGTCTGTGGTCGGCGCGTATTGAATCAGTTGGATGAGGTCGTTGTGATAGACGACCTTGCCCGGCGTCGCGGCGACATTCTCGCCGGGCTTGAACGCCGCCATGTCGGTCATGCTGATCGCCAGCCGACCCTTGCCGCGCTCGAGGTCGTCGAGCAGGTTGTGCAGGCCGTCGACGAGATTTTCGCCACCCGATTCGTTGACCGCGCGCAGCACCTCGGGGTTGGTCAGCACATAGTTCGATGGCGCCATCGCATCGACGAACTGGCGGGTATAGAAATCGACCTTGCGCCCGGTGTGCTCGTCGAGTCCGCCCACCTCCTTGACCGCTTCCTGGATAAAGCGCGCCGACAGCAGGTAGCTCTGCTTGATGTAGTCAAAGACCGCGTTGTCGCTCCACGCGCGGTCGCGAAAGCGGCGATCGTCGGGCGCCGCCTCGACCACCGGCTCGACCTCGTGTCCCATCAACCGCTCGGTCGTGCGCTGCCACAGCGTCAGATAGTTGTTCCACAGCGCCATCTGCGCCTCGATGAGGCGCGTCGGGTCGGCCATCATCCGCGCGGTCAACTCGAAAAACGCCGCGCCGATTGCCATCGGATCGGCCATGCCGGTGACGTGATGGTCGGACTGCCGGGCGAGGAAATCGCTGATCAGATGCTGGCTGCGCTCGGCGATCTTGGCCAGGCGGTGCGATAGCTCCACCGGGTCGGGCGCGGCGCCGCCGTTCCGCTCGCTGGGGTTGCCGCTTCCCTTGCCTGCTGCGGCATCATTCATCGCGTTCCTCATCGTTGCGGCGTGGCGTGCCGTTCGTCCTACGCTGTTCGTGCCCTGGGCGCACCAATGCCAAGCGCGGATCAAATGTAGTGACGCGCGGGCCGCGATCTAATACACCAGCGGATCGAATGTGAAGCCGCCGCTCGCTTGCTGTCGTGCCGCGCGATGCGCGGGGGGTGGCGTCGCGGCCGCTGGGTTGGGGTCTCGCTGATGACAGTACGGAAAGCCCGCCGTCGCGCCGGCGGGTCGCCCGTGTCGCTGGGAGGGATGTTGCTGCTGCTCGGGCTGAGCGGTTGCACCGGCATGATAGAGACCTATCGCTCGGCGACGGGGATCAACAGGAACGACCCCGATCCCGCCACCGCGCCGTTCGCCGGCAATCTGGAGAAAGCCGAGACCGGCGGTTATCCGAACCTCGCGAGCGTGCCGGGGCCGCCCGAGATCGCGACGACCATGACCGAACGGCAAGCGCTGACCGCCAGCCTGACCGGCACGCGCACCGCCGTCGAGGCGAATGGCGGCACGGCGACGCCCGGCCCGGTGCCGCCGCCGCCGGCGATCCCGCCGGGGCTCCAGGCGCCGGAGACATCAACTTCGGCGCAGCCGGTTCCGCTGCCGTCGACGCCGTTGCCGCCGCAGCGGCCGGTGAACGAACCGCCGCCGCCGTTGCCGCAGAATACGGCGATGCAGGTGCCGGCGATCGACAATCCGCCCAACTTCGCCGCCTCGCACCCGGCGCCCGCCCAGCAGCAGCCGTCGGGTATGCCGCGGCCCGCGTCATCGCAGCTGCCGTCCGCGATGGTGGCGTCGGGCAATCCTCAGCCGGCGCCGCCGACGGCGAGCCTGCCGCCGCCCCAACCCCCGCCGGAGGTGGCCGCGCTGCCGCCGCCAAAATTGCCTCCGGTGCCGGTGACCGTCGCATCATTCGATCTCGAGCCGGGTTCGATGGCGCTTCCCGCTGGTGTACGGCCGCGTTTGGCTGATGTCGTCAGGCAATACCAGGAGCAACCGCGAACGGTGCGTATCGTTTCCTACGTCGCTCCGACGACCGGCGGCGCCGAGCAGCTCAACGCTTTCCGCGGCGCGCTCGACCGCGCCCAAATCATCGCCGGCGCGCTGATCGAGGCCGGTATTCCCAAGGGGAAGGTCCAGACGCAGGCGTCGCCGGCGGGCGTCGCCGCGCCGGCTGGCCGCATCGAAGTGCAGTTGATGCAATGATCGCCGGAGCTGGGCTACCGGAGATGAGAACTTGCCGGAGATGAAAGCTTGAGGGGGCCGCTCAATATCGGGATCGCCGGACTTGGCACGGTTGGTGCCGGAACCGTGCAGCTCTTGCATCGCCAGGCAGAGCTTCTGGCGGTGCGTGCCGGGCGGCGGCTGGCCGTCGCCGCGGTGTCGGCGCGCGACAAGGGGCGCGACCGCGGTGCCGATCTGTCGACGGCGCGCTGGTACGACGACGCCGTAGCGATGGCCGCCGACCCGGCGATCGAAATCGTCGTCGAGCTGATCGGCGGGGCCGATGGGGTCGGGCGCCGTGTTGTTGAGACCGCGCTTGCGCACAAGAAGCATGTCGTCACCGCCAACAAGGCGCTGATGGCTGAACACGGCACCGCACTCGCCGAAGCCGCCGAGGCGGCTGGCGTGGCGCTCGCCTTTGAGGCGGCGGTCGCCGGCGGCATTCCGATCATCAAGGCGCTGCGCGAGGGGCTGGCCGGAAATCGATTGAGCCGTGTCTACGGCATCCTCAACGGCACGACGAATTACATCCTGACGACAATGCGCGAGAGCGGGCGCGACTTCGCCGAAGTGCTCGCCGAGGCGCAGCAGCTCGGCTATGCCGAGGCCGATCCGAGCTTTGACGTCGACGGGGTCGACGCCTCGCACAAGCTGGCGATTCTCGCCAGCGTCGCGTTCGGCCGCCCGGTCGATCTCGCCGGCGTCTATTGCGAAGGCATCCGCCAAGTCTCACGGCTCGACATCGAGTTCGCCGAGGAGCTCGGCTATCGGATCAAGCTGCTCGGCATCGCGCGGCTGACAGATCACGGCCTTGAACAGCGCGTGCATCCCTGCATGGTGCGGCGCGTGACGCCGATCGCCGCGGTCGAAGGTGTCTTTAATGGCATCGTCGCCGAGGGCGATTTTGTCGGCCAACTGATGCTCGAAGGGCGCGGCGCTGGGGCCGGACCGACCGCGTCGGCGGTCGTCGCGGACATCGTCGACATCGCCACCGGTCGCCGGGTCGCGCCGTTCGGCGTGCCGATCACGGCGCTTGAACGGGTGCCCGGCGCGCCGATGGAGCGCCACGAGGGTGCGTACTACATTCGCCTGATGGTCAAGGACGAACCGGGCGTCATCGCCGATGTCGCGGCGGCACTGCGCGACCAAAAGGTGTCGCTCGAGTCGATGATCCAACGTGGCCGCTCGCCGAGCGAGGCGGTGCCGGTGGTGCTGACGACCCATGCGACGGTCGAGGCGGCGATGCAGCGAGCGTTGGCCCAGATCGGTAAGCTCGACAGCGTGCTCGAACCGCCGCAGATCATCCGCATCGAGGATTTCTGAGCAAAATAAAGAGGGAGGAGGCCGTGCCCGACGAAACTCCACGTATGGACCGCAATCTCGCGCTCGAAGCGGTGCGCGTCACCGAGGTCGCGGCGCTGAGCGCCTCGCGGCTGATGGGGCGCGGCGACGAGAAGGCCGCCGACCAGGCGGCGGTCGACGCGATGCGACAGGCGCTGAACGGCCTCACCATCGACGGCACGGTCGTCATCGGCGAAGGCGAGCGCGACGAGGCGCCCATGCTCTATATCGGCGAGAAGGTCGGCACTGGCCAAGGCCCTAAGATCGACATCGCGCTCGATCCGCTCGAAGGCACGACGATTACCGCCAAGGGCGGTGGCAATGCGCTGGCGACGCTGGCGATGGCCGACGCTGGCGGCTTTCTCAACGCGCCCGATGTCTATATGGAAAAGATCGCGGTGGGCGGCGGCCTGCCGGAGCATATCGTCGACATCGACGAGGAGCCGGCGACCAACCTCAAGAACCTCGCCCAGGCAAAGAAGACCGATATTGCCGACCTCGTCGTCTGCATCCTCGACCGGCCGCGCCACGCGGAGCTCATCGCCAAGGTGCGCGCCGCGGGAGCGCGGATCATGTTGATCGGCGACGGCGACGTCAGCGGCGTCATCGCCACCTCCGATCCCGAGACCGGCATCGACATCTACATGGGGTCCGGCGGCGCGCCGGAGGGGGTGCTGGCGGCGGCGGCGCTGCGCTGCATCGGCGGTCAAATGCAAGGCAAGCTCCTCTTCCGCAACGACGACGAGCGCGGCCGCGCGCACCGGCTCGGCATCACCGATCTCGACCGGGTTTACGGCCTGACCGACATGGCGCATGGCGATGTGATGTTCGCCGCGACCGGCGTCACCAACGGCACGATGCTGAAGGGCGTGCGCCGCTTTCCGGGCGGGGCGATGACACATTCGGTGGTAATGCGCTCGCGCACTGGCACTGTGCGCTATATCGAGGCCAGGCACGACCTCTCCCGCAAGGAGAGTTTCGCTCGGTTTTCGCGCTAGGTTTATGCGCTCGGGTGGGGGCCCGGCACTGAAACGAAAGGCCGAAGGTTTGGGGGACCAGACGGCGTTTCTCGGGGTAGAGCGGTCGGCGAGCGGCCGGCGCTGGCGGCTGCGGGGGCAGGCGGACGACGGCGTCGCCGCAGCGATGTCGGCGCAGCTGGCGGTGCCCGACATTCTGGCGCGGCTGCTGACCCAGCGTGGGGTCGGCCTCGACGCGGCGGCGCGTTTCCTCAGCCCGCGGCTGCGCGATCAGTTGCCCGATCCGGCGCATCTCAAGGACATGGATCGCGCGGTCGAGCGGGTGGTGCGAGCGATCCGCGACGGTGAGAAGATCGTCGTCTACGGCGATTACGATGTCGACGGCGCGACCTCGGCGGCGCTGCTGCTGCGCTTTTTCGCAGCGGTCGGCGCCGAGGGCGATCTTTACGTGCCCGACCGCATGCGCGAGGGCTATGGCCCCAACGCGCCGGCACTACTGAAGCTCAAGGAGGAGGGCGCGCGGCTCGTCGTCACCGTCGATTGCGGCACCACCGCGCACGACGCGCTCGAAGCAGCGAGGGGCGCCGGGCTCGATCTCATCGTCATCGACCATCACGTCGCCGAACCCGCTTTGCCGAGCGCGGTTGCCGTGGTGAACCCGAACCGGCTCGACGAGGCGAGCGTGCACGGCCAACTCGCCGCGGTCGGGGTGGCGTTTCTGCTCGCGGTTGCGGTCAACCGGGCACTGCGGACGGCCGGCTGGTACGCCGCGCGACCCGAACCCGACCTGCTGCAATGGCTCGACCTCGTCGCGCTCGGCACGGTGTGCGATGTGGTGCCGCTGACCGGGCTCAACCGCGCGCTGGTCGCGCAGGGGCTGAGGGTCGCGGCGCGCGGCGCCAATCCTGGCATGGCGGCCTTGGCGGCGGTGGCGCAGACCAATGGCCGCGCCGAGCGGATCGACGCCTATCAGCTCGGTTTCGTGCTGGGGCCGCGGGTCAATGCCGGCGGCAGGGTCGGCGCCGCCGATCTCGGCGCGCGCCTGTTATCGACCGACGACCCGGCCCGTGCCGCCGAATGGGCCCAACGCCTCGACGCCTACAACAAGGAGCGGCGCGAGATCGAGGCACAGATGTTGGCGGCGGCGATCGAGCTGGTCGAGCAACAGAATGCGACCTCGCCGGTGCTGGTGTTCGCTGCGGCGGAAGGCTGGCACCCCGGCGTCATCGGCATTGTCGCGGCGCGGCTCAAGGAGCGCTACGGCCGGCCGGCGATCGTTGTCGCGCTCGCCGACGGGATCGGCAAGGGGTCCGGCCGCTCGGTGCCGGGGCTGGCGTTGGGATCGGCGGTGATCGCCGCGCGCCAGGCGGGGCTGTTGATCAACGGCGGCGGGCATGCGATGGCCGCGGGGTTCACGGTCGCCTCGGATCGACTGATGGAGCTGCAGGAATTTCTCAGCCAGCGGCTCAATGACGGGCTCGACCACGCGCTGCTGGTGCCGGAGCTCGCGATCGACGTGGCGATTTCGGCCGAGGCGGCGCAAGGCGGGCTCATCGCCCAGCTCGATGCGCTGGCGCCGTTCGGCGCCGCCAACCCCGAGCCGCGCTTCGCGTTCCCAACGGTGCGCGCGCAATATGTCGAGGCGGTCGGCACCGGGCATCTGAAGCTCCGCGTCGCCGACGCGGTCGGCGGCGGGGCCCTGAGTGCGATCGCGTTCCGCGCCGCCGACACGCCGGTCGGCAACCTCATTGTCGAGGCCAAGGGCCGCGCACTCCATGTCGCTGGGCATTTGCGCCGCGACACTTATCGCGGCGGCGACGCGGTGCAACTGGTGCTCGACGATGCCGCGCCGGCGGCCAGCTGAGGGCCGAAGGAAACCGACCGAAACCGCCGAGCTGACCGTCGAAAGCCTCGGCGCGCAAGGCGACGGCATCGCGTACTGGTGCGGCGAGACGATCTTCCTGCCGTTCACGTCGCCGGGTGACCGTGTCCGCGCCAAGCTCGGCATGCGGCGCGGATCAGGGCGCGAAGGCCGGGTCGTCGAGCGACTCAACGCGGCTGAGCGGCGGGCCGAGCCGGTCTGCCGGCATTTCGGGCGCTGCGGCGGTTGCGCGCTCCAACATCTCGCGCCCGAGGATTACCGCGCCGTGAAGCTTGGCGCGCTCAGCGACGCGCTGCGCCGGGCCGGGATCGACCCGGCGGTGGTCGCGCCGCTCCAGACCGTGCCGCCGCATCGCCGTCGCGCGCGGCTCGGGATCGTGCGGCCGCGCGATCCCGGCGCGCCGGCAATGGTCGGATTTCGCGAGCGCTTTCGCCATGAGCTGATCGATGTTCGGGAATGCGCGGTGCTCGAACCGGCCCTCTTCGCGCTGATTGAGCCGCTGCGACGGGCGGCGGTGCTCCTTCCGCCTGGCGGCATGGCCGAGGCGATGCTGACGCGCTGCGACAGCGGCGTCGATCTGTTGATCGAGGCCAAAGAGCCGCCCGATCTCGCCGCGCTCGAAGCGCTGGGGGCGCTGGCGGAGATATATGACATCGCGCGCATCGTCTGGCGCCAGGGGCGCGACGACACGCCGATCGTCGAGCGACGCCCAGTACGGGTTGTGTTTTCCGGGCTCGCCGTGCCGTTTCCGCCGGGCGCCTTCCTGCAGGCGAGCGCGGCGGCCGAAGCGGTACTCATCGGTGAGGTGGTCGCGGCGATAGGCGATGCGCGACCGGTGCTCGACCTTTATGCCGGGCTCGGCACTTTCAGTCTGGCGCTCGCTCGAGGCGGCGCGGTGCACGCGGTCGAAGGCGATGCGGCCGCCGTCGAAGCGTTGTCGCAGGTTGTGCCAGACATGAACCAAGTCACGGTTGAGTGGCGCGACCTCGATCGCAACCCGATCTCTCCCGCCGGGCTCGCCCCCTTTGCCGCGGCGGTTTTCGACCCGCCGCGCGCCGGGGCGCTGCGTCAGGCCGAGGCGCTCGCCGCCTCGATGATCGCGACCGTCGTCGCGGTCTCATGCAACCCGGCAACGTTTGCGCGCGACGCGGCACGGCTCGTTGCTGGCGGCTTCCGGCTCGAAAAGTTGACGCCGGTCGACCAGTTCGTCTGGACCCCGCACCTCGAGCTGGTCGGCGTCTTTCGACGTTGAGCGCTAGTTTCCCGGTGCGACGCTCGCCGCGCCGTCGAGTTGTTCGAGGCTGCGCCCGCGTGTCTCCGGCAGCATCAGCAGGGTCACGATCATCAGCCCCGAGGCGATCGCGCTGAACAGCGCGATCGACGTGCCGAGCCCCATGCTCTCGCTGACATAGCCGATCATCGTCGGGAAGAACGAGCCGATTGCCCGGCCGGCGTTGTAGCAGAACCCCTGGGCGTTGCCGCGCACCTCGGTCGGGAACAGCTCGGTCATGAACGGGCCCATCGGCGGGAATTTCATCAGCAGCGCCATGAACATCGGCACCCCGGCGAAAAGCAGCGCCGTGTCGCCCATCGGGATGAACATGTAACCGAGGATGAAGACGAGCGAGAGGACAGCCGACAACATAAAGGTCGCCCGGCGGCCGATCGCGTCGGAGAGGTAGGAGCCGAGCAGGAAGCCGAACAGCGCGCCGAGGATCTGCACCATCAGGAAGCCGCCCGCGGCGGTCGCCGAGAAATGCCGCACCGTGCGCAGATAGGTCGGCATCCACAGCCCGATCGCGTAGCCGCCGCCTTGCGCCCCGGCGACCATGATCGACACCTTGACCGTCGTCCACAGATGCTCGCCGCGGAACGCCGAGAACAGATGCGAGAAGCCGACCTGACGGCGCTGGCGGTGATAGATCTCCGGCTCGTCGATATGGCGGCGGATCCAGAACACAAAGACCGCCGGGAAAAGCCCGATGCCGAACAGCACGCGCCAGGCGAGCGCTTCGGGCAGCAGCCAATAGACCGCGGTGTAGACCAGCGCCGCGCCGCCCCAGCCGATCGCCCAGCCGGTCTGCACGATGCCGACGCCGCGGCCGCGATACTTGTCGCGGATCACCTCACCCATCAGCACCGCGCCCGCCGCCCACTCGCCGCCAAAGCCGAAGCCATGCAGCGCGCGCAGGATGAAGAGCTGCTCGAAATTCTGCGCGAAGGCGCAGAGAAAGGTGAAGACCGAGTACCAAAGGATGGTGATCTGCAGCATCCTCACCCGGCCGAATCGGTCGGCGAGCGTCCCCGAAAACCAGCCGCCGAACGACGAGATCAGCAGGGTCACGGTGCCGATCAGCCCGGCTTGCCCGCGCGACAGACTCCAGATGCCGATCACCGTCGGGATCACAAAGCTGTACATCTGCACGTCGAACGCATCGAGCGACCAGCCGCCAAAGCACGCCCACATCGTGCTGCGCTCTTTTCCGCTCAGGTCGCGGTACCAGCCGAGCATCGCTTCCTCCCATTTTTGTGCTTACGGCCGGCGCCGTAAGGTCGGGCGGACGCCCGACCGCACTTGTAAGACCAGAAGTGAAGCCGATAATTGCCCGCGCTGTCACGCGAAGAAACGGGAGCGGCCATGCGGGAACGTTCCGAGCAAGACGTGCTGCTCATCGTCGATGTGCAAAACGATTTCTGTCCCGGAGGCGCGCTGGCGGTGCCCGCGGGCGATGCGATTATGCCGGTGGTCAACCGGCTCGCCCGGGAATTCGCGCATGTCGTGCTGACCCAGGACTGGCACCCGCCGGGCCATTCATCGTTTGCCAGCTCGCATCCGGGCCATGCGGCATTCGAGATGATTGAGATGCCGTACGGACGGCAAATCCTGTGGCCCGACCATTGCGTCCAAGGCACGGCGGGTGCCTCATTTCATCCAGCGCTTGAGGCGTCGCGCGCCGAGCTGGTGCTGCGCAAGGGTTACCACCAGGCGATCGATTCGTATTCGGCGTTTCGCGAAAACGATAGGCGCACCGAGACGGGGCTGGCGGGCTATCTCAAGGAGCGCGGCTTTACCCGCGTGACTTTATGCGGGCTGGCCATCGATTTCTGCGTGCTCTATTCGGCGCTCGATGCGGTGGCGGCAGGCTTTGCCGCGACGGTAATGCTCGACGCCTGTCGCGGCATCGATCGCGAGGGCTCGATCGCCCGCGCGCTCGACGAGCTGCGCGCGGCGGGCGTGGATTTGGTGTCCGGGCTTTCCTAGGTCGTCTTGGTGCCGGCGAGCTGCCAGAGCTGGTTCGGGTTCCCGCTGAAGGTGTAGGCGTCGAGATGCGTCCCGGGCTTGTTCTTGGCGCCTCGAATATCGATGACGAGATTGTTCCCCGCCGTGTCCGTCATCTTGCTCTGGATGGTGTACCAGCCCGGCTGCTGCTCGACGAACATCCACAACTGGTTGTCGTAACCGCTCGACTTTTTCTTGAAGACGTCAAGCGAGACATTGGGCTGCACCGGGTTGTTGCCGCCCTGGATGTCGATGACGAGAGGGTCGCCATCGGGGTCAGTGAGCTCACTTTGGATAAAATGATAGCCCGACGCCTCGTCAAGCACCAAAGTCCACCACTGATTATCGTTACCTGTCGAGGTGAAGGCGTCGAGGAGCGTGCCCGCCGCGACCGGGGCGTTCGGGTTGCCACCGCCGATCTGGATGTCGATGACCAATGGAACGCCGCCATCGTCAGTTACCTGACTCATGATTTGATAAAAGGTCGTCATGATTGCCCTCCAACCGTATTTCAGGCTGAGGCCCCGAAACACCGGGTCGCTTAGTCCGCCGATGGCCGGCGGATAATTTCCGGACAGGCAGCGCAAGCGATGCGCTTGTGCTGCGCGAACCACCGGCAGGTTGCTCGGATCGAGCAATGCGGCAGGCTTTCCGAGTCCTTGGTGATGCCGAGCTCGACCAAGGCGTGATCGATCAATCCGCAGCGCCCTTCACCCGGCGCGCCCTTCCATTGCACGCAGCGATGCTCCATGCAGCGCCCGGAAAAGCGCATCCGGTTCTCGATCGGGATGCCGCTCGCCGCAAAGCTGTCGAGCATCTCCTGTGTCGCCGGCGTCGGCGGATTGACGTAGGCGACCTGTCCCTTGGCGAGGACGATCCCGAGCAAGGCGGAGCCCGGCTCGGGCGGTGCGCTGGGGCAGGTGGCTTCGTGTCGCTCCGCTTCTCTGTGGCGCGTGCTCATACCGCCGCGCGCGGGCCGCTGCCGCCGGCGTTGTCGGACAGAACATTTTGCGCGCCGAGCGCCTCCGCGTCCGCGACGGGGATCCACCGGCCGCCGTAAATGCGGTTGACCATGAGGCATTCGGTCTGCACCGTGCCCGGCACTTCAAGCGCCAAAGCCTGCGCCACGGCGACGCCGATCGCCTCGGAGACCTTGTGCTGTTGCGCTGCCGACAGGGTGACGCCGGAAACCGTGTAAACAAATTTGTGATCAGCCATTCGAGCCCCCCGCATATCGGCGCGGCCCGCTCGTCACCCGGACCCGACCAGGGGTCGCGACGGCCAAGGTGATAGGTGATGGGCTAACTCGTCCGGGCGTCGAACCTTGCCGGCGAAGCGGCAGGCGACGCAATAGTTATAAGAAAGAATTTTCCGCGATATTCGCGCAATATTTACTGTTGAATTAATATTCGTAGGCGTATGTCCTTGCAAAGATGAGTATTGAGCAGAGATCGGTGCCGCGATCGCACCGATCGTAACCGCGGCCGCTACTGCGGCGTTAGACGGCGGATGACCGGGCGCAGCGGACGGCGCTCGACCTGAAAGCTCGGCTGCGGGCGCCCCACCGCGGTAAAGCCCGGCTCGCCCTCCCGCGGCGTGATGCGCGGCGTTACCCGCAGCGGCGGGCGCTTGGCCTGGCTGGCGCCAGGCGCCTTCTTCGCCGGCTTCTCGCTCATCTGCACCGAGAGCTTCGAGCCGTCCACCTGGGTGCCATTCAGCCCGGCGATCGCCGCCTTTGCGGCTTTTTCGGTCGCGATGTCGACAAATCCATATCGGAGCTTCGCGCCGGTATTGGGATCGCGCGCGATCGCTGCGGAGAGGACGATCCCGAACGGGTCGAACACCTCGGCCAGGCGCTCGTCCGAAAAATCCGACGGCAGGTTGCCGACAAACACATTGCCCTTGTGATTGCGCGAGCGCATTGACCCCCGGCCCCTTTTCGGTATTCCCGATCTGTTGCGCCTAAGTTGTGGTCGCCTCGGCGCGTCGTCAACGCCGGCCACGCCGCTTGAGGCGCATTGCCGCAATGCAGCATCGCGCGCCCGTCCGTCGTAAACACCGCAACATGAGAAGCGTTTCGTCGCTGGTTGCATCGCGGCGGCGATCGGCGCAAGCATCGGACGCCATCGCGGAGACGCCTATGAGATCGCACGCCACAACCCCTAGAGAACGCGTGCCCTATTCGGCGATCGTCGACCGCCCGCCGTTACGGCTGCCGGGTGGGGCGCGCATCGTCGTCTGGCCGATCGTCAATCTCGAAGTGTGGGACATTTCACGGCCGATGGCCCGGCAGGTGCTGCCGGCGCCGACGGGGCAGGTGCTGCTGCCCGACGTGCCCAACTGGTCATGGCACGAATACGGGATGCGGGTCGGCGTCTGGCGCTTCTTCGACCTGTTCAAGCGGCTCGACATTCGCCCGACGGTGTCGATCAACGCTCGTGTCTGCGAAGACTACCCACGCGTCGCCGAAGCCTGCCGTTCGGCCGGCTGGGAGTTCATGGGCCATGCCTACGAGCAGGGACCGATGCACCTGATCGACGACCAGAAGGCGATGATCGACCGCGCGGTCGGGGTCATCGAGAAATTTACCGGCTCGAAGCCGGTCGGCTGGCTCGGGCCGGGATTGACGCAGACCTACGAGACGCCCGAACTGCTGGCCGCCGCCGGGATCAAATATATCGGCGACTGGGTTTATGACGACGAGCCGACGACGATCTCCACCGCCAACGGCCCGCTCGTGACCCTGCCCTACACGGTCGAATTGAACGACATCCCGATGATGATCGTGCAGCACCACGAGTCGGAATACTTCACCCGGCGCTGCATCGACACATTCGACCGGCTCTACGAGGAGGGCGCCAACCGCGCCAAGGTCATGGCGATCGCGATCCACCCCTACATCTCCGGCCAGCCGCACCGGATCAAATATCTCGAAGCCGTATACGACCACATCGTCAAGCACGAGGGCGTGCTGCACTGGAACGGGGTGGGGATTCTGGACTGGTATTTGGAGCAATGATGCCGACACGGCGCGATTGCATGGCGGGCCTCGCAATCGCGACAGTCGCGCCGGCGGTGCGGACGGAGGCGGCGATGGCGGATGCCGATCTGGCTCTTGATAATGCTTCGCTGGCCGAGGTGCAGCAGGCCCTGATCGACGGTCGGGCCAACTCGACCGCATTGACCCAGGCGTACATTGCCCGCATCGCGGCCTATGACAGCGATGGGCCGAAGCTCAATGCGGTGCGCGAGGTCAATCCCGACGCGCTCGCCATCGCCGGCCTGCGGGACAAGGACAAGCCGTCAAAACGGTTTCCGCTCGCGGGCATCTCGATCCTCGTCAAGGACAACTGCGCCACCGGCGACCGCCAGCATACGACCGCCGGATCGCTGGCGCTCGAAGACGCGCGCGCCCGGCAGGATTCGACCGTCGTCAAGCTGCTGCGCGCCGCCGGAGCGGTGATCCTCGGCAAGGCCAATCTCACCGAGTTCGCCAATTTTATCGCGGTCGACATGCCGTCCGGCTACAGCTCGCTCGGCGGCCAGGTGAAGAACGCCTATGTGACGCTGCTCGACGACAAGCTCGTGCCGATCGTGACGCCCGGCGGATCGTCATCGGGGTCGGCGGTCGCGGTGGCGGCGGGGCTCTGCGCCGCCGCGATCGGCACCGAGACCTCGGGTTCGCTGCTCAACCCGGCGAGCCAGAACGGGCTTGTCACGGTCAAGCCCACGGTCGGCCTCATCAGTCGCGCCGGCATTGTCCCCATTGCGCATAGCCAGGACACCGCGGGCCCGATGACCCGCACGGTGCGCGACGCGGCGATCCTGCTCAACGTGCTGGCCGTCCGCGACCCGGCTGACCCGGCAACGCGCCCGCTCGAGCGCCCGGCGGACTATACCGCCGTGCTCGACACGGACGGGCTCAAAGGCGCCCGCATCGGCCTGCCGAGCGACCCCTCCGATCCGGCCAACGACGTCTATTACGGCAAACTGAGCGCGCGCTCGGCGCAAGTGATGAACCAGGTGATCGAGACGCTCAAAGATTGCGGCGCCGAGATCATCCGCGCCAACATTCCGTCGGCCGGCTGGCTCGGCGGGCCAGGCACGTCTATGGCAGTGCTCAACACCAACCCCGAAAGCAAGACCAGATACGATCCGGCCTATCGCCCGATCGTCTTCGTCTACGAGATGAAGCACGACCTCAACCTCTATTTGCGCGACTGGGCGACCGGCACGTCGATCAAGACGATGGCGGATGTGATCGCGTTCAACGCGGCGCATGCCGACAAGGCGCTGCGCTTCAGCCAGGACTTGTTTCTCGCCGCTGAGGCGACGCGCGGCGACCTCTCCGAGCTCGAATACAAATCGGCGCGGGCGATGGATCTGCACTCGGCCGGCGCGCTCGGCCTTGAGGCCTACATGGACACGCATAAGCTTGACGCGGTGCTGTTTCCCGGGGCGGTGGGCGCCGCGATCGCCGCCAAGCCCGGCTATCCGAGCGTCCAGGTGCCGGCCGGGTTCACGTCCGGTTTCAACGGCAGGGACACGCCCGACTACCCGCTCGGCGCGACGTTCACCGGTCGCACCTGGAGCGAACCCACCTTGCTGCGCCTCGCTTATGCCTACGAGCAGGCGTCGCTGATGCGCCGCCCGCCGGCGGGGCTGGGGGCACTTTAGGTGGCCGCCCCGCGGGAGATCGACGCCGTGAGCCGTTATTACGCCGAATACCCCTAGCGAAGGGCGCGGCCGTCATGAGAAGTGCGCGTCGTCAGAAAGGCCGGTCGATGCTGGTCGGCGATTACGCCATCACGAAGACCGGGGTCGCGCGGTTCAATTGGCGCGACCCGTATTATTTCGCCGTCGCGCTTAGCTGGCCGCGCTTTCTGTTGTCGCTGATCGCGCTGTTCGCAGCGATCAACCTCGTTTTCGCGACGCTCTATCTGCTCGGACCGGTTCCGCTCGTGAACGCGCATCCGGGCTCGCTGTCGGACGCCTTCTTCTTCAGCTTCGAGACGGCGACAACGGTCGGCTACGGCGACATATACCCCGCCGATCATTACGGCCGGGTGGTTGCCGGCTCGGAAATGATGGTCGGTGTGGCGTTCACCGCGCTGACGACGGGATTGCTCTTTGTTCGCTTCTCGCGGCCGAAGGCGCAAATCCGTTACGCGAGAAACGCCGTGGTCGCCGTCCATAACGGGCAGCCCACGCTGATGATCCGGCTCGCCAATGCGCGGCTGAGCCTCATCTCCAACGTGTCGGCCCGTCTGGGACTGATGCGCACGAGCCTCGGGTCCGATGGACAGCTGTTGCGGCAGATCTATGAGCTGCCGTTGCTCCGCTCACACCTCCCGCTGTTCACGCTGACTTGGACCTTGATGCACCCGATCGACAAGTCGAGCCCACTTCTCGGCTACGACGCCGCGCGGCTGATCGAGGACGATGTTCACCTATGGGTGTCGATCGAGGGTTATGACTGCATGTTGGCGACGATGATCATCGATACGCAGGCTTACGGGCCGGCCGACACCCTCTATGGCATGCGCTACACCGGCACGACGATCACCGACGCCGAGGGCCATCCGACCGCCGATTTGCGCGAACTCAGCCAGATCGAGCCCGATATCGGGCCCGAGCCGCTTCAGTCCGGCTGGGTCGACGCAAGATAAGCATGCTTGCGGCGCCGGCATCCGCGCGAACCCGAGCACGTCATCAAATTCGCCAAAGCGGTGCTCGCGCGCCACAAAATCGCCCCATCTCCGGTTTATTTCACGGCGATCGGCCGCGCGCCCGGCAGGAGCGGCCGCGGTGACGGGCCGGCAAGCGGTTGCCAAAGTCCGGGGAAGATCAACTTGGTTAGGCGGCCTCTGTCCGGTAATACCGTGTGGCGGGGCGCGATCGACAAGGGGATGAGTAGGCGATGGGGGTTATCCTCGGCATGTTCAGGGAGCTCGCCCGGCTCGGCGTGAGCCGTGCCGCAGCGTTCTTCTACGCGGTGGCGGTTGGCGTCGTGGCAAATGTCGTCATCGCGCATCTTTCGCCGCATGACGGCATTCCGACAGCGTCGGTGCCGCCCACCGCGTGGCCCGCGGCCCCCAAGCCGCAAACCCCGGTCGCGACCGCGACGATCGCGCCAAGACCGGCGGAAACAAGGCCCGCGGAGGCAAAGCCGGCCGAGGCGCCGCATCCGATGGCGACCAGCGCCCCCGCCGCGTCGCCGCCGGCACAGGCCGCGGCTCCGCCGGCCGCGTCGGCTTCCGCCCCTCCACCGCCAGCGCCGGTAATGAACACAGCGTCGCTGCCGACAGCGCCGAAGCAGCCCCTGACCCCGCCTAGCCCGCCGGCGCCCGCGCCGACCAGCGCATCGGCTGCCGCGACGCTGCCGAGCGCCGCCTCGATGGGACCGCCGGCCTTGCAGCCGACGGCCTTGCCGAGCCCGCCGCCCGCGGCGGACGCAACGCCCAAGCCGGATCAGCCCACCGCGTCGCCAAGCGCGCCAGTCGCGGCCGACGCGAAGCCCAAACTTGACCAGCCGGCGAGCAATGTCGAGGCGTCGGCGACGCCGCCGGCCGCCGCGCCGATCTCGCTGCTGCCATCACCCGATCCGCCGGCCGGCGATCAGCCGGCGAGCGACGAGCCGGCGCCCAAAGCGGCCAAACCGGGTCCCGGCAGCGGCGGGTTGTACTGATCTTTCCACCATTCCCGCGAGAGCGAGGCTCAAGAACGACTTTTCTTCGCCGACCTTGGACCCCGCCTGCGCGGGGACGATGAGAAAAAGTTAGGCAGGTTTCGTCCCGATGCAGCAATGCAGCGCGTGGGCGCAGATGAGCGTGCTGTCAACGACGGCCTTGGCGCGAGCCTCTTGCCACACCGGCAGCTCCTCGGCCGACAACAGCGACAGCAAATGGTCTTCACGGTAGCGCCAGATCGGCCCGTCCGGTCGGTCGAGCGTGATGAGCGCCGGGTATGAGACAAGGTCGATGAGCCCGGCCCGGCGCATGCGGCGATAGAGGCTCGCGTCGGCGACGCCGCCCGGCCCTACCGAGCGCGGCGTGGCGTTCGCCTTCCGGAGGATCGGCTCGGGCAGGTCGAGGTTCCACCATTGCGGCAGGTCGATCGCCCGCACCGCGATCGCGATGCGACCGCCCGGCTTGGTGACGCGGATCGCCTCGGCGAGCGCCTTCTCCGCATCGCATTCCTCGAACACCGTCACCGAGAAGACGCAGCCAAAGGTCGCATCGGGAAAAGGGAGGGCCTCGGCGTCGCCGGCGCGAAACTCGATGCGGTCGGTGAGACCTTCGGAGGCGGCAAGTGCCGCCGCCTCGCTTTGCAGAAACGTGTTGGGGTCGATCGCGACGATCTTGTTGGGCACGAGACGCGCCAGTTGGCGGTCGAGCGAGCCGGCGCCGCAGCCGATATCGAGGATCGTCTCGCCGGGTTGCGGCGCCATCGCGTCGACGAGACTGCGGAACATCGCGCGGTAGCTCGGCGCCGACGCCCGGTCTTCGAGCATCGCCATGCCGCCGATGTGGCGGCCGCCGACGGTGACGACGGTGAAATGCCGGGCGAGCGCCGGCCGTGCCGGCGCCCATTGCGACGCGGCGAGAAAGAACGGCATCAAGATGAGGGCTGGGCCGCTGCCCTCGATACGGTAGGTGATGCCGGCATGCTCACCCTCGGTGGCGGCGGCCGTGGGCGCGTCGGCAGGGTGGCCGACAAGAAACCCCGTCATCGCCGCGACGAGCTCGCCGGTACAATCCTTCGCGGTGTCGGCCCAGCCCTGCGCCTCGTAGCCCTCAAGCATCACCCGCCGCGCGCCCGGCAGCCGCGCCAGCGCGCGGCTCGTCACCTCCCAGGTCGCGCCGTATTCGCTGGCAATCAGCAGCATCTTGTCGGCCACGGCGGTGAAGGGCGCCGGATCGAGCCGGATCGGCGTCACGCAAACGATGCCGCCGAGCCGCTCCGGATGCGCCGCCGCGAACCCCGCCATATCGCCGGGAATCTGGCTCGCGATATGCGCGCGGGCCACGCCGAGATGGTCAAAGAGGGCGGCGAGCCGGTCGGCGACAGAGGGTTCGACGTTCACGCCACGACCCCGGCGGCCCGCAATTCGGCGATTTCCGCGTCGCCATAGCCGTATTGCCGCAGCACCTCGTCGCTGTGCTGGCCGGGGGTTGCCGGCGCGCTGCGCGGCGGCACCTTCTCCTGCCCGGCGAGAAAGAACGGGCTGTCGATCGTCCACAAATCGGGATCATCGACGTAGGGTTTGAGAAAGCCGGCGGCGAGCACCTGCTCATCGTGGCGGATGTCCTCGACCCGGCCGACAATGCCAAAGATGATCCCAGCCCCGTCGAGCACGCGGCGCCAATGCGCGAGGTCGTGCTCGGCGAAGAGCCGGTCGAAAATCGCCACCAGCTCGTGTGCGTGCTTGTTGCGTGAGCCGTCGGTCGCGAAGCGCGGGTCGTCGAGTTCGGCCGGCGAGCCAAAGCAGGTCTTGAACTTGTCCCAGCGCCATTCGTCGGCGGCAATCGACAAGAGGAGCCAGCGTTCGTCCTTGCACTGGTAATGCACGCGCAGCGCCGACAGCGCCTCTTCGCGCGGCGGCTGCGGCCGTACCTCGTCGCCGCAGAGCGCCGCCTGCACCGAGCAGGCATTGGCCCAGAGCCCATTCGCCAGCAGCGACGAGCCGACATAATTGCCCTTTCCGGTCTTCTCGCGCTGATAGAGCGCGGTGACGATCGCGCCATAAGTGCCCATCGCCGAGGGGTGGTCGCCCATGCCGGGCAACGAGCGCGCCGGGGTCACATGCTCGCCGGCGCGAACCAAATCCATCAGCCCGGTGCGCGCCCACCACGCCGTCGCGTCAAAGCCGGGCTTGCTGGCCTCGGGGCCGTTCTCACCATAGCCGGTGAACGAGGCGTAGATCAGCCGCTCATTGAGGTGGCGGAGGTCGGCATAGGTGATCTTCAGCCGCTCGCGCACCGGTGGCGGGTAGTTGGTGATAAACACGTCGGCGCTCTCAACCAATCGGTAGAGAATGGTGCGTCCGGCGTCCTGGCGCAGGTCGAGCGCCAAGCTCCGCTTGTTGCGCGCGTCAAAAAAGAAGCCGGGGTTGAGCGGCGGCCGGTCCGGGTTTGGCGTGCCGCGCCGGCGATACGGGTCGCCCATCCCGGGCGGCTCGATCTTGATGACCTCGGCGCCAAAATCGCTCATCACCGTTGCCGCCGCCGGCCCGGCGATAAAGCTCGCGCAGTCGATGACCTTCAACCCGTCGAAGATGCGTTCAGCCATTCCCCATCCCTCAAACATCCATCCGGTAGGCGTCGCCGTCCTTGACGATGCGGCCGGCGGTGGCGCCGGCGAAATGCGTGCCGATCACCAGCACCGGCCGGCTCGCGAGGTCGGCCAGCATCCGTTCGCGGGTGCGCCGTCCCATCTCGGGGTCGCTGTCGGCGGCCGAGCACCATTCCGGGTGCGCGATCTGGCAAGGGTGGTGCATGAAGTCGCCGGTGATCAGCGCCTCTTCGCCCTTCGACTTGATCACCACGCTGACATGACCAGGCGTGTGGCCCACTGTCGGGATCAGGCTGATTTCGTTGGTGAGGCGATGGTCGGTCTCAACGAGGTCGACCATGCCGGCGTCGTGCACCGGCTTCACCGAGTCGGCGAAGACCGCCGCCATGTCCGGCCGCTCATGCGCCTCGCGCCAATGCGCGAACTCGACCCGGCCCATCAGATAACGCGCCTTCGGGAAGGTCGGCGCCCATTTGCCATTCACCAGCATCGTGTTCCAGCCGACATGATCGACATGGAGATGCGTGCACAGCACAGTGTCGATCGACTCGCGCGGGAAACCGGCCTCTTCCAAATCCTTGAGGAAAGGCAGGTTGAGGTTGTTCCAAGTCGGGATGCGGCGGCCTTGCTTGTCGTTGCCGAGACAGGTGTCGACAACGATGCGCTGGCCGTTTTTTCCGCCGCCCGGCGCCTCGATGACCAGGGCATGGATGCTCATCTTGAGCCGCCCGCGCTCATCGGCGAAATGCGGCTGCAGCCATTTGATCAGCAGGATTTCCTCATGGGTCGCCTGCGGCAGGATGAACCGGCTGCCGCCCACCACCTCGAGCTCGACCACCCGCGTGATCGCGACCTTGCCGACGGTCCATTTCATGGCGCCGGCCGGCGCAGCTTCGACGGCATGACTTACCTGCATGGGTCCCGGTATAAGGGGCGGCATGAGCACGACGCAATGGTGGTGGGTCCGGCACGCGCCGGTGCCGGACGGCGGTCGCATCTACGGCCAGCGCGACCTCGACTGCGACTGCAGCGACGCGGGGATTTTCACCGCGCTCGCGCGCGAACTGCCGCGCGAGGCGGTGTGGGTGACAAGTCAGCTCAAGCGCGCGACCCAGACCGCGGCGGCGATCCACGCTGCCATGGGGCAGCCGCACGAA
>Ga0187784_10001227_pt1 | contig 20206 bp, 14 predicted proteins | sample 1015_SJ02_MP15_2_FD_132964 | JGI IMG/M metagenome (GOLD analysis project Ga0187784, IMG submission 132964) | Tropical peat soil microbial communities from peatlands in Department of Meta, Colombia - 1015_SJ02_MP15_20_MG | ecosystem: Environmental > Terrestrial > Soil > Wetlands > Peat | place...
GAAGCCGCGTCCGCTCAAAACGGCTCCGGGCCTGAAGGCCCTTTCATGTACTGGCTGCGTTTCAGGAGCCTAAAGGCTCCTGCTCCCTCCGTCGGCACGGCTGAAGCCGCGTCCGCTCAAAACCGGAAAAACAACCGCAGATCCTTCGACTTCGTCCGCCTGCGGCGGACTTCGCTCAGGATGACGCTCGCGCTAGTTGTAGCCGCCGCGCGGCGTGCGGCGGGCGCGCTCCCATTCGTCGTACTCGATCTCGAGCTCGGCGCGCTCGGGCCTGCGGGGCATCGTGGGCTTTCCCGCGAAGACGCGCTCCTCGCTTCGGCTGAGCTTTTTATGCGCGACCAGGCCCTCAAGCAGAAACTCGGCTGCCGAAACCACCTTGGGCGCAGCATCCGATTTCGTGACGCCGAGCGGGGCGAGCTTCGAGATCAGGCCCTGAATCTGCTTGAGATCGGCGAGCGCGGCCGCGGCGGCATGGTTGTCGTCGAGCTTCACGGTCCCGCCCAGGTTGAACCACTGCTCGATTTGTTGCGTGTCGGCCCCGGAGAAGTAGCGGTCGTAGATCTTGCCCACTGCCGCCTGGATGAGGTCGCGCACCACGGTGTCGGCGCCCTTCATTTCGCCCTCGTATTCCAGCTCGAGCTTGCCAGTCATTCCCGGCATGGCGGCGTAGATGTCGCTCACACGCGGCAGCGCCACCGTTTCTCGATTCACCAGCGCGCGCCGCTCGGCGTTGGAGACAACCAGATCGAGCGTGGAGATGGGCAGGCGCTGGCTGACGCCGCTGCGCTTGTCGACTTTTTTGTCTTCGCGGGCCGAGAAGGCCACCTGCTCGACGATCTCGCGAATGTAGCCGGGTATCTCGACGGGCGCGGCGCCGCGTTCGGCCCACGATTCCTGCGCGGTGATGGCCATGCCTTCTTCGAGGGTCTCAGGGTAGTGGGTGCGAATCTCGGAGCCGATGCGGTCTTTGAGCGGGGTGACGATTTTGCCGCGCGCCGTGTAGTCCTCGGGATTGGCGCTGAAGACCAGCACGACGTCGAGGGCCAGGCGCACGGGATAGCCCTTAATCTGCACGTCGCCCTCCTGCATGATGTTGAAGAGCGCCACCTGGATTTTGGCGGCCAGGTCGGGCAGCTCGTTGATGGCAAAGATGCCGCGGTTGGCGCGCGGCAGCAGGCCGTAGTGCATGGTCAGCTCGCTGGCGAGGTGTTGCGAGCCGCGCGCGGCCTTGATGGGATCGATGTCGCCGACCAGATCGGCGACGGTGACGTCGGGCGTGGCCAGTTTTTCTACGTAGCGCTCGTCGCGGGTGAGGTAAGCAATGGGAGTGGCGTTGCCCTGCTCGGCAATCAGGTCGCGGCAGCGCTTGCAGAGCGGCCGATAGGGGTTGTCGCGAATCTCGCAGCCGGCCACGTAGGGCATGCGCTCGTCGAGCAGCGCGGTCAGCGCCCTCAGGATGCGGCTCTTGGCTTGGCCGCGCAGCCCGAGCAGAATGAAGTTCTGCTTCGACAGAACGGCGTTGACGATCTGCGGAATGACCGAGTCTTCGAAGCCGACGATGCCAGGAAACAGAGGCTCCTCGTTCTGTAGGCGCACGATCAGGTTGGCGCGCATCTCGTCTTTGATGGTGCGCGTCTTCAAACAGGCTTCGGGGAACTGAGAGCTGGTGCGCAGTTCCCCCAGAGTTTGGGGAAGCGGGGCTGCTGCGGGCATTGGTGGCTCCGGCGGGCTGCCCCAGTGCCGGAAGCAGCCCGTGTCTCTTCAATATAGACGCGAATTGCGTCCATTTCACTTCAACAGCGCTGCAAGAAGAAGGCTCCGGCGATACGTAAAGTCGTAGAGGCCGGAGAGTAAAGGAGATAGAGGCGCGCAGTCGTCGGGCCAGCGAGAGGTCGCTTTCGGTTCACGCCCGAATCTTCCGGCGGGAGTATGCTGGTGTGCATCGCTCCCTGGAAAGGAAACCCATGAACTCGGATATGGTCGCCTTGCTGGTGCATTACGGCTGGATCGTTGCCCTCATTCTTATCGTGTTGTTGTGGAAGGCCGTTCTTCGCTACGTCTTTGGCACGGTGATTGTGGCCAAGGACCAGATTGGCATCGTGAACAAGAAGTGGGTGCTGTTCGGGAAGTACCGCACGCTGCCCGATGGGGCAATCGTCGCCCTGCACGGCGAGGCGGGGTTGCAGGCCGACACGCTAGCGCCGGGCATCCACTTTGGGCTGTGGGCATGGCAGTACGCCGTGACGATGGCGCCGTTTACCACCATCGACAAAGGGCAGATCGGCATCGTAGAGGCGCGCGACGGTAAGCCGCTTTCGAGCGGGCGCGTCCTGGCCAAGGCCGTAGAGTGCAACTCTTTCCAAAACACGCGCATGTTCCTGGCCAGCGGTGGCGAACGCGGGCCGCAAATCTCGGTCATCCCGCCGGGAACGTACCGCATTAACACGGCGATGTTCCAGGTGTTCGCGGCGGAGGTGCTGGAGATTCCCGACAACCAAGTAGGCATTGTGACCACCAAGGATGGTGCGCCGCTGGCCAGCGGAGAGATTGCCGGCAAAGAGACGCCGGGGCACAACCTCTTCCAGGACGGCGAGGCGTTCATCCGCAACGGCGGGCACCGCGGCCTGCAGGAGCAGGTGATGCTGGCCGGCCGCTACTTCATCAACCCGCGTTTCGCCACCGTGGAGATCAAGCCGATGACCGACGTGCCCATCGCCAACGTGGGCGTGGTGATCGCGTACGTGGGCGACGAGGGCGTGGACCAGACCGGCGACGAGTTCAAGCACGGCAACCTGGTGAAGAAGGGACAAAAGGGCGTGTGGGTCGAGCCGCTCGATCCGGGCAAGTACCCCATCAATCCCTACACGCACAAGGTGGAGCTGGTGCCCACGGCAAACATCGTGCTGAATTGGGCGACGGGAAAATCGGAGGCGCACAAGCTGGACGAGCGTCTGTCGACGATCACGGTGCGCTCGTCCGATGGATTCACCTTCAACCTCGACGTGAGCCAGATCATTCACGTGCCGCGCAACGATGCGCCCAAGGTGATTGCCCGGTTCGGAACGATGGCCAACCTGGTGACGCAGGTGCTGGAGCCGACCATCGGCAACTACTTCCGCAACGCGGCGCAGACCTCCGACGTGATTGAGTTCCTAAAAGGGCGCACGGAGCGGCAGAAGGAGGCAAAGGAGTCGATCCAGGCGGCGCTCACCGAGTACAACGTGAACGCCATCGACACGCTGATCGGCGACATCACGCCTCCCGAGTCGCTGATGAAGACCCTCACCGACCGCAAGCTCGCCGAGCAGGAGCAGGTGACCTACAAGACGCAGCAGCTTGCCGAGGAGACGCGCAAAGAGCTGCAGCAGGCCAAGGCCATGGCCGATACGCAGGCCCGCGTGGTGGATGCCGAGCGCAGCGTGTCGATTGCCGAGTTCGGGGCGCAGGCCCTAGTCAAGCAGGCCAGCGGCGAGGCGCAGTCGAAGACCATCAACGCCGACGCCGATGCAAAGGTGATCACCACGGTGGGCAACGCCGAGGCTGCGAAGACCAAGGCGGTAGGAACTGCCGAGGCCGATGTCATTAAACTCAAGATCAGCTCGATGGAATCGGGCAACTACGCCGCGGTGCAGATCGCGACCGCGCTGGCCTCGAACCACATCAAGCTGGTCCCGGACATCATGGCCGGCGGCGGAGACGGCCAGGGCGGGCTGATCAACGTGCTGCTGGCGAAGATGCTCACCGGTACGAACGGCGGGCCGCAAGGGACGGGGGACGGGAAGTGAATTCCCCTTTGCGCTGACACCTCGTTGAGGGATGTGCCGTCCCACCCTAGGCGCGAAAAACAAAGACGCGCCTAGGATGGGGCACCCGGCAGCGTGAGGGCGGTCGTGCGAATGGAACGAACCAGTTCTGACAGGGGTTTTGAAAGGGCACGACTTCAGTCGTGCCGGAATCATGGCATGAGATGCATGACGGCTTTAGCCGCTGGGGGGATGTTTTTGCAAGCCGAACTTCTTCCCTCAGTGCCTGAAGGCCGCAGATTTCCAAGGATGCGCTTACGGCACGGCTGAAGCCGTGCCCTTTCAAGGCACTTGTCCTGAACGCCCACGTTGGTGCGATTGCCCTTCGCAGACCCTCGCTCCGGGAGCGATGTGGTATTGTCGAATCTATCCCGCGAGGCATAAATAGACGGGAACTCCCCGGCGATCCGTAAGGGCCTTCTTTCAATCGGCATTCCCGTTGCGCGGGGCGCGATGCGCTCGTGCTTTCCCATCTCCGCTTTGCCGGTGGGAAGTCTCGATCCCAAGCGAAAGGCTGCGTTACCCCAGATGAATCCTGTAAGCGAATCTGTTGACGCAAATCTTGTGTTGACCTTCGACGAAATCACCGAACTGGCGGAAACGAGCGGCAAGCCCGCGGAGACGCTGCTGAAGCTGGTGGCGCTGATCGCGGCGCGGTTCCAGACCGACGTGTGCTCGGCGTACTTGCTGGAGCCCGACCGCTCGAACCTGGTGATGGCGGCGACGATCGGCCTGCATCCGCGCTGTATCGGAACGCTGCGTATGCCGCTGCACGAGGGCCTGACCGGACTTGTCGCGGAGCGGCTGTTGCCGGTTGCGGTGGCGGATGCGCGCGAACATCCCCGGTACAAGTACTTCAAGGAGTCGGGCGAAGACGAGTACCACTCGTTTCTGGGCGTGCCGCTGATCGACCGCGGCGTACTGCAGGGCGTGCTCGTTGTCCAGACCAAGGAGCCGCGCACGTTTCGCGAGCCGGAGATTCGCAACCTGGTGGAGGCGGCGAACCAGGTGGCACCGGTGGTGAGCGAGGCGCGCACGCTGGACCGTTTTATCGCGCCGGCACAGGAAAAGCTGTGGGCGCTGGCGCGCAACGTATGGTGGAGCTGGGACCAGGATTGCGTCAGCGTCTTTCGCGATCTGAATCCGCCGCGCTGGCGGAAGCTGAATCAGAATCCGATTGCGCTGCTGAACGAGATGCCGCTGAACGAGATCGAACGGCGGGCGACCGAACACGTGCTGCACAGCCGGATCAACTACGCCTACCGGCGCCAGCAGGAGTATCTGAGCGACGACCGCACCTGGGGCGCAAACCATGCCGGCGCGCTGCGGCCGCGGCCGGTGGCGTATTTTTCGGCCGAGTTCGGGCTGCACGAGTCTCTGCCCATCTACTCGGGCGGTTTGGGGGTCCTAGCCGGCGACCACATCAAGAGCGCCTCGGACCTGGACATTCCGCTGGTGGGAGTCGGGCTGTTCTACGGGCAGGGTTACTTTTTGCAGCGGCTCGATGGACACGGCTGGCAGCGCGAGGAGTATCTCGAAACCGACATCAACCAACTGCCGATGCAGCCGGCGATCGGCGCCAACGGCGAACCGGTGGTGGTGGAGATTGCCACGCGGGGCAGCGCGATCCGCGCCAAGGTGTGGCAGGTGAAGGTGGGCCGCTGCGACCTGCTGCTGCTCGACTCCAACGTGGCCGGCAACGCGCCGGAGGATTTGAATACGACCTCGCGGCTCTATGGCGGCGACGCGCGGACGCGCATGCGGCAGGAGCTGCTGCTCGGCGTGGGCGGCTATCGCGCCTTAAAGGCGATGGGGATTACGCCGGGAGTGCTGCACTTGAACGAGGGGCACAGCGGATTCGCCGTGTTTGAAGCCATTCGCACACGCATGGAAGAGGAGGGCTTGGACTTTTACGCCGCGGCGCGGCAGATTCCGCGCGAGGTGATTTTTACCACGCACACGCCCGTGCCTGCGGGCCACGACCGCTTCAGCCCGAATTTGATCGAGGAGCATCTCGGGCCTTTGCGCGATCGATTGGGCATCTCGCACGAGAACCTGATGGGGTTCGGGCGCGAAAACCCCACCGACCCGGGGGAGCCTTTCTGCATGACGGTCCTGGGGCTGAAGCTGGCGCGGCGCGTGAACGCGGTGAGCTCGCTGCACGGCGAGGTGTCGCGCGCCATGTGGCGGGGCCTGTATCCCCACGGATCGGAGGATGAGGTTCCCATCGGCCACGTGACCAACGGCGTGCACGTGCCGTCGTGGCTGGCGCCGCAGATGCGCCGCTTGTACGACCGGCATCTGGGCGTGGGCTGGCAGCGGCAGAGCGGCGCTTCGCAAACCTGGGGCGACATCGAAAGCGTCGACGACGGTGAGCTGTGGGAGACGCACCTGGCGTTGAAGGCGCAGTTGCTCGACTTTGTGCGGCGCCGCGCGCGCGAGCAGGCGGAGCGGCGCGGCGAGCCGGCGGAGGCCTTGAAGCGCCTAGACAAGGTCCTTTCGCCCGACGCGCTCACCATCGGCTTCGCGCGGCGATTTGCGACATATAAGCGCGCCAATCTGTTCTTGAAAGACATGGAGCGGCTGGCCGTGATGGTGAACGATGCCAAGCGCCCGGTGCAGTTTGTTTTTGCCGGCAAGGCGCATCCGCACGACGAGCCGGGAAAGCGCGTGCTGCAGCAGATCGCGGAGCTGATGCGCAATTCGCACTTCGCCAACAAGCTGGTGTTTGTCGAGGACTACGACATCAACGTGGGCCGATACCTGGTGCAGGGGGTCGACGTGTGGCTGAACAATCCGCGGCGGCCGCTGGAGGCCTCCGGGACGAGCGGCATGAAAGTCGTGCTGAACGGCGGGCTGAATCTCTCAGTCTTGGACGGGTGGTGGGCCGAGGCCTACGACGGGCTGAACGGCTTCGCCATCGGGACGGGGAGAACGCACTCCAATAAGGACGTACATGACAGCCGTGACGGCGAGGACTTGTATCGTGCGCTCATCGACGAGGTCATCCCCCTCTACTACGATCGCGACCGCGACGGCCTGCCCCGCGGCTGGATCAAGCGCATGAAGCGCACCATTCGCACGCTGGGCTGGCGCTTCAACGCCGACCGCATGGTGATGGACTACACGCTGAAGTGTTACATCCCCGCGGCCGGCGGCACCTCGAGCGAGGTGCGCGTGCCGGCGTAAATGCGAAAGCGGCTACCACTCGCGGCGCACACCGGAAACGTCGAGTTGCGTATCGTTGCTGATCAATGCCAGGTTCTCGTGGATCGCTTGCGCCGCGATCATACGGTCAAATGGGTCTTTATGGTCGGCGGTGAGATGTCCGGCGCGAAGCGCGTGTTCCAGCGTGATCGGCAGCGCCACGTATCCCGCCGACTGAATCGACGGAATGAAATCATCGACGAGCGCTTGTGCTTGAGGGAGCTTGCCAAGGCGGTATTTTGTCGCAATCTCCCACGCGGAAGCCGCAGAGACGAAGACCTCGTTATTTTGCGGTTGAATCAGATGACGGGCGCGGGATGAGAGCCGGTCTTTGTGAAAGGCAGCCCATAGCAGGGCATGGGTATCGAGCAAAACCCTCATTCACCCTCGCCGTTCCACAGACGCAGTTCTTCTTCTGGCAGCGGCTCGAAGAATTCCGGACCCACCTCACCCAGTCCTTCCAAGAAGCCGAGGCGGCGGTTGGCGCGAACGGGTTCAATCGCCACAATGCGCGCGACTGGCTTGCGCTCACGGCCGGTTGTAATTTGCACGTCTTCGCCCTGAAGCGCAAGCTGCACGAGCTTGGAGAGGTTCGTCTTGGCTTCAAACATGGTGGCTTTGTGCATAGTGCTAATCTGCTAAGCAATATTAGCTAATTCAGGCGCCGCCGTCAAGACCGATCTGCGATTCACTCGGTTTCTGCTTCTTTCCAATCTTGATTGAATCGCTTACATGCGGTCAGCTCACCAGCTCCATCTCTTTCAGCGATTCCTCGTACGGCGCAAGCATCACGCCGCGCTCGGTGACGATGGCGGAGATGTATCTGGCCGGCGTGACGTCAAAGGCGGGGTTGCAAATGCCGACGCCCTCGGGCACGATTTGCTTGCCGGCGTGGTGCGTGACTTCGCGCGCGGGGCGCTCTTCGATCGGGATGGCGTCGCCCGTGGGAGTAGCCAGATCGATCGTCGACCAGGGTGCGGCCACGTAAAACGGAATGCCGTGTTCGCGAGCCAGGATCGCCACGCCGTAGGTGCCGATCTTGTTGGCGGTGTCGCCATTTGCGGCGATGCGGTCGGCGCCCACGACCACCGCCTGAATCCTGCCCTGCTGCATCAGGCTGGCGGCCATGTTGTCGCAGATTACCGTGGTGGGAATGCCGTCGGCCATCAGCTCCCATGCCGTGAGGCGCGCGCCCTGCAGGAACGGCCGGGTCTCGTCGGCATAAACGTGAATGCGCTTACCACGCTCGACCGCCGCACGGATCACGCCCAGCGCCATCCCGTAGCCGCAGGAAGCCAGTGCACCGGCATTGCAGTGGGTGAGAACGCCGCCCGATTCGGGCAAAAGAGCCTCTCCGTGGGCGCCGATCGCCTTGCAGGCGGCGATGTCTTCGTCGTACATGGCATTGGCTTCGGCGAGCAGTTTTTCCTGGATTTGGGCAAGAGGCGCCCCCGCAGCCTGCAACGCCGCGAAGACCGCCCTCATGCGATCGATGGCCCAGAAGAGATTGACGGCGGTGGGCCGAGTAGCGGCGAGGTGCGCGCAGATTCTTGAAAACTCGGGAGCGAACTCGGCGGCGGTCCGGGCCTTAGTTCTCATGGCGCCGAGCGCGACGCCGTAAGCGGCGGAGACGCCGATCGCCGGCGCGCCGCGCACCACCATGGCGGTAATCGCTTCGGCCACCTGCTCGTAAGTCGTGGCCAACACGTAGCCCTCCTCGAGCGGGAGCTTGGTCTGGTCTATGAATCGGACGCCCTCGGGGGTCCAAGTGAGGGTGGCAACCATGCCCTTTCAGTGTAAATGGAGGCGGATTGCGCGGGAAGATTGGCGGAAAGAAGTGAGATTTCCGCTGGACTCGGGGTTCGGCGAATGCGTAGAGTGGTTGCGAAAGCTTGCAGGCTCTTTTTTGCACGAAAGGGGAAGATCATCCATGGCTACACGATCCGCGGCTGCGGCCGGGCCGAGCGCACCGAATTACACGGGGCCGTTCATCACGGTGGCGATTTTATTTGGCATTTTCGGATTCCTGACCAGCCTGAATAACACGCTGGTAAAGAAGCTGGAGGACATCTTTCAGCTCAGCCACGGGCCGGCGATGCTGGCTACGGCGGCGTGGTTTCTGGCGTACCTGGTGTTTTCCGTGCCCAGCGCCAAGGTGATCGAAAAGGTGGGCTATAAGCGCACGATGGTGATCTCGCTCTTCGTCATGGTTATCGGCGCTCTGCTTTTCGTTCCCGCAGCCAATTGGGTCAGTTTTCCGATGACGCTTTTCGCGATCTTTGTTTTGGCCTCGGGCGTGTGCGGCCTGCAGACCTCGGCCAATCCTTATGTGTCGATCCTGGGGCCTGAGCAAAGCGCACCGGCGCGGCTCACGATGGCGCAGGCCGTCAACTCCATTGGCTCGCTTGCCGGGCCTTTGGTCGCAGGCCATTTTATCCTTTCCAGTCTCAACAGGACGGGAGATTCCGCTGCGGCTGCCCACATGCTGGAAACACCCTACAAAGCGATCGCCGGCGCGCTACTGTTGTTGGCCTTTGCTGTGATGGCGTTGCACCTTCCGGCGATCACGATGACGCGCGAGTTTCGTCCCGCCGCCGGCGCCGGGACGGAGCGCAACATCTGGACTTGCCGGCACACGGTGTTCGGCATGTTCGGCATCTTCTTCTATGTGGGCCTCGAGATTGCAGAGGCGTCGATCACCATTCAGTTCTGCCAGAGCCAAGGGTTGACGAATGTGGAGACCGCCAGCCTGATGGTGAGCTTGTTCTACTTAGGCATGATGATCGGGCGCTTGCTGGGCAGCTTCATCATGGTCTGGATCAAGGCCAACAAGCTGCTGGTCGTTCTGGGACTGTGCGGCGTGGCTCTGCTGCTCTGCGCGATGTTTTCCCATGGCAGCACAGCGATCGCCTGCGTGGTGCTTACCGGGCTGGCAAACTCCATCATGTACCCGACGATCTTCGCGCTCGGCGTAGCCGAGTTGGGACCTATGACTAGCAAAGGTTCCGGTGTGCTGACGATCGGCAATGTGGGCGGAGCGGTGATTCCGCCTCTGTTTGGCGCGCTGGCCGACAAGGTCGGCATTCCGTACGCGTTTGCGATCCCGATCCTCGGGTATCTCTACGTGGCCTATTACGGAATTTCGGGATATAAGCCCGAACGGCAAGCGGCGGCGTAGAAATTCCAAGAAACCGGCGCTTCGATTAGGCCCTCCGGCGGGTGCGGGAGGGCCTTTTCTTGGCGTCCGGCACCCCAAAAGAGTGACAGATAAGGCAACGAAAAACGCAGAAACACGCCGCGCCTGCCCGGAAGTGAAACAATCTCCTGATTCAATCCAGAGCAGCGGTTGCAGCGCAATGGGGCAGCGTTTGGACCGTGCCGCGACAGCTTGAATGAGCGCGCGACAAAAGCGGGCAAAAAAATCTTTACGAGAATGACTAAAGTTATTTCGGCCGGGACCGATGAAGGGGGTGGATGCGAATGGCCTCAAGCGAATGGGCAGCGCCGGCCGCAAAGAGGGCAATGCGCGGGGCGAGCCGGAAAGGGAAGCATCCGAGAAGGAGTTGACCCATGGCTCTCGGTGTATTGAACAATCTGTCGGCGATCTACGCTGAGAATTATCTGAACAACACCAACAACAGCTTGCAGACGGTTCTGCAGCAGTTGTCTTCGGGGTCGCGGATCAACTCGGGCGCGGACGACGCCGCCGGTCTCTCCCTGGTCAATGGCCTTGGCGCCAACTCGGCGGCGCTCACGCAGTCGACCACGAACGCCACGGAGGGCGTGGGGCTGCTGCAGGTGGCCGATGGCGCCCTGTCGCAGGTGACGAGCCTGCTGAACCGCTCCATCACACTCGCCACAGAAGCCTCGAACGGCACGCTGAACTCGACCCAGGAGGCCGCCGCCAACCAGGAGTACCAGTCGATCCTGGCCGAGATTACGAATATTGGATCGACCACCACCTACAACCAGGAACAGATTTTCGATGGAACGCCCATTCCCATTTACACCGGCGACTCCTCGGCAGCGGGCGCGTCGCTGGATGTGATCAATATTCACGCGCTCTCGGCGGCGAACCTGGGCGACACCAACGGCACCATGGCGTACAGCAACGGCCAAGGGAACGTGTTCATCGACCTTTCGAAGAATGGCACCGACGCAACGTTGGGCGATGCCTTTGTGAATCCCACGACCGATCTGACGATTAATTACATGGCTACGGGAGCCGGCGGCGTGTTGACGCCGGAAACGGCGACGATCAGCGTGGGAACCGGAACCGGATATGCAGATACGGCGCAAGGATTGATTAGCGCGATCAACGCCGCCGACCTGGGCCTGACCGCCAGCTTTACGACAGCGGCGCAAGCGGGCAAGCAGGCAACCGGAGCGGGAGCTGCGACCGACACCGGCATTTTGATCGATGGCACGGGTTCCGGCGCAGGAGCCGGAAACACGCCAGACGCAATCGGCACCTTGGCCTCGACCGGAGCGGCAGGCGATACTCTCACCGGCACTCTCACCGTGACGGACTCGACAGGCACAGTCCACACGCTCACGCTCGGCCAGAACGGTGTTCCCAGTACATTGGCAGGGCTTCAGACCTATTTCAACTCCGCCGGATGGGGCATTTCAGCAACGCTAAACGGTGTGGATCTTTCGTTCACATCGGCCAGCTCAAAGACCGCTATCAGCGTGACCGGTCTCGGCGATACGACGACTCCGGCGGACGTACCTACCTGGACGGCGGCCGCCGACCGGTACACCACTGGGGTCACGAATGGAAATGGCGGCGCCGACTTGATTGAAGATGCGGCCACGGGTCAGGTTGCGGGCTCGACGTTCACGACTGACCCGACCGGCTTGGGCGGCATCGCAACCATCAGCTACTCCGATAGCGGCGGCGCGAATTTGAGCACCACCGACCTGAGCGACCAGGCGGATGCGCAATCTGCGCTCACTCTCCTGAACCAGGCCATCAGCGACGTGTCCTCGCTCGATGGATATCTCGGAGCGCAGATCAACACTTTGAACGCCATCAGCCAAGTGATGAGCACGCAGCAGGAGAACATCCTTTCAGCGCAGAACGCGATTCAGGCGACGGACTACGCCTCGGCGACTTCGAACATGTCGAAGTACGAGATTCTGAGCCAGACGGGCATCGCCGCATTAGCGCAGGCGAACCAAGTGCAGCAGGAAGTGCTGAAGCTGTTGCAGTAAAGACAGGGATCAGGGGTCAGAGATCAGCGAGGGGCTTGGCAGAGATTGGAGTTTAGCAAGACTGAAGTACTTTGAAAAACACCCAGGGACAGGGCAGCGGCAAGGCGCAAGCTTTGCCGCTTTTTTTGCCGGCGCAGGGAAACTCGGACTCAACGCTCGATCTATCGCTGCGTGTGACTCTTGTCACGGCGCTCGATGAGCACAATCACTACGATTTTGGGCGGATTGCCGGGCAGTTCCCAGACTCATTCTGCTTTCGAAAAATCTCTTCCGCCAAATCCCGCTGGTGAGCTTGGGGACAGGCCTCGCGAGGCGCTTTGCGCTATGAGCCGCAATCCGCGAAGGAGCTCGACCTCATGAATCCCCATCGCCGGAAAGTCCTGGTCATTGGCGGCGGAATCGCCGGCCTCTGCGCCGCGGTCTACGCACTGAGGTGCGGCTACGAAGTAGAAGTGCTCGAGATGCACGATCTGGCAGGCGGCCTGGCCATGAGCTGGCGGCGCGGCGCGTACACCTTTGAGACCTGTCTCCATTGGCTGCTGGGGTCCAAGCCGGGCGGAGAATTCCATGCCCAATGGCGGGAAGTCTGCGACATCGGCAAGCTGAGATTCGTCGACCCGGAAGTATTTCTCTGCATAGAAACCGGGAGCGGCGATCGCCTGAGGATCTTCACCAACGTGGACCGTCTCGAGGCCGAGCTTCTGGGTCGCGCACCGCAGGACGCGGCTGCGATTCACGACCTGATCCACGCCGTGCGCACCCTCGCCCGGTTCAGAATGCTCGACCCCTCGGGCGGCTTCTCCGGCAACTGGCTCAAGATGCTTTTCGATCTGCCGGTCTTTCCGACGCTGAGCAAGCTCTCCAAGATCAGCGGCAAGGAATACGGCAGGCGCTTTGCCGATCCGCTCTTGAAAAGCTTCTTAGGGGGCGGGGAGATGGGCGATTTGTCGGCCATCGCCCTGGTCTTTTCGCTCGCGTGGATGAGCACAGGTAACGCCGGCTATTGCATCGGCGGATCGCAAGCGCTCATCCGTCTCATCGAAGAAGAAATCGCCAGTCTGGGCGGGAAGATCCGGTTCCGGGCAAAGGTGGAGCGCATCCTGGTGGAGAACGATACTGCGGTCGGCGTTCAACTAGCAGACGGAGAAACTGTCAAGGCCGACTGGGTGGTCTCGGCGGCGGACGGCCACTCGACGATCTTCGAAATGCTGGGCGGAAAGTACGCCGACGACGCAATCCGCAGACCGTACGAAACGCGCCAGCTCTTTCCTTCCTATCTTCAGGTCTCCCTGGGCGTGGCTCTCGATCTCAGCGCCGAACCTCCCATGCTGACGCGCATCCTCGATGCGCCCTTCACGCTCGATCCCGGCACCGGGCTCGACAGCATCACATTCCGCTTTTTCCATTTCGATCCGACGTTTGCCCCTCTGGGCAGGACCGCGGTCACCACCACGCTGCTCACGCGCAACTTTACCTACTGGATCGATTTGCGCAAGAACGATCTCGTTGCGTATCGCGCCGAAAAGGACCGCGTCGCCGGCATGGCGATTGCCGTCCTGGACAAACAAATCCCCGGCATCCGCAGCGCCATTGAAGTGGTCGACGTGTCGACGCCGGCCTCGATCATTCGCTACACCGGCAACTGGAAAGGAAGCATGGAAGGATGGCTGATCGAACCGGGCGCCGGCTTCAAGCAGCTGCCCAACACGCTGCCGGGATTGAGCCGGTTCTTCATGGTGGGCCAGTGGGTGATGCCGGGCGGCGGACTGCCTTCCGGACCGGTGTCCGCCAAGCCCGCGATCAAAGCCATCTGCAAGCAGGATCATGTGCCGTTCGACGTTCATGCCGGACGCGGAGTGGAACGGGAGGCGGTGGCGGTGTAATGAGGCAGGGACTGCGGGGCTGCGGGACTACGGGGCTGCGGGACTACGGGATTCTGAGAGCGCAGCCTGTTCAGTAGAACTCTCAGCATAGAGCCGACCCGTTTGCAAAGTTGTTCCGAAGTGTCGAGGTCCTTTGCGGAACCAAAGCCAAGTCCCCGAGCAATGACAAGCTGCGTTTCGGCTTCGCAAATGGATCCGCGCGCGTGTCCAAGAAACTGAATATACTCTCCTCTCGTCGAGCGGCCGTGGCCTTCTGCGTTGTTACTCGCGACCGAGACTGCGGCGCGACGCAATTGATTGGAAAGGCCGAATCGCTCGGAGTCGGGAAATGACTTCGTGAGCTGATAAATCGCGAGTGTCATCTCAACCGCTCGCTGCCATACCTCAAGCTGTCTAAACGTTTCCCCATAAGCCAACCCCTTTCTTCCTCCCAAAGTCCCGCAGTCCCGTAGTCCCGTAGTCCCGCAGTCCCGTAGCCCCTAGTTCCTCACTTCCAGGATCCCGCCCGCAGGTATTCATCGATCGCCTTCGCCGCCTTACGGCCGGCGCCCATGGCGAGGATGACGGTGGCGCCGCCGGTGACGATGTCGCCTCCGGCAAAGACGCCGCGCTTGGAGGTGCGCATGGTTTCGGGGTCGGCAACGATGTAGTTGCGGGAGTTGGTTTGGAGGTCGGGGGTGGTGCTTTGGATAAGGGGATTGGCAGTGGTTCCCACGCCGACGATGGCGACATTGGCGGGAAGAACGAACTCGGAGCCGGCGAGGGGAACGGGACGGCGGCGGCCATCGGCATCGGGTTCGCCCAGCGCCATGCGCACGCAGCGCGCGCCGGTGAGGCAGCCGTTCTGATCGCCCAGGAATTCGACAGGAGCGGTCAGCAGGTGAAACTCGATGCCCTCTTCGCGCGCGTGCTTGACCTCTTCGGCGCGGGCCGGCATTTCGGTTTCGGAGCGGCGATAGACGAGCGAGGCCGAGCGCGCGCCCATGCGCCGCGCGGTGCGCACCGCGTCCATGGCGGTGTTACCGCCGCCGACGACGATCACGTCGCGCTGGCGGCAGTCGTAGATCGGCTCGTCGGATCCGGGAAAATCCCAGGCGCGCATGAGATTGGTGCGGGCCAGAAACTCGTTGGCGGAGTAGACGCCGTTCAAATGCTCGCCGGGCACGCCGAGAAACACCGGCAATCCCGCGCCGGTGGCGACAAAAACCGCGTCGTAGCTTTCCACGCGCATCAGCTCGTCGAGCGTCACGCTCTTGCCCACCACGACGTTGGTTTCGAATTCGACGCCCATGCGGCGCAGATTGTTCACTTCCTGCTTGACGATCAATTTGGGCAGGCGGAATTCGGGAATGCCATAGACAAGCACGCCGCCCAGCTCGTGCAGCGCCTCGAAGACGCGGACGCGGTGGCCTTTTTGCACCAAGTCTCCGGCCGCCGAAAGCCCTGCCGGGCCGCTGCCCACGACGGCTACGCTCTGGCCGGTGGGCGGCGCGATCGCGGGCAAGCCGAGCTGGCCGGCGCAGCGTTCGAAGTCGGCAATGAAGCGCTCGAGGTTGCCGATGGCCACCGGCTGGCCCTTTTTTCCCATCACGCATGCGCCTTCGCACTGGCTCTCTTGCGGGCAAACGCGTCCGGTGATGGCAGGCAGCACGTTGTCTTCGCGCATCTTTGCGGCTGCGGCCAGGAACTCGCCGGCGTAGATCAGCGCGACAATCTCCTTGATCTTGACGCCCACCGGGCAATCGGTTTGGCAGGAGGGCTTGGAGCAGGCGATGCAGCGGGTGGCTTCCGCGACCGCTCCCGTCGCGGTCAGCCCCAGATTCACTTCGTCGAAGCTCGACGCGCGCGTCTCGGCGTCGCGCTCCGGCATGGGCACGCGCAGCAGCTTCATGCGCTCCGCCGGTTTGAGAGGATTGACAGGAACCGGATTGGCGCTAGGCATGGCGCTGTTCCTCTTCGCCGGCGCGAGCGGCTTGGGGGCGGGAATGCGGCCGGGCAGTTTCCTTTGCCCTTACGGCGAGCGTGGCGCGGAGCCGCGCCAGTTGTTCCGCCTTGTGCTCTTCAAAGAGCTTGAGCGACTGGCACTCCTGGCCGCGATACATGGCGTTGCGCTGCGTCAAAACGTCGAAATTCACTTCCGTGGCGTCGAACTCGGGCCCGTCGACGCAGGCGAATTTGCTCCGATTGCCGATGAGGACGCGGCAGCCGCCGCACATGCCGGTGCCGTCGACCATGATGGAGTTGAGGCTGACCATGGTTTTGATGCCGAGTGGAGCGGTCAACTGCGCGACGGCGCGCATCATGGGCACCGGGCCGACGGCGAGGACAAAATCGAGCTTACGGCCGGCGGCAAGCAGGTCAGAGAGCTTCTTGGTCACCAGGCCCTTCTCACCGTAGCTTCCGTCGTCGGTGAGGAAGTATGCTTCGTGGCTGGCCTGGCGCACTTCGTCCTCGAAGATGACCATCTCGCGGCTGCGCGCGCCTTCGATGAAAACAACGAGATTGCCCGCGTTCTTGAGGGCCTTGGCCGTGGGCAGCGCCATGGCCGTGCCCACGCTGCCGGCGACGATGGCGGCTGTGCCGTACTTTTGTATTTCCGATGGGCGCCCGAGGGGGCCGACGAGGTCGAGAATCGCGTCGCCTGTTTCGAGGCAGTTGAGCAGCGAGGTGGTTTTGCCTACGGCCTGGACAACGATGGTGATGGTGCCGGCGGCGGGGTCGGCGCTCTTGATGGTCAGCGGGATGCGCTCGCCGTTCTCCTGCACGCGGAGGATGACGAACTGGCCGGGCCGCTGCTTGCGCGCAATCCTCGGCGCCGCAACCACGAATTCGCGGATGTTGAGGCCGACGGTGCGGGCGGCGACAATCTTGAACATGTTGAAGAGTCGTCCTCCGGAACCATTCATTCGCCCAGGCGCGAAGATGCTCGTCTGCGGGAATGAGCGGCTTTCTTTTGGGCCGCTGTCCTCGGTGTGCTGTCCCCTAGACCGACGCCGCGCGGCTCCCGGTCTGTTCCTCGTTCAGACCTTGATTATTCAGGAATTTGGGTCTCAGGCAAGTGACGTTAATCACGCGCGGGCCCACGGTTCAATCTCTCGTGATCGTTTCCGTCCGCGTGAAGAGGCCTGCGGGGCGCTCGGCTCCCAAGGGAGCCTTCCTATCCGGCAAACCCGCACGATGGAAAAGCGCCACGAATGGTTACAAGAATGGATGTATCATAGCCGATATGGCCCACTCCGTAATCCTCACGACGCCGATACCAACGTGGGAAGAGACCGCCGAACGCTACGGTCTCTCGAAGGCGGACCGGAGGTTCGTGGCCAGTCTCTTCGGGGACAAGGGCTCCCGGCGGTCGACCGCTTCCAAGGCCCGATCTGCATCGATTCGGGTGAAGACGAATAACGCGAAGAAGTCCTCCGGCCGGGTTAGGAAAACGAGGAGTCGTGCGCGCTAGCCCGCATAAGCTTTCCGAAGACACTGTCTTTCTCAACATTCCGTACGACAAGGCGTTCCGCCGACTTTATCTGGCCTACATTACGGGCTAGGTGCATCTTGGCCTGGACCCCCACGCGACAGTCGAAATCCCGAGCAGACGCAACCGGCTGGAGAAGATTCTCGAACTCATTCGCAGTTGCCGTTACTCGATCCACGATCTCTCCCGGGTCGAATTGGATCGCACTCCTCCCGCGACGCCGCGTTTCAACATGCCGTTCGAACTCGGTCTAGCCGTCGCTTCAGCCGAGATCGATTTCGAAAGCGGTGTTGGTGGGAGCAATCGAAGAATCGACGGTAGAGATAGCTGGTTCGTGTTTGAAGCCAGGAAATTCCGGCTCGCGAAGTCGCTCAGCGACCTGGGCGGAACAGATCCTCGAATCCATGGCGGGACCATCGAAGGCATAATGCGGGAGCTTGGCAACACGTTTTTGCGCCGGCCTCGCGGCGACCGTTATTCCCGGGGAGAAATGATGAAGACCTATCGCGCGGTACGGCTTCAGACGGAGACGATCATCGAACAGACAGGAGCGCAAAGTCTCTTCGAGGCTCGTGTCTTCCGATTGCTTTGCACGGCTGCGAGGGCAGCCAGTTCCTAGATGGAATCGATCGCAGCTGCTTTTGCTCATCGAGCCTGCCGATTCTTCCACAACAGGTAGAGGCACCAGGCTGCGTGGGTGCAGCCATCGGCAATAGCGCCGGAGAGCATCCTCTGCTCGAACTCGGCGATGGGCAGCGAGTGTACCGCGATGTCATGCTCTTCGGCGTCGGGCCTGTTTTCGGTCAATTTGAGGCCTGACGCGACAAACACATGGTGCCTCTGCCGGGCAAAGCCGTAGGCGATCCAGTTGAATCCGAGGTAGACCATCCGCTCCGCTTCCAGGCCGGTCTCCTCCTTCAGCTCGCCACGGGCCAGCTCCTCGAGGTTTTCGACGTCCCGTTCCCAACTGCCCTGCGGCAGCTCGAGGACGCGTTCCTGAATGGTGTAGCGGAACTGCTCGACCAGCCAGATGCGGTCGCCCCCCGGGCGGCCGATATCGATGGGCAGAATGATGGCGCCGTCGTATTTCTCGACCACGCCGTAAATGCCGCGCTCGCCCGTGGAGCGCAGGATTTCGTCTTCGCGCACGCGCATCCAGCGGTTACGGTAGACCTCGCGGCTGGAGAGCGTGGTGATGCTGGGAACTTTCATGTTGGTCTCTCCAGAACGTGTTTCAAGTATGTGTCCTGGTTGATTTTCGGATTTCTCCCAGGGGCTAAAGCCACTGGTTTTATTGAGGCTCTTCGGCACGACTGAAGTCGTGCCTTGACACAAAGACCCGCTCTTGAAGCACCCTCCGGTTTGGTGAACCCGAAGTTCGTCGCATAAATCGTAATCCCAAAATGCAGGTCCTTCGACTCCGTTTGCCGCAAGAACGCGGCAAACTCCGCTCAGGATGACCGCTGCAATTATGCAGTGATGTTTTGACTCAGGGTATTAGCAATTCACCACCACGGCGGAGCAGCCGGGCCGTTGCGGACGCCAGTGGACCAGGAACTCCGTGACGGAGGAGGAGTCCAAGCGGCGCATGGCCTCGAACTCGCCGTTCTTCTGGCTGTAGAGCAGCTTGCCGTCTTCGCTCAGGACGGCAAGCGCCGGCACGCCTCGGTTGAGCGGAATCCCGTATTTTTCAGCCAGATCGAAGTTGGCGTTTATTCCAGTATTGCCAATGTTGATGTGGACGACGACAAAGTTGGCGTCGACGAGGGTCTTGTTCTTCTCGTCGTGCATATAGATGTCGAGCACGCGGCAGTCTCCGCACCAGTTGCCGCCGAAATCGAGCAGGATGCGCCGGTGTGTGGCCGCGGCGTTCTTGATCGCAGCGGCGACGTCGGCGCGGGCCTGCGACGGGTCAGGATAGATGTCGGCACCCACTGAGCGGGCCGGGCCGGCGGCAAGAACCAGGAGAGCGGCCAGCGCGAACCACTTGAGGCTCTTCATTGGGAGAAGACCTCCTTGGCTCTTCTCAGTCTGCCATATCCGGCGTGCGCGGCGGATTCGGACGCTTTTGTGCGACAATAGGAGCTTGGGACAGCGCGCGGGCGCAGGGCCGGCGCGCGCGGAGGAATCATCGATGGGCGATCTACTTCAACCTTGGCACCTGATCGTGCTGGCAGTTGTTGCTTTTCTGCTGTTTGGCGCCAAACGGTTGCCGGAGCTGGGGAAGGGATTGGGCGAGGGATTGAAGGGATTCCGCGAAGGGATTCGCGGCATCTCCGATCCGGCGCCGACCCAAACGCAGAATCAGCAGCATGCTGCTCCCGCACCGCCGCCGGCGTCCAACGCTCCCGCCGAGCAGCCGAAACAAGGCTGAGGCGGCGTCGAAGCGAAGCTCTCGGTGCGCCTGCTTTCCGGCTGGCGCAGAGCGGGCAGAAGGAAAAAGCCTGTGCTTGGGCACGGGCTTTTGTGTTTTTACGCTTTAGGTTTGGGAAAAGCGCGAAAGCAACCGCAGTCGGGCATGTCGCTTCGCGGCACTCGGAGAACATGAAAATGGCCCGCGAGTTGGCCTGATGTGAATATGTGCGGGCGGGGACGCCCGCAGTACAGCCGGCCAGGAGGCCGGC
>Ga0187784_10001228_pt1 | contig 20206 bp, 22 predicted proteins | sample 1015_SJ02_MP15_2_FD_132964 | JGI IMG/M metagenome (GOLD analysis project Ga0187784, IMG submission 132964) | Tropical peat soil microbial communities from peatlands in Department of Meta, Colombia - 1015_SJ02_MP15_20_MG | ecosystem: Environmental > Terrestrial > Soil > Wetlands > Peat | place...
AACAACAGACATGGTGCGGTCGAGAGGACTCGAACCTCCACGGGTTGCCCCGCTAGCACCTCAAGCTAGTGCGTCTACCAATTCCGCCACGACCGCATGTGGGGTGGACGCATGCCGGAACGGCGTGCGACCGCGCGGATGTAACAGTTAGCCCGAGCCCGGACAAGGCCCGTCAAGTTCACCGCATCCATCGACGGCGAAACAGGAATCAGAAGCGGCCCGTATCAAACCGCTCCGGGCAGGCGCGGCAAGAGCTCCTTGACCTCCACCGCGATGCGATTGCCGCTGACAATCACCGTGCCCCTTGCCACCGGCATGTTATTGGCCAGGATGCTGACCTCGTCCTCCTCGGAGGAGTCGAGTTCGATAATCGCGCCGCGGCCGAGCCGCAGCACCTGGTGGATCGGCATCGCGGTCTTGCCGAGCACCACGGCGATGTCGATCGAGACGTTGTCGAGTGTCGCCAAGAGGAACCTCGCGCGGCTTTATTGGAGCACCCTCAATGCGGTATTGTTTCACCACGGTATGGTTACGAGGTGGTTAACACCCGCAGCGATGTGAAGGCCGGCCTTCTTCCCGAGGCCGGCTCGCCGCCGGTCGAATGGCTGATCACCGGCGCTGCCGTCGATTATGAGCGCGCCCTGGCCGATATGGCGGCGCGGGCGTCGGCGATTGCGCGCGGCGAGGCGAACGAGCGCGTTTGGCTGCTCGAACACCCTCCTCTTTACACCGCCGGCACCTCGTCGCAACCGCAAGAACTGATCGCGGCGCGTTTTCCGGTCTATACCGCCGGCCGCGGCGGCCAGTTCACCTATCATGGCCCCGGCCAGCGCGTGGGCTACGTCATGCTCGACCTTAAACGTCGCGCTCCGGATGTCCGCCGCTTCGTCGCCACGATCGAGGAATGCATCATCCGCACGCTGGCCGTCTTCGATGTGCGCGGCGAGCGCCGCGACGATCGCATCGGCGTGTGGGTGCGGCGCCCCGACAAGGGTCGGGGCGCCGAGGACAAGATCGCCGCTATCGGCATCCGCGTGCAGCGCTGGGTGACGCTGCACGGCTTTGCGCTGAACGTCGCGCCCGATCTGTCGCATTTCTCCGGCATCGTGCCCTGCGGCATTGCCGATCAGCGCTACGGGGTGACCTCGCTTGCCGATCTCGGCCGGCGCGTGGCGATGACGGAGGTCGACGATGCGCTCCGCAAAGCGTTCGAGCCGCTGTTCGGCGCCACAGTCGAGGTTCAGGCGGCCGACAAAACCGGATTGGCCAGCTTACCGGCGATGTAGCGCCGGCCTTGGGTCAGACCGCCGTAGCCGTAAGCATCGTCACGGACTTCATCGACGTGGATATAGCTCTCCTCGTGCAGCGGGCCGAGGAGCTTGCCGAAAGCCTCATAGGTTGCGGCGATGAACTTCGCCTTCTCGTCCTTCGTGTTGGTGCCGTCGGTAACGTGAATGTCGACCCAGACGCTTGCCAGGCCGGCCTCTTCGAGCGAACGACCGCCGCAGAACCAATCCTCCGGAGCAACGGCTTGAACGATGACCGCCGTCGTTCTCGAATCCTTGCCGAGAATGGTCGTGGACAAACGGTTGATCTCGGCGGCGATCGCCGCTTTCGACGCAGCTCGCTGGTGCGGGCTTGAATAAGTCACTGTGATCAATGGCATGGCAGATCTCCTCATGGATCGGGATGTATCCGACACCAACGATCTAACGGGCCTTGATCATTTATACAACTCATGTATAATTCTTTCAGTGATAAATAATTGAAATGATCGGAGCGATGAGCCAATCCACGCTACCCGCCCTCGACATTGACGCCGTTCGCACATTTGCTCTCGTCGCCGACATGCTGAGCTTCACGCGCGCGGCACAAGCCACGGGCGCCACGCAGTCTGCCGTCAGTCTCAAGGTCAAACGTCTGGAAAATAGCCTCGGGGTGCGCCTGGTGGAACGCACGCCGCGGCTGGTTCGCCTGACCGCGGAGGGCAACGACTTCCTGGCGCGCGCCCGCGAGCTTCTGAATGCGCACGACCGGGCGTTCACCAGGCTCGCAGCGGCCCAACCACGCCTCGCACTCGGCGTCAGCGATCACACGGCTGGCCCGATCCTCGCCGATTTGATCGCTCGCGTGAACGCAGCCGATCCCAACTTGCAGCTCGACGTGCAGATCGGATTTTCCAGCGTCTTGCTCGATCGATTTGATGAGGGTGAGTTCGATGCGGTGATCGTACGCCGAGAAGGCAGCCGCCGCGGCGGTGAACTACTTCTGGAAGATGAATTCGGCTGGTTCGCCGCGCCCGCGTTTCGTCACCAAGGCGACGCGATACTCCGCCTGGCTTTGCTGGCGCCGCCCTGCGGCGTGCGTGCCCACGCCATCCGCACGCTGGACAAAGTCGGAATTAAATGGCGCGAAAGCTTTACCGGAGGCGGCGTTAGCGCTATCGCCGCGGCCATCGTGGCGGGCCTCGCTGTAGCCCCGCTTGCACGCCGCATCGCGCCAAGCGGCACAATCGACGTCGGACCGGCTTTGTCTTTACCGCCGCTCGGCCGCTCCACGATCATGCTTTATTCTCACGTATCGGACGCGCGCGTTCTCGCAGCATTGCGAATCATGGCCGCCGCGTTCCGTGGCCGCGCGGCTCAATGATCGTTTCCCGCGGCCGACGCCTTGTTACCCCGACAGCACCGAAAACAGGTCGCCGGGACGGCGCAGCGCTAAATCTGCCGCACCGGCCTCGCGCTGATCGATCGCGTCAACGCGGGCGCCGCGCGGGCCGTCGCGGCACAGTTCGATCATCGTCAGGACGACCTCCTCCGGGCCCGCGAGCACCGCCTCCACCGCACCGTCACGGCGATTGCGCACCCAGCCTTCGACGCCGAGTTCGAGAGCGGTCAATTCCGCCCAGGCGCGAAAGCCCACGCCCTGCACGCGGCCGCGGATGACGATCTGGAAGACCACGTTCATCCGAGTTCCCTTAGAGCGCAGTCGTTTCAGATTGCATCGATCGTCGCTCTGACATTTTGGTTGAGCATGATCTTTTCGGAAAACCGGTTTCCACCCCCGGATCAAGTCCGGGAGCGGGCTTTTTTCCGGATCATACTCTAAGGTTGCGCGGGCCAGCACCGCCTGCTTGCATCGACAGCCAGTGCCGCAGCGAAGCAATGTAGGCTTGCGGTAATTGCCACTCCAGTGCCGCCGCGATCACAAGTTCCATGTAGCCCGGCCTAGCCCGCCCAGCCGGCTGTGGTCGCGCCACATAGATAAGTGCCCTGCGGCGGACACCGGCGGCCCGCACCGCGAAGGTTTCGGTCCGGTAAAGGCCGGCGGCAATGTTCTCCCAGGCGTCAAGCGTCGTGCGATCGCGCGCAGTGAACCGCCACAGCACGCCGTAAACGGTCTCGCCACGCTTTCGCGCAACCGACGCATAGCCGTCGGCGGTGATCGTGAAGCGATAGTCCGCAAGGGCGGCAATGCCGAGGGGCTCCGCATGCGGCGCGTGCCTGCGCATAACGGCGCGGCTCATGTTCGAGCCGTAAGCGAAGTGCAGGATCACGCCGCAGGGCTTTCAATGCTTGGCCGGGTCGCCGTCCAAAACGAAAAAACGATCGCCACGACGACCGGCACCACGGCCATTGCCGTCAATCCCGCCGCCATCAGCCACGTAAAGTCGTACTCGCGCGAACCGACCAAGGCACCGAAAATCATGGCCAGCAGGATCAGCCCGCGCGCCGTCGCCGTAACCGCATCCGGTCCTGCCAACGCAAACGAAACCACCACAAGAACGAGCAGCACGACCGAGAGCGCGTAAAGAAGGCCGATGCCGGCCGCAGGAGTTGCGGCGCGGCCGGCGTCATGCAGCCGCCTCGCGTGCAGCGCAAACCAGGTCCAGATGAGAAGCGCCTGGGCGACCATAAACGGCCACAACCCGGCACGCGCAGTGACCGACGGCACCGTGAGCAGATGCGAAGCGGCGCCGACGCCATAAACCGCGGCCGCTGCAATAGCGAACGCCTGTGGCGAAAGCTTTCCCGACGGCGAAAAAAGAAGGCGCAGCGCTTGCATGCTTTTGCCTGCCCCGGCAGCGCCGGTATTCGTCACGCAAACTCCATGATCACCGCATCGACGGCGACGCTATCGCCGGGCTTGACGCGGATCGTCTTGATGGCGCCGTCGCGCTCGGCGCGCAGGATATTCTCCATCTTCATGGCTTCGACCACGGCCAGCGTTTCTCCGGCCTTGACCTCCTGCCCTTCGGCAACCGCGAGCGAGACGACAAGACCGGGCATCGGGCAGCGTACGGATTTTTCGCTGCCAGAGAGTTTCTTCGCCGGCATCAGCCGCGCATGGCGCGCCTCGCGTTCGGTATAGACGTAGGTCTTAACCTCAACGCCGCGATAGGCGAGTTCGAACCCGTTGGGGATCATGCGCACGTGCATCGCGAGCGCCGTGCCATCGAGCGTGCCGGTCCATACCGGCATGCCGGGAACCCAAGCGGACGAAAAAACGTGGCTGTTGCCGTCTTCGAACAGCACGGTGATAGCGTCCCCGCCGCGCGAGACGTCGGCGTGGAGCTCTTCGGTGCCGAGCCAAATGGCGCGCCGCCGTTCGCGCGTGACCGCGCTGTTGAGCTGTCCCGAGATCCGCCGCCGGCGGTCGCCCATGACATGGTCGATGGCCGCGGCGACGCCGGCAATGGTGCGGGCCACGAGGTCCGTCGGACGAGCCCGCTCAAACCCTTTGGGAAACTCCTCGGCGATGAAGGCCGTGCTCAACTTGCCGGAGCGCCAGCGCGGATGCTGCATGATCGCGGCAAGGAACGGGATATTGTGGCGGATGCCCTCGATGGTGAAGGCATCGAGCGCATCGGCTTGCGCAGCGATCGCCTCGACGCGCGTCTTGGCGTGCGTGACGAGCTTGGCGATCATCGGATCGTAGTAGAGCGAGATTTCGCCGCCTTCGGCGACTCCGGTGTCATTGCGCACCGTCACGCCGCCGCGCTCGCCCTCGGCGGGCGGGCGATAGCGGACGAGGCGTCCGATCGAGGGCGCGAAATTGCGATAAGGATCCTCGGCATAGATGCGGGTTTCAATCGCCCAGCCGCTCAGTTTTACGTCGCTCTGCTTGAGCTTCAGCGGCTCGCCGGCGGCGCCGCGGATCATTTGCTCGACGAGGTCGATGCCGGTGACGAGTTCGGTGACCGGGTGCTCGACCTGCAGCCGCGTATTCATCTCCAGGAAATAAAAGCTGCGGTCCTGCCCGGCGACAAATTCCACCGTGCCGGCGCTGTCGTAGCCGACCGCCTTGGCCAACGCGACCGCCTGCTCGCCCATTTTGGCGCGCGTCTTTTCGTCGAGAAGCGGGCTTGGCGATTCTTCGATGACCTTCTGATTGCGGCGCTGGATCGAGCACTCGCGCTCGCCCAGATAGATGACGTTGCCGTGCTTGTCGCCGAGCACCTGGATTTCGATATGGCGCGGATCGGTGATGAATTTCTCGATGAACACGCGATCGTCGCCGAAACTCGATTTCGCTTCCGAGCGGGCGCGCGCGAAGTTCTCGGCGACTTCGGCCTTGGTGAAGGCGATGCGCATGCCCTTGCCGCCGCCGCCGGCGGAGGCCTTGATCATCACCGGGTAGCCGATCTGTTCGGCGATGGCGACCGCCTCGTCGTCATCCGTGATCACGCCGAGATGGCCCGGAACGGTCGAGACTTTGGCGCGGGCGGCGGCCTTCTTCGATTCGATTTTGTCGCCCATGGCGGCGATGGCCTTGGGATTAGGCCCGATGAACACGATCCCGGCCGAGGCGAGCGCCGCGGCAAAGGCTGCGCGCTCGGAAAGAAAGCCGTAGCCGGGATGGACCGCCTCGGCGCTGCTCTCCTTGCAGGCGGCAATGATCTTTTCGATGACGAGATAGCTCTGCGCGGCCGGCGGCGGCCCGATCGGGATCGCGGTATCGGCCATCTCGACGTGCAGCGCGTCGCGGTCGGCCTCGGAATAGACCGCAACAGTAGCAATGCCCATCCGACGGGCGGTCTTGATGATCCGGCAGGCGATCTCGCCGCGGTTGGCAATTAGAATTCGCTTGAACATCACGGCATAAAGCTATCGAACCGGTCCTCAGGCTTTGCGGGGTTGCCGCGAAAATGTCAATGACCGCAGTCCCCTAGCCTGTCGATGGCCGCGAAGCGGGCGCTAGTGGCAGCGTTTTTCAACACCGCCGGTGGCTTTTTGCCCGTGTCACGCCCAACTCAACATCGCGGGGTATGAAAGCGTACCCCCTCGCCGTTCGGAGCCTTGCCATGCGTCGGTTCCTCCTGGTTATCGCAATGATCGCCCTGGCGGCCGCCCAGGCGGGCGCGCAAGAGGGTGCGCAAGCACCGGCGTCGCAGCCCCATAACGTGATCCTTTTCGTTGCCGATGGCTTGCGTTCGCGCATGGTCGACGATTCGACCGCCCCGGTGATGGCGGCGATTGCGCGCGAGGGGGTGAGCCTGCGCAACAGTCATGCGCTCTTTCCCACGTTCACGACGGCGAACGCGTCCGCCATGGCGACCGGACACATGCTGGGCGACACCGGCGACTTTTCCAATACGATCTATGCGGGTTTCGAAGTGCCCGGGGCCGGCGGCAGCCTCACGCCGTTCTTGGAAAGCGATCCCATCCTCGCCGATGTCGATGAGCATTTTTCCGGGAATTATCTCGACGAGGACACGATTTTGCAGCTTGCCCGCGCCAACGGTTACAGCACGGCATCGATCGGCAAGATCGGCCCGGCCTTGATCTTCGATCATACGGAGCGTACCGGCACGCAGACCATTGTGGTCGATGACGCGACCGGCAGCGGTAGAGGCATTCCGCTCTCAGCAGAAGTCGCCGAGCGGCTCAAGGCGGCGAACCTGCCGTCCGTTGCCCCCTCGCGCGGCGCCAACCGCAATTTCGGCACCATGACCACGCCCGGTACGCTCACGCCCAATACGGTGCAGCAGGACTATTTCGCGGCCGTAACTACGCAGGTGGTCCTGCCGCTGTTCAAGACACGCGATAAACCTTTCGTGCTGGTATTTTGGTCCCGCGATCCCGACGGCACGCAGCATTATCAGGGCGACAGCTTGAATTCGCTCGTCCCCGGCATCAACGGTCCGACATCGCTGGCCGCGATCCGCAACGCCGACGATGACCTCGCGCGCATCCGCGCCGCGCTCGGCGAACTCGGGCTGCATGACACCACCGACATCATCGCCGTCGCCGACCACGGCTTTTCGACGATTTCAAAGGCGAGCCGGACCAGCTCGACGGTCAACACAAAGTTCGCCGACACGCCGGAAGGTCGCCTGCCGCTCGGCTTTGTCGCGCTCGATCTCGCGCAAGCCTTAATGCTGCCGCTGCTCGATCCCGACGACGGCTACAGAACCGTCAAGCCGGGCGAGCACACCAAGCGCGGCAACGGCCTCATCGGCGGCGACAAGAACCATCCGAAGGTCGTGGTCGCCGCCAACGGCGGGTCGGACCTGATCTATGTGCCCGACGGCGACAAGGATACGGCGAGGCGGATTGTCGATGCATTGCTCGCGCAGGATTACGCGAGCGGAATCTTCGTCGACGGCAAGCTCGGCAAATTTGCCGGCACGCTCTCCCTCGACGATATCGCGCTCGAAGGCAGCGCCGTAACCCCGCATCCGGCGATCGTCATCAGCTTCCGTTCCTTCGATACCGTATGCGGCGAGCCGGTTCGCTGCGCGGTCGAGGTCGCCGACACCGTTCTGCAGGAGGGCCAGGGCATGCACGGATCATTCAGCCGCGCCGACACCTGGAATTTCATGGCCATGCAGGGGCCGGACTTCAAAGCCCATTTCGTCGATCCGGCGCCCGTGAGCAACGCCGACGTCGGCCGAACGATCGCAGAACTGCTGCACCTGGAGACCGCTGATCGCGGCAAACTCTTGGGCCGCGTGCTCGCCGAAGCGCTGCCGAACGGCGCGCTGCCAGACGTCTCCGGTCGTATCGTGATGTCGGACCCGGCTCCCAACGGACTTGTCACCGTCATCAACATGCAAACCGTCGGCGAAACCCGCTATTTCGACGTCGCCGGATTTCCCGGACGAACGGTCGGCCTGTCGGCCGCGCCGCTCTCCGGCGCGCTGGACTAACGGCATAAATCTTTTTCAAGAAATCGCGGGGAGCTTGCGAACCGCGCCAAGCGGCAGCGGTTACATCAGGGTGAAGCCGCGACCGATGCGTCGGCCTTCGGCGGCGATCCATTCGAGAATGGCGACGTCCACTTCGTCAAATCTGGCGGGGAAATGCGCCGCCCGCTCCGCCACGACAATAGGCGAGCGCGCGATCAGCGCCGCGAGCGCCTCGACGTCGAAACGACGGTCCTGATCAATCGAGAACGTCATCGTCGCCCTCGCTCACCCTGCCGGCACCACCGTCCACGGCGGTTCTGCGGTCGTCAGTCACGGCCGCAAAGACTCACAGCGATCGCAGACTGGCGCACGACCCGGGCCGCCGAAGGGCCGTGATGCGGCAAAGTCGGGGCAGGCGCTTTGATCCCGCTCAATCCATGACGATCAACCGTCGGGCAAGGCGCCTGACACCTCGCGTTCGCTCCAACGCCCAGATCGTCAGAAATATTTTCCCCACGCGAAGGCGCCGGCGGTTCAATTCTTTCTAGTTTTCCTGCCGATATGAACGTTCAATCCCCGGTATAACGCCTAGTATTGGCGCCGCCCGAACGCTATTTATTGACGAGCATATTCTCGCAAAACAACTCAGGTCAGCCCACACGACGGAGGTTTTCATGGCTCTTGCGATTGGCGATACCGCCCCCGATTTCGAAGCCGAAACGACCGAGGGGAAAATTCGCTTTCACGACTGGATCGGCAACAACTGGGTGGTGCTGTTTTCCCACCCGAAGGACTTCACGCCCGTCTGCACGACCGAGCTGGGCACCATGGCGCGCCTAAAGCCCGAGTTCGACAAGCGCGGCGTAAAGATCATCGGCCTCTCCGTCGACCCGGTCGACAATCATAAGAAGTGGTCCGGCGACATCAAAGACGTCACCGGCTTCGCCCCGAATTACCCGATGATCGGTGACACCGATCTCAAGGTCTCAAAGCTCTACGGCATGCTGCCGGCCTCGACCACCGGTACCTCGGAAGGCCGCACGCCGAACGACAACCAGACGGTCCGCAACGTCTTCGTCATCGGTCCGGACAAGAAGATCAAGCTGGTGCTGGTCTATCCGATGAGCACCGGGCGCAACTTCGACGAGGTGCTGCGCGTCGTCGATTCCTTGCAGCTCACGGCCAAGCACCGCGTATCCACGCCGGCGAACTGGAAGCAAGGCGAAGACGTGATTCTTGGCGGCGCCATCAGCGACGAGGAAGCGAAGAAACTTTACCCGCAAGGTTGGAAGGCGCTGAAGCCATACATCCGCGTCGTGCCGCAGCCGCGGTAGGAAGCGGGCATAATCGTTCTTGACACTGAGAGCGCGGCGTCGGCCGCGCTCTTTGCATTACGGCACCAGCAGCACCTTGCCGATATTGCGGCGGTCCTCGATGTAGCGATGGGCTTCAGCCGCTTCATCGAAGCGAAAGCTTCGGGCGATCTTTGGCCTGACGATGCCTTGCACCGACAAAGCCAGCAATTGTTCCATCCATCCGCGCAGTCGCCCGCCCTCACCCATCATGCGTCCTACTGTGACGCCGAAGACGCCCTTGTTGGCGTTCATGAGCGATAGCGGATTGAACTGAAACCACGGCGTGTTCACGAGCAGGGCCAGCGTATCCGCCCATTTGCCTCTGCCGCCGACGAGTGCCGATGCGCCGAACATGCCGAGCCTCCCCGTTGGCGCAAGCAAGCGATATCCTTTCTTCCAAGACTCACCACCAACCGCATCGAGAATGAGGTCGACCCCTCGACCATTTGTGATTTCGCGGGCGCGAGTTTCGAAATCTTCCTTGCGATAGTCGATGAGATGGTCGACGCCAAGCGCCCGCAGTTCCGCGTGCTTGGCCGATGACGCCGTGCCGATGACGCGGGCACCGAAATGCTTGGCGAGCTGCGTTGCGGCGATGCCGACCCCGCCGCCGGTCGAATGAATGAGCACCGTCTCGCCGCGCTTGAGGGCGCCCATCACCACGACAAGCTGCCAAGCGGTCAAATAATTGACCGGCACCGCGGCGCCTTCCAGCGCCGACATACCGGCAGGTCGGACAAAAACCTGCTGCGCCGGAGCGCAGACGACGTCGGCATATCCGCCAAAGTTCATTAAGGCGATGACCTCGCACCCAGCGAGAGCCGGGTCTGCATCGGCACCGACGGCATCGATGCGGCCGCTGACCTCATAGCCGGGCACGACCGGCAGCGGCGGCAGGTCTGGATAAAGGCCCCTGCGCCCCATGATGTCGGCAAAGTTCACCCCGCTCGCCTCGACGCGGATGCGCACCTCGCCGGCCTTCGGCAACGGGTCGGACGCTTCTTTGACTTGCAGGGCCTCGGGCGGTCCCACGCGCGTGATCCAGATTTGCCGCATGACGCTCGCCTTCAATCCAGCGCTAACAGGCGCCCAATCCACGGATCAATTTTTCCCAAATCGTATTTGGGCGCCGTTGCCGCTACGCCTTCGCTCTTTCGGCAGTCAACATCGATTGCAATATCTGATCGGAAATCTCCCGAACGACGCCAGGAGAGTGCGAAAGGAAGAGCGTATTGGTCTTGTCGCTTTCGCCGATGGATTTGATCGTATCGAAATATTGAGTAACCATGACCAGCTGCATGACCTCGGAAGTTGAAGCGTCATCGACGACTTTCTTAAATTGGTCGATCGAGCCCCGCAGTCCCTCGATAATGGCCTTCCTCTGATTGGCGATGCCTTGGCCTTGAAGAGCCTTGCTTTCAGCCTCCGCTTCCGCTTTTTTGACCACCAGAATCTTCTCGGCCTCACCGCGGGCGTTCGCGGCGACCTGTTCACGTTGCGCCGCATTGATATCATTCATGGCCGATTTCACTTTCGCATCGGGAACAATGTCAGTGACGAGGACATTGACGATTTCAAATCCGAACGTTGCCATGTCTGCGTCCAGCTCCTGCTTCACAGCCGTGGCAATGCTCGACTGACTGGCAAACACCTCATCGAGCGTCATGCCGGGAACGTGGCCGAGAATGACTTGTTCGACGTAGGATTGAATTTGCTCCATAGGATTCGATAACTTGTAGAAGGCATCATAAGTTTTTTCAGGCCGTACTCGATTTTGCACGGAAATGGGAATGGTGACGAACACGTTGTCTTTGGTCTTCGTTTCCATGGTCAAGTTGATTTGATTAACGCGAAGGCTGACCATGCCGGCGACGCTATCGATAATCGGCCACTTCCAATTCAGTCCAGGTTCGGCAACGCGGAGAAATTTTCCAAACCTGGTGATCACCGCGACTTGAGCGGTGCTCACCGTAAAAAAGCTGCCCAGCACGACACTGAGAAGGATGAGCGTCAAGAGACCGAATACGGTCCATCCAAGCATGTCCATTTTATTGCCTATCTCTTGCCCGACGAACTTAAGCTCAGCCATCGCGGGCAAGGTTCGATGGTAGAGATTTTCGACATCGGCCGAAAGTACGAATAGCTGGCAGCCATAGCCGTTGGCGTTATGATGTTATTGTCAATCGACAATGACACACCAACGATGTCATCGTCCGCATGACAATTTCGAAACGCGAGGTGACCACGGACGCGACAACACGCTGAAACGACGTCGGTTCAGCCCAAACCGATATTCCTTAAGGACCCATCATGACGATGATCACTGAATTTCTGAAGACGCCGCTTGCCGCGTTCATGGGGATGAAGTTCACCCACATCTCGGCCGAGCGGGTCGAGGCCGAGATGCTCGTGCGCCCCGAACTTGCGACCATTCCCGATATTCTTCACGGCGGCGCCGTCATGGCATTCGCCGACAATGTTGGCGCTGCCGGAACCGTGGCCAATCTACCGAAAGGCGCACGCACGGCGACCATCGAGAGCAAGACCAACTTCTTCGCCGCCATCCCCGTCGGTGAGACTGCGCGCGCGGAGTCAACTCCGCTCCATCGCGGCCGCACCACGATGGTCTGGCAGACGAAGATTATGCGCAGCGACGGTCGGCTTTGCGCGCTCGTGATCCAGACGCAAATCGTCATTCCAGCGGAAAAGATTTAGAATGCGTGCTCATCAACTGCGGCCCAACAAGCTTTTTCCGACGCGGTACCAAGCCGAAGCGGAAGGCGCAAGTCGAGCCGCTCGGCGAGAGCCGCGCCCAGCTTGCCCAGCTTGCAATACGGCCTGCGCCTCGCGCATAAGCGTCTTTGGCGGGCCTTGAGGTCGCTTGGTCATCGTTGCATGCGCACACTATTTGTAGATACGAGGAAATAAGATCGTGCCCTTCACCCCTGCCGCAAGCTACGGCATCGCGAATTTGGACGACATTAAATGAGCGAGGCGGGCCCACGCAAAAATGCGACCCGCGGCTTTCAAATCAAGCGCGTCTATGAGCCGGCTGCCGCAGACGACGGGCTGCGCGTACTGGTCGATCGGCTTTGGCCGCGTGGAATTTCCAAGGCAACAGCGCGAATAGACCTGTGGCTCAAAGACGTCGCGCCGAGTGATGCCTTGCGCCGCCGCTTTCATGGAAAGCCGGCGAAATGGGACGAATTCGTCGCCGCCTACGGCCGCGAACTCAGGCAGGAGCCGGCAAAAACCGCCGCCGCGGACTTGCATGAACGGCTTCGCCGGCAGCCGGTCACACTGCTCTATGCGGCGCGCGACGAGGCGCATAACAACGCCGTTGCATTGAGGCTCTGGCTTGAACGGATGGACTAGAACCGCTGCAAGAGCAGTCGACGCCGCGGCGGCTTTCCGAGGCGATTGCGCATTGCCACAGACATTGTCGATAATCGGCGGCTTTCACTCATTAAGACGAATGCTTACCGGGACTCGCCATGCAATTATTTCCAACCACGGTCGCCGGCAGCTTGCCGAAGCCGGCATGGCTCGCGGCGCCGAACCGGCTCTGGGCGCCGTGGTGCCTCGACGGCGCTGCGCTTGCCGACGCCAAGGACGACGCCACGCTGCTCGCACTCAAGGTACAGGAAGACGCCGGCATCGATATCGTCAGCGACGGCGAGCAATCGCGCCAGCACTTCGTGCATGGCTTCCTTGAAGCGGTCGAAGGTATCGACTTCGATCGCCGCGTCGAGATGGGTATTCGCAATAATCGTTACAAAGCGATGTGCCCGACCGTCGTGGGGCCGCTGCGCTTAAAAACCCGCGTGCATGCGCGCGAGGCGCGGCTTGCACGCGCCCACACGACGCGGATGCTCAAATTCACGCTTCCCGGCCCGATGACCATCGTCGATACCATCGACGACGCCTATTACGGCGATCGCGTGAAAATGGCGCTAGCGTTCGCCGCGCTTCTCAACGAGGAAGCACGCGGGCTCGCCGCCGACGGCGTCGAGGTGATTCAATTCGACGAGCCGGCCTTCAATGTCTATATGGACGAGGCCGCCGGTTGGGGTATCGAAGCGCTGCACCGCGCCATCGAAGGCGTCGCCGCCGTCAGCGCGGTGCATATCTGCTACGGCTACGGCATTCCCGCCAATATCGAGTGGAAGGCGACGCTCGGGAGCGAGTGGCGGCAATATGAGCAATTCTTTCCGGCATTGGCGCGAAGCCGCGTCGATCAGGTTTCGGTCGAATGCATCAATTCCCACGTGCCGATGAGCCTTCTGAAATTGCTCGAAGGTAAGGACGTGCTCGTCGGCGCCATCGACATCGCCAGCGAGAAGGTCGAGACGCCCGAAGAAGTCGCGGCCGTCATCGCGCAGGCGGCCGACTACGTACCGACGGAGAAGATTATCCCGTGCACCAATTGCGGCATGGCACCGATGCGTCGCGACATTGCAGCGAAAAAGCTTGAGGCACTCGCTCGGGGTGCGGCGCTGGCGCGGCAGAAATTCCGCTGAGCTAGAGCATGATCCGGAAAAAAGCCCGCCCCCGGACTTGATCCGGGGGTGGAAACCGGTTTTCCGAAAAGATCATGCTCCAGCAAAATGTTTGCCAGCGGCTAACGCTCCACGCGGCTGAAAACATCCATAAGTTCGGCGACCTTGCGCCGTTGTTCACCCTTGTTGCCGGAAGCGATGGCGTGCGCGACGCAATGCGCAACATGATCGGCAAGGATTTCCTCCTCGGCACGGCGCAAAGCGGCACGCGCCGCCGAGAGCTGCGTGACGATGTCGATACAGTAGCGATCGTCCTCGACCATGCGCGCCAGCCCGCGCACCTGGCCCTCGATCCGCTTCAGCCGCTTGAGCACCGATGTCTTGGCATTCGCGCGCATAGCGGTTATATACCCCTACCTGGTATCCGTTACAAGGGCAGAGGACCGTGGACCATCGCAGTCATCCGCACCATGATGCCGCCGACGCCGTCGATCCGGTGTGCGGGATGACGGTCGATCCGGCTAAGAACCCGCATCACTATACGCATGAAGGCCGCGCCTTTTCATTCTGCTGCGCCAGCTGCCGCGGCAAATTTATCGCCAATCCGGATCAGTACCTCAACAAGCGTCCCGCCGAGCCCCCTCCCGAAGGCGCGATCTACACCTGCCCGATGCACCCTGAAGTCCGGCAAATCGGACCCGGCGCCTGCCCGATCTGCGGCATGGCGCTCGAACCGGAGGCGGGCGGCGACGATGACGGCGGCGAGCTTGCCGATATGACGCGCCGACTATGGATATCCGGCGTCATCACGCTGCCGATCGTGGTCCTGGAAATGGGCGGACATTTCGGCTTTGCGCCGCTGCCGCATCAAGCATCGAACCTCGTGCAGCTCGCGCTGGCGACACCTGTGGTGCTCTGGGGCGGCTGGCCATTCTTTGTACGCGGCACGCTGTCGTTGCGCACGCGCCATCTCAACATGTTTACGCTCATCGCCATGGGGACGGGCGTCGCCTACCTCTACAGCATCGCCGCGGCGCTTGCTCCCGGACTTTTCCCGCCGGCGTTTCGCGACGTCCACGGCGGCGCGGCCGTTTATTTCGAAGCTGCCGCCGTCATCACCGTGCTGGTGCAGCTTGGGCAGGTGCTGGAGCTGCGTGCGCGCGCCTCAACTTCGGCGGCGATCCGCGCATTGATGAGGTTGGCGCCCAGTCGCGCGCTCCGCCTGCGCGAAGACGGCAGCGAAGAGGATATTTCGATCGAAGCCGTCGCAGTCGGCGATCGACTGCGCGTGCGCCCCGGCGATAAGATTCCGGTCGACGGCGTCGTCGTCGAAGGGCGCTCGTCGATCGATGAATCGATGGTGACCGGCGAGTCGATGCCGCTGAGCAAAGCCGCGGGCGATCGGGTCATCGCCGGCACGCTCAATCAGAGCGGCGGCTTCATCATGCGGGCCGATAAGGTCGGCCGCGATACGCTGCTCGCCCAGATCATGCAAATGGTCGTGGCGGCGCAACGGTCGCGGGCGCCGATCGCGCGCCTTGCCGATCAGGTGGCGTCCTGGTTCGTACCGCTGGTGATTGCCGCCGCGGCCGCTGCCTTCGCGGCTTGGTCGATTTACGGACCCGAGCCGCGCTTTAGCTTCGCTCTCGTCGCCGCATTGAGCGTGCTCATCATCGCCTGCCCATGCGCTCTCGGCCTGGCCACGCCGATGTCGATCATGGTGGGTGTGGGACGCGGGGCGCACGCCGGCGTGCTGGTGAAGAATGCCGAAGCGCTGGAGCGAATGGAAAAAGTCGACACGCTCGTCATCGACAAGACCGGCACATTGACGGAAGGCAAACCGAAGGTCGTTGCCGTCGTTGCGGTCGACGGGAGCAGTAAAACCGAAGTGTTGCGCTTTGCCGCCAGCGTCGAGCGCGCGAGCGAGCATCCGCTTGCCGCCGCCGTCGTCGATGCCGCGCTCGAGAGCGGCATCGCGCCGAGCCCGGTTGCCAACTTCAATTCCGAAACCGGCAAAGGTGTGACCGGCATGGTCGAGGGCCATCTCGTTGCCTTTGGTACTTCAAGCCTCCTGGCCGAACTCGGCGTCAGGACGGCGTCGCTCTCGGCTGCGGCCGACCGTCTGCGCCGAGATGGCGCAACCGCGATCTTTCTCGCGCTCGACGGCAAACTTTCCGGCGTTATCGGCATCGCCGACCCGCTCAAGGCAACGACGCCCGGGGCACTGAAAATGCTTCGCGCCGACGGCTTGCGCATCGTCATGTTGACCGGCGACAGCCGCGCGACCGCCGAGGCGGTAGCGCGGCTGCTCGCCATCGGCGAAGTCGAAGCGGAAGTGCTGCCCGATCAGAAAAACGCCATTGTCGAGAAGCTGCGGCACGACGGTCGTCTCGTCGCCATGGCCGGCGACGGCGTCAATGACGCTCCGGCACTCGCGGCAGCCGACGTCGGCATCGCCATGGGAACGGGGACCGACGTCGCTATCGAAAGCGCGGGAATAACGCTGTTGAAAGGCGACCTCCTCGGCATCGTTCGCGCCCGGCGGCTCTCGCGCGCAACGATGCATAACATCAGGCAGAATTTGTTTTTCGCCTTCATCTATAACGGCGCCGCCATCCCGATTGCGGCCGGCGTCCTTTATCCGGCCTTCGGGATTCTTTTGTCGCCGATCATCGGCGCGGCGGCGATGGCGTTATCGTCGGTGAGCGTGATCGCCAACGCGTTGCGGCTGCGCTCCGTCGCGCTTTGAAGCGGCGACCGGCGCAGTTCACAGGGCAGCATTTTACCGCTTGCGAACCACCGATGCGCGCTCGCCGTCTTCATCGACATTCACGAGTTCGCCGCCATCCTTGCAGATCAGAACGTCGTCGGCTACGGCCCACGATACCGTATCGGCCCGATCGGACGAGTCCACGCGGAAGACTGCGCCGGATTCCATCACGATGGTGGCGCCGTCGTCGGACACCGATTTGATCGAATCGCGGTCACAGGACTGCGCGAAGGCACCTACGGTCAAAGTCAAGGCGAGTGCCAATGCGCCGGCCAATTTGCCCATCACGCCGCCTCCCCTGCCCGCCTCATCGCCTCCCTGAGAATTCGAAAGCCCTACGCTTGCGGTAACGGAATGAACTCCGTTTCGTCGCCCGGGACCAGTGCGAAGCGCCCTGCCTTCCATTGCTCTTTCGCCTCCTCGATCCTTTCCTTGCGCGACGAGACGAAATTCCACCAAATGTAGCGCGGACCTTCCAGCGCGGCGCCGCCGAGGAACATCAGCCGCGCCGGCCGCGTCGCCTTCGCGGTGATGCGGTCGCCGGGGCGAAACACCAGAAGCTGCGGCGCCGCGAATTTGTCGCCGGCAATATCGACTTCTCCCTCCGCGACATAAATCGCCCGTTCCTCCTGGTCCGGATCAAGCGGCGCGCTGACGCCAGCGTCAAGCAGGACTTCGGCGTAAAGCCATTCCGACACCATCCCGACCGGGGACTTTCGCCCGAACGCCGCCCCGGCGATGATGCGCGCGCGTAGCCCGCCGTCCTCGATTGTAGGAAGGCTCGCGGCGTCGAAATGCTGGAACGACGGCGCCATCTCTTCATGTTGGCGCGGCAACGCAATCCAACTCTGGATGCCGAACATCCCCTCGCCATTTGTCCGTGCGCTTGCCGGTGAACGCTCGGAATGGGCAATCCCGCGGCCTGCGGTCATAAGGTTCATCGCACCCGGAGTGATCTCGAGCGCATTGCCTTCGCTGTCGCGGTGCATGACGCGGCCATCGAAGAGGTAGGTCACCGTGGCGAGGCCGATATGGGGATGCGGGCGCACGTCCATGCCCTGCCCGCCCACGAACTGCACCGGTCCCATCTGGTCGAAAAAGATGAACGGACCGACCATCTGGCGCTTTTGGTGCGGCAGTGCGCGGCGCACCGAAAAGCCGTCGCCAAGGTCGCGCACACGCGGGACGACGACCAGTTCGAGCGCATCGCAAGAGTGCCTGTCTCCAAGTACCGGGTCCTTGTCCGGTAACCAGCTCATGATTTCTCTCCCAAAACTCGTTCTTCCGGCACCCTCGAACGGATCGGCGCCGAAAAACGCTTTGTGCTCTTAGCTCCCACCAACAAGCTATGTATGATAGGTCAGATCAAGCCGCTACCTTACCCGCCTTGGTTAGGCTCGCCATCGAGTTCATATGATTTCAGCTCCCCCATTGACCGGTGTGGCCCTCCTTCTCGGCTTGAGCCTGTTTCTCGGCCTGGCATTCGAGGATTTCTTCGCGCGGACCGACACCAAGCGTCCCGGCGGCATCCGCACCTTCCCTATGCTCGCGTTCGGGGGCGGCGTGCTTTACCTGTTCGACCCGACGCATTTTATTCCGTTTACCGGCGGGCTCATCGTGCTCGGTGCCTGGCTCACGATCTATTATCAACAGCATGTCCGTGAGCACGACGAAGAAGGCGAGCCGAATGTCGGGCTGGTCGTGCCGGTGCTCAACGTCCACGCCTACCTGCTCGGCGCCATCGCTTTGGCTTTGCCGCCCTGGGTGGCCGTGGCATTCACTGTGACTGCGGTTTTGCTCCTCACCGGCCGCGAGCGACTCCACGCGCTGGCGCGGCGTGTCGAATTGAAGGAGATCATCACCGCCGGCGAGTTTCTCATCCTGACCGGGATCATTTTGCCGCTTTTACCCGATGAGCCGGTGACGAAACTCACGACCATCACACCGCGGCAGGCGTGGCTGGCGTTGCTCGTCGTCTGCACTTTGTCCTACGCGAGCTATCTGGCCCAACGCTACTGGGTCGCAGCCGCCCGCGGCCTCTGGATGGCAGCATTGGGCGGCCTTTATTCGTCGACGGCGACAACGGTTGTACTGGCACGCCAGGCCAAAACCGGATCGGTGATGCGACAACATGCACAGGCCGGAATCACGCTGGCCACGGCCATCATGTACTTGCGCATTCTGGTGGTCGTCGCAGCCTTCAATTTGACGCTGGCGCGGGTGCTGGCGCTGCCGCTTTGCGGCCTTTCGCTCGCCGGCTTGTTGGTGTGCGTCCTGCAATACCGGTTTTCGGAATTTCCACCGCAAGGATCGGAACAGCGACAGTCGATTTTGCCGCCGTTCGGCGGCAATCCGCTGGAGCTTGTCCCGGCGGCGCTCTTTGCCGCGCTGTTTGTCCTGGTGTCGTTGGTGTCGAAGTGGGTGGCGTCGGAGTTCGGTATTTCCGGCCTCTATTCGCTCGCCGCGGTGGTCGGCATTACCGATATCGATCCCTTCGTTCTGAACTTGGCCCAGGGCGGCGCGTCGAATATGCCCGAAAGCGCGCTCGCCGCAGCGATCCTCATCGCTGCTTCATCCAACAACATTCTTAAGGCCGTATATGCCGCCTTTTTCGCCGGCGGCCGCGCAACGGCGGCCAGCGCGGCCGTGCTGGTGCTGCTTGCCATAGCCGGCGTTGCTGTTGCCGTCGCGACGGGCGGTTTGTAGGCCGTTGAGCGGCGGCTTTAATGCCCGGCTACGCTGCCGCGGGGTTCGAATCGATGGATGGGTGCGCCACAGTCAGTGAATAGTCCGATCGCTTTGAAAGAGCGTCGAAGAGAGGTCGCAATTCTTTTCGGCCGCCGTGCGCCTCAGGACTTTTTCCTCACCCACCACATTCTCGTATTCTGCGCGATAAGACAGATTGCCAATGACGGAACCGGCGGTATCTTCGCCTGCCTTGTCCATCAAGTTGCGCAAATCCTTTTCCCTGGCAACCAGGGCAGTTAATCGCGGCGCAAGGTCCTTGCAGTGATAAACGGAATATCGGCCGGGATCGACAGTTAACATTCCAGGCCCGTCGCTCATCGTGCAGCCGGCAAGTAAAACGGCAACAAGGAGACAGATTACCCGAACAGCGCCCACTCCGCAGACCCTGCGGCGAAAGCCGGAAATGTGAACGCCGTCGCTCAAGGTCATGAAACCATCCGATTTCAGCAAAGAGGCCGCCAAGCGCCGCTCGGTCAACGCCGGTTCTGCGCCATGCCGTTTGCAGTTTCCTGCGCCGCAAATATGGCAAGCCCCTCAGCAACGGCAATAAAAGAGGCACGACACCCTTTTTTTGGCAATACAAGAAAGAGCGGCCAGTGCAAAGCCGGCAGTTACTTAGCTGACCTCAGCCTGCGCCGGCGTTTTTTGCGCTGCAGACGTGCGGTCGCTGCGGTAGCCGTTATCGGGTTTTCTGAAAATAGTG
>Ga0187784_10001229_pt1 | contig 20198 bp, 15 predicted proteins | sample 1015_SJ02_MP15_2_FD_132964 | JGI IMG/M metagenome (GOLD analysis project Ga0187784, IMG submission 132964) | Tropical peat soil microbial communities from peatlands in Department of Meta, Colombia - 1015_SJ02_MP15_20_MG | ecosystem: Environmental > Terrestrial > Soil > Wetlands > Peat | place...
CAGGGAGTTTTTGCCAAACTGTTTAAGCGCGTTGCTTTTTATTCCCAAGGCGCGGGCGGCAAGCTCGAAGCGTTCCCTGAGAATGTCGAAGAACTTGTTTTTGTCCTTCTCGCTTTCCAAAGCCATTCTAGGCATGTTAATCGTTACACAACCAAGGGATCCAGTGCGTAAGCTGTCGGTTTCCCAATCGCCCGTGAGGTCAGAGGCAAGCTTAAGTCCTGAGCATGAAAAAACAGCGTTTTCGTTTTCTTTCCTCGCAGCGTTAGCGAAGTAAGGTGTCCCTTTTTCAACTGCAAGCTGGTGAGCTTTGAAAAGAAGGTTCTTCGCGGTGTCATCTACGAATGTGTCCTTGTTAATTTTTATAATCAATTTGGGGTTAAGCAGCGGCTTCTTAGCTGTCTCTTCGGAAAAAACTTCTATCAAAAGCGAGGCTAACCGTTGAGTTTCCTGAGCGAAGTCACCGTATTTGCCGCAGATTTGTCCCTGAGGCCCCACGGCTTCTTTTTCAGCGATTGACTTCGGAAGGGAAAGGTCAAGCGCCAACGAAGCTTCCACATTCTGGTTTAGACTCAAAATGAATAAGCGTAGGCTATCTTTAAGCCGCTGTTCTTCAATGCCTCGTGCGAAGGGCGCGAGGAAAACGTTAAAGTAACTGCACGTTTGGGTCCGGTTAACTTCCTTGTTGACATGCAGTAAAACGTTCAGGGCGAGGACGAGTGCTGATTCAAAGTTGCCCGGCGGCTCCATCGGGGTTTGCAGTGGGTTGTCCAGTTTGAGACCGTTTTGGAAGAAAAACCGCAGGTCATGGTTGACTTCGTTTGGTTTTATTATCCACGTGCCTAAACCGTCGATGTGGATGGCTCCTGAAAGATGGGCGTCCGCTATGTCTCTTGGGAGAATGTTAAGCAGCGTATACTCGCCCAGAACGGTTTGTCCCGCCTTAACAATTATGGTCCCAGAATCTGCAGTTTGATCTCTCTCTTCAATCGAGGCGGTTACCTCGTGGACGGGCATGCCGACTCTGGTGAGTTTATGGCGGTATTCTTCGTAGCCCTTCTCAACCAAAATGCCGTTCACGACTTCCCTGATTAAGGCAGCGGTGAGATACTTCGTTTTTGACTTGATTAGCCGCTTTTCAGCTTCTTTCGCTGCTTTCTGCGCCAGCTCAGCCGGCACTTTTGCTTCTTTAATCAGTGAGTTTGCTATTTTATTGGCGTCAAACTCTTCCATCGCCAAATGCGAAGTGCGAACAAGCATGCCTCCGGGTTTAACCGCCTTTTTTTCCACGCGGTCAGCCACGTCAAGAACCATTTTGCCGAGGTCAGTTAAGTAATACTTTTTTGCTTCGACGTCCGCCTCGACCAAATCGGCTTTCAGCATGAATTTTAGGTGGTAGGCAAACCTGCCTGCGTCTCGGCTGGGGTTCATTTTCAACGCGTTCATGAGTTCGGTGTAGGAGAGGGCGTTTTTGTCGAACAACAGGTTTAGGATTTGCAGCCTGAGAGGTGAAGAAACAGCTTTAAGAACTTTTACGCCGCGTGCGCGAAGCGTTGGCTGATTTGCCATTAAACCCTTTCCCCAGCTCTCCCAAATCGGTGCCATTCCTATTGCTCACGGCATCGTTTAAAGTTAACTAAGAAGATTTGTATCAAAATTAAGGATCAGCTTGATGCTAAAGCTTCGTGCAGCTCGGTAAATTGCTTGTTCTTATCAGGAAAGCAGTCAATTGCGGCTTACATCGGCTTGTAAGAATTTACAAAATTTATGCTATAAACAGCATAAGGTCTTCAGCTTTGAAAGCGCCGAAAATTTTTATGTTAAACGTGTAAGCGCTCGTTTAAAGGTTGCCTCTGAGCCATGTTTTGCCTGTTTCATAGGAGCAGAAAAGAGCAAGTACCCCCGTCGTCAGCACGGAGAACACGTATTCACGAGTTAGAAGCGCCGGCTTCATCAACGTCAACTCGACTGCGAGAGCCGCGATTGCAAAAACTGCGTAAAAAAAGTACCTTGGAATCAAAAATCGGTTGACTTTAACACTGTTTTCCAAAAGGAACTTGCTCACGGTGAAACCGCCGCCGTCCCTTTTAAGGAGGCCCGCATCTTCCAGCTTAGACAGGTGATAAGTGGCTACCGAAGGACTGCTCATGTTGAGTGCTCTTTGAAGTTCCCGTGTTCCGACCGGCTTGTTGCTTTTCAGCAGGAAACGGTAAACTTCCAGAGTAGTTCCCCTCAGTACTTCTTTGGAGTCATCGGTAACCAAAGGATTCACATTCTCAAACAGAGTACATCAATAATTTAAGAACTTTCCTTAAGTTAAGTCTCTAAATTGTTGTTCGAAAGTTTAGAACAAAAGAGGAAAATATAACATTAAAATAACGGTTGTGCACCGTTTTATTCTAGGCTTTAAGAAGCAAAGTTTGAGTTAAAGAGTATGGTAAACAAGAAAGTGTTGATAGCGCCTATTCTAGCGGTCGCATTAGTCCTGTCACTTACGGCAGCCATAACCTACCTGCCTCTTTCAACTCAAACAGCACCTCAGACCGCGCCTAAAAGTCAGACTTCAACTGTGTCAACTCCGACTCCAACAAGTCAACCTGGAGCTATGTACACTATGAATTCACCTGGGACATCCCTCACGCAAACGCCGTCTCCTCCCGAACCGGCTCCTACAGAAGCAGCTACAGCGGCGCCAGCAGTTGTTTCATCCACCGTCAGTTTTCTGCCTGTTTTGTTCGCTGTCTTTGCTGTAGTGGTTGGCGTGGTTGCTGTTCAGGTTTTATTCAGGGAAAAAGGGCTCAAAAAGGAGCTTGAAAGCGAAGGGAAATAATCGAAGCGAAGGCCATTTCCTTTGCCGCGGGCCAGCTCTGATTTACGAGTTTGTTGTGTTCTAAATTCAGAACGGCGCGTGCTAATGCATCGCATTAAATATTGCAGGGAGCTTTCCTTACGTTGAACGATTGCTTACTAAAAGGATTGACAAGAATGAATCGCAAAGCACTGTTAGTAATGACGTTAATTTTGATGTCTCTTATACTTGCGATTTTGAGTTGCCTCCCAGTCAACGCGCAGAACAGCTCAAACGGTTTGCAACCCGCAGCGAACAACCAGTATTTTTTCATTGTCTTAGCTGGCATAATTGTTGCGGCAGTTCTCACTGCGATGGTCATAATTTTTTGTGCGCCACCCGACGTCTTAGCCAGTTAGCTTCCTGAATTAAACCGCCAGTCTAAAAACAACGACAACGGTTGGCCGAATTGGCTTGCCCAAGTAATGATTTGACGTTCATTTTCCGATTCGAAGAGCATGAAGTAAATGACTTGGAAAAACGCTGGTTTGTTGCAAAAACAATTTAGGCACAGAGGATTCTTTTTTGTCGAGGGAAATCGCCATGTTGCCCGTGGAACTCCTGATCAGCGAACACCGCTTGATTAACCATGCTGTTAGTGTCTTGAAAAAGGAGCAGCAGAAAATAGTTGCCTCAGGCAAGGTTGACCCGAACTTCATCGTTATAGCAGTGGATTTTTTCAGAACCTACGTTGACAGGTACCACCGAGGAAAAGAAGAGGGCATCCTGTTTGAGGCGCTTTCAAGGAGGAAATTGTCTGAAGCCGACGCTGCCATGCTGCGTGAGATGATACTTGAGCATGCTCTCGCGAGAAAAACGCTGTTCAATCTTGAGAAACTGAAGGAAAGTTACATCGCTGGGAAAACTGAGGCGTTAAGCGGCATGGTTGAATCGTTGGACACGCTGATTGAACTTTACCCTATGCACATCGAAAAGGAAGACAAACGTTTTTTGTACGCGTCCATGCAGTATTTTACTGCAAAAGAACAAGAAGAGATGCTTCAGAAATTTTTGGAATATAATAGAAATTTTACGGACAACCGTTACAAGCAAGTAATTGAAACTGTAGAGAGGGAACTCTGACTCACAAAGCCCTCCTTACGCGTCATCGCATTTGTTTAAAAACTCAAAACAAACGTAAATAGCTGAAATTATTTTTTACATTATTGTCTGCAACATTTCACAGCTAAATTTCTGTAATTATTTAAGAAGTAAACCCTACGGGTTTTCGAGGTGGGGATGGATTTCTATCCTTCTTCACAAAGCAGAAAAAATACGAAGGAAAAAAAATGAAAACCCTAAGAAACAAAATTCAATAATACCGTCCGGTGTGTTCTTTATGCTTTTGACCGAAAATGTCTATGAGAGAAAACGTCATGTCTTATTCAACGTGCGCTAGGTTGTCCCTAAATTGAAAAGTTCATAACAAGAAACGGATTCTCATATCTTTGAGAGCCAATCAGACAGGAAGTGATCCCTGCGAGACTTGCGCGCGCGTTTTATCTCCTAAAATCCCCCAAGTTACGCAAATTATTTAAACTAGAAAAGATAATGTCCCCAGAAATTAGGAGTGGAGCATGCGTCATATCAGAGTTAGGGCAGAGGCGAACAAGTTGAGGATGAAGCGTTGCGGACGAATTTCATTTTCCAATTTTCTCCTATAAAGTCTTATGAGATGTAAATTGAGGATGCATCACGGACGAATTGCGCAGGTCATGCGCTGTTTTGCCGTCCAAAACACTCAGAACGATGGGAATAGGATTAACGTGTCGAAGCCCGAAGCGCCCTTTGGGAGGCGGAAGAAACTGCCTGCAGCAGGATCGGCTGCGAAAGTGTCCACTAACAAGAGAGTGATGAAAAACGAAAATAACTAAAAATAAAACTTTGGCTATTCTTATAGCAACACTCTTATCATTTTCGATGACAGCTTCAATGATGCTGATACCAAGCGCTCACGCGCAGGGTAACCTTGTAACGTACGCCTACATCAATGTGGCACCTAATCCGACTGGCCTCGGGCAGCGAGTTGAAATTATAATGTGGGTTGAGCCTGTTTTTGGGAACAATGCGGAATTAATCAATAATTACCGATTCAGCGAAGGCACCGCCTCAGATCCAAGCTGGACCCTCGTCATTACTGCCCCAGACGGTACAAAAACAACCGAAACTCTTGGTGTTGTCTCAAGCACAACCTCGGACTATGACTATTATTATACTCCTACCGCGGTCGGCACGTATGTCTTCACTTTCAATTTCCCAGCAACAACAGTAACCGCCAGCTACGATCCCACCTCAGCCTTCGTCGGCGACACTTATCTAGCAGCGACTGCGTCAACAAACCTCACTGTTCAATCAGCGCCGATTAGCGCACTTCCATCAACTCCGCTTCCAACAGCATTCTGGATGCGCCCCATCTACGGTGAAAATACCGCATGGTACACGATTGGGTCAAACTGGCTAGGTTGGGGATCACCTAACTACGTAGGAATCGCCGTCAGCCTCGCTGGGGGAGCCAACGGGGAATCGTTCGGCACACCTTTTACACAAGTAGGATCTCTGACTCCTCATATTATGTGGAATATGCCTCTTGCGCCTGGTGGAATCGTCGGACAAACCGCCACTGCAATAGTAGCAAACAGTTACGGTGATGGCTCTGCGTACGATCAAAAATTCCAGAACCCGATAATTGTGGACGGACTACTCATTTTCACAGAACCAATCAGCCAATGCGAACCCAATAGTGGACCAACCGTCTGCTATAACCTAGAAACTGGAAAGCAAATGTGGAGCGAAAATATACCCTACGGCAGCGCTTTTGGCTCTGCAATATCATTCGCCTACGTATACGACGCCGAAGACGGCAACCAACACGGAGTTTGGCCACCAATGCTAGTTGCATCAACATTCACCTCAAGTTTTCAGACTGAATGGCTGTTTTACGATGCTTTCACAGGAGCGCAACTATTCAGCGTAAACAACATTCCCTCATTCCAAGTAACAATGCTGGGTCCGAATGGCGAATATCTGGGATTGAACCTCGTAAACTATGGGACATCGACGACACCAAACTGGTATCTGCAAGAATGGAATTCATCCAGACTTTGGGACAATTTGTACAGTGGCCCATCAACAACGCCGAATATACCTCCACCGATAAGCAATGGTGCAATCGCTTGTAACGCAGCTGGCGTTCCTAACAATCAAACTGTAGATGCAACTTGGACAGGCGGCTATGTCTTATATCCATCGTTTTTTGGACTTGTTCCTACTTACGTCGGTAGCCTTTATGACTTTAACGTTTCAGTACCGTGGCTTAACAGTGCAACGCTCAACGGTGCGGCCATAGGATCGATAACTGAGACCGGCGCGATCCAAGGCGATATGTTGCTTGCGTACGCTGGCACCCTGCCCCAAAATGGCGATTTCGATTTCCTTCCTGTTCCAAGCTACACTCCTTATGAATGGTTTGGCATCAACCTCAACTCAACTACCGGTACGCTGGGCGCGGAGTTATGGCACAACACGCTTCCAGCTCCAGCAGGCAACTTCACTGTTATATGGGGTGGAATGGACCCATCTACCAATGTTTTCGTCGAAGACTATCGGGAAACTAACCAGTTTGTCGGGTTCAGTTTGCTTACAGGCCAGCAAATTTGGGGTCCGACAGCACCACTGGCGGCACTTGACTACTATGGCTCCACTGCGTCAGGCACCATAAGCGACACACTTGCTAACGGTCAACTCTACGCATGCGGCTATGCAGGAATAGTCTACTCTTTCGATGATACAACTGGTAAGATACTGTGGACCTACGGCAACGGTCCAGTAGGATCAGACAACAGCACAAACTCTGGTCTTGAAACTCCTTTCGGCGTATATCCAATCTTCATAAACGCTATCGGCTCCGGAGTAGTATACACGGTTACCACCGAGCACACTGAGGAAACACCGATTTTCAAGGGTGCAGTAGCAACTGCTATCAATGCAACAACAGGGGCATTAATCTGGAAAATTTCAGATTACGTCGGCCAATTCTTTACTACTAGCTACGCTATGGCAGACGGCTATAACGCAATGTTCAACAGCTACGACAACTCAATCCAAATTGTTGGCAGAGGTCCAAGCGAAACCACTGTCACCGCACCTGACGTCGGCGTGACAACCGCCACACCAATAACGATAACCGGCACAGTAATGGATATTTCCGCTGGCACAACACAAGCTGAGCAGGCAGCTGACTTTCCACATGGTGTTCCATGCGCATCCGACGCAAGCATGAGCGCGTGGATGAGCTACGTTTACCAGCAGCAGCCAGAACCCACTAACTTCGCTGGAGTTCAAGTGGAATTAGCGGTTTTGGACTCTAACGGCAACCACTATCCCATAGGCTACGCCACAACTGACGAGAGCGGAACATACAGCTTAACATGGACACCCGCCATACCAGGGAACTTCACAGTATACGCTGTTTTCGCTGGCAACAACGCTTACTACCCATCATCTGCTGAGGCACACTTCTATGCTGGTTCTCCACCGGCGACACCGGCGCCCACAGCTTCACCGCCAACAGGCTTAGCATCGACAGCGAGTCTAGAGTTAGGAATAGCAGCAGTGATAATCATAATAGTCATATGCGTCGCTGTACTCGCCGTGCTGATACTGAGAAAACGGCCATAAACTAAAGAAGCCAAACAAAAATCAATTCCCCCTTTTTTAATCCTGAAAAAGTAACGCTCTCAAGCAAGAGTGCCCTTTATTAATTTTCAAAAATTGTTGCAGCAAATGTGTGCAGGGTTAAGTTTTTGGCAACTAAAGCTGAAGCGCTAAGATATTTGAGAATCTTGCAAATACGTTGCGATGAGAAAACGGAAACGTGCAATGAGAAGGAATTTCTGCAAGAATGTTGTTTATATGCGTAACTTGATTTAGCTAACACGATAAGACAGAATGAGGGTTCCCAGAACGTCTGATGCGAAAGAAGAGTACAGGGATAATTTACTCGGCGGGTTCGCCGTTATCGTACTAGGGGTTCTAATCAGCGCGTCAGCTGTATGGGGCGTTGTCGATGACGTTTATTCGATGAATGGTGGAGCTGCACCGGTGCTGTTTTTTATTTTAGGAGTCGGAGCAATCCTCATAGGTTTGTACGTAATCCTTCATAAACCCGAGGCGGCAAGCAACTGACACGGAATTACGAAAAAACTGGGGCTGTTTTCAGGGAGGTTTGAAAATGAATAGGGCGGTTAAGGCCGTGAAGTCGATGTACTGCTTGATTAAGGCTTGGCTGGGTTTGCCGTACGTGCCTTTGGGCATTCTGCTTCTGTTGGCTTTCTCGTGGTTAAGCAGACCGCCAGACGTGATTTTAACAGTCGCGTTAATGTGTGCTCTACCCCTCTCATGGATGTGCCGGGTTCAATGCGAGCGGGAACAGAAATTCTACAAGAAATTATACCTGGATAGCAGACGGTACCTGCAATCAGCCAGTTCAGCAAGGGCACGGACGAACAGAATGAAAAGCTGTCCCGTCTGCGACCGAGCTATCTCCCCGGAACACAATTTCTGTCCCTACTGTGGAACCTATCAGAAAGGACAAGAGCTGCTGCAGCTCACACAGAAACGTTGACGGCATGCGGTCAGGATGAAGTTTTTTAGGGGGAAAAGCGTGTTCAAAGGGTGGCGCTGGGTTTGGTTAGGTCCGGTCAAATAGTCGGTTCAGTCGGTTTAATCTTAATCGCTTTGGTCCTTGCGCTGGTTTACTTAGCCCAAGTGCAGGATACGTTGACTTTAGCATTTGTTCTTTTGATCGCGGGTATCTGTGTGGTTTATTGCGCGTGTGAAAATGTTGAAATTCCAAAGTCTTAAGTTTAGCCTAAAATGTTTGTGATGACTGCCTGAACGTAATGTTTGTGCCAAGGCTTAATAGAAAACTTGTATCTAAGATATAAAAAATAAGGATAAAGACTGGTAGAACCAAGAAAGAACAGTTCTTTTAAGATGACCCTTTCGGCGTTTTTGGATTTTGGACTAAATTTTAGGGTGCTGTATGGTTCATTCAGATAATAATAAATAATTATTTATTAGGTTAAACTGTTGACAATACTTTAGTTTATCGGGGCCTTAGAAAGATGAAAGCGTTCATAATTCAGTTTCCATTCGGAGTTGCAGCTTTCGACGACAAAAAAGGGTTAGTCGAGAAAGCCTTGTTTCCTAAGAAACCTCAGGCAGCCGCGAGGAGCCTGCTAAAAACTGAAAATGGAAAGTTGTCCGACGAGTTTTTTTCGCTGGTAACCCTGCTTAAGGATGCGGGTTACGACACGTTTGTCTTTGAAAACGCCAGCTTGGCAGATGAAGCTCAACGCAAAATTAACGTCAAAGCAGAAGTCGCAAAGTCCGCTGAAGCAGATGACTTACGCTCGCTTGCGATTCAAGTGGCGGTTGAATCAGGCTTCGTTGTCGACGAGCAGGAGCTTAACCTCTGGAACCGCAACGTCAGCTTGGACCTTGCCAAACTGCGAATCAAGGGCGCCGTCGAAAAGAGAGACTTAATCATCGCTCAGGGCATTCAGACGCTGGATGATTTAGACCGCACGGTTAACCTGTTCATGGGTAGGCTCCGCGAGTGGTACGGCGTCTACTTCCCCGAGCTTGACCGTTTAATTGAAAAACATGAAACGTACGCGCGATTAGTCGTGAATTTAGGCTACAGAGAAAACTACACGCCTGGAGCCTTAGAAAAAGAAGGCGTTCCCACAGAGCGGGCGCAGTTTGTTGCGAAAGCAGCTGAATCATCCATGGGCGCGGACATCGCTGAACTTGATCTGGAGCAGATTCAAGCCTTGGCAAAGAACGTGCTTGAATTCTATGAGCTGCGGAAGAACATGGAATACTACGTTGACCGTACGATGGAGGAAATGGCGCCCAACGTGCGCACCGTTGCGGGGGCGCTTCTCGGAGCACGATTAATAGCAATCGCTGGGAGCCTGCAAAACTTAGCCATGAGACCAGCCAGCACCATTCAAGTTTTAGGCGCAGAAAAAGCCCTGTTCCGCTCACTTAAAACAGGAGCCCGCCCGCCAAAACACGGCTTAATCTTCCAGCATACACTGTTGCATGACGCGAAAAGGTGGCAGAGAGGAAAAATCGCCCGTGTCATCGCTGGAAAGCTTGCCATCGCAGCCAGAGCTGACGCTTTCGGAGGAAAATTCATAGGTGACGACTTGAAAGCGGAGATAAACAAGCGGCTTGAAGAGATCCGGGAGAAGTATAAGGAGCCGCCGCCCCCGAAGGAAAGAAAGCCTGAGCAGCGAGATGAAAGGCGGGGTCAGCCGTTCAGAGAGCGCAGAGAGGGCGGACAATATCCATTGATGGAAAAACCCAAGAAAAGACCACCCCGCGGCGGCAAGCGCAGGCGTAAAGAGTGGAGAGACAAGCGTGCCCGTCAGGGTTAAACCGCACCTGAAATTCAAGGAAATCTATCAGGTAACGCTTGAAGACGGCGCGCAACGGTTAGCCACGAGAAACCTTACGCCTGGCTTAAAAGTTTACGGGGAGCGGCTCGTCAAGTTTAAGGGCGTGGAATACCGCGTTTGGGATGCTTTCAGAAGCAAACTGGCGGGGGCCATTATTAAAGGCTTAAAGAACGTGCCGATTGAACCCGGCAGCAAAGTGCTTTATTTAGGTGCTGCGTCTGGAACAACACCTAGCCACGTTTCCGACATCGTCGGAGAAACTGGGCACGTTTACTGTGTGGAATTCGCTCAGCGATCAATCCGCGATTTAGTTAACAACGTTGCCACATACCGCCCTAACATTTCCCCGCTTCTTGAAGACGCGCGAACGCCAGAAAAATACGCCATGTTCATCACGGGCAAAGTAGACACAATCTACTGCGACGTAGCCCAGCCTGAGCAGGCAAAACTGCTCGCGGATAATGCGGACTTGTTCCTAAAATCGGGGGGCTGGGTCATGATAGCCGTGAAAGCCCAAAGCGTCGACGTAACCATGAACCCGGAGGCGGTTTACCGCCAAGAAGCAAACATTCTGCGGAACAGAGGCTTTGACGTTAAAGAGGTTGTGAACTTGGAGCCTTTTGACAAGGCGCATGCAATGATAGTGGCCCGAAAACCATAAACAACACATTGCCAAGCCTTCTTTCAACGGCAGATTGCTTAAAGGTAGAAGAAGAACAACTCTTGGCTCGATCTTCTTCTTCCTTCAAAGAAATTTAAACTCACAAAACTACCAAGAAGAACAACAACAATGCTTTTCCAATTGTTGTACTTCTTCTAAACCGACTACTATTTTTTAACAAGAAATCACCGCAAAAAATGCGCGTTACCTCCATCTGCTTTCTTTGAAGTTTCTTAAGAAAAAGGCAATCGTTCACTTCAGCAACGGCTTTTTTTCTGCAATCTCCATGCTTACTTTCAACAGGTGCATTTTTTGGAAAAGCATTATAGCCTAGAACGCCGAAGCCATTCAATAACTGAGTGGTGTATTTGAAAACCTTGATTGCCGGCGTGGATGAAGCTGGCCGCGGATGCGTAATTGGCCCGTTAGTTGTCGCTGGCGTCATGGTTGAAGCTGAAGTTCTGCCGATTCTAACCGAGTTAGGCGTGAAAGACTCTAAACTGCTTACCCCTCAAAAACGTGAACTGCTCTACCCAGCGATTTTGCAGTTAACAGAAAAGGTCCACACGATCAAGGTTCCACCGTGCGAGATTGACAAAGTGGTAGGAACCGTCCGACAACTCCACAAGCTTAACCGTCTTGAAGCTCAAACCATGGCGCAAGTAATCGAAGCTTTAAAGCCTGATGAGGCATACGTCGACGCAGCAGACACGGTTGAACACCGCTTCGGACATCACATTCAAGAATGCCTAAAAATCAAGACCAGGATCGTTTCGCGACACAAAGCAGACAGAATTTATCCGGTTGTTTCAGCCGCGTCTATCATAGCTAAGGTGGAGCGCGACAGAGAAATCACGAAATTGAAAGTTGACTACGGGGATTTTGGCAGCGGGTACTTAACTGATGAGAAAACAGTGGCTTTCCTGCGGCAGCTAATAGAAAGAAGTGATGAGTACCCGAGTTTTGTCAGAAAATCTTGGAAACCTGCGAAAAGAGTGAAAAGTGAAAAGGGAACAATACAAAAGACTCTTGTTTGACTTTAGGCATAAACATGTCTTATTTTGTAGTCAAATAGCTAGGTGAAAAGTCTACAAAAAAACATTAGTTATATTAATGACGAATTACATCTTTAAATCTTGAGAAAGGCGGGCTTTTACACGGCGGTTGCTTGATGAGCGAAAAGGACGTTACGAGGTTTCTTCAAATACTTGGGCTCTCAAAAAGAGAAATACAAGTCTACATGTTCCTGGCTAAAAGCGGCGTTCAATCGACAAGTTTCGTGGCTAAGAGGCTTAAAATGGAGCGTGTGCAAGCTTATCGCACGTTCAAGAAGCTTCAGGAGAAGGGCTTTATTGAAGCTACGTTGGAGAGGCCTACGCGTTTTACGATTGTTCCTTTCGAAGCCTTGGTTGACTCGTTTATAACTTCTAAAAAGAATGAGGTTACCAACCTGACTGATCAGAAACAGAGCCTGCTGACTGCTTGGCAGTCAATCAGCGCCCCTGAATCGGAGTACCCAGTGGCTAAATTCTCAATTATCACAGGTAAGAAAAAGATTCATGCAAAAATGTTATCAATGATTGAGGAGTCAAATCATGAAGTTATCATTTTAACCACTTCCTTAGGCTTAATTCAAGAGGACGTGGCAGGCGTCTTTGATGAAGCCATCAGCTCTTCCCAAGAGCGTAAAATTCAATCACAAATCATAACCGATATTTCCTCTGAAAACCTCAAAATTGTAGAAAGAATAGACAGCACCATCGCGGAAGAAAAGTTAAGCATGAAGCTTCGTCACGTCGGTATGACGTCGAAATTCTTCCCAAGATTTCTGATCAAAGACGAAGAAGAAGCTATCCTCTACACCCCCTTCGGCACTGAAACGTCGGTGCTTAACCTGGAAGACGAAGGCTTATGGATTAACGATAAGATGTTTATTTCGGTTCTTAAGGCCTTTTTTGTTCAGATGTGGCAGACAGGTGTTGACGCTTCGAGAAGGATAGACGAAATCAAAAGCGGCATTCCCATAGGTGAAACTCTAGTTATCAAGGACCCTGAGGAAGCCTGGTCCAAAGTTTCCAAGGCTCTTGAAGGAGCCAAAAAGGAAATAGTGATAATCACCTCGTCGCAAAGCATCAACCGCCTTGCTGAAGAAGACCCGTTAATGCCTTACCTCAAAAAAGGCTTGAAAGTCCGCGTCATGGCTTCAATCGACCTTGACAACCTTGAACCAGCGCAGAAACTTGCAACCCGCTACAAAATCAAGCAGGTGGCAATCAGTTTTCTAACAATGATGCTCATTGACAACAAGCACCTATTCATGTTCAAGATGCCGCCGCTAAGCGATTTCGGAACTGAAGCCGCGTTTTACCTAGCTGACACATTCTACTCCACTGACCCTAGCCAGATTGAAAGAGTAAGTGAAATGTTGGATGACATTTGGAAGAGAGGCATCGACATTAAAGAAATCAGCAGACAAGCAGGCACCAAACTTCCAACGGTTGCTGTTTCAACAAATGACACAGTATCAGTGATTGTTAACAAGATTTTTGAAAACCATGTCACTTCGGTTTTGATAACCGAGGACCGAAGGCCAGTGGGCGTAATCAACGACCGGGACCTTCTGAAAGACATAGTTGAAAACCGAAAGGAACCCGAGAAAACGTTGGCGAAAGACCTCAACTACACACCGCTGATAATTCTGCAAGGGGAAGAAACGATGATTACAGCCATGAAGATCATGGAGGAAAAAGGCATCAAACAAGCCGCCGCTGTTAAAAACGGGCAACTTATCGCCATGCTGAGAATATCGGCGGCTAAAAAGGCCCCCCTTGAAGTCAAAGCGTCTGCCTGACAAAAACGTTTTTCGGTCCCTCGTTGATCGCTTTGTACGTCAGCTTTCCGTTGATGCCTTGCTATGACTTCAGATTTTTATGATTTCAATCTTTGATAAGTAGGTTAAATTCACAATTTTTATATTTTGTTCAGGGCGACTTAATGCTGGTGGTATACGCCGATGGCAAAAGTCAGGGATTTAATGGTTAAGAAAGTAATATCTTTGGAGGCTCATGCTTCGACTCATCAGGCTGTGAAGGTTATGAATGAAAACAAAATTGGCTGCTTGGTTATTCTTCGTAATGGACAGACGGTTGGAATCTTGACGGAGAGAGATCTGCTTGAAAGAGTTTTAGAAAAGTGCAAGAACCCCAAGGATACCTACGTTTTCGAGGCAATGACAAGTAACATCATTACAGGAAATCCTGAAATGGAAATCCCCGAAGCGGCACGCGTCATGTTTGAAAATAAGGTGAAGAAGCTGCCCATAGTCGACGGGAACAAGCTGGTCGGCATAGTCACGTTGACCGACATCGCTCGCGCGGCAAGTGTCGATGAAGAAACGATAGATCTTGTCGAAAACTTGTTCAATTTGCACGTTTTAGATCATTGATTTCGATTATGTTAAGCTTCAAGCACATCAGCCAGCCATAAATTGACGATTAAGTTTGTGGGCAGCATGCCCTGGTGTCAAACGATTAGGTGACGAGACTATTGATAGTCTTTTTTAGCGGCAGATGTTAGAAAATTATTAAAGCTAGACTTTAGTTGCCTACTCGTATCAGGTGGAATGCGGTTTCAAGTCTCTTTCGGTAGCAAAGTTTGGCGGCAGCCTCTTAGATGTTGAAGGGAAAGGAATACCTAAGATTATAAGGCGGATAAAGCAAATTCGTGAAAAAGATTGTTTTGGCCCAATCGTGATTTTTTCGGCTCCTATGGGCTGCACTGATGCGCTCATAAGAATCGGTGAATCTTACGCGGAGTCAATGCCGCTTCCTCTTGAACCTGTTTTCGACGTTTATAGCCGCTTAGCGGAGGCTCATGTTAAAGGCGAATGGTATAAACAAGCTGCAGACAGGTTGGCTAATTACAAGGGGTTAACTCGGGATACTCTTGACTCGGTTAATAAACGGTTCAGCGGCAACGTTAAAGCCCGAATACTAACCTTCGGCGGAGAACTTGCAATGTCCACACTGGCGGATTACGTTTTGAAAAGCAACGGTTTAGATTCTTGTTGCGTTTCGCTCGATGAGTGGCCTATTGTCACGGACGACAATTTCGAGGATGCCCTGCCGAACTACGGACAAAGCAAAAAAAGAATTCACAAATTAATGGAACCCTTGGAAGACGGCAAAGTTCTTTGTTTGGCAGGGTTCTTAGGCGTAACGGTTGACGGTCTTGAAACCGTCTTGGGGAGAGGCGGTTCGGATTTGACGGCGGTTTTCGTTTCCTGCCTGCTGAAAGACTTTTACAGCACTGAAACGCTGCTTTACAAAGACGTGCCTGTTCAAAGCGCCGATCCTAAAGTGGTCCGGGGACAGAAGACCGAGCATATTAAGGCGCTTACTTACAACGAGGCTCATAAAGCCTCGATGATGGGCATGAAAATTGTGCAGAGTCCGGCTATAGCTATGGCAAGACGTTTCATGCAGCCCATAAGGATAGTACCCATCGACGAGCCTGAAATGTACTCTATTATAGAGGCGAAAATCAGCGGTGACGAGATAGTGAAATGCTTAACAGGAAAGTCAGGCTGTGCAATCCTGTCTATTAACGATGAAAAAAGCCATTCGCTTGAAGACTCTTTGAGAATTTGGGAAAGAAGGAACGACTTCATAGATTTGGGGTCTGAAATCCTGGAGACAGACGAGCGAATCCGTGATTTTCTATTCTTAGATGCTGAATTCCTGAGGAGAAATGAGGAAAAATTAAAGGGTTTTGACGAAAAAATGCGAATAGAGTACGGTTTAGGCGTAGTTACCCTTATCGGCGACAGAATGAAAGATTCTCCAGGTGTTGCCTCGCTCGCCATGAGCACAGTAGCGGGCATTAACATTAAACGAGGTGTGTTCGCCCCGCACACATCGCAGATTATACTGGTCATTGAAGAGAAGAACGTTGACGCTATGGTTGCAGCCATCCACAAGAAGAAGCAAGAACTCAACAAACTGTGAAAAATCAGGTCTCGAAGCTTCTGCAAGATCAAGCGGTCTCATCGGCGGCGGCTTTAATCATCATATAAAACGGCACGTTACGCTCTGGAAGCTGCTTGAGGTGCCTTTCAGGGAATTTGAAAAAATGGCGTCTGCTAGAAGTCATCGTTAACTAAGCGGTAAAAATACCATTCCAAACGTTTCGCTTTTCTCTTTTCATAGAACTTTTGCGCGGTCTTATTCCATTTAAGAACCATAAATTCAATTCGACCGCAACCCTTCCTCTTCGCCAATTCTACGCAGTGGTTAAACATTTTTTTGCCTATCCCCTGTCTCCTGTACTCGTTTAGGACAAAAATGTCCTCGAGGAAAAGAGTCTGCAGAGCTAAAAAACTTGAATACGTGAAGAAGCAAATGACGTATGCAACGCATTTTTCTCCGATTAATCCAACGTAAGCTTCATACTTAGGTTTCTTTGACAAACAGTCAGCGCGCAACCTTCTTTTGGCTTCCTTGTCGGGCGGGGCCAGTTTCTCAAACTCAGCAAGCTTATCGATAAGATTTAAGAACGCGTCGAAGGTTTCCCTGGTGACTTTCTTGATAATCAACGCGTTTTCTTCTTTTGCCATGGCGTTTATTGGTCCTTTACCCGATAAAAAATCTTGTGCCCATCGGGTTTCCTGTTCTTGCTCAACTGGAAGCATCAACGTATTCTCAGTTTTCTAAAAGAAACAGGTATGCTTAGTATTTACCTAAAAACAAATATACGTATTCGGATGATGCCTAGGAGGAAAAGAGCATGGAGAAGAAAACATTGAGCAAGAAGTTAAGGAAAAAAAAGTTACTGCCACAGGCGCTCAAGATACTTGAGGCTCAAGGCAGCGAATCCTTGGAAAATGCTCGAAAGCGGTTGTTAGCCATTGGAGTGGAGGACCCGAAAGCTCGAGAGAGCCTGAAAATGTACGCTAGTAACTGGAATGATTTTATTCACCCGGCGATTCTTTCATTGTCTTCTGATTCAGTTTCGGAAAAAACCCCCTTTATAACAGACTTGCAGGTCATGGTTCTGCTTCTGACTGCGGCGATGGATATTCATGATGATGTAATGGATAAATCCCAGACCAAAAATGGCAAAACAACCTTATACGGCAAGTTCGGAGGGGATTTAGCGATTCTTGTGGGCGACGCCATTTTAATGGAGAGTTTAATGATGTTGAACTCCTTCAAGGACTCCCTAGAGCCCGGGTTGTACGATCGCATTGTTGCATCCATGAAAAATTTTCTTCTTGAGGTTGGAAACGCGCACCTCATGGAGCTTCAACTTAAGAGGAGAGTTAATGTTTCGCCTCAGGAGCTGACCAATTTGATAGAAAGGAAAGCTTCTATTTTTGAGGGAATGGCTGAAATTGGTGCAATTGCAGCGAAAGGCTCTAATGATCAAATCAAAGCGTTGAAGGCATTTGCCAGAGCTTTTGGATATTTGGTGATGGTGAGAGAAGAATTCATTGACATGTTTGAACCTGCTGAATTATCAAACCGTCTAAAAAACGAGTATCCGCCTTTGCCTGTACTCTGCGCCGTGGAAGACCCGAAAGTCCAGGAACATTTGATGACGCTTGTGAACGGAAAAATATCAAAGAAGTCGGCGCAAGAGCTGGTTGACTTGGTCTATGAGAATCAAAACGTCATTAAATTGAAGGAAACGTTGGAAGACAGAGCCAGCCGAACAATACAGATGCTAATGTCAGAGAACCTGCGGAAAAAGCCAAGGCTATCGCTGGCTTTGATTATTAAGACCACTTTGGAGGAGTTATAAAAACTTAAACTCCGTAAATGCGGTGTGGTTTCTCTCTCTTTGGTGACTTTGCCTTCATCCTCATCATCCTCAAGTGTATATGTGTACTACACATATGCTTAAAAGCTTTTTGCATATTTTGTCTTCAGAAATGTTAAAAGTACCTTCAGATACATCTAAGACGACTGCATAAATGATCAAGACAATCTCTAGTTTGCGCGATGCTATCCGACAAAAAGGTTTTCGATCAGCGTCGATTCTGATTTTTAATTCTCTGTCCTGGTATTTCCCGCTTTTCATTTTGTTTACAAACGCGTTTGATTCGTTGCACATAGGCTACGGTCAATTGATAATGCTGTTTGCGTTCAATTACGCGGCGATTATAGTTTCAGCTCTTTTAGGAGTCCGCTTTGAGGAAAGAATTGGCCGAAACAGGCTACTATTACTATGGATAATCCTGGGAGTTTGTTCATCAGTATCTTTGCTTCTTGTGGGTTTTTCCAGCCTGCCCGTTTTGTGCGGCGTTTCGGTTCTGCTAGGATTGTCTTTAGGCTTAGGTTTTCCCTCTTGTTTGGCATACCTTGGAGATAATTTATCTAATGAGCACAGAGGAATGATAGGAGGGGTTACTTTCGCCCTTACATTTGTCGCAATAACTTTAGGAGGATACTTGACAACAATAACTAATTTTAACACTGCAGTCATCGGTTTTTCTTTATGGAGATTAATGGGCTTATTTTTCTTTCTTGTCTTGATGACAAATCAAAATTTCATTCAGACGAAGGTGGGTTACTTCAAAATCCTTGAAGAAAAGCCATTCTTACTTTACCTTATTCCGTGGACAATCTTTTGCGTGGTAAACTGGTTTGAGGTTCCCTTCTTTGATACTCAATTGCAGAAACAGTACTTGCACACCAATTTGAGTTACATGATTTCTTTAGCAGAGTTTGGTATCGGGGGGCTCTCAATGTTTATCGGGGGATACTTTTCGGACCGCATCGGAAGAAAGCGGCTTATCATCGCAGCTTATGCCACGATGGGCATTGGATATGCCTTGCTCAGTTTTGCTGCGCAAAATAGTCTTGTCTTCTATTCTTACGTTGTGCTTGACGGAACCGCGTGGGGGATATTCTTCTTGATGTTCTTCCTTGTTGTTTGGGCGGACTTCGCACAATCACGAATCAAGAATCGCTATTACCTCCTTGGAAACATGCCGTTCATAATGTCCAGTTTCATCACTCCAATCGTAACTCCATACTCCGGAATCATTCCCTTGATCGCAGCATTTTCTTTTGCAAGTTTCTTCCTTTTTGTGGGCGTCATACCCTTGATGGTTGCGCCTGAGACTTTGCCTGAGAAAATGATGAAAGATAGAGATTTGAAGAGTTACGCCGAGAAGGCGATAAAACTGGCAGCAAAAGAAGCAGACAAGAAAAAAAGGGAAAATAGTGACGATACCGATAAAGAAAGCGGGGAAGACCATGACTCCGAGCAGCCGCAAAGTTATGATGACGAAGCTCGTAAGCTAGCGGAAAAATACTATTAAGTTAGAATTGTATTCTGAACAACGCATGTTCTTCCACGTGATACTGACAACCGAGTGTAACCTGCAGTGCCGCTACTGTTTCGGCGAGTCCCTGGACGATTTTGACGAGGACTTCGGCGACGAAATAGACGTGGATTATGTACTTCCTCGATGGATCAATTATGACGTGGATTTGCTTGCCAGGTTTTGCCGAAAAGATCCCGAGTGCATCTTAACTTTTTACGGCGGCGAACCCTTGTTATGCGCTGACAAGATCAAGCAGATCATTCGCGCCATTGAACCAAGGCATTTTATGATTCAGACAAACGGTTTGCTGCTTGATAAGTTGGAGACAAAGTTCCTTAATTGTTTCCACACTGTTCTCGTTTCTATAGATGGGGAAGAAGCCCTAACAGATTATTATAGGGGAACGGGAACTTTCTGCAAGGTTATCAATAACCTCAGACTAATCAGGCAAAACGGCTTCACCGGCGAATTAATCGCGAGGATGACGGTTATGGAGCAGACAGACATCTACCGACAAGTCCGATGGCTTTTAGCTAATGATGAATTTTCGTTTTCTTCGGTGCACTGGCAGCTGAACGCTGGTTTCTGGCGAAACGATTACAAGAGGCGCAACTTTAAACAGTGGTCAGAGGAAAACTACATTCCAGGCGTACGAAATCTCGCAAAGTTCTGGGTTGACCAAATGGAAAAAAGAGGTATCGTCTGGAAGCTTTACCCCTTGCTAGGGATTGCCTACTCGCTTCTGCACCAGGAAGAAAATTGTCTCATGCGTTGTGGGGGCGGCTGGATAAACTACGCGATTCAAACTGACGGTTACATCGTTCCATGTCCAACAATGTGGGGAATGAAAAAATACTATATGGGTCACATTGCTGAAACAAACCCGTTAAC
>Ga0187784_10001231_pt1 | contig 20184 bp, 17 predicted proteins | sample 1015_SJ02_MP15_2_FD_132964 | JGI IMG/M metagenome (GOLD analysis project Ga0187784, IMG submission 132964) | Tropical peat soil microbial communities from peatlands in Department of Meta, Colombia - 1015_SJ02_MP15_20_MG | ecosystem: Environmental > Terrestrial > Soil > Wetlands > Peat | place...
CGCCGGCGATGCGTTCAATGCCGGATATCTTGCCGCACGCTTGCTGAGCCGCGCTTCGCCCACAGCGGCGGCCCACGCCGGTCATACGCTCGCCGGTGCAAAGATTCAGCATCGGGGCGCGATTATGCCGCGTGAGGCGATGCTCACGCTGGGAGCCGCCTAGTTCGCAGCCCGATCGGAAGGGGTCGGGAAGACCGCTCGGTTTTTGAGGTGCGTCAACGCCGCATCCCCTCCCCTCAGTAGACAATCCTCCCGATTGTGCCCGCCGCCACCAATAGGGCCTGCAAGGAGGAAAGCAATGATACGGAAATTCAGCTCGCTGATAGCTGCGTCTTTCGGCGTTCTCGCCCTTGGCGCCATGGGTCCGGCCGGAGCGGCGGAGCTACCCGCCCTGCCGAAGACGCCGATCACGGTGAATGTTCTCGACGTGGCGGGCAACCTCGCCCTCACACAAAAGGCGTTCGACGATTATCGGCAGACGCACCCTCAGCTCGTGTCGCGCTTCGTCTTCACCAAGGCGACCGCGCCCGAAGTCCCCGCCAAGGTCTTGGCTCAGCAGAATGCCAACCGCGTCGACATCGACATGATCCTCACCGGCACGGACGCATTGGCGGCGGGGATCGAGCAGGGACTATGGACCCGCATGCTGCCGGACTTCGCGCAGAAATTCCCGAACCTTCAGGCCAGCTATTTGCCGCCGGCGGCCGCAATGCTGAAACTTGCAGCGGATCAAGGCATTCTCATCACCTACTACCCGTCCGGACCGCTGCTCGAATATGCACCGGAACGGGTCAAGGATGCTCCCAACAGTGCCGAGACGTTGCTGACCTGGTGCCAGGCGCACCCCAATCGCTTCATGTACGCGCGGCCGTCCAATTCCGGCCCGGGGCGCACGTTGCTCATGGGTCTGCCCTATCTTCTGGGCGACAAAGACCCCATGGACCCGATCAACGGCTGGGACAAGACCTGGGCCTATCTGAAAGAGCTCAACAGCTGCATCGAATATTACCCCTCGGGCACCGGCGTGACGATGCAGAGCCTCGGCAATGGCTCGGTCGACATGATCGCAAGCACCACGGGCTGGGACATCAATCCGCGCGCGCTCGGCGTCGTCCCGGAGTCCGCGAAGATCGCCACGCTGAAGGGGTTTCATTGGGTCACCGACGCCCACTACGTGGTCGTGCCGAAAGGCCTGCAACCGGACCATCTCGCCGTCGTGCTCGATGTGATCGCCTTCCTGCTGCAACCCAAGGAGCAGGCTTACGCCTTTGACGAGGGCTATTTCTACCCCGGTCCCGCCGTGAAGGACGTGCCTATCACGCTTGCGCCTAAGAGCAGCCAGGACGTGATCAAGCAGTTCGGCCGCCCCGAATACGAGGCGCTCATTGCCAACAATCCGAAGGAAGTGCCGCTCGATGCCAAGGGCCTCGTTGCCGCCTTCCGGAAATGGGACGAACTGATCGGCGGCGCGAAAACCAGATGAGTCAATCACTCGAATCTGCGGCCGACTTCACGGAACTGCGGCTCGAACATGTGAGCCAGAGATTCGGGACCGTCACCGCAATTGATGATCTTTCCTTCACGGTTCGGCGGGGCGAGTTCATCGTCCTGCTCGGCCCCTCGGGTTGCGGCAAGAGCACGGTGCTCAACTGCATCGCGGGATTGGTGACCCCCACCAGCGGGAGCGTCTGGCTCGACGAGCATCGGATCGACACGCTGCGCCCGGAACAACGCGGCTTCGGCATGGTGTTCCAGAACTACGCGCTGTTTCCTCACATGAGCGTTCGCAGGAACATCGGTTTCGGTCTCGTCATGCGGCACCGGCCGAAGGCCGACATTGCCAAACGCGTCGACGACGTCTTGAAATTCGTGCAGCTCCAGGAGCACGCGGACAAATTGCCGGGCCAGCTGTCGGGCGGTCAGCAGCAGCGCGTTGCAATCGCGCGTGCGATCGTGATCGCACCGCCGCTGATCTTGATGGACGAACCGCTGTCCAATCTCGATGCCAAGTTGCGGCTGGAAATGCGTTCCGAGATCAAGCGTATCCACCGCGAGGTCGGGCGGACGAGCATTTACGTCACGCACGACCAGGATGAAGCCTTGTCGCTCGCCGACCGGATCGTTCTCATCGTCAACGGGCGCGCATGCCAGATCGCCACTCCGCTCGAACTCTATCAACGCCCGGCAAGCCTGGAAGTGGCGCGCTTCATGGGCTTCCGCAATGCCGTCGAGGTGACCGTCGAGCCTGGCCCCGGACCGCACCTGCGCGCCATGGCTTCGGGCATCAAGCTGACAGGCTCGCCGACGGACGGGCTTGCCAAGGGGCGCGCCGTCGCGGCGATCCGCCCGGATGATCTGATGCCCCATCACGGGCGCGAGGATGCCATCCGGGCCAGGGTGGTCGAGACCGAATTCCGTGGCCGCGACTACGCCGGCAAGGCGCGAGTCGAAGGCGGACCCGAGTTGTTCTTTCGATCGCCACAGCGCATCGATATCGGCGACGCGATCGAGCTCGCCGCCGATCCCGGCCGCGTGTTGCTGTTCCCAAGCTCTGACGAGAAGCGCGAGCCGCAGAGGCTGCAATGAGCGCGATCATCGGCGAGCTCCCCCGCCGCGAGGCCATGGCCTCCGTCAACTGGCGCCGCCGCCTTGCGCATCGTGGCATTGACGGCGTGACACTGCTTGTCCTCCCTGCGACGATCAGCATCGCGGCATTATTCATCTACCCGTCGATCTACGGGATCGTGCTCGCTTTTTCGCCTCGGGTCGGCGGCTTTCTCGCCAACTACGAGCGCTTCTTCTCTGACCCGTACTACAGCCAGACCATCGCGATCACACTCGAGATGGGCCTGCCGGCGACCCTCATCAATATGGCGGCCGCGGTGCCGCTTGCCTTCCATTTGAGCTCGATGCGCCGCCAGCGCGTCCTCACCGCAATCCTGGTGCTGCCGGTCACGTTGGGAACGGTGCTCGTGGCGCAGGGACTCCTCGGCTATCTGGGACCGCAAGGCTGGTTCAACCGCGTGCTCGTCAGCCTCCATCTGATTTCTGAACCGATCCGACTGATCCACAACTACTGGGGCGTGATGATCTCGCTGATCATCACAGGATTCCCTTTCGTGTTTCTGCTGATGCTGTCCTACGTGACCGGCATCGATCCGGCCTTGCCGAAAGCAGCCGCGACGCTCGGGGCCAGCGCTTGGGCGCGATTTAGACATATCCACCTGCCGCTGCTCGCGTCCGGCTTTGCGATGTGCTTCTGCCTGGCGTTCGTCCAGGCGTTCACCGTGTTCCCATCCGCGGTGTTGCTGGGACAGCCGGCCGGCACGACGCGGGTGATTTCGATTGTCGCCTACCATGCGGCCTACGAGGAATACGATTACTCGATGGCTTCGGCCGTGGCCTTGATCATGGGCACGGTTCAGCTTGTCGTCATCAGCCTGGTGCTGGGAGTGCGCGAGTTCGTGTATCGCGGCCCGCTCGGCAGCGGGAAAGGCTGAACGATGGGCAAGAGCGTCCTCGAGCGGCTCTGGAGCAGCCTCGTCTGGCTCGTGATCGGGTTCTTCCTGATCAACCTTGCAGGGATCATCGCGACCGTGCTCGTCGACTCGTTCGGCACACGATGGTTCGACACCTGGCTGCCGGCAGGCTTCACGACCCGCTGGTACGGCTCGGCTTGGGACGAGTTTCAGCTGAGCGATGTCCTGATCGTCACATTCGAGATCGTGTTCGCTGTGGTCGCCATCGCCGTCTTGCTAGGGGTGCCCGCGGCCTATGCGCTGGCCCGGCGCCAATTCCCGGGCAAGCACGTGCTGACGCTGGTTTTCATGATGCCGCTGATGGTTCCGCCGATCACCTATGGCATTCCGCTCGCCACGCTGCTCTACAAGCTTCATTTGGCCGGCACCATGAGCGGCGTCATTCTCGCCAATCTGGTGCCGACGGTGCCTTTCGTCATCCTGGTGATGACGCCCTTCATTGAGCAGATCGACACCCGCGTCGAGTATGCGGCGCGCGTGTTCGGCGCGGGGCTGTTTCGAACCTTCGTGTATGTGCTGGTCCCGCTGCTCGCGCCCGGAATGCTGGCCGCAGGGCTATTGGTCCTGGTCCGCACCTTGGCGATGTTCGAATTGACCTTTCTCACCGCCGGCTCGGAAAGCCAGACGCTGGTGGTGGTGCTTTATTACGCCGTGTTCGCCGCCGGCGTTCGCGCAACGCAATCCGTCGATGCCATGGCCATCATCTATATGGCGACGACCCTTGTGTGGATGGTGATTGCCTTGCGCTTCGTGAACCCGGTCCAGCTGGTCGCTCGCGTCTCGGATCAGCCGCGGCGTTGAACGGGGTCCTGCATGAGCTTGCGCTGCAGCAAGGGGGAATGACGATGTCGCCGCAGAACTACATTCGTTGGTTCGAGACTCTCCGGCTCACGGATGTTCCATCCGTGGGTGGGAAGAATGCCTCACTGGGCGAGTTGTATTCGTGCTTGTCGCGCCACGGCGTCAAGGTACCCAACGGCTTCGCCTTGACGTCGCAGGCCTATCGGGACGCTTTGACCAAAGCGGGCGCATGGGATCAGCTGCACGCCCTGCTCGACGGCCTCGACAAGCGCGACGTGAAGGCATTGGCCAAGCGGGCGGCCCGTGCACGCGAGATCGTCCATCGGGCAACCGACCTGCCCTCACTCAGGGAGCAAATCGCGGCCGCATATCACGAGCTCGAAACGGCGTATGGGCGCAATACTCCGGTCGCGGTTCGCAGTTCCGCCACCGCCGAGGACCTGCCGACAGCGAGCTTTGCGGGCCAGCATGAGAGTTTTCTCAACGTGCATGGCCTCGATGCGCTGTTCGAGGCCTGTCGGCGATGCTTTGCGTCGATCTTCACTGACCGCGCGATCAGCTACCGCATCGACAACGGCTTCGACCATTTCAAGGTCGCACTTTCCGTCGGTGTCATGAAAATGGTTCGCGCCGATCGGGCAGCAAGCGGGGTGATGTTCACGCTCGACACCGAGACCGGCTTTCGCGATGTCGTATTCATCACCGGTGCGTACGGCCTGTGCGAAAATGTCGTTCAGGGCACCATCAATCCGGACGAGTTCTACGTTCACAAACCTGCGTTTCAAAAAGGCTTTCGGGCGGTGCTGTCCCGCTCATTGGGCAAGAAGCAACTGCGCATGATCTACGCGCGCACGCATCGTGGCGTCGCGACGCGAAACGTGAAAACCACCAGATCGGAGCGCTCGCGCTTCTGCATCGCGGACGCAGAGGTTCTCGAGCTTGCCCGATACGCAATCGCAATCGAGCAGCATTATTCGGAGCTTGCCGGCCATCCGGTCCCGATGGATATCGAATGGGCAAAGGACGCGGATGACGGCGAGCTCTATATCGTGCAGGCTCGACCCGAGACGGTGGCCTCGCGCCGTTCGCAGGACTCCCTCGAGACTTACAGCCTGAAGGCGACCGGGCGCGTGATCGCTGAAGGACGGGCGATCGGCGAGAAAATCTCGACTGGAACGATTCGCGTTGTTCGCACAGCGCGCGATCTCTCGGCCTTCAAACCAGGCGAAATCCTCGTTGCGGAATCGACGAGCCCCGACTGGGAGCCGGTGATGAAGATCGCAGCCGGAATTGTCACGGATCGCGGCGGACGAACGTGCCATGCCGCAATCGTCGCGCGGGAGCTCGGCATTCCGGCAGTCGTTGGCGCCGCAGCCGCAACCAAGACATTGCGCACCGGCTCGACCGCCACGGTCGTGAACGAAGGCGATGTCGGTCGCGTCTATGAGGGTGCGCTTCCGTTCGAAGTGAGCCGAGTCGCGGCGTCGGATCTCAAGCTCCCTCAAACATCGATCATGGTGAACCTGGGCAATCCGGACCTCGCGTTTCGGTCCGCGATGCTGCCGAACGCAGGGGTCGGCCTCGCCCGAATGGAGTTCATCATCAGCGAGCATATCGGGATCCATCCCATGGCGCTCGTGAACCTGGACCAGGTGAAATCGCCGAAAGTCCGCAAGCGCATCCGCGAGATGGTCGGGCAGCACGCTCAACCGGCCGACTTCTTCGTTGAAAGGCTCGCCGAGGGCATCGGCACCATCGGGGCGGCATTCTATCCCAAGCCGGTGATCGTTCGACTCTCGGACTTCAAGACCAACGAATATGCGAGCCTCATCGGCGGCAAGGACTTCGAGCCGAACGAACCCAATCCGATGCTGGGCTTTCGCGGCGCCTCGCGCTACGCCCACCCGCGCTATGCGGCAGGCTTTGCCCTGGAATGTGCGGCGCTGCGCCATGTTCGCGAAACCATGGGGCTCAATAACGTCTGCGTCATGGTTCCGTTCTGCCGGCGCGTCGAGGAGGGCCGCCGGGTCATCGATGCCATGGCGCAACATGGCCTCAAACGCGGCGACAATGGTCTCGAAATCTACGTGATGTGCGAGATCCCGAACAATGTTATCCAGATCGACGCGTTTTCAGAGTTGTTCGACGGCTTCTCGATCGGTTCGAATGATCTGACGCAGCTGACGCTCGGCGTCGACAGAGATTCGGAGATCGTTGCCTTCGACTACGACGAACGCGACCCGGGGATGCTGCAGATGCTCCGGCTTGCCGTCGCCGGCGCCAAGCGAAATGGACGACATGTCGGCATTTGCGGCGAGGCCCCGGCCGACTATCCGGAGATCGCGCGGTTCCTGACGCAGCTCGAGATCGACTCGATCAGCGTCAACCCGGGAAGCCTGTTGCGCACGATCGCCATCGTGCGGCAAGCGGAAATGGCCGAGTCCAAACGCGCTACTTCTCGCGAGCCTGCGCACGGCCGGGACTATCACGACGCTCGCGTGCTCGGCCGCTGACGGAGGCGGCCAACGGCGGCCGTCGCAATCACACCGGACGTTGCAAACTGATGCGGCGCCCCCGCGACGGGACCGCGGGTCGTGCTTTGACTCGTCGAACGCTGCGGCCCGATGATGGCCGCATGAGCGACGTGACGGGCCCGGTCGAGGCCGAGGCCGGTGGCATTCTGACGATCGACCTTGCGGCGATCACGGCGAACTGGCGCCGCTTGCGCGAGCGCGCGGCGCCGGCCAATTGCGCCGCGGTCGTGAAGGCCGACGCGTATGGCTGCGGCATCGAGCCGGTCGTGCGCGCGCTGGCACGCGCAGGGTGCGCGACGTTCTTCGTGGCGCATCTTGGCGAGGCGCGGCGCGTGCGCGCTACCGCGGCGGACGCGACGGTCTATGTGCTCAACGGCCTCATGCCCGGCACCGCGGCAAGCTACGCGGCCGCGACGCTGCGGCCCGTGATCGGCAGCCGCGCCGAGCTCGAGGAATGGAACGCCTTTCGCGCCGCTTCCGGTTGGCGCGGCGAGGCGGCGCTGCACTTCGACACCGGCATGAGCCGGCTCGGCTTTGCCTTCGATGACGCGAACGCGATTGCGTCCGGCCTCGGCAACGATCACGGCATCGCGCTGGTGATGAGCCACTTCGCCTGCTCGGAGGAAGCGCATCCGCTCAACGCGATCCAGATCGCACGCTTCAAGGCGGTGCGCGCGCCTTTTGGGGCGATTGCGGGATCGCTCGCCAATTCCTCCGGGATCTTTCTCGGGGCCGACGCGCATCATGATCTGGTCCGCCCCGGCGTCGCGCTCTACGGCGTGAACCCGCGGCCGGGCGAGCCGAACCCGATGCAGCCGGTCATCGCGCTGCGCGGACGCGTCGTGCAGACGCGCGAGGTGCCGCAGGGCGCAACCGTCGGCTACAGCGCGACCTGGACCGCGCAGCGCCCGACGCGGCTTGCCGTCGTGTCGGTCGGCTATGCCGACGGATTCCTGCGCGCCGGCAGTGCCAGCGATGCGCGTGCCGGCGCCGAGGCGATCGTTGCGGGGCAACGCTGTCCCCTCGCCGGCCGCGTCTCGATGGATCTGATCGCGATCGATGTCACCGATGTCCCGGCGACTGGGGTGAGCCGCGGCGATCTCGTGACGCTGATCGGCGGGGTGCTTTCGGTCGACGACCTTGCGGCGCGCGCCGGCACCATCGGCTATGAGGTGCTGACCAGCCTGGGGCGGCGGTATCGGCGCGTATACACGGGTTAGCAACACTTGTTCTTGTATTGTTCTCATCGATCCGGTATGGGTCGATGCGGAACCCGACTCGATGGCCAAAAACGCAGCGTCCTTCATCTGCCAGAACTGCGGGGCGGCCTATGGCCGATGGGCCGGCAAGTGCGAAGCGTGCGGCGAGTGGAACACGATCAGCCAGGAGGGAGGGGCGTCGGACCGCGTCGTTCCCGGCCGGGCGGCACGCAAAGGCCGGCCGTTCGAGTTGCAGCCCCTGTCCGGCGAGACGCAGGACGCCCCTCGCCTCCCCGTCGGCGCGGCCGAGTTCGACCGCGTCACCGGCGGCGGGTTCGTACGCGGTTCCGTGCTCCTCCTGGGCGGCGATCCCGGCATCGGCAAGTCGACGCTTCTCATTCAGGCTGCCGCCAAGCTCGCCCGTGGGGGGCACCGCGTCGCCTACATCTCGGGCGAGGAGGCGGTGGCGCAGGTGCGGCTGCGCGCCGAGCGGCTCTCCCTCGGCGGAGCGCCGGTCGAGCTCGCGGCTGAGACATCGGTTGAAGACATCATCGCAACGCTATGCCAGGGCAAGCCGCCGCGCCTGATCGTCATCGACTCGATCCAGACCATGTGGACCGACGCGGTCGAGTCGGCGCCCGGCACGGTCACGCAAGTGCGCGGCGCCGCGCAAGCGCTCATTCGCTTCGCCAAGCGCTCCGGTGCTGCCGTCATTCTGGTCGGCCACGTCACCAAGGACGGCCAGATCGCAGGCCCACGCGTGGTCGAGCACATGGTCGACGCGGTGCTCTCCTTCGAGGGCGAGGGCTCGCACCAGTTCCGTATCCTGCGCGCCGTGAAAAACCGTTTCGGCCCGACCGACGAGATCGGCGTGTTCGAAATGACCGGCGCAGGCCTGCGCGAGGTGTCGAACCCGTCCGAGCTGTTCCTTTCCGAGCGCGATCTCGGCAGCCCCGGCACCGTGGTGTTCGCCGGCATCGAGGGCACGCGACCGCTGCTGGTCGAGATCCAGGCGCTGGTCGCGCCGACCTCGCTGGGAACGCCGCGCCGCTCCGTGGTCGGCTGGGATTCGAGCCGGCTGTCGATGGTGCTCGCGGTGCTGGAAGCCCATTGCGGCGTGAAGCTCGGCGGCCATGACGTCTACCTCAACGTCGCCGGCGGCCTGCGCATCCACGAGCCGGCCGCCGATCTTGCCGCCGCCGCCGCGCTGGTCTCCTCGCTTGCCGGTGCGTCGCTTCCCTCCGATGCGGTCTATTTCGGCGAAGTCTCGCTCTCGGGCGCGGTTCGGCCGGTGGCGCAGAGCGCCACGCGCATGAAGGAAGCCGCCAAACTCGGCTTCGCACGCGCTTTCGCACCGGATTCGGCGCGCAACGAGGCGCCCTCCGACACGGGCCTCGCGTTCACCACCGTCAACTCGCTCGCTGATCTGGTGGCCGGGATCGCCGCCAACAGCAGCCGCAACCGCATGCGGGTCGCCGCGCGAGAGCGCTGATCGGCGGGATCGGCACCGTTCTCGGACCGGGATCATGCGCGCATAAAGACCGGTGACGCCGCTCCTCCCGGCCGCTATACAGCCCGGTGACGCACCCCGAATCCGGCGCTTTGGGATGTGGAGTTTCGTGTCGCCGGTCGCCGGACGGGCAGCCGATGCCGATCACGTTGCTGGACATCATTCTTCTGGTCGTGATGCTGATTTCGGCGCTGCTTGCGATGGTGCGCGGCTTCATGCGCGAGGTGCTGTCGATCGCCTCCTGGGCCACCGCCGCGGTCGTGACCGTGCTGGGTTTTCCCAAGCTGTTGCCGGTCGTGCAGGGTTACCTGTCGAACGACATCGTGGCCAAGGCGGTGACCATCGGCGGCATCTTTCTCGGCACGCTGATCATCGTATCGGTCATCACCATCAAGATCTCCGACATGGTGCTCGACAGCCGGATCGGGGCGCTCGACCGCACGCTGGGCTTCCTGTTCGGCCTCGCCCGCGGACTCGTGATCGTGGTGGTGGCGTTCCTGTTCTTCAACTGGCTCGTCCCCGACCGCAGCCAGCCGGATTGGGTCAAGAACGCGAAATCGCTGGTCGTGCTGAAGAAAACCGGTGACACCTTGATGTCGATGTTGCCGGAGGACCCGGAAAACACCATCTTGAAAAGGTTGAAGCGGCAAAAGCCTGAAGATCAGGATCAGCCCGACACGCCGCCGGGCGGACGGTCCGGTCTTGCTCCTTCGGGCCGCTTGGCGTTTGCAATCCCTGCCCTCTAGCCACACCTCCAGCTACCCCTGCCGGGGCCCGAAAGGCGAGATGATGGATCGACCCGCGACAGGCCTCTGCAACGAACCTGAAGGCCTCGATCTCGAGGCAGACCGGCTGCGCGAAGAGTGCGGCGTGTTCGGCATTTTCGGCCATCCGGACGCGGCCGCGATCACGGCGCTCGGCCTGCACGCGCTGCAGCATCGCGGCCAGGAAGCCTGCGGCATCGTCACGTTCGACGGCGGGCGGTTCCACTCGGAGCGGCGCATGGGGCTTGTCGGCGACACCTTCTCGCGCGCTGAGGTGATCGCGAAGCTCCCCGGCGCGGCGGCCATCGGTCACAATCGCTATTCGACCACCGGCGAGACCATCCTGCGCAACGTGCAGCCCTTGTTCTGCGAGCTCGACGGCGGCGGCTTTGCGGTCGGCCACAACGGCAATCTCACCAACGGCCTCACGCTGCGCCGCCAGCTGGTGCGCGACGGCGCCATCATGCAGTCGACCAGCGACACCGAGGTGATCCTGCACCTGGTGGCACGCTCGCTGCGCAACCGTTTCATCGACCGCTTCATCGACGGGCTGCGCCAGCTCGAGGGCGCCTACTCGTTCGTCGCGCTCACCAACAAGAAGCTGATCGGCGCGCGCGACCCGCTCGGCATCCGCCCGCTCGTCATCGGCGAGCTCGACGGCCATCCGATCCTCGCCTCGGAGACTTGCGCGCTCGACATCATCGGGGCGCGCTATGTGCGCGACGTCGAGAATGGCGAGGTGGTGGTGTTCGAGGAGAGCGGCGTGCAGTCGTACAAGCCGTTCCCGGCGGTGTCGCCGCGGCCCTGCATCTTCGAATACGTCTATTTCGCGCGGCCGGACTCGATCGTCGGCGGACGCGCCGTCTACGACGTGCGCAAGACCATGGGAGCGGAACTCGCGCGCGAGTCGAACGTCGCCGCCGACGTGGTCGTGCCGGTGCCGGATTCCGGCGTCCCGGCCGCGATCGGCTATTCGCGCGAGTCCGGCATCCCTTACGAGCTCGGCATCATCCGCAACCACTATGTCGGCCGCACCTTCATCGAGCCGACCCAGCAGATCCGCCAGCTCGGCGTGCGGCTGAAGCATTCGGCGAACCGCGCGGTGGTGGGCGGCAAGCGCATCGTGCTGGTCGATGACTCGATCGTGCGCGGCACGACCTCGACCAAGATCGTGCAGATGATGCGCGACGCCGGCGCGAAGGAAGTGCATTTCCGTATCGCCTCGCCGCCGATCACGCATCCGGACTATTACGGCATCGACACGCCCGAGCGCGAGAAGCTGCTCGCCGCGACACACACGGTCGAGGAGATGCGGCGCTTCATCGGCGCGGACTCGCTCGCCTTCCTGTCGGTCGCGGGCATCTACCGCGCGATGGGCCATGAGCGGCGCGACCCGGAGCGGCCGCAGTTCACCGACCATTGCTTCACCGGCGACTATCCGACCCCGCTCACCGACCTGAGCGCGAGCGAGCACGCGCCGCGGCAATTGTCGCTGCTCGCCGAGGCGAGCTGACCCGATTTTGTAGGGCGGATTAGCGGCGAAGCCGCGTAATCCGCCGCATCGCAGCGCCAGCCGGCGGGTTACGCGCCCGCAAGCGCGGCCGCTAACCCGCCCTACCGCGCCGGCAACAACCGAATTATCGCATGTCCCCACCCCTTGCCGGCCGCACCGCGCTGATCACCGGGGCTTCGCGCGGCATCGGCCATGCGACCGCGATCGCGCTCGCAAAAGCCGGCGCGCATGTGATCGCGGTCGCCCGCACCGTCGGCGGGCTCGAGGAGGTCGACGACGCGATCCGCAAGGTCGGCGGCAGCGCGACGCTGGTGCCGCTCGACCTGAAGGACTATGCGGGCATCGACCGGCTCGGCGCCTCGCTCAACGAGCGCTACGGCAAGCTCGACGTGCTGGTGGCGAATGCCGGCCTGCTCGGCGCGCTGTCGCCGATGAGCCATGTCGAGCCGAAGGTGTTCGAGGACGTGATGGCGGTGAACGTCACCGCGAACTACCGGCTGATCCGCTCGCTCGATCCGCTGCTGCAGCAATCCGACGCCGGGCGCGCGGTGTTCCTGACCTCGGGCGCCGCCTGGATGCCGATGGCCTATTGGGGGCCGTATTCGGTGTCGAAGGCCGCGGTCGAGCTGATGGCGCGCATCTATGCGGCGGAGACCGCGACCACCAGGCTGCGCGTCAACGTGTTCAACCCCGGTCCGATCCGCACGCGCATGCGCGCCGCCGCGATGCCGGGCGAAGACCCGATGACGCTCGACACGCCGGAGAACTGCGCCGAGAAGATCGTCGCGCTGTGCCTGCCGAGCTATGCGGAGACCGGCACACTCTACAATTACCGGGTCAAGAAGTTCTTGAGCTGGACGCCGCCCGCGTAACCCGCCACGCAATCCCCATCGCGGCGATCAACAAGGCAGAAGCGAGCGCAAACGGCGCGCCCGGCAGTTGCACCGCGCGGTCAGGCCGGATCGCAAACGCAAACACCAGCGTGAACAGCCCCGGCCCGAGCAGGTTGGCAATCCCCTGGATGCTGGCATTGGCGCCCTGCAACTGACCCTGCTCGTCGGCGCCGACGTGGCGGCTCATCAGTGCGAGCGCCGAAGGGTTGGCGAAGCCCCAGAGCGCCATCAGCGGCACGCCGATCATGAACAGCGCGCCGGTCCAGGCGAGGCCGTAGACCGCAAAGCCGGCGGCGCCGAAGGCAAGCCCGATGATCAGCGAGGTGCGCTCGCCGAAGCGCCTGATCGTCGGGCCGATCAACGCGCCCTGCACCACCATGGCGCAGACGCCGACCGCCGCCATGACGAAGCCGACCGTGCGCTCGTCGAAGCCGTAGCGGTAGAGCATGTAGAGCACCGTGATGCTCGGCAGCACCGCATGTGCGAGCAGCCCGAGAAACTCCACGCTCGCAAGCCCGAACAGCTCATGATGCGCGCCGAGCAGTTTCAGCGCGCCGAGCGGATTGGCGCGACGCCAGGAGAACGTCATGCGCGAGGTCGCGGGCAGCGATTCGGGCAGGATCAGCCAGCCGTAGAGCGCGTTTGCCAGGCTCAAGCCCGCCGCGATCCAGAACGGCAGGCGCGGATCGATCGCGCCGGTGAGCCCGCCGAGCGCCGGGCCGAGCACGAAGCCGGCGCCGAAGGCGACGCCGAGAAAGCCGAAGCGCGCCCCGCGCTGATCGGGCGGCGTCACGTCCGCCACATAGGCGAACGCGGTCGAGACGCTGGCCGAGGTAATGCCGGAGATCACGCGCCCGACGAACAGCCAGGAAAGCGAGGGCGCCAGCGCCATCAGGATGTAGTCGAGCCCCAACCCGGTATTGGAGATCAGGATCACCGGCCGGCGCCCGAAGCGATCCGAGAGCGCGCCGAGCGTCGGCGAGACCAGGAGCTGCATCAGCGCCCAGGCGGTGCCGAAAACCCCGAGCACCTCGGCCGAGCGCGGCGCATCGCCGCCGACGAAGCCGAGCACGAGGCTCGGCAGCACCGGAATGACGATGCCGAGCGCCAGCATGTCGAGCAGGATGGTGATGAAGATGAACGCGAACGCCGCGCGGCCTGGCGCTGTCGGCGTCGCGGACGCGCCCTCGCTCATTTTTTCTTCTTGGCCCGGCCGGCGAATGGATTGTCCTTCTCGCGCAAGGTGACGCGGATCGGCGTACCCGGCAGGTCGAAGGCGTCGCGCATGTCGTTGACGAGATAGCGCAGATAGCTCTCCGGAATGGCGTCGGCGCGCGAGCAGAACAGCACGAAGCTCGGCGGGCGCGACTTCGGCTGCGTGATGTAGTTGAGCTTCAACCGCCGCCCGCTCACCGCCGGCGGCGGATGCGCGGAAATCGCGTGGGTGAGCCAACGGTTCAGCGTATTGGTCGGCAGGCGCCGGTTCCAGACTTCGTGACTGTCGACCACCGCCTGCATCAGGCGGTCGAGGCCGTCGCCGGTCAGGCCGGACACTGCGACGATCGGGACGCCCTTGACTTGCGGCAGCCGATGATCGGCCTCCTGCCGGAGCTTGCCGATGCCGCCTTTTCCTTTTCCATCCGAGGCGACGAGATCCCATTTGTTCATGCCGAGGACGAGCGCCCGCCCCTCGCGCTGCACCAGGTCCGCGATGCGCAGGTCCTGCTCCTCGAATGGATGCGCGGCGTCCATCAGCACCACGACGACCTCGGCGAAGCGGATCGCGTTGAGCGCGTCGGCGACCGAGAGCTTCTCGAGCTTCTCCTCGATACGCGCGCGCTTGCGCATGCCGGCGGTGTCGTAGAGGCGGAAGGCGCGGCCCTTCCAGGCGAGCTCGACCGCAATCGCGTCGCGGGTGATGCCGGCCTCAGGACCGGTGAGCAGGCGCTCCTCGCCGAGCAGCCGATTGATCAGGGTCGACTTGCCGGCGTTCGGCCGTCCGACGACCGCCACTCTGATCGGCCGCGCCGGCACAGCCGCGTGGTCGTCCTCGGCCGGCAAGGCCGTGTGCGCGGGCAGCGCGGCGCGAATCGCGTCGTAGAGGTCGGAGAGGCCTTCCCCGTGCTCGGCCGAAAGCGGCACCGGATCGCCGAGGCCGAGCTCAAAGGCTTCGAGCGCACCCGCGCCACCGGCCTTGCCCTCGCTCTTGTTGGCGACGACGATCACCGGCTTGTCGGCGCGGCGTATCAGGTCCGCGAAGCTGCGATCGACCGGCGTCAGCCCGGCACGCGCATCGATGAGGAAGAGGACCGCGTCGGCGCTTTCGATCGCGGCCGCGGTCTGCGCCATCATGCGCCCGGTCAGGCTGTCGGGCGCGGCCTCATCGAAGCCCGCGGTGTCGACGACGTTGAACTTCAGGTCGCCGAGCCGCGCCTCGCCCTCACGGCGATCGCGCGTCACCCCCGGCCGGTCGTCGACCAGCGCGAGGCGCTTGCCGACCAGGCGGTTGAACAGCGTCGACTTGCCGACATTCGGTCGTCCGACGATCGCGAGGGTGAAGGTCATGGGAGGCAGTGCGGTTGCCGAAGACGCAGCGCGCTCCTTCTCCCGGCTTGCCGGGCGAGGTGACGCGCACGTGCGGCGCGATCTTACCTGAACTCAGGCACGCGTATTACCGCGCCGGGGCCGGCGGCGCGGCACCCGGCCAGGTTGGCTGCGCGCCCGGTATCGTCTGGTAGCCACCGGGTGCCTGTTGCACCGGCTGGGTCTGCGTGGTGCCGGCGGCCGGCGCCTGCTGCATCGGCTGATCGCTGGGCGCACCCGCCTGCTGCGGCTCGGTCTTCTTCTTGCGCGGCTTTTTCGGCGCTTCGGCCGTGTTCTTTTCCTTCTTCTTCGCTTTCTTCTCGACCTTCGCCTCCACCACCGGCGGCGGCGGCTCGGGCGGAGGCTGATAGCCCTTCATCATTTCCGGCGGCACGCCCTGCGGCACGCCTGGAACGCCCCCCGGAAACACGTCTTTCCGATCGCCCTTGAGCGGCGTCTTCGAGGTCAACAGATCCCAATCCTGGAACTTGTCGAGCGGGTCGAACGAGTCGCAGCCGGCGAGCATGAGGCCGAGCGCGATCCCGGCGAATGTCACGATGCGCATGGCCGTCACGTCTTCGCCTTTGCGGTCCCGACAAGCGTCATGAGCACTTCGATGCGCTGACGCATGCCGGCGGGCGTATCGACATCGGTCGCGATCAGGTCGAACCACTTCTGTGCCGCCGCCATGTCGCCGACCCGATAGGCGGAAAGCGCGAGCAGCTCGCGCGCGATATGGCGGAACGGCCGATCGGGTGCGGTCAGCGGCTCGAGCCGCGTCGTCATTTCGGCAAGCGGCGCGGAATCGACCAGAATGAGGCCGGCGCGCACCGCGGCGGCATCCTGCAGCGTGCGCCCGATCGCGCTGTCGGCTGCGAGCGCGTCATAGGTTTTCGCCGCGGCGGCCGGGTCGGTCTTGGCGAGCTCGGCGGCCTCGCGGAAGCGCGCGAGCGTGCGGTAGCCGGACGTCCCGTCCGCCGCGAGCTTGGCGAATGCGGCCTCGGCCTCGGCGTGCTTGTCGGCTTCGCCGAGCGCGGCCGCGGCCTCGAACGCGGCGCCCGACTCGGCGGCCTTCTGGCTGTCCCACCACTGGTAACCGCGCCAGCCGCCGACGGCGAGCACGACCAGAAGCGCGAGCGCGATGATGAGGTTGGCATGGCGCTCCCAAAGCTGCTGCAGCCTTTCGCGCCGGACCTCCTCGTCGACTTCCTGGAAAATATCAGACAATTCAAAACTCTCCGGGCCGAACGTGAACCAGTCTTGGAACGGCCTGCCGCGCCCCGTGCGAAACGCGAGGTAAACTAACCCTATGGCGAGCGCAAGGCAAAGCGGCGCCTCAGCGCGTCGCCCGGCATGGCCGCCGGAAGTGCCCCGCGGCCGTATTTTTTCATCTACCCAAGCTTGCTTGACCGAAGGTCGGCGCTCCCCGACATATGGACGTCAGGAAGAAAGAGCGTCGGGAGGAAACGGAGTTGTCGCGGTTTCTCGCCAGCTTGCTTGCGCTATGCGCGCTCGCTTCCTGCGCCGCCGCGCAGGACTGGCCGAGCCGGACCGTCAAGATCATCGTGCCGTTCGCGGCCGGCGCGACCCCCGACGTGATCGCCCGCATGCTCGCCGACCGGCTGCAGCAGACGCTGAATGCAAGCTTCATCGTCGAGAACAGGCCGGGCGCGAGCGGCATGACCGGCACCGACGCGGTCGCCAAGGCCGAGCCCGACGGCTACACCATCGGCGTCTCGATCGGCGGCCCGCTTGCGATCAACACGCTATTGTTCGCGCAGATGCCCTACGATCCCGCCAAGGACCTCGCACTGATCACGGTGCTCACCACGCAGCCGAGCGTGCTCGCGGTGCCGGCTTCGCTCAATGTCAACAGCGTTGCCGATCTGATCGCGCTGATCAGAAAGGATCCGGGCAGGTACAATTTCGGCTCGATCGGCAACGGCTCGCTCTCGCACCTTGCGATGGAGGCGGTCGCGATCAAGAGCGGGACGAGGCTGGTGCATGTCCCCTACGCGTCCTCGCCGCAGGTGATGACCGCGCTGATGCGCGGCGACGTGCAGATGGCTGTGATGCCGGCGATCTCGGTGCTGCCGCATGCCGAGTCCGGCGCCGTGAAGATGCTCGCGGTCACGACCGAGAAGCGCTCGCCGCTGCTGCCCGACGTGCCGACGCTGCGTGAGTGCGGGATCGACGTCGAGGCCGACGCCTGGAACGGACTGATCGCGCCGGCCGGAACGCCGGCACCGATTCTGGCGGCGATCCAACGCGCGGTCGCACGCGCGATCAACGCACCTGACGTGAGGGCGAAGCTCGCGGCGCAGATCATGGAGCCGGTCGGCAATAGCCCGGCCGAGTTCAAGGCGCTGATCGCGGCGGAGTTTGCGCGCTGGACGCCGGTGATCCGCGAGGCGGGCGTGAGGGTGAATTGAGTGAGCGGTGAGTGGTGAATGGTGAGTGGTGAAATAGCGAATAGCGAATAGGGAATACGGGGGAGCCAGCGGGAGTTCTACCACTACCCACTACCCACTACCCACTACCCACTACCCACTACTCGCTATTCGCTACTCGCTCCTTGAGGACAGCCGCCGTGCAATTCGATCCAAAGCCGTTCACGATCGTCAAGTCGGTGGCGCAGCGTGGGCTGTTGAAATGGTGGAACGATCCGCGCCGCGGCGGCAAGCTGCCGTCGCGCGCCGATTGCGCGGCGGAGGAGCTTGATCGCCTGAAGGACGACATGGCGCTCTATCGCGTGGAGCGCGCCGGGGAGCGGCTGCGTTACAAATGCCTGAGCCACGGCGCGAATCTGCGGCCGATCGACGGCCAGGATTTGACCGGCCTGTATCAGGACACGTTCCTTCCGGAAGTGGTCAGAGAGCGCGCGCTCTCGGCCTATGACGCAACCGTCACGATGGCGTGCCCGATCTACACGGTGCGCAATGCGCTCGACGCGCAGGCGGTGCCGGTCACGTTCGAGCGCCTGCGCGTGCCCTTGAGCGACAACGGTCGCGATGTCGATCATCTGCTGACCCATGTGGAAATCTTCTGCGAGGACGGGCGCTATCAGCGCCACGACCTGCTCAAGGCCGGTGTGTCGATGGGCGAGTACGTTGTGTCCGCCGCGATCTCGTTTGCGGCGATCGGCCTTGCGCCCGGCGCGAAGCTGATCGACACGTGAGGCGATGAATGGTGGATGGTGAGTGGTGAAAGGCGCCGTCGCACTATTCACCATTCACCACACGCCGCTTCTACTCCGCCGGCCGCACTTCCATCTCCTCGCCGATCGCAACCGGATGCACCATCACCTGGTGCAGCTTCTGCGCGTCGAGCTCGCCTTCCGAGCGGCTGATCACGACGGTCGCGACGCCATTGCCGATCAGGTTGGTCAGCGCGCGGCATTCGCTCATGAACTTGTCGATGCCGAGCAGGATCGCGATCGACTGGATCGGGATGTCCGGCACGATCGCCAGCGTCGCCGCGAGGGTGACGAAGCCGGCGCCGGTGACCCCCGATGCACCCTTCGAGGTGATCATCGCGATCACCAGGATGCCGAGCTCCTGCGTCAGCGTGAGCGGCGTGTTGGTCGCCTGCGCCAGAAACAGCGTCGCGAGCGTCATGTAGATGTTGGTGCCGTCGAGGTTGAAGGAATAGCCGGTCGGGATGACGAGCCCGACCACCGATTTCGAGGCACCGAGCCGCTGCATCTTCTGGATCATCTGCGGCAGCACGGTCTCCGACGACGAGGTGCCGACCACGATCAGGAGCTCGTCCTTGATGTAGCCGATGAAGCGCCAGATCGAGAACCCGGCGAGCCGCGCGATCGTGCCGAGCACCAGCGTCACGAACAGGATCGAGGTGCCGTAGAACACGAGGATTAATTCCAGCAGGTTCAACAGCGAGCCGAGCCCGAACGCACCGATCGTGAACGCCATCGCGCCGAACGCGCCGATCGGCGCGGCGCGCACGATGATGCGGATGACGCCGAAGAAGATCTTCGCCATCGCGTCGATCACGGCGGAGATCTTCTCGCCGAGCGCGCCGAGGCGCGAGATCGCGAACCCCGACAGGATCGACACGAGCAGCACCTGCAACAGGTCGCCGCGCGCGAGCGCACCGAAAAAGGAGTCGCCCGGGATGATCGCGAGCAGATGCGCGACGATGCCCTCCTCCTTGGCGCGGGTGACGTAGCTCGCGACCGCCTTGGCGTCGAGCGTGGAGGGATCGATGTTGAAGCCCTTGCCGGGCTGCAGCACCTCGCCGACGATCAGCCCGATCAGCAGCGCGAAGGTCGACACCACCTCGAAATAGACCAGCGTCTTCACGCCGACGCGGCCGATCTTCTTCAGGTCGCTCATCGACGAGATGCCGTGCACCACCGTGCAGAAGATCACCGGGGCGATCATCATCTTGATCAACGCGATGAAGCCGTCGCCGAGCGGCTTCATCGCCTGGCCGGTGCCGGGATAATAGTGCCCGAGCACGATCCCGACAGCGATCGCGATCAGCACCTGGATGTACAGCACCGTGTACCAGGGGCGATGGTGCGGATATTCGGTGACGACCGGCGCGGTGGTCATGGGCTTCCTCCCGGGCCGCGTTCGTGCGCGCGCGACCGCGCCAACCACGAAGGCTGCCTCTCCGTTACGCGAAGTGTGGCATGGCGGGAGGCGAGGCGGAAGCGGGACGGAGCTTGTGTCCCGGACGCAGCGCAGCGTGCAACGCTGCGCTGCAGATCCGGGACCGCCCAAAACTCGGTGGCCTTGGCGGTCCCGGTTCTGCAGCGCGGCATTTCATGCCGCGCCGCGCCCGGGACTCCAGACCTCACACCACCGGCGAGCGGCCGCCGTC
>Ga0187784_10001233_pt1 | contig 20182 bp, 15 predicted proteins | sample 1015_SJ02_MP15_2_FD_132964 | JGI IMG/M metagenome (GOLD analysis project Ga0187784, IMG submission 132964) | Tropical peat soil microbial communities from peatlands in Department of Meta, Colombia - 1015_SJ02_MP15_20_MG | ecosystem: Environmental > Terrestrial > Soil > Wetlands > Peat | place...
ACCTCTTCCAAGGGCACCCACTGAAAGGGTGTCGCGGGTTTGGGAATAAAGGGGTTGACGCTTAAGACTAACCTCCATCTCCTCTCTCGGTTCTTCTGACTCGAAAGAATCTGATGGCGAATCCGTTTCGCCAGCAGCAGTATTTCCTTGACATCTTCGTCGGTTTCAGAGGGAAGACCGATTAAGAAATAGCATTTGATTTGGGAGAGGCCATTCTCGACTAAAATATCGATGGATTTTAAGATCTCCTCTTCAGGATAGCCCTTCTTCAGCATCTTCCTGAGCCTTTCTGAACCTGCCTCAGGGGCGATGGCCACGGTGCGGTCCTCCCCTTTTTTCAGACACTGAATCAGGGACGGAGTGACGGTATCCACTCTTAAGGAGGATAAGGAAATTCCTCCTCGCTGAGAGAGGATGGTCTGACACAATGGGAGAAGTTTAGGATGGTCTGAGACCGCGGTCCCGGTCAGGCCAATCCGATGCTCCTTTAAAAGGGCTTCCTTTGAAATCGATTCCAGAGAGGAAAGGCTTCGGTTTCGAAAAGGATGGTAAACAAAACAAGCTGCGCAGAATCGGCACCCCCTGGGGCACCCCCGGTTCATCTCCACCAAAGCCATCTCTTTGAACTCCGTATCCGGGGTGAAAAGCGCGGATTGGGTTGGAAATTCATCGAGCTTAGGAATCCATCGCCGTTTGACCTTGCGCGCAAACCCGGGCTCAGGATCCATCGCCTCTAGCTTTCCGTTTTCGGCATAGGTCACCCTGTAAAACTTTGGGACATAGACCCCTTCCACTCTTCCTAACTTCCTTAAAAAATCGTCCTTCTCCTTTCTCTTTTTATCTGAAAGGGTTTGACGACAGACTGCCAAAAATTCTTCAATCGCCTCTTCCGCCTCACCAAGGATGAAGAGGTCAAAAAATTCACTGACGGGTTCCGGATTTAGGAAAACGGCAACTCCTCCGGCAATGACCCACGGATATCTTCCATCCCGAAGACGGCTCTCTGATGGGATATGGCCTAATTCCAGAAGCGTGAGGACATTGAGAAAATCATTCTCGAAGGAGATGGAGAAGGCTAAGATATCGAAGCTAGCGAGGAACTTCTGGGATTCTAATGAGAAAAGAGGGGTTTGGGTATTGCGATATTCTTGGAGATCTTCTGGCTCAGGAAGGAAGGCTCTTTCACAGACCACATCATCAGCAGCGTTCAAGATTCGATAAAGGGTCTGAAATCCGAGGTTGGACATTCCCACGTGGTAGGCGTTGGGATAGAGGAGACAAATCGTAATTTTCCCGCCCCATGGTTTTTGAACAACCCCTCTCTCTTTCTCAAGAATACCCCTGGCCTTCTTAATGAGTTTCCAAGAAGTCATCTTCGTAAGTGGATAGTGGAATGTAGAAAGTGGCAAATTCAATATAACAGAATTTTAACTACTCATGTAACTTTTTTTACCACTCACCCTCTACCACTGGCCACCCACTAAATTCAGTCGGCCTGTTTTCTTAAGAAAGTGGGGATGTCAAAACGATCCTCATCCTCCATAGAGAAATCCGACGGCGGATCCAATTTGAGCTCATCGAAACGCTCGCTGGCCTTTCCCCTCCTCATAAAAGCAGGGATATCCCTATTATTCTCTCTGTCGCCGAAGGAGAACCGTGGCATGTCCTTATTTTGCTCCCGTAGGCCAAATGAGATAGGAGCTATTTTCCTAAACTGCGCTGTTCTCTTATCCTCCTTCTTTCCGAAACCCGTAGCGATCACGGTCACCCGAATCTCTTCCTTCATGGTTTTGTCAACCACCATCCCCCAGATCACCGTGGCATCTTCATGGGCTTCCTTCTGAACGAGAGTCGTTGCCTCGTTGATTTCGCTGAGGGTCATATTCTCTCCTCCGGTGATGTTGATGAGAAGGCCCCGAGCCCCTTCGATCGTGATATCTTCCAGGAGAGGGCTGGAAATCGCTCTTTGAGCAGCTTCTAGCGATCGATTCTCGCCCGAAGCAATTCCCGTCCCCATCAATGCCATTCCTGTCTCAACCATGACGGTCCGGACATCGGCAAAGTCCAGATTGATAATTCCATGGCCGACGATGATATCCGAGATCCCTTTCGCAGCATGATAGAGGACCTCATCTGCCCTTTTAAAAGCCTCCAGCAGCGTCATGCTCTTCCCGCTGATGCCGAGGAGCCGCTGGTTCGGGATGGTGATGAGGGCATCCGCCGTCATCTTCAAGTTAGCCAACCCTTCTTCCGCCTGGCTCATCCTCTTCTTTCCTTCGAAATGGAAAGGTTTGGTCACGATCGCCACGGTGAGGGCACCCATTTCACGCGCCACTTCGGCAATCACCGGCGCGCCGCCCGTTCCGGTCCCGCCGCCCAACCCGGATGTGATGAAGACCATGTCTGACCCTTTTAGGGCCTCACGAATTTTCTCCACATCCTCAAGAGCAGCCTTCCTTCCTATCTCCGGATTGGCTCCGGCTCCCAGACCCTTGGTCAAGTTCTCGCCCAATTGCAATTTCATGGGGGCCATATTTGCCGCCAACGCCTGCGCATCGGTATTGGCTGCGATAAACTCAACACCGGAGAGCTGGTAGGAAATCATGGTATTCAGGGCATTGTTCCCTCCTCCTCCAATTCCGATGATCTTGACCTTGGCGGCTAAATTTTTATTTTCGTCGAATTCGATCATATCCTTCCTCCTTTAGTTAAAGTGTTCAAGGATTCGAGGGTTCACGGGTTCGAGTGTTTCGTGATCATTTGGTTTTGTTCCTATGCGTTCCACTTGGCCCCTTGAACCCTTGACCCCATGAATCCTCCGGTCGTTAGAAAAATTCTTCAATCCATTCCCTCATCCGATGGGTGACTTTGCTGAAGATGTTCCCCTCGCCTACCTTAAACCGACTCTGCCCTTTCTTTCGACTTCCATAAAGAACCAGACCCACTCCGGTTGCATACATTGGACTCGCGACCAGATCTACCAATCCTCCGATGCCGACGGGCTCCCCTCTCCGAACAGGCAGATTAAAAATCTGCTCGGCCAACTCAGGAACACCTTCCAGGATGGCGCTCCCGCCGGTGAGGACAATTCCAGAGGCGAGCAGATTGGCAAATCCCGTCCTGACCACTTCGTTATGAACTAAGGTGAGAATTTCCTCGACCCTGGGTTCGACGATCTCCGCCAAGGTCTGCCTGGAGAGGACACGAGGCTTCCTGCCCCCCACACTGGGAACTTCAATGGTTTCATCCTTCCGAACCAAAGAAGTCAGGGCACATCCGTATCTTATTTTGATCTTCTCTGCTTCCTCCACCGGTGTCCGAAGTCCCATCGAGATATCGTTTGTGATATGACTTCCTGCCAGGGAAAAAACAGATGTATGTTTGATGGCACCGTTTGAAAAGATCACCAGATCCGTCGTTCCGCCTCCGATATCGATGATGGCCACTCCCAGATCCTTCTCCTCAGAAGTGAGGACCGCTTCGCTCGACCCCAACTGCTCCAAAACAATGTCGTCCACATCCAGCCCGGCCTTGTTGGCGCATTTAATGATGTTCTGGGCAGAGGTAATCGCACCGGTGACGATATGAACTCTTCCCTCCAGTCGTACCCCTGACATCCCCACCGGATCTTTGATTCCATCCTGATCATCTACGATGAATTCCTGAGGAATGATGTGAATCACCTCTCGATCCATGGGCATGGCCACAGCGCTGGCGGCATCGATCACTCGCTTCACATCATTCGGACCGATCTCTCTGTTTTTTACGGCGATCACCCCGTGGCTGTTAATCCCTTTGATATGCCCGCCCGCGATTCCTGCATAGACTGAGGTGAGATGGTATCCTGCCATCAACTCCGCTTCTTCAACCGCCTTTTTGATCGAATGGACGGTGCTCTCGATATTGATGACCACACCTTTTCGCAATCCCTTCGATGGAAACGTCCCGAGGCCGATGATGTTGACCTGACTGTCAGAAATTTCTCCGACCACGGTACAGATCTTGGTCGTCCCGATATCCAACCCGACTACCAACGAATCCTTCTTTGCCACCTTTCATCACCTCCTTTCAACCCCCTGAGGGGACCCTTTTAACCAGCATTCGTTTCAAGTCACTGCAGTCAATCGAAGCCGCTGAAAACCCTCTCTTCCGAAGGTCCGCCCAGATGAGAGACAATCGTTGCAGCTTCTCTCCAAAGTCGTCCCATCCCATTTTGACCTCCACCCCTTCTGCTTTGGTAATACAATCGATTCCATACACCTTTTCCATATGGATCTCAGATATTTCCTCAAGGGGGGGCAATTTTTCTTGTCCCGCGATTCTCAAAATCTCCAGGGCCTTGGCGATCAGGTACTTCGCTTCCACTGGATCTTTTTCCAAAACCCGGCGGGTCAAACCAGTGAGATAGGGATAGTTGTATTCATCTCTATCTCCTACGGGAGAAAATATCTCCCCTTTGGTATCGATATAGTAAAGCTCTTCCAATTGAATGATAGCCATCGGTTTCTTCTCTTCTATCTGAATCAATATCTTATGGGGAAAGACCTTCATCACCCGGACCTGCTCAATCCAGGGATGGGATTCCAATCGCTTGACAACCTCCTTCAACTTGACCGAGAAGAGATTGGGCATTCCATCGATCACCGTCAGAGAGAGAAGAGTCTCTTTCGGAATCTTTCGACCTCCTTCCACCTCGACTTCCCTCACTCGAAAACAGGGATCCCCCAAGAGGCGGACATAAATCCAATGGCTGACCAGGAGGAAAAAAGAGAGAAGAAGAAGGTGAAAAGCCACCCGGATTGTTTTTTTCAAGATCCTCAGAAATTTTCCCGCTCCTTTCTCTTCCCTTCCCGCTTTTGGTCGGAGAAACTTTCCCTCTCGTACTTTAACTGTCTCTCCCATCACCCCTCGAATGTGGAGCGTTGAGCGTGGATAGTGGTTTCTAAACATTTAACTTCCACGTTCTACTTTCCACTTTCCACCCTCCAGTTACTACGTTCCACCCCCCATTTTTAAAGAAGCCCCTAACAAAATGCGTTCAACTAAATCTTCAAATGGAATGCCGGCATAATTGGCCGCCATGGGCAAGAGACTCGTCTCGGTCATGCCGGGCATGGTGTTGATGTCAACCACAAACGGATTTTCATTTTCATCGGTCATCAGATCGACCCTCGCCACACCAGAACAATCCAGCTCTTGAAAGGCTCTGAGGCTTATCTCTTGCGCATAGAGGTACTTTTCTCTCGGAATCCGAGCCGGGAGAATGTACTGAGTCTCACCCTTTGTATATTTAGAATGGTAATCGTAGAAGCCGCTCTTGGGGGCGATCTCAATGACGGGTAGAGGAATGTTTTCAAGAATGCCGACGGTGATCTCCCTCCCTTTCATAAATTCTTCTACCAATATCTCCTCATCGTATTCTGCTGCCCTCGTCAGCGCAGGGCCCAGCTCTTCATCCTCCCGAACGATTGAAACACCGATCGTCGACCCCTCTCTGGCCGGTTTGACCACGACCGGCAGGGGAAGGGAAATTCTTTCAGGCAGATCTTCCTTGATCTTCTCTCGTTGAAAAACCTCATAACGAGGAGTCGGAATCTTTTCACAAAGGAAGAATTTCTTGGACATGACTTTGTGCATGGCCAAAGCGCTGGCCAGAACTCCTGACCCGGTGTAGGGAATTCTCATCAACTCCAACATCCCCTGAACGGTTCCATCTTCTCCAAATCTTCCGTGCAGAGCCAAAAAGGCACACTCAATCTTTTCTTTGACCAATTTTTCTGCTATATCGTCTCCCACATCGATCGGGGCCGCCGTATACCCCTTCTCCGTAAGAGCCTTCAAGATGGCCTTGCCCGTCTTCAGGGAAATCTCTCTCTCCCTGGAAAGACCGCCCATCATCACCCCTATTTTCTTCTTCTTGACCGATGGCTCTTTCATCTCCCTGGCGCCAAAACCCCACCGTTTACGTCGAAAATAACTCGATTATCCCCCTCTCCCCTCGCGGGAGAGGGCGGGGGTGAGGGGGGGCATACCATATTCACCCCCACCTCGGTCCTCCCCCACTAAGGGGGAGGATAATCCTGGGTAATTTTCATCGTTCGTGAGTGACGAACCCATCATGCAAAATTTATTTCGGAGTTTGCATTCCGAAATCCGCATCACGCCTCGCCTACCACCTTCACCTCCCTTTCAAGGGAGATGCCCTTTTCTTCATGAATCAGTTTTTCAATGAACTCCATCAACCGGATCACCTCTTCGGCCTTGGCCTTTCCCAGATTGATGATAAAATTGGCATGCCGCTCTGAAACCATCGCCCGACCTATCCGAAACCCCTTCAGCCCAGCTTCTTCAATCCATTTTCCTGCGGGGCCTTCTTTCGGATTTTTGAAAATGGACCCCGCACTGGGATAGTCCAAGGGTTGCTTTTTCTTCCTCATCTCCGAATAACATTTCACCCGTTCAAGAATTTCTTCCTTCTTGCCCGTCTTCAGCTTAAATCGGCCCTTGAGAATAATCCAAGAAGAGGGGATGGCCAACCCTCGATAAGAGAATCGAAGCCTCGAACGGGACCTCTTCACAATTTCTCCGTCTTCCTTCATCAACGTCACCGAAAGAAGCACATCCTTCAATTCGGCACCCCAGGCTCCGGCGTTCATCGCCAAACCCCCTCCCACCGTTCCGGGAATACCGAAGAAGGGTTCGAGCCCCGTGAGTCCCTTCCGGACGGAGAATTGGACCAGCCGTTGCAGGGAGAGGCCCGCTTCCGCGTCTACGACCTCTCCGTCCATCTGAATCTTTTTCATCCCTTTGGCTAAACTGATTACCCATCCACGAACCCCTCTATCCATCACCACTAAATTTGTCCCCCTCCCTAAAATCAAGAACGGAATTTTTTTTCTCCTTGCGTAACGGACTACCTTTTTCAGCTCGTCCACATTTCTGGGAAACAAAAGGCTGTCCGCAGGGCCTCCCACCTGCATCGATGTAAACTGTCTCATCGGCGCATCGAAAAGAACCTTTCCCTTGATCAACCCCGACGCCCATTTTCTGTAGTCCTTTTGCATCCGCTTCGCGTCTGAGTTCGGAGTTAGGGGTTTTGAGTTCGGAGTTTCTATATATTTCTCCGAACTCCGAACTCATCACTCCGAACTGCTTATAATTGTTTCACTAACTCCTCTGAAACCTGCCAGATGTCTCCTGCTCCCAGGGTGATCACCAGATCCCCCGGAGAGATAATACGGAGAAGATGCTCGACGATTTCCCTCTTATCGGCTAAATAAGTCACGTCTTTATGGCCGTACTCCCGGAGTCCCTCAAAGAGGGTTTTCGATTCCACGCCTTCTATCCGATCCTCTCCTGCGGGGTAGATCTCGGTAAGAATGAGGACATCGGCGTCATAAAAAGCCGTGAGAAATTCCTTGAACAGGGCCTGCGTTCTCGTGTACCGATGAGGCTGAAATACGGCGATGATTCTTTTCCCCCAGCCGGTCCGTGCTGCCTTCAGCGTGGCCATAATCTCCACAGGATGATGACCATAATCATCCACAACGAGGACTCCCTTCTTCTCTCCTTTGATCTGGAACCGTCTCTGAATCCCGCTAAAATCGCGCAGCGTTTCCTGGACGACCCGGAAGGGAATATCCAGTTCAAAAGCGGTGGCCAAGGCCGCGAGGGCATTGTAGACATTGTGGAGCCCCGGCATCTGGAGGCTCAGTCTGCCTATTTCCTGACGCTGGCGGATCACATCGAAGGAGCTAGAGAGCCCTTCGAATATAATCTCCTTGGCCTGGAAGTCAGCCTGCGGGGTTAACCCGTAAGTGGTAAAGCGCTTCTTCAACCTCGGAAGAAGGCTCTGGATGTTCGGATGATCGAGGCAGAGCACGGCCAATCCGAAAAATGGAATCTTGTTCAAAAAGCAGAGGAAAGTCTCTTTGATCTCGTCGATGCCTTTATAATAATCAAGATGGTCCGGGTCGATGTTGGTCACCACGGCAATGGTGGGCATCAGTTTGAGAAAGGAGCCATCGCTCTCATCGGCTTCGGCCACCAGGAATTCACCCTGCCCCAGCCTCGCATTGCTTCCGATGCTGTTGAGCCGCCCGCCGATCACAACCGTGGGATCCAGACCGCCCGCCGCCAAAACAGTCGAAATGAGGGAGGTGGTCGTCGTCTTGCCGTGGGTCCCTGCGATCGCAATCCCGATTTTCATTCGCATCAGCTCTGCCAGCATCTCTGCCCTTGGGATGACGGGGATGAGTCTCTCTTCGGCGGCCTCGACCTCGGGGTTTTGTGGCCGGATGGCTGAGGAGATGACCACCACGTCCGCCTCTTTCAAATTCTCCCTCCGGTGGCCGTAGGAAATTTCGCACCCCAAAGACCGCAGTCTTCGGGTCACCTCTGTCTCCTTGATGTCGGACCCGCTGATATGGTAACCGAGATTGAGTAACACCTCGGCAATCCCGCTCATGCCGATTCCGCCGATGCCCACAAAATGAATATGCTGGATCTTCCCTCTTCGGTACATTCTTAAACCTGAAGTTCAAATGTCAAAATTCAAATGTCAAATGATTGCCAAATGCCAAAATACTCTGTGTCTAAATTTGGTATTTGAAACTTCGGACTTTCAATCTCCTTTGACCTTGAACTTCGGCATTTGACATTTTATCCCGCAACCAACGCATAACAATGATCCACTATCTCTTCTGCTGCCCTTGGTCTCCCCAGCCGTCGAATCGCCTCTTCCATTCTAACACGCTCCTCCGGATGCTCGTAAAAACGAAGGATCATTGGGACGATGGTTCCTCCACTTAACTCCTGATCTAAAATCATTTTGGCCGCACCCAGATCCACTAATTTCTTGGCGTTGATCAATTGATGGTCATGGGCCGCATAAGGATAAGGGATGAGGAGGGCGGCTTTTCCGCAGACCGCCAGCTCAGCCACGGTACTCGCTCCTGACCTGCAGATGACCAGATCAGAGATCTGGTAGTAGGAGGCGAGGTCTTCAAAGAAAGGCCTGACCAACGCTTCAAACCCTCTTTCTCGATACTTCCTTGATACAAAATCGAGATCTTCTTTTCCGGTTTGATGGATGATTTTTAGGGAGGACTTGATTCCTTGAAGGTGATCCAGAGCTTCTATCATCGCCTGATTGATCCGGTGTGCCCCTGCACTTCCTCCAAAGATAAGAAGGGTAAATCGATCCTCTTTCTTCACCAACCGCCTGTCTTCCCTTACAAGGGCAAGGAATTCTTTCCTGATCGGATTTCCAGTCACAAGGGTTTTCTTCTCAGGGAAGTATTTTTTCGCCTCTTCGAAGGAGACGAAGATCCGTTGGCTAAACCATTTTAGAATCCGATTCGTCATTCCAGGCATCACGTTCTGTTCCTGGATGGCCCTCTTCATTCCGAGAAGGAATGCGGCCAACAGAGTGGGCCCGGAGGCATATCCCCCTACGCCCAATACGAAATGGGGTTGAAACTCTTTCAGGATCGAATAAGCTTCGCAGACGGCCATCGGTAAGCTCCGGATGGCTTTAGCCTTTCCCAGAAGAGATTTTCCCTGAATTGGTTTCGCTTGAATCATCTTCAGCGGAAATTTCCCTCCTGGCAAAACTTTGGCTTCGATCCCCCTTTCCGTTCCAATAAATAAAACTTCGTTCCCTTTCTCTCTTTCAACGAATGCCTCGGCAATTGCCATGCCCGGGAAAAGATGACCTCCTGTACCTCCTCCGGCGATCACACACTTCATCGTCGTTCCGCATGGGTCGAAAGGTGAAGAAGTATCCCCACCCCAGCCAAATTGGCGATCAAGGATGTCCCCCCGTAGCTGACGAAGGGGAGCGTCAATCCTTTTGTAGGGAGGAGTCCTAAAACAACTCCCATGTTGATCGCTGCTTGGAGGGAAATCATCAACGTAATCCCCAACGCCAAATAGACGCCAAACCGATCCTCGAGGGAAAGCGCGATCTGGATACCCCTGAGGGCTATAATGAAGAAGAGGAGCACAACCACCATGGCGCCCAGCAAGCCCAACTCCTCTCCGATGACGGAAAAGATGAAGTCTGTGTGGGGAGCGGGAAGGAAGAAGAGTTTCTGCTTTCCTTCTCCCAGCCCTAACCCGAACAGGCCTCCAGAGCCAAAGGAGAGGAAGGATTGAATAATTTGGAAACTCGTGCCACTGGGGTCTTCCCAGGGCCGGATGAAACTCATCAACCTCTTATAACGATATCCCACATTCATTAAAAGGGCATAAGCCATTGGAATGGCGATCAAAAAGGCACTCGCAATATAAATCACCCTGGCACCGCTGACGAAGAGAAGGAGAAAGACCATCACGGTGAGAAAAAAGGCTGCTCCGAAATCGGGTTCCTTCATCACCAAAGCGATGACGAGACCAGAGAGAAGAACCGGGGGAAGAAACCCGAAGGAGAAGCTCCGAATCTTCTCCTCTTTTTTAGCTAACAGGTACGCAAGAAAGATCACCAAACCCAGCTTAGCAAGCTCCGAAGGTTGAAAGGAGAAAGACTGGATCTTCAGCCAACGCATCGCCCCACCGCTTCGGTGCCCGATGCCCGGAACCAACACGACCACCAAGAGAAGAACGGAAAAGATGAGAATGGGATAGGCAACGCGCCTTAGAATTTCATAGGGCAAGAACATCATGACGAGCATCAGAGCGAAACCCACCGCTGCGTAAAGTGCCTGCCTCTTCAGAAAGTAGTAAGGGTCTCCGAAACGATCCCCGGCGATGATTGCACTGGTGCTGTAAACCATCACAATCCCGATTCCCACGAGCGCAAGGACTGCAAACAGCAGGATAAAATCGAGCCTCTTTCTACCCTTCATATCTTATGTTCGGAGTTTGGAGTTCGGAGTGTTGATTTATAACCAGGCTCCGAACGCATTACTCCGAACTATTTACTCCGCCTTTCAAAGGCGGTAAACGGCTTCCTTAAATACTCTTCCCCTCTCCTTATAATCCTTGAACATATCAAAGCTCGAACAGGCCGGTGAGAGGAGGACCACCTCTCCTGCTCTCGCTTTCTCGTGGGCGAGGAGCACAGCCTCTTCCATGGTTTCCACCAGGACCGTATCGGTCAGCCCTCCAAGCTCCCGGTTCATTCTCTCCCTCGCCTCTCCGATCAGGATCAAATGTTTGACCCGTTTCCGAATCAATTCTTCAAGGGGACCTAAATCCCCGTTTTTGTCCTTCCCTCCCGCAATCAGGATGATGGGTTCTGAAAAACTCTGAAGAGATTTGACCACGGAACCGACATTCGTTCCTTTGGAGTCATCGTAGAAGCGAACCCCCCCGACCTCCCGGACAAATTCGAGGCGATGCTCGAGACTTTCAAACCGGTTGAGAACGGCCTGGACCGCTCTTTTCGAGCAACCGAAGCTCCTGGCCGCGGTGAGGGCTGCCATCATATTCTCCACATTGTGGATTCCCTTCATGGGAGCTTTCGCCAAGGAATACTTTTCTCTTTTCCCTGCGAGTCTGAGGAAGATCGATTGGCCATCGGAGAAAGCGCCCTCGTCAGGCTTATCGCTCAAGCTGAAAAAAACTTTTCTCCCCCTCACGCCCACTCCGGACTTCATCACGATGGGATCATCTCTGTTCAGAACAGCCAGATCCCCGGAATTCTGATTCGCAAAAATCCTGACCTTGGCCTTGATGTAGTCCGTGTAACTGGGATAACGGTCCAGATGATCCTCCGTGATATTTAGAAGAACAGCGATTCGGGGACGAAAATCCTCGATGGCCTCTAACTGAAAACTGGAGATCTCAACCACCAACACGTCCCATCGATCTCTTCCGTCTGCAAAAAGGACGAGTGGCTCTCCGACATTACCTCCCACCCCTACTTTTTTCCCATCCTCTTTCAGCATCTCGCCAATCAACATGGTGGTCGTTGTCTTTCCGTTGGTTCCTGTGACCGAGATGATGGGGACCTGGATGAAATGGTAAGCGAGTTCAATTTCGCTGATCACCCGAACTTTTTTCTTGAGGGCCGCCTGAATGGGCTCGATGCTCAGGTCCACGCCTGGGCTCACGACAATCATATCCTGTTTTAGAAAGGTCTCTGCTCGATGGCCCCCCCATTCCGTGGAAATATCCAGGCCCTTCAACTCTTCAACAGCCTCCTTCATCTCCCCTTCCGGCTTCACCTCTGTCGCGGTGACAAGAGATCCTTTTGACTTAAGGAATTTCGCTGTCGCTATTCCTGTTCGGGCCATGCCCACCACCAAAACTTTTTTGCCAAAAAGGTCCATCTCTATTTCCTTAAAAAAATGCCGATGTCAAACCTTAATTCTGGAATAATGGAATATTGGAATGATGGGTAAAAACATTCCTATTCGCATTTAAACCCAATATTCCAGCATTCCATTCTTCCAATATTCCATGTCTTATCTCAACTTCAATGTGCTGATCGCAATCAGTCCGAGGATAATGGCGATGACCCAGAATCGGACAATGATCTTTGGCTCGGCCCAGCCCTTCAACTCAAAATGATGGTGAATGGGTGCCATTCTGAAGACCCGTTTCTTGCGAACCTGGTAAGAGACGACCTGGATGATGACCGAAAGCGCCTCGATCACAAAAATCCCGCCCACAATGACCAAGAGAAACTCTTGTTTCGTGATCACAGAAATCGTCCCAAGGGCTGCCCCCAGAGAGAGAGAACCTACGTCACCCATAAAAACCTGAGCTGGATATGTATTGAACCAGAGAAACCCCAGACCCGAACCGACCAGGGCCCCGCACAAGATGGTCAGTTCACCGCTTCCTCTGACAAAAGGAATTTGGAGATAGCTGGCGAATTTGAAGTTTCCCGCAAGATAGCAGAAGAGCATAAAGGTGGCGCTTGCAATGAGTACGGGTCCGATGGCCAATCCGTCCAACCCGTCAGTCAGGTTGACCGCATTGGCCGAACCCACGATGACGAACATGGCAAAGAGAATGTACCATTCCCCAAGGTCCGGCATCACTTTCTTAAAAAAGGGAAAGATCAACCTGGAATCGTGGTCAATCGTGTTGAACAGGATGAAGCTGACGACAAGTCCCATGCCCACCTGAATAGGAAACTTATATCGAGCCCGGATGCCGATGCCTTTCTTATCCCTGAGCTTTTTATAGTCATCCCAAAAACCGAGGAGGCCGAACGCCAAAGTGGTCACCAAAACGATCCAGACGTAGGGATTCGTCAGGTCGGACCAGAAAAGGGTTGGGACGAGAATGCCGGCCAGAATAAGGCTTCCTCCCATTGTAGGAGTCCCATTCTTGACCATGTGACGAGAAGGGACATCCTTCCTCACCACCTGTTGAATCTGAAAAGCCCTCAACTTCTTGATCAGCCAGGGCCCGATGATAAAACTGATGAGAAGAGCGGTGAGAATAGAGCAAATGGTCCTGAAGGTGATATACCGGAAGACATTGAAGAAAGAAAATAACCCGTGAAGGGGATAAAGGAGATGATACAGCATTCTTTAGACCCTCCCCTCTGCCAAACCCTCTACGATCTTTTCCATGGCCATCCGCCTCGAACCCTTGACCAATATCCAATCCCCGCTTTGGATCATCTGCCTTAGCAGAGAGATGGCTTCTGAATGACTCTCCACAATCCTTGCCCTCTCCATTGGAAGCCCGCGGCGAATCGCTGACTCGACGACAATGGGCGCTTCATCTCCCATGACGAGGAGGAAGTCAATCGAGAGGTCACACACCTTTCTCCCTATTTGTTCGTGAGCTTCGTTCGTAAAACTTCCAAGCTCTAACATATCCCCCAACACAGCGATAGCCCTTCCCATTCCCTTCACCTCTGCAAGGGTCTCGAGGGCGACTCCCGTCGAGTGAGGATTGGCATTGTACGCATCGTTGATCAGAGTCCGTCCGCCCTTGAGGGGAATAACCTCCATCCTCATGGGGAAAGGACGAAAGTTCTCCAGGGCCTCCCTGGCCCGATCCACCTCCACTCCGAAAAGGCACGCCACCGCCATGGCAGAGATGGCATTCGGGATGAAGTGTCTTCCCAACAGCCGGAGATGAATATCCAGCGCTTCTCCCTCCAGAATCAAAGTGAAAGAGGTCCCTTGCGCGCTACGAAGTCGAATCTCTTTCGCCATGACGTCCGCAGGGTGTTCGGTCCCGAACGTAATCTTTTGGCCGGGGTAATCCTTTGCCAGATCTACCACTCGGGGATCATCCTGATTCACCAGAATCGTTCCGTCCCTTCTCATCCTTCGGAAGAGTTCCCCCTTCTCCTCTTTCAATCTCTCCAAACTCCCCATGCCCTCGAGATGAACCGTCTGGATGTTCGTGATCAGCCCCACATCGGGTTCCGCAATCTGGGCCAGCCTTCCGATCTCACCCGGCACATTCATCCCCATCTCAAGGACCACGATCCTCTCTTTCTCGGTGAGCGTCAGGAGTGTCAGAGGGACCCCAATCAAGTTGTTCAAATTCCCCTTCGTTTTGAGAATGGGGAAAGTCGTCTCAAGGCATACAGCAATCATTTCTTTCGTCGTTGTCTTACCGTTGCTTCCGGTCAAAGCCACCAGCGGGATATCGTATTTGCGTCTCCAACCCTGAGCGATATTTCCTAACGCGGAGAGGGTGTCTTCCACAGCGATCACCGCTCTGGACCGATAACCATTCCATCGAATGTCTCCGACCTTCCCCTCCTCGATCAACACGCCTCCCGCCTTTTTTCGAAGGGCCTCTAAGGCAAAACGATGGCCGTCAAAGCGGGGGCCTTTCAGGGCGACAAAAAGTTCTCCCTCAGCCACCGTTCTTGAATCCGTGGAAATCCCTTGAAAGGAGGAGTCTCCCTTCCCCTGCAAGAGTTTCCCTCCTGTGACCCTCAAAACCTCATCAATGGTATGGATCACTCTTCCTCCAGGGCCTTTTTGGCTTCGATGCGATCGTCAAAGGGAAATTTCTTCTTTCCGATGATCTGATAATCCTCGTGTCCTTTTCCGGCGATGAGTACCGTATCCGAGGGGAGAGCCAATCGGATCGCTGTGCGAATCGCTTCTCTTCGATCCGGCACTTTCAAATACCCCTTTCCTGATCTCCATGACTTGATTTCATCCTCGTCCCACTCTTTTAGATGAAGAGATTTTAAACCCCTTTCCACCTCATCCAAGATGGTCAACGGGTCTTCTGTCCTTGGATTGTCCGAGGTGAGAATCGCGAGATCGCTGTACCTCCCCGCCACCTCTCCCATCAAGGGTCGCTTTGTCCGATCCCGGTCCCCACCGCATCCGAAGACAGTGATCATCTTTCCGTTGTTCTGGGTTCCGTCCTTTAAGATATTCTTCAATCCCAACAGAACCCGTTCCAAGGCATCGTGGGTGTGTGCATAGTCGATAATAACGTGAATGTCTCTCTTATTCTCGACCTTCTCAAATCTTCCTGAAATGCCTTCCAATTCCTCCACTCCTTCTTTTAGGGTTTCTAACGGGACCTCCATGGCCGTCCCAACAGCCACAGCCGCCAGGATATTATAGAGATTGAAGTCTCCCGTGAGTTTCGAGTGGATCGAAAGATCGCCCTTCGGAGTTTTGATCCGGCAGGATAGACCTTCAAAGGAGGAGGTCACCTGATTCGCCGTAACATCGCAGGAAGGGCTCAACCCATAACGGACGACGGGCATTTCCAGCCCTTTGACCATCTCCTCCCCTCTGGGGTCGTCATGGTTCGTCACAGCAAATCGTTTCTCCTTACGACTCTTCATTAAATGATCCGAGAATAGCCTCCTCTTGCTCTCGAAATACTGCTCTAAGGTCTTATGATAATCGAGATGTTCGGAGGTCAAATTTGTAAACACCACACCATCAAATTGGCATCCAAAGACACGATCGAGGTCAAGCCCATGGGACGAAACTTCCATAATCACATGAGAGGTCCCTTCATTGACCATCTCCCAAAGGATTCTTTGTAGGTCCAACGACTCCGGCGTGGTATTGGGAGCAGGTGTTGTCTTTCGGCCGAACCGGTAATTGATCGTTCCGATCACGCCTACGGTCCAACCGGCGTTTTTGAAAATGGACTCTAACAAATAGGTGGTGGTGGTCTTTCCGTTTGTCCCGGTGATACCAATGAGGCTGACCCGGGACGATGGATCACCATAAAAGTTTGAGGAGATCTTTGCCAGGGCCCGGCGGCTATCGGGAACGACAACCATGGTTCGATCGGAGACTTCTTGCCCTTCTTCCAGGACAACAGCCTCTGCTCCTCTTTCGATCGCCTCTCTAACAAATTGGTGCCCGTCTACTGCCATCCCTCGCATGGCGGCAAAAAGAAAATCTTTCTCTACCTGTTTCGAGTGGTAAGCGATCCCCTTGATCTCCTTTCGGGTCTCTCCGGCGATTTTCTTGATCTCCACGCCTTCTAATAATTTCTTCAGTTCCATATGGGTTATTGTGGCCCTAATCCCTCCCATCTCCCCTTTAGCAAAGGGGGGGAAGGGGGGTTACGATGAAGATCGAAACTTCAAGAAACAGATATCCCCTTTCTCGATCACTGTCCCCGGCCGGGGAGTCTGCTCCACGACCTTTCCATTCCCTGAGACCTTGATGATTAGTCCCCGCCCTTCTATGCGGCTCAAGGCATTCCGCATGGACAGCCCCTTAAGGTCTGGCATCACAACCGTTTCTGCTCCCTTACCCACCTTGATCTCGTCGATCAAGGGTTGGGCTTCCGACATCTCTTTTCGGGGCGCGGCGTTGAGTTCGTTCTTCACAATCATCGTCCCCCTTGGGACCACATGGAGGTACGGAAGAACCTTTTCCATGATCGCTTTAAATATCGGAGCAGCAACCACTCCTCCGTAGTTACCTCCCTGCGGCTCATCAATGACGACTAAGAGTGCGAGCTTAGGTTCCCCGGAAGGGGCGAATCCCATAAAACTACTGGTGTAGCGGGTTTCGGAGTATCCGCCCAATAAAGAATCGACCTTCTGCGCCGTTCCCGTTTTTCCGGCCACGTCGTATCCTGCGGGCACTGCTCCTTCCCCTGTCCCTCCCTTCTCCGTCGTCGTCTTAAGTAGTGCCGTCACCTTTTCAGCCGTCGCCCCTGAAATGACCTTCCTGACGGTCTCCGGCTGAAACGATTGGACCACCTCCCCTTTCTCATTCAGAGTCTTCTCTACAACATAGGGCCTCATCAGGAACCCGCCGTTGGCAATGGCTGACAGAGCGGTCACCAATTGAATCCCCGTCACTGAAATTCCCTGGCCGAAGGAGATGGTATCCAGGGCAACCGGCGGCCAATACCTTGGGTGGTGAACGATTCCTTTCCCTTCTCCCGGGAGATTAATTTGAGTCTTCTCACCGAATCCGAAGGCGGCGATATATCGGTAGAAACGCTCCCTGCCCATCTTCTCGCCCACTTTCGATGCCCCGATATTACTGGAGAACTTGAGAATCTGTTGAAAGGTAAGCCACCCATGTTTGGAGCTATCATGGATCGTCCGGTCATATACCGTGTACGAGCCATTCTCACAAAAGAAGGAATCGGAGGGCCGAACCACCTGCTCCTCCAAGGCGGCCGCGGCGAGAAAAACTTTAAAGAGAGAACCGGGCTCAAAGACATCAGAGATAGCCTCGTTCCTCCAGCTTTTGGAGCGGTACTGGATGAACTGGTTTGGATTAAAAGTCGGGTAGGAGGCCATGGCCAGGATCTTTCCGGTCGAGGGATCCATGGCAATAACCATGCCTCCCTTCGCTCCCCACCTTTCGACACCTCGATCCAGCTCTGTCTCGGCGATATGCTGAACGGCCTTGTCGACGGTCAAGACGATATTCCGGTAATGATCCTCCTTTTCAAAGGGAACGTTGCCCATGGCAATTTGCCGGCCGAGGGCATCTCTGGCGGCCGTCCATACACGGTTCTCTCCGTTGAGCAAGGCGTCGTATTGGAACTCTATTCCCTCCAGACCTTTCGAATCGAGGCCTACGAAACCAATAAGATGAGCGGCCAGTTGGGAATTCGGATAGAAACGCCGGTTCTCATTTAAGAAAGAAACGCCGGGCAGCTGAAGGGCCTTGATCCGTTCGGCTTCCTTTGAGGAGATTTTTCTTTGAACCCATTCAAAAGGTCGATGGGTCTTCAATCTCTGTTTCAATTCCTCCCGATCGATCTGAAGAATCGAGGCAAGCTCTCTGGCTGTTTTCTCTACGTCAACGACTTTCCGAGCATCGACATAAACCGATTCGACCTCAATGCTGACTGCCAATTCATCTCCATTGCTATCGTAAACCGTCCCTCGCTTGGGAACGAGGGGGATCTGAACATGCTGCTGTTGTGCGGCCAGCTTATAGAGCTGCTCTTTTTTCAGCACCTGAAGCTGAAACATTCTCCCCATAACGAATACAAAACAGACGAAGAGGAGACACGAGAGAAAGACGATCCGGACCTTGAACCAATTCATAGATTTCTGTTTCATCGGATCACAATCACCTGGTCAGGTTTAGGCTTAGACATACTCAACTCCTCTGCAGCAAATTTTTCAATCCGCGCATAGGACTTGAGCGTAGCGATCTCCAGCCGCAACTTCTTATTGGCTTCGGTAAAGGCCCTCTCCTCCTTTAGGGCATTCGAAATTTCGTATCCGAGTTGGATCACCTGAATTCTCGACCAGACATAGAACAAGGATCCCCCGATGAAAAAAAGGGTGAGGAGACTGAAAAGGATGAGGGAATTTAGTTTTATTCCTTTCGGCCCGGACCTTGAATCTTCTTCTGTCCAGAGGATTCGATCTCCATTTTTGTCGATTGCCTTTGCCATGTTAAATTCTCTCCGCACACCTCAGTTTGGCACTCCGGGATCGAGGATTTCTCTTCTGTTCTTCTTCAGACGGCGTCACGGGTTTTTTCGTCAGGATAACCATCTTTTCCTGTTTCTCCAGGGCTCGGAACGTCTCCTTGACCATTCGATCCTCGAGGGAGTGAAAAGAGATGACGCACATCCGTCCGCCCTTTTTTAAGATCTTCCATCCTGTTTCCAGTATTTTTTGCAAATTCTCCAATTCCTCATTCACCCTGATACGCAGGGCTTGAAACGTTCTTGTGGCGGGGTCAATTCTCCGGGAATGAAATCGTCTTGGGATGGCATGGTGGACAATCTTTCTTAAAGCCTGGGTCGTCCGGATGGGTTCTCGTTCTCTTTCCTCCACGAGGGCTCTGACAATTCGCTTGGCCCATCTTTCCTCTCCATATTGAAAGAGGATGGATTCCAGCTCTTCCGACGAAAGGTTATTGACCAGGTCAGCCGCTGTCTCGTCAATCCGTTGGTCCATCCTCATATCCAGAGGGCCCTCTCCTTTGAAACTAAACCCCCTTTCCTCCCTTTCCAGTTGAATGGAAGAAAGCCCTAAATCGAGCAGGATCCCATCGGCGGATTCGGCCTTCATCAGGTCGGGAAGATGGACGAAATTTTCTCGGATTAGTTTGACCCGATCACCAAAGGATAGAAGTGTTTTTTTTGCCTCAGACAGGGCCTCTTCATCCCACTCCATTCCGATAAGCATTCCATCCGGTGCGGACCTCTTCAAAATTTCAAAAGCGTGCCCGCCCCCTCCCAGAGTCGCATCCACATAAGTATGACCGGGTTCACATCTTAAAAATGCCATCACCTCTTCAACCATGACGGAAATGTGTCGTGATCCCATAGTGACGTGATTCGTGGCTCGTAGTTCGTGATCCGATAAGTTCACGATTCACCAATCACGATTCACGAGTGGCGGTTATATTCCCAGATTGGCCAAAGTATCCCTGATTTGATCAAAACCCTCTTCTGCCTGTTGAGCGACTTCCTGCCAACGCTCCTTGGCGAAGATTTCCACGAATCGTCCTTCGCCCACCAAGACAATATCTTTTTGAAGGGTCGCATAATCTCTTAACGTCTGGGGGATGAGAAGCCTTCCGTGCTTGTCGATGAGGCAATCGATCGCACTCGAATAAAAGAACCTCAAAAAAGCACTCGTTTCTTTTCTGACGAGTGAGAATGAACTCACTTTTTGCTCTACTAAAGTGAACCATTCTTCGTAAGGAAATGCGACCAGACAGCGGTCAAAATTGGTGATGACTAATCGGTCGTCATATTTCTTGCTGAGAATCTCTCGAAACTTTGAAGGAATGCTGATTCGACCTTTAGAGTCTATGGTGTGCTCATACCG
>Ga0187784_10001235_pt1 | contig 20156 bp, 15 predicted proteins | sample 1015_SJ02_MP15_2_FD_132964 | JGI IMG/M metagenome (GOLD analysis project Ga0187784, IMG submission 132964) | Tropical peat soil microbial communities from peatlands in Department of Meta, Colombia - 1015_SJ02_MP15_20_MG | ecosystem: Environmental > Terrestrial > Soil > Wetlands > Peat | place...
CAGAACTCGGCCTGGATCGAGCGGCCTTGGAGGAACTGCAAGTCGTCGATCACAAGCACGTCGATGGCGCGCACCGCTTCCTTGAAGGCGAGCGTCGTTTGGGTGCGCAACGCCGAGACGAAGCCGTACATAAACCGCTCGGCCGTCAGATAGAATATTTTGCGATCACCGCCATGATTGCCGGCCCAGGTAATGGCCTGCAGCAGGTGGGTTTTGCCGAGCCCCACCGCGGCATGCAGGTAGAGCGGATTGAACATCAGCGTTTCGCCGCGCCGGCTGGTGGCGACCTGCTTTGCCGCGGCATGCGCGAGCGTATTGGATCGGCCGACAATGAAGGTTTCGAAGCTCAGCCGAGGATCGAGCGGGGAGCCGCTGAGTGCCTCGTGCACCGTCATAAAGGGCACGCTGGCGCGGCCATCGACGCCGTCCACCGGCACGCCGTTCCGCGTCTCGCGCAAGCTCGGCGGCTCCGGCGCTTTGGGCTTCGTGATCGGCGGGCGCAACGTGGCCGAGCGAACACTCAATTCCAGACGGGTAATTTCCGGTTCTTCCTCCTGCCACTGCGACAGCACGCGTTCGCTGTAATGCGATTGAATCCAATTGCGCAGGAAGCGGGTCGGCACCGACAGCCGCACGACTCCACTATCCACGGCATCAAGCTCCATGCGCCCGAACCAGCTGGTGAACACATCGTCGCCGAGCTCAGAACGCAACCGGTCCCTGACCCGCCGCCAACGCTCCTGATCCGTGTTCGTCATGTTGGTCCGCTTTTCCGTTCGGAGGAGTTGAACCTAGCCAGTCAGGCGGGGTCGATCCGACGATGCCCGACAATGCCGAGACGCAACTCAATTAAATTCGGGGGGTGAAGGGGCGGCGAGCGCGATTACGGCAGAGCCGAACGCGGACGCCAGCCAAACGGAGCGCCAGAATTCAGCCGCTGGACGCGGCTCTAGGCCAACAGCTTTCGTGCCAAATGAGGCTCGCAACCGGAATTGCTTGTTGCATCGTTATTGTCATGCCCCGCTCCATCGCTCCCAGATTCGATGGTTATCACTGACTGTTTGTGCAGACTGCTATCTGTGTATATCCAGTAGTTCGGCGGACACTCTACGCTACCCTCATGGCGCAGCACTCAGGTCAATGAGGGACTGTGGAATTGCACGCACATGGACACAGATCACCCGTACCCATCTTCGCATGGGTTACCGTTGAAGCCGATTTTTGAAGACCTTCAGAACCGAAGGGAAGCGAACCGTAGCACGCGGTTTGCGGCCCGCAACCGCAAAAAACCGCAACAACATTGAACTTTCAGAACTGCGGCTGTGGAGCTAAAAGTGCGATCGTTCGACTGCTCGCGCCCAAAGTATTGAGCCGATTTGGCGATTCATATTTCTGCCATATGTGACAACAACCTAAAATCGCTGCACCAGCACATCGTGAGCAAATAAAAGCCCGCCTGCGCGATTCGCGCTAAACTCCAAGTCCAGCCAATCGCATGAGCAATAAGCCTTTCATTGCGCAACAATTCTCCTGTCCGTTTTTTCAAGGTAACCCTCTGGCAACGGGGGCGTAACAAATAAGAATCGACACAGTTGGCGCGCAGAAATAATACGCGCCATATTATCGCCGATTGTCGTGACAATTGTGCAACAGATTGATGGCAATCCACTATTTCGATCGCGCAGCGGCAGAAATCGCCGCACCGAACAATCGGAAAACTATTTTTTCCCGAGCTTGGCAATCCGGTGCGCCAGCCGCGAAACTTTACGGCGAGCGGCGTTGCGATGCACGATACCCTTTTGCGCCGCACGAATGATGGCGGGCTCGGCGGCGGCCATGGCGGCGAGCGCTTGGGACTGGTCGCCGGCGGCAATGGCCTCCTCCACCTTGCGCATCGCCGAACGCACCCGCGAGCGTCGCGACTTATTGACGACGGTGCGGCGCGCAATCTGGCGGGCGGCCTTTTTGGCGGACTTGGTATTAGCCATCAGCTATTCGGTATCGGCATGGTGAAGGAGAGCCGGGCTTATAAGGGCGTAACACGCCATCGTCAACGCCGGATCGTCGGGAAATCCGCCGCCACTTTTCCGGATCAGGCCTAAGCGGCGCGTTTGGCGCGAACCGCCTCGTAGCCGGAGATCGCCACGGCGCGGTCGGCTGCGGGGAACGGTGATAACGGCGGTTCGACGCGCCCCCATTGCGGCGCGCCATGAATGTGGGCGAGGAGCGCTTTCACGCCCGGGACCAAGGGCTTACCGTCGAACAGTTTGCGGATCGCAACCGCATCCACCAGCGCCGCGGCATCGCCCAAGCGATAGGCGCGCGCGCACAGGTCGGCGTTGAGATTGGCGGTGGCCGAGATGCAGCCGGCAAACGGGCCCGAACGCGCCTCCGGCAAGGCCGCTTCGGTCGAGGGGAAAACCTTGAACCGCGGCCGGATGGCCGCAGCCTCGCGCGCATAGGCTGTGTCCCCGGACGAATCCTTTAAGCCCACGATGCGCTCGCCGAAATTTTCGAGTAGGCGACGGATCAGCGCGATATGCCAAGGCAGGCCAGATTGCGCCGGGAAATGATAGAGATAGATCGGTATAGGCCGCACCGCGGTCGCCGCCAGGATGGCTTCGATGCCGGCGACCAAGCCGTCGTCGTGCACCCCCTTATAATAGAACGGCGGCAGCACCAGCGCGCCGGCAAAGCCGAGTTCGGCGGCGTGCTTGGTAAGCGCAATGGCGTCGGACAGCGCGGCGGCGCCGGTACCGACCATCATCCGATCGAGCGGCAATCCGCTTTCAGCATAGGCGCTCATCACGCGCCGGCGCTGGTCGAGCGAAAACGAGGTCGCTTCGCCGGTGGTGCCGAGCACATTGAGCCCGTCGCAGCCGCTGTCGAGAAGGTAGCGCGCGAGCGCGGTCGAGCGTGCACAATCGGGCTCGCCTTTTTCGTCGATTGCCGTTGCGATCGCCGCGATCACGCCGTGGAGCGTTGTGGTGGCGGTCATGCTCCGTGCCCTTGGTCCGTGGTCTTGCCGTTCTTGCACAAGCGGTGTCGCTTGCGCCGGTCGCCGATCCAGTAAAGCATGCGGCGGCAAGGTTCAATCGAAGGCCAGGGCCAAGCCGGGGCCAAAGCCGAGACAATGTCGCGGGGCGGGAAGGCAATGACGGCGAGTTTCGATGTCATCATCGTCGGCGCCGGGACATCCGGCTGCGTGCTGGCGAACCGGTTATCGGCGCGGTCGAACTTGCGGGTGTTGCTGCTTGAAGCGGGGCGCGACATCGCACCCGGCGCGGAGCCGGCCGACGTGCTCGATTCCTATCCGCGGTCTTATTACAACGACGCCTATTTCTGGCCCGAGCTGAAGGTGCACTGGCGGCGCAAGGACAATTCGCCCCCGGTCGGATATCTCCAAGGCCGCGTCGTGGGCGGCGGCTCGAGCGTGATGGGCATGGTCGCCTATCGCGGCACGCCCGACGATTATGCCGAATGGCAAGCGCGCGGCGCTGCCGGCTGGGGCTGGGACGACGTGCTGCCCTATTACCGCAAGCTGGAATCGGACTGGGATTTCGACGGCGCGCTGCATGGCAAGGACGGACCGGTACCGATCCGCCGCACCAAGGTGGACGATTGGGCGCCGTTGGCGAAGGCGGTGCACGCTTTTGCGCAGGAACACCAGATTCCATTCATCGCCGACATGAATGCCGACTTTCGCGACGGCTATGGCGCGGTGCCGATGAGCAACTGGCCGGAGAAGCGCGCCTCGGCGGCGATTTGCTACCTCGATGCCGATGTGCGCCGCCGCGGCAATTTGCAGATCATCGCGGGGGCCACGGTCAGCGGCCTGGTGTTCGACGGGCGCCGTGCGACCGGCGTCACGGCCTCGGTCGGCGGCGAAACGAAAGAATTTAACGGCCGTGAAATCATTGTCGCGCTCGGCGGCATTCATTCACCGGCCTTCTTGATGCGGGCCGGACTTGGACCGGCGGTGGCGCTGCGCCAGCTCGGCATCGACGTGCGCTCCGACTTGCCGGGCGTAGGCGAAAACCTCGCCAATCACGCGATTGTCTTTATCGGATTGTTGCAAAAGCCTGGCGCGCGGCAATCCGCAAGAATCCGGCCGCACCCGATGACGGCGTTCCGTTATTCATCGGGTCTGCCCGGGGCGCCGCCGTCCGACATGTATCTTAATGTGCAGTGCAAAACGTCGTGGAGCCCGCTCGGCCACCGGGTTGCCAATCTCGCACCCTCGCTGCTCAAGCCGATGGCGCGCGGCCGCGTGTCGCTGGTCGCGGCCGATGCGGCGACCTCCCCGCGGGTCGAGTTCAATTTCACCGGTCACGAGCTTGATCTTAAACGCTTCATGCAGGGCTTTCGCCGCTGCGTGGAAATTTTGAGCCACGACGCGGTGCGCGCCATGACGATGCTGACCTTTCCGGTGAAATTCAGCGACCGGTTGCGGCGGCTCAACCGGATCACGCCGGGCAACAAGATCAAAAGCGCGGTCATCGCCGCCCTCATCGACGCCGTGCCGCCGCTTGCGGCGCCGATCTTTGCCACGCTTGCCGACCGCCGCGTCAACCTCAAAACCCTGGTCGAGGACGACGCGGCGCTGGCTGATCACATCCGGGACAATGTCGCCGGCACGTTCCATCCGGTTGGAACCTGCCGCATGGGCTCAGCGGACGATCGCGAGGCAGTGACCGACCCGGCCGGTCGAGTTCGCGGCTTCGAGCGCCTGCGCGTGATCGACGCTTCAATCATGCCGACGGTGCCGCGTGGCAACACCAATATTCCGACCATCATGGTGGCGGAAAAGCTTGCCGATCAGATGCTGAGCGAGAGCCTGTAGCCGGCCCGGAGCGCAGCGCAATCCGGGCGTTTTCGGCTAAAGTTGACCCTTCAGTCGACCGAATGCTAAAAACGCCAGAATTTACAACTGTTCCTGCGGTTCGCAGTGGATGCAGCGGGGCGGAAATTCATGAAACTCCCGCCCTTCGAATATGCCTGCCCGGGGAGCATTGCCGAAGCTGTTGCGCTTCTGGCCGCGCATGACGGCGAGGCGAAGCCGCTGGCCGGCGGACAGAGCCTGGTGCCGATGCTGGCGTTTCGCGTCGCCGCGCCGTCGCTGCTCGTCGATCTGCGCAAAGTGCCGGAACTGCGGCAGATTAAGATCGCCGCTGATGGCGTCACGCTCGGCGCCATGGTGCGCTGGCGCGACATTCTCGAAGACGCGCGGTTGGTTAAGGCGCATCCGTTGTTGGTGGCCGCGGTCGGCCACGTCGCACATTATCAGATTCGCAATCGCGGCACGGTCGGCGGCAGCTTGGCGCACGCCGATCCCGCCGCCGAACTGCCGGGCATCGTCGTCACCTGCGAGGCGAAGATCGCCGTCCTCGGCAAAGCCGGTGCGCGCGCGATTGCGGCGGCGGATTTCTTTCGCGGCCCGCTGACGACCGCGCTCAAGCCCGACGAAATAATCACGGAAATACGACTGCCGGCATGGCCGGCGCGGCGTCGCTTCGGCTTTGCCGAATTCGCCCGCCGCCGCGGCGACTTCGCGCTGGCGGCGGTGGCGTTGTTTTACGATGCGGCCGGCGACGGCAAGGCAACCAACGCGCATGTCGGCGCCACCGGTATCGCCGACCGGCCGTTGCGGCTTGCCGCCGTGGAGCAGGTTATCAACGGCAGTAAAATCGACGCGGCGACGATCGCCGAGGCTGAAGCGGCGGCATCCGCCGCGGTCGATCCGCCGGACGATATCCATGCCGGCGGCGCTTATCGCAAAGCGCTCATCGGGGTCATGGTCGAACGCGCCTTGCGCAGCGCCGCGGCATGAACGTCGCCGCGATTACGCGCCGTATGGTAGCCGCCGTGCTCGCATTGATGCTGGCCGGCCACTCGGCTGCGCCGGTCGGAGCGGCAGATCCGAGCTTCGCCTGCACCGGCAACTTGGCGCCCACGCAAGCCGTTATTTGCGCGGACGAAAATTTGGCGGCGCTCGATTGCGCGCTGGCCGCCGCCTACCAGGCCAAGCTCGACAGCCAGCCGAAAGAAACTGCCAATGCGCTCGAGGAAACGCGCGACGGCACGATTTTCACGCAAAAGGCGTGGCTTGCCCATCGCAACGATTGCGGAACAGACAAGACCTGCATCCGCAAAGCCTATCTCCTGCGCACCGGCGCACTCACGGCGCCGGAGCATGCCAAGGACGTTCCCTGTCGGGTGACTGCGGGCGCCAAGCAGGCGGCGATCTTCGTCAAGCAGTGCATCGCGGTCGCTACCGAGACGCATCCGCCGTGCAATGCGGACAATTCCTGCGAGCTCATCCTTTCGCACAATATTTATCGGTGCGCCGGAATGGGCGACGAAGCGCCAAAATTCTGCGCCGCCTATCCGAAGCCCGGCCTGTGAGTTTGCGCAGACGCGGGCTAGCCGAGGGTCGGCACGAACAGTTTCTCGATCGGGATCGGCGCCGGGATCAAGCCCTGCTCGGCCATATAATTCACCAGCGCTTCCAGTGTCGGCCGGTTCGGCTCGATGCCGTAGGGCCAGCAATCGCCGCCGAACAATTCATCGATCTCCTCGATATCGTCGGGCAGCCACGGCAGCATGTAGCGCAGCGTGCCGGAATAGCGCATTTTTTCCCGGGCGCGGTCCTTGGCCGCGCAGCAGGCGTTGTACAGGCTGGTCGCGACGAAGCGATGGCGCTCATAGACATCATTGCGGATGACGATCAGGTGCATGATCGGGAATATGCGGGTGCGGCGGAAATAGTCCTTTTCGCGGGCGCGATAATCCGGGAACAGCCGTACCACGTCGGGATGGCGCTCGAGCGCGCGCGGCAGGTTCGAGCCGATGATGGCGTGGATTTCGCCGGCCTCGAGCAGGTCGCTCAGCGATTTGCCGCTTTGGTTTGGCGTGATGCTGACCGGCTTGATGAGCGGCATCACCGACGGATGGCCGTAGGCACCGGGCTCGTTGATCGCGCCTTGCACCCATTCGATCGTTGAAAGATCGACGCCAAGGTCATGCTGCATGAGGCCGCGGATGAAGATCGCGGCGGTCTGGGTGTAAAGCGGCACGCCGATACGCTTGCCGGCAAAGTCTGCCGCCGCTTTCACGAAGTTGCGGTTGACGACGATAAAGCCGTGGCGAAAAACGCGCGACGCGAACACGGGGATAGCAACGAAGGGGAGTTTTTTCGCGGCGTACCGGCTGACGAATTCCGAGCTCGACATCTCGCAGGCGTCGAATTCCAGCCGGTTCGACATGCGGTCGAAGATCTCGCGCGGATTGTCGATGACGAGAAAGTTGAGATCGATGCCGTCCGGTTTGATGTCGCCGGTTTGCAGCGCCAGCATGCGGTCGTAGAGGCCGCAGGCGAAGGTGATCGGCAAGGCTGGCATCGCGGCACCTGTCGGCGGAGAGTTAAGGCGAGACCTTTGCACCTATCACACACCATGCGGCGACGGAAAGTCGCGCGCGCGTGCGCTCGAGATCAGTCGCGTCGCAAAAGTTTTTCACCATCGCGTCGAATTTTCTTGCAATGAAAGTTCAATGCGACTATGTGCCGTTCGCCCAAATTCGCACGTGCCTGTGGCCGTGTGTCGATCGGTAGGCATCCGGACAAGAGGCCGGACAGTCGCCTGAGGTTTTAGTTACTGCCTCAGCACCGTGATCGACAGCCGGAGGCGAAACCGGCGCACCCCGCGCTCAACGGGGGACGCGGCTTAAAGCAACGACGGAGCGGGCTTTTTTGGTCTCGTTGGCCGTCCACAGGTCAGCACCGAAGAGGCTTGTTCATCTTGCCGGCCGTGCGGAACGGGATCTTCCCGCTCCAATCCAAGGCAGCATCTCGGCGAAAGAGCCGCGCGTTTGCACCGTGTCCCCATCGCACGGCAGGCGCCAAGCACTTTAGCCGGTGACGCCGGCCGTTCGCATTTGCGGACGGCTGAACTTCAACGCTGGGCCGAGCACCTTGGCCCCTTTGAACCTTGATGAAGGAGCGGCTCCAATGACCGAGCGCATCCAGGGCTTTCTGCGTCGCCGCCGCGACGAAGGGTCGGATGATGGCCCTTGCCTCGTCGTCGATCTCGACGTCGTGCGTGAGAACTATCGTGCCTTTGCTAAGGCCTTGCCGGACTCAAGGGTGTTCTATGCCGTCAAGGCGAACCCGGCGCCCGAACTGTTGTCGCTCTTGGTCTCGCTTGGCTCCTGCTTCGACACCGCCTCGGTCGCCGAGATCGAGATGGTGCTCGCGGCCGGCGCCACGCCGGAGCGCATTTCCTTCGGCAACACGATCAAGAAGGAACGCGACATCGCGCGCGCCTACGCGCTCGGCGTCCGGCTGTTCGCGGTCGACTGCAAGGCCGAGGTCGAGAAGATCGGCCGCGCCGCTGCGGGCGCCAAGGTGTTCTGCCGCTTCCTGTTCGGCTGCGCCGGCGCGGAATGGCCGCTGTCGCGGAAGTTCGGTTGCGATCCGGACATGGCCGTCGACGTGCTCGACCATGCGCAACGGCAGGGGCTGGAACCCTGCGGCGTGTCGTTCCATGTCGGCTCGCAGCAGCGCCGCACGGCGGCCTGGGATGAAGCCCTGAAGTCGGCGGCGGCGATCTTTCGGGCCTGCGCCGAGCGCGGCATCAACCTCACGATGGTTAATCTCGGCGGCGGCTTCCCGACCAAGTATCTGCGTGAAGTGCCGGCGGTCGAGGCCTACGGCCGCGCGATCTTCCGCGCCTTGCGCAAGCATTTCGGCAACCGCATCCCCGAGACGATCATCGAGCCGGGCCGCGGCATGGTCGGCAATGCCGGCGTGATCGAAGCCGAGGTGGTGCTGGTCTCGAAGAAGAGCGAGCACGACCAGGCGCGTTGGGTCTATCTCGACATCGGCAAATTCGGCGGTCTCGCCGAAACCATGGACGAGTCGATCCGTTACCCGATCAGGACGCCGCACGACGGCGATGCAGTCGGACCCTGCGTGCTCGCCGGCCCGACCTGCGACTCAGCCGACGTGCTGTACGAAAAGCGGCCTTACGACCTGCCGATCAGCCTCGAGATCGGCGACAAGGTCCTGATCGAAGGCGCCGGCGCCTATACCGCGACCTACGCAGCGGTGGCCTTCAACGGCTTTCAACCGCTGCGGACCTTCCACATCTGACCCCTCTGGCTCCGCCCCCTCCCTAACCCCGTAAGTGGGGAGGGCGGGGTGGGCCCGGAGCGCAACGACCGAAAGGAGCGGATCATGGTGACTATCCGGGAAGAAAAGTTCGCCGATGTCGCCGTCCGCGAGGCTTTACTCGACGAGGCATACGGGCCGGCTCGTTTTGCCAAAACCTCCGAGCGGCTGCGCGAAGGGCGCCTGCCGGCGGACGGGCTATCTCTGGTCGCGGTCGATCATGGCCGCCTCGTCGGTACGGTCCGGCTGTGGCACGTCACCGCCGGGCCGACCCGCGCCGCGTTGTTGCTCGGGCCGCTCGCGGTTCATCCGTTTGAGCGCAAGCGCGGCATCGGCGCAACGCTGGTGCATCGCGCGATCGCGCGGGCGCTGCTTGCCGGTCATCGCGCCGTGCTTCTGGTCGGCGATGCGGCCTATTACGGCCGCTTCGGTTTCACCGCGGCGGTAACCGGCGGATTGTGGATGCCCGGTCAGTTCGACCGCGACCGGCTGTTGGCGCTTGAACTGCGGCCCGGCGCGCTCGCCGGGGCGCGCGGCCTGATCGGTGCCACCGGCAAGGCCGAACCGAAACCCGACCTGAGCATGCTCATCGCCGTCACTAGGGAAAATGAGCGCGAAACTCAGGGCGCAAATCGGCGGGCGATTGTGCAACGCGCTGCCTGAGTGCAATCAATAAACTATTCGCTCCGGAGTGACGACAAATGACCGAATGGCCCGTTCACGCCCGCATCACCGGCCCTATCGTCATGATCGGTTTCGGCTCGATCGGCAAAGGCACGCTGCCTTTGATCGAACGTCATTTCGATTACGACAAATCCCGTTTCGTGGTCATCGACCCCGAGGACAAGGACCGCAAGCTCTTGGACGACCGCGGCATCCGCTTCATCCACCAGGCCGTCACGCACGACAGCTACCGCAAGCTGCTCCGGCCGCTGCTCACCGAAGGCGGCGGCCAGGGCTTTTGCGTCAACTTGTCGGTTGACACGTCCTCGCTCGACATCATGGAATTCTGCCGGGAGATCGGCGCCCTTTACATCGACACCGTGGTCGAGCCCTGGGCGGGGTTCTACTTCGATTCAAAGCTCGGTCCGGAAGCGCGCTCGAACTATGCGCTGCGCGAGACCGTTCTGGCAGCGCGCCGCAAAAACCCCGGCGGCACCACGGCCATATCCTGCTGCGGCGCCAATCCCGGCATGGTGTCGTGGTTCGTTAAGCAGGCGCTTCTGAACATCGCCGGTGATCTCGGACTCAAGATCAAGGAGCCGAAGACGCGCGAGGAATGGGGCAGGTTTGCCAAGAAGGTCGGCGTCAAGGGCATCCACATCGCCGAGCGCGACACCCAGCGCGCCGTCAAGCCGAAGCCGATCGAAGTCTTCGTCAACACCTGGTCGGTCGAGGGCTTCCTGTCGGAAGGCATGCAACCGGCCGAGCTTGGCTGGGGCACGCACGAGAAATGGATGCCGAAGAACGGCTTCAGGCATAAGACCGGCTGCCAGGCCGCGATCTATCTGACCCAGCCCGGCGCCAACACGCGCGTGCGCTCGTGGACGCCGACGGCCAAGGCGCAGTACGGCTTCCTGGTCACGCATAACGAGTCGATCTCGATCGCCGACTATTTCACGCTGCGCGACGGCCGTAAGACCGTCTACCGGCCGACTTGTCACTATGCGTACCACCCATGCAATGACGCCGTGCTGTCGCTGCACGAACTGTTCGGGCAGGCCGGCAACCGGCAGCCGGCCATCCACATTTTGGACGAGCACGAGATCGCCGACGGCATCGACGAACTCGGCGTGCTGCTCTACGGCCACAAGAAGAACGCCTACTGGTACGGCTCGCAGCTTTCGATCGACGAGACCCGCGCAATCGCGCCGTATCAGAACGCCACCGGCCTGCAAGTCACCTCCGCCGTGCTTGCCGGCATGGTGTGGGCGCTCGAGAATCCGAACGCCGGCATCGTCGAAGCCGACGAGATGGATTTCAGCCGCTGCCTGGAAGTGCAGAGGCCATATCTCGGGCCGGTGATCGGAGTTTATACCGACTGGACGCCGCTGCAGGATCGCGGCCGCCTGTTTCCGGAGACGGTGGACAGTAAGAATCCCTGGCAGTTCCGCAACGTGCTGGTCGGCTGATATTCTCGGCAGTTGCGCGTCAACAGGCGACGCCGCATGGCGGCGCCTGCTTTGTTGCGCGCATATGCCGAACTTACTTCAGCCGCCTCGCCGCCTCCTCGATCAAGCTGAGATCGGAATGCGTCGCGACGTCGAAGCTTGCATTGACGAAGCCGAGATCCTTCGTGGTGTCGACGTTGTTCTGCAGCGCGTTGAGATTCGGCACCATGTTGGGATCGCGATAATAGTCGGCCTTGGTGAACAGCCAGCCAAAACGCTCGGGCGGCTGCTTGGTGAGCTGCGAGGCGACTTCGGCGACCGCGTCGTGGTTTTTGGGATCGAGATACCAGTGCTCGATGCGCATCGTATCTTCCAGAAGGTCGACCAGGGCGGCGCGATGCGCGTCGATGAACGGCTTGCGCGCCGTCCACACGATGAACTGGGCGACGCCGATGGCGTCGTGGATCGTAAACAAGGGTCGCGCAATCTTCCGTAGCTCGGGATCGAGTGAAAACGGCAGCACCGCCGGGATCATGTCGACTTTTTTTTCCGCCAGCATCGCGCGCATCGCGGGGAACGGCGCCTCGATGATGGTGTAATCGCGATTGGCCTCAAGCCCATGCTTGTGCAGCATGGCGCGCATGGCCACGTCGACGGCGCTGCCCATGGCATTGGTCGCCAAAACTTTGCCCTTGAGGTCCTCCACAGTCTTGATCGGGCCATCGGCAAGGACTTCAAAATCATCGTCGCGATAGCCGGGAACGCCGTCCTGGAACTCGTCCGCTATGACCCGGATGTCGTCCATGCCCGCGTTTCCGATCGCGATCGGCAAGGTGGAATAGGCGAGATCGCCGATCTCCAACTCGTTGTTGGCGATCGCCGTGATCATCGGCGGCGTGCCGGCGTAGTGGGTTGCCTCGAACACGTAGGATTGACCGAAATGGGTAGCGAGGTCCTTCTTTTGGATCCAGACTGAAGTCCAGTTGGCGAGCGGCGCCACCCAGGCGCCGCGGATTTGCAGCGGCGCCGCTTGGGTCGGGCCGACGCCGCATAACAGCAGCACAATGCCCGCCAGTCCGACTTTTCCACGCATGATCATCCTCCAGAATAGCTGCGGTTTCCTATGTTATTGCCACCTTGCATCCGGCTAATAAAACGATTGTGCGGGCAAAGCGCGCTACGACGCAAGCCCGCCGCTTGCCGCATGCCTTACGTCTGTTCCGCCGCTTCCTGGTGCCACACCAGAAGCCGCCGCCGGATCGTCGCCATGGCCTTGATCAACGCGTAGCCGACCACCGCGATCTCGACGATGCCGGCGAACACGCCGGGCGAATTGGCAAAGCGCGAGGCGGTCATCATGGCGCCGCCGAGCCCGTAGCCGCCCATCGCCATCTCGGCGATGATGGCGACGATGAGCGCGATCGGCAGCGCCACCTGCAGGCCGGTCAGGATTTGCGGTAATGCCGCCGGCAGCACGATCTGCCACATCATTTCGCGCTCGCTGGCGCCCATATTGCGCGCCGACCAAAGCAGCTCTTTGTCGACGCTGGCAATGCCGGCGAGCGTCGCCGTCACCACCGGAAAAATCGCGTCGAACACTACGATGGAGATTTTGGACACATCGTAGAGGCCGAGCCACAGGATGATGATCGGCAGGAACGCGATCTTCGGCATCGGGAAGCCGACCGAGATGATCGGATCGAACAACCAGCGCACGATTTTGCTGCGCGACATCACGGTGCCGAGCGCGATGCCGCCGACCGTGGCAATGGCGAAACCGGCCACGGCGCGATAGATCGTCAGCCCGAGGTTGCGCCACAGATCGCCGGCAACCGCATCGGCATAAATGCGCTCGATCACCACCGAAAACGGCGGCAGCATGAAAGACGTGACCCGGCCGCTGCGGGCAAAAACCTCCCAGGCAACCAACAGTAGTAAGACGGAAAAAATGCCGGCGCCGGTCCGCAACGCAGCATCGAATCGCCTCAGGGCGTCCAGCGAAATATCGGCTTCCGCTCCCGCCAACGAGGCTTGATCTTCTATTCGCGCCATTGCAGCAACCATTGCATAACAAGCTGATAAAGCCGGTCGGCGGCAAAGCCGAGGAAAGCAACAGTGAGCACCACCGCGTACATTCCCTCGTAAGAACCGGTCGAACCCAGATAGCCGATCAGATAGCCGAAGCCCTTTTGCGACACGATCAACTCAGAGCTCACAAGCAGAATGAACGCCAGCGCCAGCGCGGTGCGAATGCCGTTGAGCAATTCCGGCAGCGCGCTCGGCACCACCACGTCCCACATCAGGCGCACGCGGCGCGCGCCCATGCTGCGCGCCGACCAGACCAGCACGTGGTCGCTGCCGCGCGCGCCGTTATAGGCGCCGATCGTGACCGGGATCATGCAGCCGAGAAAAATCAGCAAGATCTTCGAGCCGTCGCCGAAGCCGAGCCAGAGAACGGTCACCGGAATGAGCGCCGATTTCGGCAGCGGATAGAACAATTCCACCAGCGGATTGACAAACATGTCGAGCAGGCGCGAGCGCGCCATGCACAATCCCAAGCCGCCGCCGACGATGATTGCCAAGCCAAGTCCGGCGAAGGCACGGTAGAGCGAGGCCATGCCGTTATCGACGAGTTCGCCGTCGCGGACGAGATCGGCCCAGGCGACCGCCACCTTGCTCAATGGCGGCAAAGCGAGCGCATCGACGATGTTGAGTCGTGCCGCAACCTCCCAGGCGATCGCGATGAGCACGAGCGGCAGATAGCGCAAGGCGGTCTGCGTCACGGCGGTCTGCGTCACGACGCCTTGGTCTCCTGATTGCTTTCCTGGGCTTTGATTGCTTCGTCACGCACCAGGTTCCACAGTTCGTCGACCTTTTCCACGAACTCCTTCGTTCGCAGGATGCTCGGATCGCGATTGCCGAACTTGGTCTCGACGATCGCCTTAATGCGGCCCGGCCGCGCCGACATCACCGCCACGCGCTCGGCGAGATAGACCGCCTCCTGCACGTCGTGGGTGACGAAGATCACGGTCTTCGGCGTGCGCTTCCAGATACTGAGAAGTTCGGTCTGCATCAGCGAGCGCGTCTGCGCGTCGAGCGCGCCGAACGGCTCGTCCATCAACAGAATATCGGGATCGAAGGCGAGCGTGCGCGCGAGCGCGGTGCGCTGCTTCATGCCGCCGGAGAGATGCGACGGATAGCTATCCTCGAATCCCCTCAGGCCAACCATATCGATAAAGGCCTGCGCCCGCTGCTCGCGCTCGGCGCGCGGCATGCCCTGCCGTTCGAGGCCGTAGAGAATGTTGGCGCGCACCGTCTTCCACGGGAACAGCGCAAAATGCTGGAATACGATGCCGCGGTCGGGACCGGGCGCCGAGACCGGCTTGCCCTCGACCACGATGCGGCCGGCCTCGATCGGCAGGAAACCGCCGACGAGATAGAGCAAGGTCGATTTTCCGCAGCCCGAAGGGCCGAGCAGCGCCATGAATTCGCGCGGGCGGACTTCCAGCGAGATATCCGACAAAGCGAGCACCGCGCGCCCGCGCGGCGGGCGATAGGTATGGTTCACTCGCTCGATGACGATTTGGCCCTGGCCATCCATTTACGCCTACATATGTCCCCGGACACCGCCCCGGGCGCCCCGGGCCGGCACCCTAACCGGAGTGGTCCGGGAGACCAAGTCGCCTTATACGATTCGGTGAAAGCGGATATATCTGACCGTCAAAGCCACCGCCACGGACCCCCCGATGGAACGCTCGTTCAGAAAAGAAGTCGATGCGCTGCGGCTCGGCGACGGCGAGACGTTTCGCGGCGAGGGCATCCTTGCCGTCACCAAGGCGCTTTTGCAATCGGGCGTGAGCTATGTCGGCGGCTATCAGGGGGCCCCGGTTTCGCATCTGCTTGACGTGATGGTAGACGCCGCGGATTTGCTCGCCGATCTCGGCGTGCATCTGGAGACCTGCACCAACGAGGCGGCGGCGGCGGCCATGCTCGGCGCCTCGATCAATTATCCGCTGCGCGGCGCAGTGACCTGGAAATCGATCGTTGGCACCAATGTCGCGGCCGATGCGCTGTCGAATCTCGCTTCGCCGGGCGTCATCGGCGGCGCACTGATCGTACTCGGCGAGGATTACGGCGAGGGTGCGAGCGTTATCCAGGAACGCTCTTATGCCTACGCCATGAAATCCACGATCTGGCTGATCGATCCGCGGCCCGATCTGCCGACCATCGTGCGTATGGTCGAGCAGGCATTTGAGCTATCCGAGGCGAGTCATGCGCCGGTCATGCTGGATCTGCGAGTGCGCGCCTGCCATGTCACCGGCGAATTCGTCGCCAAGAACAATAAGCGCGGCGCCTATAGCGGCCAGCATCGCCTGCCCGGCCCGCCGCGGTTCGAATACGGCCGGCTGGCGCATCCGCCGGTCATCTTCAGCCAGGAGCGGCTGAAGATCGAGCAGCGTCTGCCGGCGGCGCAAAAATTCGTTCGCGAGCACAAGCTCAATGAGGTGATTCCCGGCGACCCCAGCGACATCGGCATTATCGTGCTCGGCGGCCTCACCAACGGCCTATTGCGCGCGCTGTTGCGGCTCGATCTCGCCGACCTCTACGGCGCCTCGCGCATCCCGATCTATGTGCTCAACGTCGCCTATCCGCTCGTGCCCGAGGAGGTCGAGGAGTTTTGCGCCGGCAAACGCGCCGTGCTGGTGGTCGAGGACGGCTCGCCTGACTATGTCGAACAGCAGATCAATGTCCTGCTGCGCGGCGCCGGCAGCGATACCCGCGTCCTCGGCAAGAGCTGCCTGCCGCGCAGCGGCGACTATACGGCGGAAGCATTTTTGCGTGGCATTGCGGATTTCGTGTCGCAGACGCGACCGGCCGGCATCGACGCCGATGCTCTTGCCGCGCGGGCCGACGCGGCGCACGCGCATAAGCCGGCCGTCGCCGCAGCGGTCGGCGAAATCCCGCCGCGGCCGCCGAATTTCTGCACTGGTTGTCCGGAGCGCCCGGTCTTCGCCGCCATAAAGCTCGCGCAGCGCGAGATCGGGCCGACCCATATCAGCGCCGATATCGGCTGCCATTCTTTCGCAACCTTTGCGCCGTTCTCGCTCGGCAATTCGATCCTCGGTTACGGCATGTCGCTGGCGAGCGCGGCTGCGGTCGGCCCCAACATGGCGAAGCGGCCGATCGCGATCATGGGGGACGGCGGCTTCTGGCACAACGGCCTCATCACCGGCGTCGCCTCCAACATGTTCAACAAGGGCGACGGCGTCCTCATCGTGATGCAGAACGGCTACGCGTCGGCCACCGGCCAGCAGTATCTGCCGTCGAGCCAGGCCAATCGCAGCGGCACGCCGACCGGCATCAGCATCGAGAAAACCTTGCGCTCGCTCGGCGTCAAGTGGCTGCGCACGGTGCGCACCTACAGCGTGTCCAAGATGACAATGACGCTGAAGGAGGCGATGCGCACGGCGGAGCAGGGGCTTAAGGTCATTATCGCCGACGGCGAATGCATGCTGGCGCGCCAGCGCCGCGTCCGCGCCGCGGATGCCGAAAAGCTCAAGCGTGGCGAGCGCGTGCTGAAAACGCGCTACGGCGTCGATGACGACATCTGCACCGGAGATCACTCCTGCATCCGGCTCTCCGGGTGCCCGTCGTTGACCGTCAAACCCAATCCCGACCCGTTGCGCAGCGATCCGGTGGCGACCGTGATCGAGAGTTGCGTCGGCTGCGGGCTCTGCGGCGAGGTTGCGCACGCGGCCGTGTTGTGCCCGTCGTTCTATCGCGCCGACGTCGTCAGCAACCCGACCTGGTGGGATCGAACGCTGGCGCAGGTGCGAGGCAGCGTAATCGCGTGGCTCCGCGGTGCCTGCGAATCGGCTCCCTCTCCCCAACGTGGAGAGGACAGGGTGGGGGGGCTCGAACGAATCCCCTCACCCAAACCCTTTCCCCGCAGGGGAGAGGGGGCTCGCATCGGCGAGCCGCAAAGTAACGCATCAAGCGTTCGCCCGCTCACCATTATGATCGCCGCGCTCGGCGGCGAAGGCGGCGGCGTGCTCACCGACTGGATCGTCACGGCGGCGGCGAGCCAAAACTTTCCCGTGCAATCGACATCGATACCGGGCGTAGCGCAGCGCACCGGGGCGACGACCTATCACATCGAGCTGGTGCCGGCGCCGCAGCCAGCCCCCGCCCATCCCTCCCCCGCAAGCGAGGGAGGGTCAGGGAGGGGGCGCCGGCCGATTCTGGCGCTGGCGCCAGGTGTCGGCGATGTCGACCTTGTGGTGGCGAGCGAATTGATGGAAGCCGGCCGCGCCGTCGCCGGCGGCTTTGTCACGCCCGACCGCACCATGACGATCGCGTCGTTGAGCCGCTCTTATCTCGTGGTCGAGAAGATGGCGATGGGCGATGGCCGCTACGACCAACAACGGCTGATCGCGGCGGTCGAGAAAAATTCGAAAAATGCGCTGCTGTTCGATCTCGAAGCCATCGCGCGGGACAGTGGCGCGATGATCAACGCGGTGCTGCTCGGGGCTATCGCCGGCGTCGACGCGTTGCCGATCCCCGCCGCAGCGTTCGAGGCGGCGATCCGCGCCGACGGCAAGGCGGTCGAAGCCAATCTCCGCGGCTTCCACGCCGGGTACCAAGCGGCTCGCGCCGGCTCGCGCCGGCGTGGCGAACCGCCAAAGCGCCGCGGCGCGCCGACCGCCGCGCTCGCCGATCTGGAACGCGCGATCGCGGGCCTGCCGGCGCCGGCACGGCCAGTCATGAGCGAAGGCGTGCGCCGCCTCGCCGCCTATCAGGACCTCGCTTACGCCGAGCTCTATCGCGATCGTCTGCAGCCGATCCTTGACGCCGATGCCAAGGCTGCGGCGGATGGAAAATTGCTCGCGGCAACCGCGCGCCATCTCGCCGTGCGCATGTCGTACGAGGACCTGATCCGCGTGGCGGAGGTCAAGATCGATCCGGCGCGGTTTAACCGCATCGCGCAAGACATGGGCGTCAAGCCGGATCAGACATTCACGGTCACCGAATTCCTCAAACCGGGTGTCGAGGAATTTTGCTCGGTCCTGCCGCCGGGGCTCGCCGGCAGCATTCTTAGCTTCGCCGAACGTCATCCGGCGCTGCGGCGCGCCCATTGGGCTATGGCGGTCAATACCGCATCGATCTCCGGTTACCTGCGCTTTCATGTCCTCGCCAAGCTGCGGCGGTTCCGGCGCAAAACCTTCCGGTTCCAGAACGAGCAGCGCGCGATCGAGGCCTGGCTGCGCCTGATCGCGCACGCCGTCCCGCTCTCGGCCGAGCTTGCGATCGAGATCGCCGAATGCGCCCGTCTCATCAAGGGCTATGGCGACACGCACCAGCGCGGCAGCGACAATTATAGCCTGATCGTGGCGCGCGTGATCGAGCCGGCGCTCGGCGGCGAGCTGGCGGTCGGCCAGGCCATCGATGCGATCGCGAGCGCGCGCACCGCGGCGCTGCTCGATCCCGACGGCGGAGCGCTGGCGAAATGTCTCGCCGATCTTGCCGCTGCGCCGGCCCAGGCCATCGCCGCCGAATAAGCGGGCGGGAACAAAGCCGCGGTGGTATCATCGGTCTTGCGATCGAGTATCATGGCAATGCGTGTCGTCATGGCTGAAGCAAAAATGGCTGAAGCAAAAATGGCTGAAGCAAAAACGGCCAGATCGTCCAGCCGAAAAACCCGCAAGCCGGCCCGCCGCGCCACCAACCACCGCTGGTCGGCGCGCGTCACCCGGGAAAGCGATGCGCTCGATCTCGAGCGCGGCGTGTTCACCGGGCGCGATCCCAAGCGCATCGCGGCGTCGTTGAAGCGCTCGGCCGAACGCAGCCGGCGACGCAAGGCCGATCCCTACCGCTCGGCGCTGTCGATGCTGAGCTTCTATATCAATCGCGCCGGCAAGAATCTGCCGGCGGCAAAGCGCAAAACGCTGCAACGCGCGAAAGTTGAACTGCGCAAGCAGTTCGGCCGAGACTAGCGGCCCCGGCCGGGTCACCCCTTTGTGCCTTTTTCGCCTGGGGGTTGGTCGCCAATTTACCGCAAATTAACCGGTCCCCTTAATCCTGTTGCGATTGCTGGTGACCTGACGATGCTGGGCTTCGACTTTCCCATCCGTACGAAGCTCGCGATCTGGGCCGCGCTGGGCGTGCTGCTGGTCGCCGGAATGCTCATCGAACAACAGATCGGGGATCGTTGGGCCTCGCGGCAGCGCGAGTTTGCCTCCAACATGCAGCTCGCGGCGGTCGAGGCGCTGCGCGCGGCTAAAGACTTGGATAGCATGCATCTCGAAATGCGCGAAATGCGTCTCGCCATGGCGCCGAGCGAAGTCGACGACGCGCTGCAACGGCTGCGCGCCGCTGCCGCATCCGCAGAAATCCATATCGGGACCGCTCTCAGTCTTAGCGACGCCGCGGCCGACAAAGACACCTTCGAAACGCTCAACAAATTGGCGAAGGACTATGTCGATGTCAGCGTCGAACTCGCCGCTGCGGAGAGGGATTACGGCGACACCGGCGGCAAGGTGCAGCGCGCCGTGGCCATTGGCAAACAGATGAATGCACTGATCCAAAAGTCGACGCAGGGATTGGTCGCCGCAGCCGAGGTCGGCAACGCGCGAGCGAACGCGGAGCGCGAGCGCGTCGGCCGGGTGGCTCTTAGCATTGGCCTGTTTGTGATCGCCGTGCTCGGCGGCGTCGCCGTATTCGGCGCTCTCGCCATCAGCAAACCGATCCGCCGCACCGGCGAGGTGTTACGCGAACTTGCCCATGGCAATAAGGATATCGAGGTGCCCTATACCGGGCGTACCGACGAGGTTGGCGACAATGCGCGCGCGGCGCAGGCGTTCAAGGAAAAGCTGATC
>Ga0187784_10001236_pt1 | contig 20154 bp, 16 predicted proteins | sample 1015_SJ02_MP15_2_FD_132964 | JGI IMG/M metagenome (GOLD analysis project Ga0187784, IMG submission 132964) | Tropical peat soil microbial communities from peatlands in Department of Meta, Colombia - 1015_SJ02_MP15_20_MG | ecosystem: Environmental > Terrestrial > Soil > Wetlands > Peat | place...
AATTGTGATGGTGGTCTGCGGATCCGCGAGGGACATCGTTGACTATAGACCGACAATTGCCTTAACTCTTTGGCTCGTGTGCGAACTCCGAAGAAGAATGAAGTTGCATAACCCCGAGCGGATTCGTCCCTTAGAACGGGCGAATCCACTGGATTGCATTCATTTGCGGTGACGATCCAAGCGCCTGGGCCGAACGCGGAAGTAGATCGGGCCGCGCTGCCGAATAAGCCGGTCCCGAAGGAGGGATGGGGGAATGGCGAATGGCGGTCCAATCCGCCGACGTCCCCGGGCCCACCATTTCTTCGCCACCCTCGCGGCCCCGGGAATCGAGTCGAATTGCCCGGTCTGAACCGGGATGCTCCGGACGACATCGTTGGCGGCGAGACTAACCGGCCCCGTGCCGATCAGGAGGTGTGGCGTCGTTCCGAGGCGATTGAATTTCGTTCCGGTCACCGGTTTCGGAATCCCAGCCGGGAAGCGGCCCGCTCCGACCTCCATCTGCGGCTGTCCCTGAGCGATTTGAACGGCGGAACTGGGCCTGCCTCCGGGCGACCGGGTCAAAATCGCATTGTGGTCGGGGCCGCGCATCCAACCGGTCGCGCCGGGCGAACAACTCGTCGAGCGCGAGACGACCGAGGACCAGCCACGCCTCGGCCCTTCAAATACCTGAAGGCGGTAGCTGAGTCGGTCCCCACTCGGAAGTCGACGTACGATGAGAACTAGGTCTAGTCTTCCGGTGATCGTGGCCGTGGTATCGGTCCTGTTGCTCGCTTACCTCCCAAGCCTCGCGGGCGCGGGCAGCGCGAACGCGGCCGGCTCCCAGATCCGTTCGGCCACGCCCCTGCTGGGCACCCCGATCACGGCCTGTACCGAGATGGCCCTGACGATGGCGGTCGATGCCGGGGGCACCGCATCCTTCGCCCAGAACTGCACCCTACTTGCCATAACGTCCCCGATCTCGATCCCGTCCACGCTCTCGATCACCGTCACTTCGGGGGGGTTCGCCGTGGTGCTCTCGGGACAGGGGACGTCCCAGCTCTTTCTCGTCAGTGGCGGACACCTGAACATCACCGGAATATCACTTGACTACGCCGACGCGACCGGCCTCGCCGGAACTCCTGGGGCTGCCGGCATCGCAGGTTCCGCAGGAGCCAACGGACTCGACGGGACTGGACCCGAACCCGGGCAGAATAACGGGACGGCTGGTTCTCCAGGTACGAACGGAACCATGGGCGGAAATGGGAGCTTCGGCGGCAACGCAGAGGGCGGTGCGATTCAGATCACGAGCGGCTGGGTGGTCTTAACGAACGACACCCTCGCCGGTGACATCGCGATCGGCGGTGCCGGTGGGGCGGGCGGCGTCGGAGGGGGCGGCGGCGCCGGTGGCAACGGCGGTTCGGGCGTCGCCGGCAGCGACTCCAGTACGGGGGGAGCCGGCGGGGCCGGAGGCAAGGGTGCCGCCGGTGCTCAGGGCGGCAACGGTGCTCCTGGCGGCGCCGGAGGGGCGGGGGGCGCGGCGCTGGGCGGCGCGATCTACAACGCGGGGACTCTCAACCTGACCAACGACTCGTTCGAGAGCGACACCGCAAAGGGTGGAGTCGGGGGGACGGGCGGGGACGGTGGCCCCGGCGGCGACGGAGGGAACGGCGGCTTCGGGGGTTCGGGCGGCAACGGCGGCAATCCAACGCCGCAGGCCGCTGCGGGCGGCGGGGGCGGAGGCGGCGGCGCGGACGGTATCGCCGGAGCTGGCGGCTCAGCGGGTGCCGGAGTCGACGGCGCAGTCGGCGGGATCGCGGAAGGCGGCGCGGTCTACAGCGTCGGCTCGCTCCGCATCACCGGTTCGAGTTTCGAATTGTGCTCGGCCTACGGAGGCTACGGGGGTGACGGAGGGACCGGGAGCGCCGGTGGGGGCGCCGGGGGTTTGGGCGGAGGTCTCGCGGGCGGAGGCGATGGTGGAACCGGGGGGACTCCCGAACTTGCGGGTGGACCGGGCGGAGAAGGCGGCGCCGGAGGGGGGGCGTCCGGTGCCACCGCCGGAGGCGGCGGGGGCGACGGTTCGGTCGGCGGCAACGCGGGTACCGGAGGGGTGGCGATGGGAGCCGGAATCTTCAGTAGCCGAACTCTCGTGGCGAAGAACGATTTCTTCCAGGACGACACGGCCCGCGGCGGTGTCGGTGGCGAGGGTGGCGCCGGATCCGCGGGCGGATCGGGCGGGACCGGCGGCACGGGGGGGGACGGCGGCGACGGAGGAATGGGCGGAAACGGGTACCCGCAACCTCACCCGAACACCGGTGGTCCCGGCGGGGACGGCGGTGGTGCTGCCGAGGCCTCCGGAGGGGGTCCCGCGGGTCTCCCCGGGCTCAGTGGAGACGGTGGTTTCGCCGGTGACGGCGGGGCCGCATACGGCGGATGCATCGCGTCGTCCAGCGAGGCCTCGAGTCTCTTCGTCGGCGACTCCTCGATTGACGTCATCGCCCCTCCCTCGAGCCTGGTGCTCGAAGGGTCGACTGTGAAGTACTGCTTCGCCACCGGCGGTGCCGGTGGCATCGGCGGCGCGGGGGAAGCCGGCTCCGGCGCAGGCGGCAACGGGGGGGACGGGGCCTTTGGCGGGGCGGGAGGCTCGGGCGGAAGCGGTGGGGCCAACAATTCCTCGCTCCGAGAGAAGGGTGGAACCGGACAGCCAGGTGGTTTTGCATCACCGGCCGCGCCGGGAGCGCCAGGCGCGATAGGGGGCAACGGCGAACCCGGCGGAGCGGGTGGGTCCGCCGAGGGTGGGGCGGTGTTCGCGTCCGGAACTGCGCACATCACCCACGATTGGTTCGAATTCAGCTCGGCAACCGGTGGCGACGGCGGGACCGGCGGCTCCGGTGGGGTAGGGGGATCCGGTGGCGCCGGGGGCGCGGGCGGAACCGGTGGGTCCGGCGGGGAAGGTGGCCCCGGAATCAACCACGCCAAGAGCGGGCACGGGGGTGACGGCCAGTCCGCCACGAGCGGAGCGAGTGGCGGGGAAGGCGGCGCGGGCGGTCATGGGGGCATCGGCGGCGACGGCGGCGCGGCCTACGGCGGATCGCTCTACAGCTCCGCCACGTTGATCGTGGAGCACGACCACTTCGACCACAGCTCGGCCGTCGGAGGCTTGGGCGGTTCCGGAGGCGGTGGCGGCCGGGGCGGCCCCGGCGGTCCCGGCGGCGGTGGTGGGTCGGGCGGCAACGGCGGCGGTGGCCTGAAACCGGCGGGAACCGGCGGCAATGCCGGCGACGGCGGCCCCGGCGGCAGTGGTGGCAGTGGCGGGCCCTCGGGCAGCGGTGGAGTCGGAGGCGATGCGATGGGCGGTGCGATCTACGACAACGCTTCGCTTACCACGGAGTCGAACGTGAGCTTCACCCACAACACCGTGACCGCGGGTACCGGCGGTGTCGACAACTGCGCGAATGATCGTACCGCCTGCCCGGGAGAAGGTGGGCTCGGGGGAGACGGCGGGGCCCCGGGCCTGCCCGGCCACGGGGGCGGCGCCGGTCATAGCGGGAGCGGTGCCCGCGGAACCAAGGGCGCGCACGGCGGGGTCGGAAGGAAGGGGGTTGCCGGCAAGAGCGGCAAGGCCGGGAAGGCGCAGTACGCCAATCAAAACTGACGCCCCCGGGCGGGCGACTGGAACTCACCAGCGGAATCAACTCCGCGAGCAGCGCGCCACCGGAGGTCTCGATTTGGAACCCACCGCACGGGCGCATCCCCGGATGGGTGAAACTAGAGTCTCCGATAGCACAAAACGGACGAGCAGCTCCCCCGCAGGGAGACGAATGTTGATGAGCGCAAACCTCCGCTGCGCTCGGCCGGTCGGCTTCCAACGATAGCCCCGAGCGGATTCGCTTGCTGTTCCATCACACAAGGATACATCCTCGAGGAAGAGACCGGACATCACACTGTATGCCGGCAGCGGCGCTCCGACCATTGTTGACAGGAGTCTTGCGAGCTGCCACCATCTTGCGTAGCACGATTCGACGGGGCTCTTCCCAGGACCTCACGGGCCCGAAGGGTGGAAACTCGATCTCTTGTCAGATCCCGGTCCACGGTCCGGGGGGAGAAGATGTCGGGGCCGTAACCGGCCCTCTGTCTCCGAGGCGTTCTCAATTCTGATTCGGGTCCGTTGCGGTCCCGGCCGCTCCGCTTGCCGCGGCGACCCCCGCCTTGCCCGTTCCGCCAGCCTTGCCGGCCTTGCCGTGCTTGCCGCTCGTCCCATGACCGTGCCCTGAGCCGTGGGCGCCGATCAGGCCGGCTCCCCCGCCGGTTCCGCCGACGCCGGCGGTTCCCCCACACGCGTCGCCGATCGAGCAGTCGTCGACTCCGCCCGTGCCTGCGACGACGGTATTCGAAGAGAAAGTGATTGTAGGACCGAGGGTCACCGCGGTCGTCGTGTAGATTGCGCCGCCCGTGGCGTCTCCGCCGACGCCGCCCGCCCCCGACGCGCCTCCGTTGCCACCGCGCCCGCCCGCGGCCCCGCTCGCCGCGTTTCCTCCGCTGCCGCCCGAGCCGTCGGGCTTGCCGATGCCTCCGTTGCCGCCGTCGCCGCCCGAGCCACCGCCCCCACCGTTACCGCCGGGCCCGCCGTTCCCTCCGGCACCCCCCGATTCCCCCGCGCCTCCGGTCGCCGAGCTGCCGCTGAATGAGTCTTGGAAGAACATTACGGTGGACGAGGAGTAGAACGAGCCGCCGTCGCTCGCGCCTCCCGCTCCGCCCGCACCGCCGCTCCCACCGTCTCCCCCCGCGCCGCCCTTTCCGGCGAGTGCGGCGGAGATGCCGGACCCAGCGGCGCCTCCGGCGCCCTTCGCGCCGTTCCCGCCAGAACCTCCGCTGCCTCCCGAACCGCCGCTTCCACCGGTGCCACCGACGCCGCCCGCTCCACCGGCCGCTCCGAATCCGCCTCTTCCGCCGATAGCCGCATCGTCGAGGAACGTGTCATTCGTGATTTGGGCGGGACCGGAGGCGAAAATCGCGCCACCCTTCGCGGCGCCACCGTGGCCGCCCGCAGAGCCGTCTCCACCCTTGGCGCCGGGTGCGCCGGCAAGCCCAGCGGTGGGCGCGGCTCCCGATGCGCCGAGAGCTCCGTTCTCCTTGGGTTTGTTCGTGCTCGCTGCACCTCCGGTTCCCCCGTTTCCACCCGCACCACCGGAGCCGCCGTTCCCACCGTCCGACCCGGCACCTCCCGCACCACCGGACCCTCCGATGCCGCCCGTGGCCGAACAGGACTCGAGTGTGGAATCGTTCAGGGTCATCTCCGAAGTTGCGCTCAAGGACGCGAGGCAGCCACCTTCCGCGACGCCGCCGGCCCCGGCGAGCCCACCGCTCCCGCTGGCCCCCCCGTCGGCCGCGGCTCCGGCAGCGGCCGCTGCCGCGGGCACACCTCCGACTCCACCAGTAGCACCGCCCTTCGGGGTGGCATTCACGTGGCCGTCGCCGCCGAATCCGCCCTCAGCTCCGCTCCCGCCTCCCCCACCGGAGCCTCCCATGCCTCCGGAGGCGCCCGCACCCCCTGCCCCGCCGGGTCCCCCGACGGCTTGGTCAGTCTGGAGCTGGTCGCGCTGTCCGGTCAATGTGCCGGCGTTGAAGATCGCACCGCCGAGGCCCGCCCCACCGGCGGCCCCGTCTCCCCCCCGGGCGCCGGAAGCTCCCGGTGCACCAGGGGTACCCGGGCTCGAGGCTCCGCCCGGACCACCGCTCCCTCCTGGGCCGTTCGAGAGCGTGGGGCTTCCGCCGGTGCCACCGGGGCCCCCCCGAGTCAGCCCGGCGCCCGAGCCGCCCGGACCTCCCGCGCCGCCAGGACCGCCAGAGCCACCGCGAGCTCCGTCCGCGTCACAGTCCTCGAACTCCGAACCCGCGGCATGAAGGGTACCCGTGTTGTAGACCGCGCCGCCCTGCGCGGTGCCGCCCACACCCCCGGCTCCTCCCGGAGCGCCCGCTCCCCCGATGCCCGCGGGGCCGTTCGATCCCGCGGCTCCTCCGGCTCCGCCGGCCGAGCTACTTACGCCCGGGCTACCTCCGTCGCCTCCCAGCCCACCGTATCCACCGTTCCCGCCGGTGCCGCCGAAGCCGCCCGTGCCGCCGGGACCGCCGGGACCCCCGGTCGCCTCGTCGTCGAGGAACGAGTCGTCGGTCAGGACGAGTGTTCCGGCGTTGTATACTGCGCCACCCAATCCAGCTCCGCCGGCCCCGCCGTTCCCTCCGGCTCCGCCGGGGCCTCCCGCAGCACCCAAGGCCCCCTCGCCGCCGGCTCCGCCCGGTGTGCTCGAGGAGGGGGCAGCGCTGCCGCCGGACCCTCCGCTTCCGCCGTCGCCCCGTTGCCGCCGGCTCCACCCGCGCCACCCATCCCTCCGCTGCCACCGTAGGCGTCGCTGTAGGTGATCGAGTCCCCCGTGAGATTGACGGACCCGCTGTTGATCAGAATCGCGCCCCCCTCGGCTGTCCCGCCCGCGAGCGCATTGGGCCCGGCGCCGCCGGCCCCGCCCGCGGCACCCGCCGTGCCCGCGCCACCCGCACTCCCGACTCCGCCCGCCGGGCCCGAGGCTCCCGTTGCTCCGTTCGCCCCGTTCGAGCCGTCACCGGCGGTGCCCGCGTTCGTTCCCGAGGCGTATCCTCCATAGAGCGTGATCGAAGTGATGTTCAACTGGCCGCCGTTCACGATGAAAAGCTGGGTCGAACCGTCTCCGCTCAGCGTTACCGCGAAGCCGCCCGAACCGATCGTAACCGACAGGCTCGAGGGAATCGTGATGGCCGAGGGGAAGAGCAGCGTGCACGACGCCCCGAAGACGACGGTCCCTCCTGCGAGGACGTCCGTCTCGAACGTGGAGAACGTGCAGGGGGAGGTCACCGGCGCGGAGGACACGTTGCTCGGCAGCTCGTTAGGGGGCGTAGAGACCGGCGCACCCGCGACGATGGTCGGGAGAAATGCGAGCAAGAGGGCAGCCGAGAAAATGCCGACCAAGCCGATCCGACCCATTCCCCGACCTCGTTCCGACATGGTGATTCCGCCCCGAGCCCATCCGCCTTCTCTTATTTGAAACGCGTAGGTTGCCCGGTTTGGTCGCGTTTCTCCCTCAGCGGCCGAGCGCGTTAGGCGGACGTCAAGCTCCTTGTCACGTGGCCAGGTCCAGGTCGGGCCTATTGTGTCCACCGATAAGGAAACAAACCGCCCCCCCCCGAAAAGGACGGATGATTTGCGCAAGGGCGTCCGCCCGGGCGGGTCGGCGGAGAAGAGCGGATGGAAGGGCCCGGTTCCCCCAGCGGAGGGAGATCTAGCCCCGAGCGGATCCGCCTGCTTTTACCAATGGATTGGGATACAAACTCTGGAGATGGGCCGGGAAAACGGGGCCACGTGACTAGCGGGTTAGGGTCAATACACCCAGCGTCCACGGTGGTGCCAAATCGTTGCCCACTAGGTGCCGCACACACCCGATGGGTTTTGCTCTAAGTGCTGAGATCAAACACGTGGAGGTTCTCTAGTGCAGACGAAGGAGTTCCCCACACTTCAGTACCCGCGAGGCAACGCATCCTTCCCTATTCGATGGTCTTTCCAGAGCTCGATCCATATTCCATCCGGGTCCCGCACGTAAGCGATCGAAACGCCGTCCGCGACTTCCGATGGGAGGGCAATCGGGCGAACCCCCTCGGCTTCGAGGACTTTCAGAATTCCGCCCAAGTCATCGACGCGAAAGCACAGATGATCGAGCCCCTCTCCAACCTCGTAGGCCGGGGCGAACTGGGAGCCGTCGGGGTAGTAGTTGAGCTCAAGCTTACAGCCGGAGACGGGATCCCGAAGCAACACTGCGCGGCCAGTGATCCGCTCGGGATTGTCCGCAGGCACGGCCACCTCGAGCCCTCCTCGAGCGACCTCCTCGAGTCCGAAGTAGCGTGTATAGAATGCAATGGATCGTTCGAGGTCCGTAACGCGGATTCCGAAGTAACTGAGGTAGGTGGCGACCATCGAGGCCCCATCAGCATCTTTGGGTTATAGCCGACTCACATAGGAACGCTGGAGTCTCTGGGTCGCGAGGTCAGTGACACACCGGGGCAAGTTGCGCCACCTGAGCACGCCACATTCCAGCAGTTCGAGCACGGGGCCGGGGCTGCGACCGGGCGCGAAGCCCAGTAGGACGGACTAGGACTTTGATTCCGGGCTGGCAACTTAAGGCGAGATCCGCTACGACTTAGGAAGCGAGGAATAGCCCATGTGTTTCCTCAAGCGGAAGCGTGTGAATCGAAGGACCTCCGCGTCGAATACGTAGGTCGCACGGTAGGTGCCGGCGCGCGCTCGGAAGACTTCCTTTCCGCCTCGCCGGCCGATGGACTTCACTTCGCACCAAGGAGGGAGTCGATGCGGGTTGGATTCGAGGTAGGACATCAGCTCATCGAAACGGTCCGCGATTTCGGTGGGAAGGTTGAGGTACTGAATTCGGGCCTCAGGAGTCAATTCGACCCGGCGCACGTCCTAACGCCTCCGCTTCCGTTCCTCCGAGACCTCCCGCCAGGGAATTCCCGGCCCCGCTCTCGCCTGGCGGATCACCTCCTTCACGAACTCCTCTGGAACGTGCTCTTCGATGAAGTCGATGAGCACGTCGTCCCAGGTCATATCCCCCTTCTTGAACGGCTGGAGCATCCTCAGGGTGGATGCGTGGACGGAGATGGACGTCATCCGATCGGTGGCCATCGTAGAGCCTAAAGTTCCGACATTATTTTAATTATAGCCCCGAACGGATTCGCTCATCTATACGGACCGACTGGAATACGAGTTCGGAGAGGGTGCCTGACCTGTAATGGAAATCAAGTTTCGAGTCGGGTCCCCTCATTGAGGCCCAATAGTTGAAGGGGTCTCAGAGTGCTCATTCCGCGAGGTTTTCGATGCGGAAAGTATTCGCGTTTCTCTCTGCCATGACGTCGACGGAATCGCAGAGTATCCGGAATACCCCGACCAAGCTGCCATGCCTAACGACCCTGAGCCTAATCCGATGTGGACCCCGCGATTGCCGTCCGTCGATACGTTGCTGCTCGGTAGGGTCACCTACCTCAAGTGGACCGGATTGTGGAATCTCATCCGGCAACTGCCGTGCCAAGGGGAACCTCTCTTGCCATCTTGGAAGCCAATAAGAACGGTCTCCGGTTGTCCGGGGAAGTGTCGTGCGCCGGACGCGGACCAAACTTCGTGGATTCATCCTTTCCGCCGAACGGGCCAGGGGAGACGCCCGTGCTGAGTAACGGTGGACGACTTTTTCGGCCCGTCCGAGCACTTTGGCGGGCCGCCGGATCTAGGGATGGACCGGCCAACCGAGGCGGTCAAGCTCTGAGAGGATGTAACGGGCGGCCTGCTCGGGAGTGTACTTCACCGCGTCCACTCGGATGTCCGGATGGTCCGGAACCTCGTACGGGTCGTCCACACCGGTCATCTCACGAATCTCCCCTCGGCGGGCCTTCTTGTAAAGGCCCTTGACGTCGCGTTGCTCGCATACCTCGAGAGGCGTCTCGACGTAGACCTCCACGAATCGTCCGATCTCCTTTCGCGCGTGGGCCCGGGAGGTGGCGTAGGGAGAGATCAGCGCGACGATGGGGATCGCGTCGTTCCGCGCCAGCACCTTCGCCACGAAAGTGACCCGCCCCGCATGCGCTTCCCGGGCGACGCGGTCGAACCCGAGGTCCGCGCTAAGTCCCCGACGCACCTCGTCGCCGTCGAGGAGCTCGGTATTCCATCCTCTCTCTCGGAGCATCGGCTGAAGCGTTCGCGCGATGGTGGTCTTTCCCGACGAAGGAAGGCCCGTCAACCAGAGGCAGAACCCCTTATTCGCCATCGGACCGACCGGGGGAATAACTCGAGGATATGAGCCTATTCGACAAGCAGGACGTATCGGTCGGCGAACTAGCGTTCCCTGGCGGCCGGAACGGCGGTCTTCGTCCGAGGGACCGGACGAGTTGATTCCGTTTCCGGCAGGATTTGAGTCGACGATTCATGTCGGGACCGGTCAGAAGAACTTCGGAATCGGCTTTCCCTGATCTTGGTCCGGAGTCGCGACCCCGAAATGCCGCGTCTCGTTGGGCCGATGTCGATGAGAATCTGGGTCGGTTCGGGTGACGGTCGCTGTTCCGAGGGTCCACCACCACACAGATCTCATCGAACGAGTGGACGGTATCGTCCGGACCGGTGCCGTTCTCCGGAGGGAAGGGCGAGTCGTGGCCGATCGTCCCGGCCGAGCGCTGTGCGACTCCGCCGAGGTTGACCAGCATGTCCGGCACATCCCCCTTCACTTTCCGCTAGTCTTCTTTCGGGATCCGGACTTCCGCACCCAGAAGGGCGCCATCCGGCCGCCGGACCTCCCGGAGCTCTTGGGCAAGCCTTTGCGAGAACCGGGGAGCGGGGACGGTTCGAGTGTGATCTCCGTCTCGGATCCGCGAAGGTGAGGACGATCCGGGCATAGCAGCCACCGGCGCCCCACGCCTGGGTCTCGCTCCAGTCGACCGACGCATTCTCGAGCGGTGTTCCGGCGGGGGCTCTGACCCCCTTCGCACGAGGGAACCGCATTTGACCAACCGCTAGTTGATACAGACGCAGCCCCTCGTCGCGTGACCACGGTGGTCAGAAACGAGTAGAATCTTGGAGTCCCAAGCGTGATGCGGGTCGACGTCTCTTCCCAGTTCGGCACCACCTTCGAGACGGGGTCGTCGTGTCCATTTCTTGCCCGGTGGAGGATTGTTTCTCGTGTGCGAACGACGACTAGTTCAACCCCACGCAGGGGTCCATTTCCTCCGAGACAGGCGCCGGATTTCGAGGCTCCGGCGCCATCCTTTCGAAGGAAGCGGTCGCGGCAACCAGCGCTTCACCGCGGCCACGGTACCTGACGCAACGGCCTGGGCTAGCCTTTTAGACTCTCAGGCAAATTCTGCCGCGGCCAAGAAGGGATTTCCCGGGATGGAGTTACTCCCGACGCGCCGACCGCGAGTCGGAACGTTTGCTCGTCAGGTGAGAAAGGCGAATGTCCGAGGTCCGCGCCGTGATTGACGATCATATTGACGCGCGTCTCGACGCGAGAGGATTGCCTTGTCCGGAGCCGGTGGTAAGGACGCGCAAGATGCTTGACAAGCTCCAGCCCGGCCAGCGCCTCGAAGTGCTGACGGACGACCCGGCTGCTCCGCTCGACTTTGCAGCGCTCTCCTATCGGACCGGCCACCCGCTTCGAGAGACCCAAGCCGAAACGGGATACTTCCGGTTCGTGCTCGAGCATAAGTGATTCGGATCCGCTTCGGAAGGCGTTGCCGGACGCCGGGTCGTTGCGGACTCGTCCTCCTCGATGACTTGCCATCGTCTGGCTCCCGAATCCAAGGCTCACCTGGCGGGTGCTACTCCGGACGTTCCGCACACCCGAGGGACCCCCGCGTCTGCCCTCCTGCCGGGAATCGGTTGGCCGGAGCAAGGCAGGGTCCTGCTGTCCAAATCATCTGTAATTCACTTGACGAGGTCTTGAACTAGCCTCCTCCCACTGTTTCTCCGAGCTCTATCGCCATGGCAGAGAGTATTCGGGAGAAGGCAGCCGAGGACCCCTTGACCCGAAAGGGGCTCGAAATGCTGGCCGAGGTCGAAAAGGGGCCGTGGCCGAGCCACGTTTCCGAGCTCAAGAAAGGAAAGTACCCGATCGAGGCGTACGCGAAGGGACTGGGCCAGGGGCTCCCACCTTGGTTCAGCGGGTCCGCGAAGATCCGCTGCGAGTTCACAGGCTTCATCGCACGTCGAACGAAGGACGGGAAACAGACCGAGCTCCACTTCCGGGTCTACCATCCCTCGGGTCAGTTCTACCGCACTGAGAACCTCCGCAAGCTCCTCGATTTTGCCGACACGTTCGGTCTCGGCTCGGTTGAAACGGTCGGTCAGACCGGGGACCTCATCGTGCCGATTCAGCCCGAGCTGGCCGACCGGGCCGTGGATGAGCTCCGGTCACTGGGGACGGACATCGGCGGCACCGGGGACACGATCCGAGATTCGGCGGCCTGCGTCGGGCCGGCGTTGTGCGAGTTCGCGCTGTTCGATTCCCTGGCCGCGAGGGATTACTTCTTCGAGTACCCCGACTTCTACGACAAGCTCTCCACTCAGCTCTTCCCGTTCAAAATCAAGCTCAAGTTCAGCGCCTGTCCGATGGATTGCGCCCGGGCAGTTCACCGTGCGGACTTTGCCTTTGTCGGCTACTGGAAGGGGGCTCCCGAAGTGGATCAAGATGCTCTCCGGGCGAAGATCGCAGCGGGCGAGACATCATGGAAGGACCTCGCGGCCGGGTGCCCGGGGAAGGCGATTCGGTGGGACCCAACAAAGCAGAAGCTCATCATCGAAGGTGCGAAGTGTCGGAAGTCCATGAACTGCATCCGCGCGGCCTTCCCGGCGATCAGGCCGGGGCCGGACCGGAAAATCGCCTTCATGGTCGGAGGGCATTCAAAGGGACGATGGGGCCCGAAGATGGCGAAGCCCGTCGCGCTTCTCGACGACTATCGACATGCAGGCCCGTTCATGACCCGGATGATCGAGTACTGGTCCGATCGCTCGCCCCATAAGGACCGACTCGGGGACCTCGTTCTGACGGAAGGGCTCCCGAAGATGGTGGGACGGTTCAAGGACGCGCTTCCCGGTCCCAGCACGGGAAAGGCGGCGGGGGGCCCGCGGATCGTCACCAGCAGCGTGCTGAGTGAGGAAGAGCGAGGTGCGTTCGCGGCCTGGGCCGATGCGATCGCGCGGGAATACGAGGAGAGGATCTGATGGCGGCACCTGCGGACCCCCAGTCCGCCCCCACGTACCGTCTCAAGAAGGTCGTGCCCGTCCCGTACACCCGGAACCTTCCCGACATCGTCCGACGCAACGTCGGCCACTGGGTGGACCGGAAGTTCCACGGTTCGGGAATCGTCGAGCACATCTCCGATACTGGAGACCACCTCTTCACGGTAAAGGCGGGAGGAACCCCCAACGTCCGGTTCAGTACGGAAACCCTCCGCGTGTTTGCCCAGATCGCCGAAGATCACGGTGTCGGCGCTCTCCGGTTCACGCGCGCCGGGAGCATCGAGATCCTCTCGGGGAGTCTCGACCAGGCCCTCGCCGCCAAGAAGGCGATCGAGAAGATCGGGTTCTACGTCGGGGGGTGGGGCTCCAGTCTCTGGTCGGTCGGCTCGTGCACCTCCTACCTCACCTGCACGACCGCGGTCGTGGACGCTCCGAGCCTTACTCAGGCGATCTACAACCAACTGGTTCCGTACTTCACCGGCGAGATCCCGCTCCCCTCCAAGTTGAGGATCAACGTGACCGGTTGCCCCACGGCCTGCGGCGGCCTCGTCGCGGACATCGTGCTGGTGGGGCACTACGGTGCGGCCCCTTCGTTCGACCCCGACCGGATTCGGCTCTGCCTCCCGTCCAGCGCGAAGGTGCTCGCCCAGGTCGTTCCCGAGGTCCAGATGGTCTGTCCCGTGAATGCAATTGAGTCGTTCGCACGGCCTGACGGGTCCGTCGGCATCAAGATCCTCGAGCAAAAGTGCATCGGCTGCGGACGCTGTAAGGACGTCTGTGACCATATCACCTGGGACCCGGACAAGATCGGGGTCTCCGTGCTGGTCGGGGGCAAGAGCAGCAACACCGGGGTCGGGCCCACACTCGCCCAAGTGCTGGTCCCGTGGATTCCGGCCCGCCCGCCGAGGTACCGGGAGTCGGTCGCGGTCGTACGGAAGCTCATCGACGTCTGGAGGGCCGGTGCGAAGCCCGGGGAGAGGGTCGCGGATTACGTGAACCGCATCGGAATGCCGGCGGTTTTCGATCTGCTCAAGGTACCGGTCAGCCGGTGGAACCGGCCGACTCGACTCGGGACTGGTTTCGGAGTCCGGCAGTTCGCCTCCCCGTGAAGCTATGGACGCCCTCGTCGAAGTCGGCGTCTTCCTCGTCCTCCCCTACGCGGCGTTCGTGGCGTTCGTATTCGGCGTGATCTGGCGAGTCCGCGGCTGGTTGACGGCCCGGGGCCGGACGGGACTCAGGTCTGTGGCCGTAATGCCGAACACCTACGGGGCCTCGGAGGTCTCTCGGGATCTCGTCAAACGAGTGGTAGTGTTCTATACCCTTTCCAAGATGGAGGACGATCGGACCCTGATCGTCGGGACGATGATGTTCCACTACGGAATCTGGGTCGTCCTGATCGCCCATCTGGGACTCCTGGTCCCGCTTCCCATCTCGGCGCAGACCCACTACCTGCTCGGCCTCTACATCGGCGGGGCCGCCGGTCTTCTCACTCTCGCAGGCCTCCTGATGCTGACCGCACGGAGGGTTCGGACCCCATCGTTGCGACGGATCAGCTTTTTCGACGACTACTTCGCGGTAGGCCTGCTCCTTTTGATCATCGCATTCGGCCTCGTCCAAACCCTTGTGATCCAGCCGGACTATCTCAGCACCGTCTCCCCGTGGCTCATGTCGATCCTGGCGTTCTCCCCCAACCTATCGCCAATCGCGAACGTGGGAATCTTCACCATTCTCCACATCGCCTTGGCCCTGCTCTTCATCGCCTACCTCCCGTACGGAAAGATGGCTCACATCGTGGCCTACATGTTCACCCCGACACTCATGGGTCCGAGCTTCCGAGTGGACGCTCGGAACATTCCATCCGCCGCAGTCCCGCCTTCGCTGCGGGAGGGGGACCCTCGATGACGGAGGCCAAGGAGTTCTCGCCGGGGGATACCTCGTCGGTCGAGCCATTCTGGGCGAAACCGGCGCTTCTCGCGAAGCTGAACAAGAAGGTCGCTCCCCGGTCGGCCACCGGAGCCCTCGTCACCGACGTCCTCAACGGGATTCGCGAAGAGGCCTCTCGCAACCGGAACGTGAAACTCACCCTCGACGCCTGCGTCCATTGCGGGGCATGTCTCAACGCGTGTCCGACCTACCTCGCGACGGACGACGTGGGGAACTCGCCCGTGGGCCGCGCGGACCTCGTGCGGCGAGCGCTGCGTGCGGACAGCTTCTGGGGCCGCCTCCTCCGCGGCGGGAAGGGACGCCACGGCCCTGACGAAGCGGAGCTGCGCCAAATGGCGACGTACTACTACCAGTGCCTCGAGTGCCGCCGGTGCGCCGTGATCTGTCCGTTCGGACTCGACCAGGCGGATGTCACCCGCTCGATTCGTTCCGTGCTCCTGGACTCCGGGATCGCTTCGCGGTACGTCGCGACCGTGATCGAAGCGAGCGAGCGTACGGGGAACAACCTCGGCCTTCCGCCTGCGGCGATCCAGAACACGATTGAGTTCGCGCGGGACGAGATCAAGGAAGAGACCGGCGTCGTCGTCCGCTACAAGATCGACGAGCCGGCGTACGCGATGCTCGTTCCTCCCTCGGCCGACTTCTACCTCAACCTCGAGACGTTGAAGGGATACATGCTGTTCCTTCACGAGGCCGGTGTCGACTTCACCTTCACGACCGAGCACGCCGAGCTCGGGAACTACGGCCTGTTCACCGGAGAAAAGCACCTCGCCGTCGTCGGCGACCATCTCGTCGGCGTCGCGAAGAAGCTCGGCGTCCGGCTCGTACTCGCCGGGGAATGCGGCCACGGCTGGAGGGCGTTCAAGCAGTATGTGATCCCTCGGCTACGCACCGAAGGGATCGAGGGGGCCCACATCTTCCACGCGGTGATCGACGCGATTGGGCGGGGGACGATTCGTCTCGATCCCGCACGGAACCCTAGCTCCCGATTTGTCTATCAGGACCCCTGCAACTACGCGCGCGCCGCCGACCTCGTCGACGAGCCACGCTTCATCCTCGAGCGAGTAGTTCGGAACCCCATAGAATCTCCCCACAGCCGAGAGCGGACCTGGTGCTGCGGGGGGGGAGGCGGTCTACTGACCGACGAGTTGATGTCCCTGCGCCTCGCGTACGCCAAGCTCTGGTTCGACGACGCTCGCTCCGTCGGGGCCGACGAGGTCGTGCGGCCGTGCGCAATCTGTAAGGCGCAGTTGAACGCCGTCCTCCCCCGACTCAACAACGCCGAGAAGACGCGCCTAGGCTACACCGGCCTCATGGACCTCGTCTACAAGGCAATCGTACCGTCGTCGCCGCGCGGGAAAACCAGCGTCCCTGGCTAGGGCTCGTTCCCCGTCGCCTCGGGACCCAAAGGATGGAACCGCGAGCCGGCCCTCTAGGGCATCGAAAGCAGGGAGTCGAGGACCGAGTACGTCGACGGGTGAAGGTGCAGATAGTGCGCGTACACGTTCCCGATCTGGATCCCGTCCCTCCCGTGGGATAGGCCGGACCCAACGTCGTACTCGAGGGCGAGATCGTAGGACCCCCGGAGCTCGACCCTCGAGTAGTGGAACTCGTGCCCGCGGAGTACCGTGCCGCGCCGAGCGATGAGGGTGTCGCGGACCACGCGGGCCATGGCGTACCCGTGCGCCACGGGTCTCCGCTCCTGCACCGTTCGACCCTCGATGATCCCCACCATCTCGTACTCACCTTGCGGAGCGGCGATGGATTGCGTGAGATACATGAGGCCCCCGCACTCCGCGTAGATCTTCCCTCCCCGGTCGCCGTACTGTCGGACGGACGCGCGCAGCGGTCGGTTGGCCTCGAGCTCGGAGGCGTACACCTCGGGGAAACCCCCTCCGATCACCAGCAGATCGAGGGGAGGCAGGGACGTGTCGTGCTCCGGGTCAATGAATCGCACTTGTCCCCACCGGTGCGCCTCCTCAATCAGTTCGGGATAGTAGAACGTGAACGGCCTTCCCCCCAGGAAACCAATCCGGAGGGCCGTGGTCCGGGCGGGCGGCGGCTCACCGGGAACGCGGACCTCTACGGGCCGACAATTTTCCTGAACGAGCGCCCGGAGTCGTCCCACGTCAATCCTCGGGGCGAACCTCTCGGCGATGAGCTCGGGCAGTTTCGGGTGGGTACCTTCTGCCGAAGGGACGAGGCCGAGATGTCGGTACGGCATCGCCTCTGCAAGCTCCTCATCTCTCGGCAGGATCCCGACCACGGCGACCCCTTCGGCCTCGACGACCGCCGTGAGACGGTCGAACTGCCGGGGAACGACGTTGGTCAGGATTGCCGCGGGGATCCGGACGTCAGGATCGAACCCCCGGAGTCCGCGCACAAGAGCGCCGACCGTACGGTTCGCGCGCTCGCCGTCCACCACCAGCACGACCGGTGCCCCCAGCACCTTCGCGAGTTGCGCGGTGCTGCCGAGTTCTGTCCGTCCGTCCGGGCTGTCGTAGAGACCGTGGTTCCCTTCGACCACCGCGATGTCGTGACCCCGAGAGTACCGGTAGAACCGCTCGACCGCGACGGGGCCCATGAGCACGTAGTCCAGCGTCCGGCACGGTTCGCCCAGGACCGCAGCGTGGTGGCTCGGGTCGATGAAATCCGGCCCATTCTTGAACGCCGCAACGCGCAACCCCGCAGTCCGGAACGCGGACAGGATCGCCATCGTGGCGAGGGTCTTTCCGCCCCGTCCCTTGTACGATGCCACCACCAGCCGGGGGAGCGCGAGGAGTACATCCTCGCCGGGTCCGGGTTCCGGTCGGGTCCCCTCCATCTGGTTCGGCCCTCCATGCTCCCCGGCTCGCCCCCGAAGCTCAACGGTCGGATGGCCTTTCGGGTCGCTCGCGAACGGGAGCTTCTCGCCTCCCCTGCTTGGCGGCTCGAACGAACCCGGACGACGCCCAATGGATCTCCCGTGGATTCCAGCGGAGCCGGCTCGCCTGCGTCGCTATCAGTCCCACGACGAAGACACTCGGGGACCGGAGACGGTCGCGCACGCCTTTCCGAAGTGCCTCTCCCAGCGTGAACAGGATGGTCCGTTGTCTCGGGGTGGTCGCCCAGCGGATTGCGGCGACCGGCGTGGCGCGCGGCAGCCCTGCGCCGAGGAGCGCCCGCGCGATCCTTGGGAGCGTGCTGACGCCCATCAGGATCACCAGCGTGTCTGCACTGCGCGAAAGACCCGCCCAGTCAACGGTCCGGCGGGCAGCGGTCCGGCTTTCGTGCCCGGTGGCAATCGCCACCGAGGAGGCCCAGCGACGGTCCGTGAGCGGTATGCCCGCGAAGGCGGGGGCAGCGAGGGCCGAACTGACCCCGGGGACCACCTCGAGCGGAATCCCGCTCTCCCGAAGCGCCTCGACCTCCTCTCCCCCTCGAGAGAGCAGGAACGGATCACCGCCCTTCAGCCGCACCACTTTCCGCCCGGCCTTCGCTTCGGCCACCAGGAGCTCATTGAGGCGCGATTGGGGAAATTTCTCCCGAGGACGACGCCCCTTACCGACCCTAACCTTTCGCACATCTCGCGGGATCTGGCGAAGCAACTCCGGGCTGACCAGCCCGTCGTGGTACACCACGTCCGCGGTCTGTAGCAGCTCGCGCCCACGAATCGTGAGAAGGCCCGGGTCGCCCGGCCCGGCGCCGACGAGGTAGACCTTCCCGCGGCGCATCGCTAGCTCGACCGGGCGGTGGCAGTCCCCGCGCGTGCGTAGGTGGCGATCACCTTCCGACCGAGGGCGACGGCCTCCTCGAACCGGTCGTCGCGAAGGAGCCGACCAATCTCCCGGTGCCGAAGGATCCCATAGATCGCATTCCGGCGGCCCTCGTGCGTCGGAACCGAGCGAAGGATCGCCTTTCGTAGCCTCCCTTGGAGCCGGACCCGGGCGACGTCAATCGGTCGGATCGAGCGTTCCATCCGTCGACGGAGGAGCACCGCCATCGCCGGGCTATGCCCGGAGCTCGAGACCGCGATGCGGATGGAGCCGACACCTCCGATCGACGGCATGGTGAAGTCCGAGAGCTCGGGCGTATCGTACACGTGGACGAGCGCCCCTACCGCGTGGGCGGCGCGGAGGATCGCCGGTGTCTCCACGTCGTTCCAGCTTGTGGCGAACACGACGCGGGGCCGGAGACGCTTCACGACCGCGATGGAGTTCGAGAAACCCCGCGCTCCGTCGCGTGCGCGGGGCGGCCCCGCGCGATGGTGAGGCGAAGCCGACCGGCGAATCACTACCACCCGGGCTCCCTCCTTCCGAAGCATACGGGCCCGGGAGCGCGCGGGCTCGCCAGAACCAAGGATGACCGCGACCGTTCCTCGGACCCTCAGGTCGACGAGCATGACAGGAGCCCGAGAACGCGGGGAAAGATGATGATTTCACCGCTGTCCTGTCCTTCGTTCGACTCTCCGACCCTCTCCACCGTCGCCGGAGGGCCTCCGAAGGGTCCGTCCGCTCCCGTGGCGGTAGCGCAATTCTTGTATGCTCACCTGCCTCGGGGCATCGCGGGTCGGGTACCTTTGGTGAACGGATGGCCGAGGGAACGAAGGTGAAGGTGCCGGGCACCTTCGACGTTTCGGGTACGAAGATCGAGCTTGACGAGGACGGATTCCTTCAGAACCCCGAAGCCTGGAACGATGACGTGGCCCGTTGGATGGCCCTCCACCTGCTCGGGATCGGCGACCTCACCGAGCAGCACTGGAAGCTCGTCCGCTATCTTCGGCAGTACTGGGAGACCTTCGGGGTCTGCCCGCCGATCAAGATGGTGACGAAGACCACGGGAATCTCGCTCGAACACCTCTTCGAGCTGTTCGTAGACGGCCCCGCGCACGGCGCGTGCAAGGTCGCCGGCGCTCCGAAACCGACCGGGTGCGTGTAATAGGGGGACCGGAGAGCGGGCTTGCGAGTTTTCGTGCGGGACCCGAGCAGGCTCAGCTCCAGCTGAAGTTGACGTCGGCTTGCTCGGCGAACAGGAGGAAACTTGCGATCCCGCCTAGTTGCACGCCGGGAACAAGGTCTTCGAGCCGAATGTCGAAGGTCCGGGCCGAAGCTTGACAAACTTCCATCTGGACTCCCATCTCGACGCACTGCCGAATTTGGTCGCGCAGCTTCGCGTCGAGCTTGTCGTAGATCGCGCGCTTCATCACGAGGGCGGAGTCGAGGGCGAAGAAGATCTTGGTCTCGTAATCCAACGAACGCGCGACGAGCGCGTAGCCGAGCATCGTTTGGAGCCGCGGCGTGTCCCCCGGCGTCACCGTCGAGAGGAAGGCCACTTTCTTGGCCGTAGCGGCGACAGTTTCCCCCATGCGCACCGAACCGGAGAGCGACCACAAAAGAGGTCTCGTCAAGCAGGCTTGAGGAGCACCACCCTCCGTGTGG
>Ga0187784_10001237_pt1 | contig 20153 bp, 19 predicted proteins | sample 1015_SJ02_MP15_2_FD_132964 | JGI IMG/M metagenome (GOLD analysis project Ga0187784, IMG submission 132964) | Tropical peat soil microbial communities from peatlands in Department of Meta, Colombia - 1015_SJ02_MP15_20_MG | ecosystem: Environmental > Terrestrial > Soil > Wetlands > Peat | place...
ACGATCGATCATGTCGGACCAATGAGCGCGACGGTTAGCGACAATGCGCTGCTGCTCGAAGTGATTGCTGGAGCCGACGGTCTCGATCCGCGCCAATATGACGTGCAGGTCGAGAAGTACAGTTACACGACCGGGCTGGGCCGTGGCCTCTCTGGCATGCACATCGGCATAGTGAATGAGGGCTTCGGCTGGCCGGTCAGCGAGCCCGACGTTGACGCCAAGGTGCGCGAGGCGGCTGAGCGGCTGCGCGGCGCCGGCGCGATTGTCGAGCCGGTATCGATCCCCATGCACCGCGACGGCGGCGCCATCTGGACGCCGATTGCGCTCGAGGGGCTGATGGCGCAGATGATGCATGGCAACGGCATGGGCTTCAATTGGAAAGGCCTGTACACGACCAGCCTGCTCGACGCCCATGCCAATTGGCGCACCCGCGCCAACGAGCTGTCGCGAACGCTAAAAATCTCGATGCTCGCCGGCGAATATTTCATCAAACACCATCGCGGCCATTTCTACGCCAAGGCGCAGAACCTGGCACGGTTGTTGCGCAAGTCTTATGATGACGTTCTGGTCCGCTACGATTTGCTGTTGATGCCGACGCTGCCGATGAAGGCGACGCCGCTGCCGCCGGCCAACGCACCGCTCGCATTATGGTGCCAGCGCGGCTTCGAGATGCTGCCGAACACCTGTTCGTTCGACGTGACTGGCCACCCGGCCATGAATGTGCCCTGCGGCATGAGCGAGGGGTTGCCGGTCGGTATGATGCTGGTCGGCAAGCACTACGCCGAGACGACCATCTATCGAGCGGCACATGCCTTCGAGCAGCTCGGAGACTGGCGAAATTTCTGACCTGCCATCGGCACGAAAAGGATCGCCAATGCCGGCGAGCAACTACAATCCATTCGGCTCCGATTTTTTGCGCGGCAGCGCCGATGACCGGCTGCGCCCGCAAGGAACGCTCTCCTACGTTGCCGGCGCGACAGATGATCCGCTGAAATTTATGACCATCCCCCAACTCCTGGACCGCGCCTGCGCGCGCCACGGCGCCGGGGAGGCGGCGATCTTCGCGACCAGCGGCGAGCGCCTCTCGTGGTACGAGTTGCGCCGCCGGTCGGACGAGGTCGCCGCCGGCCTGCTCGCACTCGGCATCGCGCGCGGCGACCGTGTCGGCATCTGGGCGCCCAACCGTGCGGCTTGGCTCTATGCCCAGTTCGGCACCGCGCGCATCGGCGCTATCCTGGTTAACATCAACCCCGCCTACCAGCGGTTTGAACTCGAATACGCGCTCAACAAGGTCCAGTGCAAAGCCCTGATCACGGCCCGTGGGCTCAAGTCAAGCGACTATCTCGGCATGATCCGCGCGCTCGCGCCGGAGATCGAGACCGGCGACAAAGCGCGCCTGCAGGCGGCCAAGCTTCCGCACCTGAAGCACGTGATCGTTCTCGACGATGGGCCGCTGCCTGCCGGCGCCATGCGGCTCGCGCAGTTCCTCGCGCTTGCCGGCCCGGCTCATCGCAGCCGCCTCGAAAAATTATCCGCGGCGTTGGACCCGGATGACGCCATCAACATCCAGTTTACCTCGGGCACTACCAGCGCGCCCAAAGGTGCGACGCTTAGCCATTTCAACATCGTCAATAATGCGCGCTTCTGCGCCAAGGCCATGGCGCTCACCGCGAGCGATCGCCTCTGCATTCCGGTGCCGCTCTATCACTGCTTCGGCATGGTGCTCGGTGTGCTCTGCTGCACATGCGTCGGCGCCGCCATGGTATTTCCCAGCGAGACGTTCGATGCCGAGGCAACGCTTGCTGCGATCGCACGTTATAAATGCACGGCGCTGCACGGCGTCCCGACCATGTTCATTGCCGAACTCGATCACCCGAATTTCGCGCAATACGATACTTCGACCCTGCGCACCGGCATCATGGCGGGCGCGCCCTGCCCGATCGAGACCATGCGGCGCCTGATCGATCAGATGCACATGCGCCAGGTCACGATCGCCTACGGCATGACGGAGACCAGTCCGATCTCCTTCCAGTCGGGCCTCGATGACCCGATCGAGCGGCGCGTGTCGACGGTCGGGCGCGTTCAGCCGCACATCGAGGTCAAGATCGTGGATGGCGCTGGCCGCGTTGTGCCGGTCGGCAGCACAGGCGAACTGTGTACGCGCGGCTATTGCGTGATGCGCGGCTACTGGGAAGACAGAGAGCGCACCGCCGAATCGATTGACGCGGAGGGCTGGATGCATTCCGGCGACCTCGCAATCATCGACGCGGACGGTTACTGCAACATCGTCGGCCGCGTGAAGGATATGCTGATCCGCGGTGGCGAGAACATCTACCCGCGCGAGATCGAGGAATTTCTTTACCGGCACCCCAAGGTGCAGGCCGTGCAGGTGTTCGGCGTACCGGACCGGCGCTACGGCGAAGCGGTCTGCGCCTTCATCGTGCTCCAGCCCGGGCAGTCGGCGAGCGCCGAGGAGATCCGCGCCTTCTGCCAGAATCAGATCGCTCACTTCAAGATCCCACAGCATATTCGCTTCGTGCCCGACTTTCCGGTCACAGCGACCGGCAAGCCGCAGAAGTTCGTCATGCGCGAGCAGATGATCCGGGAGCTTGGGGTCACTGAGCAGAAAACCGCATGATCGGCCCACGCCGCCGGTCTGCTAGCTAGTCGCCGCACACAGAATCATGATTCGATGTGCATTTTCGCCGCGAGACCTCGGCAGGACGCAATCCGCGTCCACTTGTCCGTCTCGCCGCACACGGCATCGTCCACATTTCGATTTTGCAAATCGGCGACCGTTACGGGGCTGAGAAATCCGTTCACCGGCGTTGCCGGTTGGCTGCCTCCTTCGCGGCGAGGGTCACGCCACCGCGCCCCATCACTTTGATGAAATCGCGTCGGTGCACGCCCAGCCTCGCGGCCGCCCGTATTTGGCTTTCAATTCAAGCCATCAAAGCATCAAACCGTCCGCGAGATAGGGTTACAAGGTCAGGTTGTGCAATGCAGAATCCTTGACCAGCAAATGGCAGCAACGGGTCAATCGCTATCGATTGACGGTAACCGCGCGATGTCGGCTTAGCGGCCGAAAGCAGAAGTCAATTCGGTAAGCCCAAATAGACTTGAAGTGCCAGAAAGGGACATCACGGCTGCCACATTGGATCGTTCAATCGCGGGCTGCGATTGCCTCGATCTCAATCAGGAAGTCCGGCCCGTATAGCTTCGATACTTCGACCAGCGTGACGGCGGGCGCCGCAGGCGGCGTCACTGTCGCAAAGAACCGGTTGCGCGCTTCGCGATACGCGGCCAGATGATTCATATCGCGCAGAAAGACGGTGAGTTTCACCAGATCGGCGGCCGTGCAGCCGACCGCCGCCAGCGCGACGCTCAGATTTCTGAATACCTGCTCGGCCTGACGTGCGAAGTCGCCTCTGCCGACAACCGCGCCGTTTCGATCAAGCGCTGTCTGCCCGGCAATGAAAATCAGCCGGCTCGCCGGCACGTCCACAATCTGGGAATAGCCCGGAGGCTCGCCGAGTTCTGATGGGTTAATACGCCGGATAGGATGTGCTGTCTCGGCCATGATCTCTCCTCCCGACTGCTCAGCGGTTACGTACGGGGCCATGTCCCTTTTGTCCGCATCTCAGACATACCTCAAACGTTGCGCGAGGTCCGATTTGTGCCATTTGCGTCTACTCTGCGATGTCGCGTGCATCAGCCTCGATGCGCGGAGCCCGCCTGTCCATGATTGGGGGAGTGGCTCCTTCGACGCGCCTTCCGCGCGCAACGCGGCCCCCGCGCGCCGCGTTGCGCAATAATCCAATGCCGCTCAGGCTTAGCCCGTTCGGCGTCGTAGAGGATAATCATCCCTCTTGTATAGGCGATGGATTTCCTCGCTGTCGAAGCGCTCGTCTCCGACCTGCATCCACGCGCCGAGCGTACGCATCGCCGGCAAGTCTTCCACCGCGAAACGAATGGCCTCCGCGGCCGTGGCAAAGCGACGATAGCCGAGCCGTTGCCGCGGGCCGCCCTTGCGCTTTGCTATGAACAGTTCAGCCGGCAAGCAGTAGTCAAACGTCATGATCTCGCCTTCACTGCCAAGCGCAACAGTTCCGCGGTCATGCGATGCGACTTAGCTGGCTTTCCTTGACGACCCGCTCATGCGGTTCATCGGCGTTTTTAATCCGGTATTGGTAGTCATCGCCTTCGGGCGGCAAGAGCTGGGTGACCTTATAGATCCCATTTGTGCCGCCGCGGCCGAAGGGTCCGGACGTAAAGTTCACCGTTTGACCGACCTTGAATTTGTGTTCGTTCACCGAGCCCTCCATGTTGTCCAATGGCATTGCGCACCACCTTTGTGGCGAAACCGGGCGACTTCATTTGTGGGCTTCATGGGAAATACCAGGCGTCAGCCATTCAGTGTTTCCGCGCATCGACAAGGAAGCCGATGATAGTTTTTTCGCCGAGCGCCTTGGCGGCCTCTAAACGGTGCAGGCCCTCAACGAGCACGAAACGCGCGCCGTCCGCCCGCACCAGGATCGGCGTCTGCTGGCCCTTGTCGAGCATGCTCAGCGCAATTTCGTCTACGCGCTTTGGTTCTAGGGTGGCGCGCCGTTTGACCGGTACGTAGATGTCGGCGATTGCGAAAGTCTCGCGCTTCAGCATGATCAAGGGAGAGGATAGCATTAAATTAGAGGCGTGAAGATAGTTCCCCTTCCCGGCTATCTCCAGAGCCGCGCCTTTCGGCAACGACGTCGGATTTCCGCCGCAGGGGGTACACTGAATGGAAAACGGTCCGACCATCGCGGGCGATTCTGCGCTTTCTCGCGGTTCGAAACATGGTATCGTCCGCGACGGCGGGCAGCACGACGGCGGAACTCGGAATAAACTCGCATAGCGCAGGGAGGTGCGCCAGCAGACCGGTTGGGTCGTAAAACCCTCGTACGACGACGAATTGCGCGGGGCTCCAATCTCATGTTGCGGCGGACGTTCAAGGTGATTCTGATCAAGCCGTCGCATTACGACGCCGACGGCTACATTATCCAATGGCGGCGGTCGCTGGTTCCTTCCAACAGCTTAGCCAGCATGTACGGGTTAATGGCCGAGTGCGCCGCGAAAAAGGCGCTTGGAGATGAAGTTGATATCGACATCGAGGCCTATGACGAATGCAACACCGTCATCGACGTTAAGAGCGCAATCCGGAAAATCCGCAAGGCGCGCTCCGGCTTCGTCGGACTCGTCGGCGTGCAATCCAATCAATTTCCCCGCGCACTCGATCTTGCCCGAGAATTCCGCGACGCCGACGTTCCCGTGATAATCGGCGGCTTTCACGTCAGCGGCTGCCTTTCCATGCTGCCGCAGATCCCGAACGACCTGAAAACCGCGCTTGATCTCGGAATCATTCTTTTCGCCGGCGAAGGCGAGGGCCGCATGACCTCGCTCCTTCGCGACATCGATAGCGGCCGCACGAAGCCGATTTACAACTACCTCAGCGATCTGCCGGAGATGGCAGCAGCGACACTGCCAATCCTGCCGCGCTGGGCGGCGACCCGTGTCGCCGGACATTACACGAGCTTCGACGCCGGCCGCGGCTGCCCGTTTCAATGCAGCTTTTGCACCATCATCAACGTGCAGGGCCGTAAATCTCGCTACCGCACGCCCGACGACATCGAAGCGATTGTACGCGCCAATGCCGAGCACGGCATCACGCGCTTCTTTGTCACCGACGACAATTTTGCCCGCAACAAGAACTGGGAACCGATCCTTGACCGATTGACGGAATTGCGTGAGCGCCACAAGTTCAACATCAAGCTTCTGCTGCAAGTTGACACGCTATGCCATCGGATTCCCGGTTTCATCGAAAAAGCAGCGCGCGCCGGATGCACCGCCGTCTTCATTGGGCTTGAGAACATCAACCCAGAGTCGCTGATGGGCACCAAGAAACGTCAGAACAAGATCTGGGAATACCGCGAAATGCTGCAGGCCTGGAAGAAAGCCAAGGTCATGACCTATGCGGGCTATATCCTCGGGTTCCCAACCGATACTCCGGAATCGATTGCGCGCGACATTGAGATCATCAAGAAGGAACTGCCGATCGATATTCTAGAGTTCTTTTTCTTAACGCCGTTGCCTGGCTCCGAGGATCACAAGAAGCTGCTCGCGCGCGGGGTGCCGATGGACCCCGACATGAATAAATACGACCTTGAGCACGTCTGCACGGCACACCCGCTGATGTCAAAGGAGCGCTGGGAGCGCGTTTATGCCGACGCCTGGACCCAATACTACACCGACGAGCATATAGAGAAGGTGATGCGCCGTGCGGTCGTCGCTGGCATCAATCGCACCAAGCTTCTCGACTCGCTCGTCCTGTTCTCAAGCGCCACGCACATCGAAGGCGTTCACCCGCTGCAATTCGGCTATGTCCGGCGCAAGGTGCGCACGCAACGCCGGCATGGTATGCCGATTGTCAATCCGCTTTTGTTCTATCCCTGGCGGGCCTACGACGCGCTCAGTGTCGGCGGCCGGTGGCTGCGCCGGGCGATGCGTTATCGCCGTATCCTCAAACGCGTGGAAGCCGATCTCGCCAGAGAAACTTATTTCGATGAGGCCATGCAGCCGGCAACCGGCGAGGGCGTCGATCATTTCGTCGAAGTCTTTGCAGACAAAATTCCGAAAACCCACGGAGCGCCGATTCGTATCGCGCCCACGCCTCGCGCCACCGATGCCGCAGCATAGCCGGCCAGCTCTCGGTCGCAATCTGCGAGCTGATCAACGGAATGGGTCAATTACTCTGACCACTTGCGACAGTCTCGCTGGGCGACTTCCGTTGTCGAACGATAGATCAGCGATGTTAGCGGCATGTCGGCTTCTCCCTGGATCGCCGACATATAGACGCCCCGGTTTAACGGTCGAAATGTGCCATGTATGGACGACGCCCGCGGTGCAAGAGGAAAATCTGACATTTCAGCGAGCGTGTCGGGTGCAGCCATGTATACGGCCTTTGAATGCGGCCGCTGTGGCCGCTGGCCCTGATGTAATCCGCTGATTGGGTCCCAACCAAAAGCGCGCGTTCTCGCCTCGCATGGCACGTTAGCGGGTCTTCCCAATCGACGGTCTCGACCGTTTCGCATCAATGTCGTCATCACCCCTGCAGTTCCTCAACGCACTAACGCAACCTCATACTCCCATCGACAGGCTCCCTCTCACGCTGCCGCAAACCAAGCAGATCGACAGGTTTTACCACTGATCAACAGCGCCCAGGCTATGCGGGCCATTTTGTTGGCCAGCGCAACCGCAACAACCTTGAACGGTCGCCGTGCTAGGAGCCGCGTAACCCAGGGAAATTTTTGCGGATTCTGCTTGGCGCGGCGCAGGGTAGAAACCGCCCCGACCACGAGGATGCGCCGCAGGTAGCGGTCGCCCTGTTTCGATATCGGCCCGAGCTTCGCTTTCCCGCCAGTTGACATCTGTCGTGGCACCAACCCAATCCAGGCGGCAAAATCGCACCCTGATCGGAAGATCTTGGGGTTGGTCACCGTGGCGGCAATCGCAGAGGCGCCAATAGGTCCGATCCCAGGAACGGTCTGAAGTCGCTTGCTCTCTTCGTTCGCGCGATGCTGCATCACGATCCGCTTCTCAAGCGCCCCGATTGTCGTCTGTAGGGCATGAAGCTGCGCCGCTAGCACGATCAGGCTTGCCCGGGCATCATTCGGCAAATGAGTAGTGGCGTCATTTGCGACGATCGCCAGCAGCTCCTTGACCCCTTCGCGTCCCTGGGCAGCTATAATGCCAAGCTCAGCCAGGTGGGATCGCATGGCATTGATCAGCTGCGTGCGTTGGTGCATCAAAAGATCGCGGCGCGATGTTGCATCAGCTGCGACTGTTGTTCAACAGACTTCACCTGTACGAAACGCATGGTCGGCCGCCGCACCGCCTCACAGATCGCTTCGGCGTCAGCCGCATCATTCTTGTTGCGCTTGATGTAGGCCTTCACGTCCTTCGCCGGCATCAGCCGCACGTCATGACCGAGCTCGGCGAGTTCTCTGGCCCAATAATGCGATGTGGCGCAGGCCTCCAGCCCAACAAGGCACGGCGACAGGTCCTCAAAAAATTGTATCACCTGGCCGCGCCGGAGCTGCTTTCGGACGACGACCTTTTTCCTCCGCGTCGATCCCGTGAACTTGGAACACGTTCTTGGCGATGTTCAAACCGATCGTGGTAATTTGTATGTGGACGGCTCCCTCGTGTGATTCGTCGCAACGATCACCCTACCGGCAATCGGTTGCTGGGAGCGGGCGCCGTCCACCACATCAAACGCGTCATTTTGGCGCCGCAGCAAATACCACCAGTCCTCGCACGTGTTCCGTCTGCTAGGGACGGCGTTCGTCGACTGCGATTTTAGAGCTGGGCGTCGGCAAGTTATCGGCTGCCGATAGCGGTATCTTTTCTCGAAAGCCCAAGAGCGCTTTTAGGTCCATACGCAAGGTGCATGCCTGGCGGTCTCCGGTTCGCGCAGCAGGTTGGCGCCATCGGTCAGGGGATGGCTCGGATGTTCCACTGCACTCTTTTCCATGAGGCCCGCCGTGTCCTCCTTCGCGAAACATGCGAAAATCGCATTGCCATTGGCTGTGCGGTACAATGGGGTCGCTCGCCAATGCCTGAAAGCGCGACAAGGCGTTGCCGTCCCGGAATTTGGTGTCGTATTGAGCGGCAAGATGACCGTCATCGTGGAAGGCAAGGACACGGTGCTTGGACCCATGGATTCCTGGACCATTGCGCCGAGCGAAGTCCGCGAGATCGTCAACCGGCAGAACGACATCTGCAAGGTGCTTGCAGTCATTCCCCATCGGCCAGGGGCGAGAGCATGACGGGAACCTTGAGCGATCCGCTATCGCTGTTCTCGGTGAAAGGCAAGGTGGCCATTATTACCGGCGCGTCGGGCGCGTTTGGTGCCGCCGCGGCGGAAACGCTTGCGTCGGCGGGTGCTAACCTCGTGCTGACCGCCGGCAAGGCGAAGAAGCTCCGCGAAGTGGGCGCAGAGTGTCGCCGGCGCGGCGCCGAGGTCGAGGAGATCGCGAGTCGTCCGTCGAGCGAAGCGATTTGCAAGTCCATTGTCGCAAAAGCTGTCGAGAGGTTCGGCCGCGTCGATATCCTCGTGGTCGCCTCCGGCAAGAACGACGTCGCAAAAATTATCGACATGTCGCCTGAACGTTTCCTCGACGTGATGGAAGCGAACGTTACGCAGAGCTGGCTGATCGCGCGGTCGGTCGGCAAGCAGATGCTGGCGCAGGGCGAGGGCGGAAAGATCATCTTTATGTCCTCGGCGCGCGGTCTGCTGGGACACCCGGCGGGCTACTCTGCATATTGCGCTTCGAAATCAGCCGTTGACGGCATCACGCGCGCTTTAGGGTGCGAATGGGGGCCCACAGGAATAACCGTTAACGCGATCGCACCGACCGTCTTTCGCTCACCGCTGACGGCGTGGATGTTCGGCAACGACGAGCGGGCGAAGACGACGCGCGCCGGGTTCCTAGCCCGGGTGCCGAAGGGGCGGCTCGGCGAGCCGGCTGATCTTGCGGGACCCCTGCTGTTTCTCGCCTCGGCTGCATCGGATTTTTACACCGGGCATATCCTCTACGCCGACGGCGGCTATACGGCGGGCTAGCGGCACGGAGCGAATCGCAAACCGCGGCGGCGGTCCGATGGGCCATAGCATGCGCACGTCTTCGCCCGCGCCGGCCACGCGGTCCGCATCAGCGATCCCCCGTGGAGATCCGCACTCAAATCCTGTCGCGGATAGGCGCAAATCTCGACGAACTCGGGATGGACCATGCGGTGCCCGCCAACGTTGACATGGCCGAGACACTGGACGCCTGCGTTGCAGAAGCGAATTTCGTCATCGAGGTCCCGCGGTGTGGCTGAGGTTCCTGTGATTTTGAATACCTTGCCCCAACAGCTAAGTTCCTCGCCGTCGATCACACTCTTTCCACTTCCTGAACGACGCAAGCTTTGCTACATCCAAATGAAATCACCGCGATAATGCATGGCGACGACCAGGCAGCAGATCGCCCAGAACACGCAATACTCGTAACCACCGATGTTCCACAGCCATTTGCCCTTATTGACTTTCCAAACAGCTGCCGCAGCAACGAGGAGGTGTATGAAGCCAAGCAAGCCGGCAACGGCTGTATAAATTGCGAAGATGAGTCCGACCGCGATTAAGACTTCGATGACGCAGCTAACATACATCCATGTTTTCGGCGGATTGAAGTTTGCAGCGACGAAAAACCCCAAAGCTTCCGGAACGAAGAATTTCGCATAAATATGCGGAATGAAAAACAACCCGCAAATCAAGCGCAGAATGTTGATTCCGTTGGTGAGATCAAAGTTTTGCAGATAGCCGGACATGGCTGCCCTCCCTTTCCCTTCTGGGGTCATCTTGAACAATTGAAAAGATCATAACGGGCGAAGTCTCATGCTATAGGAAGGATTTTGCGCGGAGGGACCACTCTTCTGAGGATCCGATTTGTGCCCGCGCGGCCCGCGTCGTGATGCTGCCAGTGCACGTTCAGCCCGTTTGTTGATGGCACTCAGGCCGACGGCTGTGGGTTACTCAAGTAACTCGGCGGCGGCATCTCCGCGAACACCGTATTCGAGGGGGAACTCGCCTGTCCGGTCGCTGCGCACGCCCGAAGGTAATAGCCGTATTTCTTCCCGGACAGGATGTTGTGATCCTCCCAGCGCGTTACCTTGACGGCGTCCGCAAAGCTGACGTTACCCTGGTCGTCGCGGCGATAGACATCATAGCGTGCCGCACCCGAGGCCTTGTTCCATTTCAGTGTCACCGCGCCATTGGCGACCGACAGGACACGCAGCTCCGCGCCCTCCGGACCCCATAGCGGTGTGGTGACGGTGAGGTCATCGGCCGGCGCCTGGAGGGCCCCCTGCGGCCACAAGGCGCAAATGACACGATTGTGGGTGCCGTCGAGATGCTTGCAAACATTGCAATAGTCGCACTGGATAATACGCTCACGCTCGCCGTTGCGCACCTTGTGTGGCCAGTCAGGATCAGCAAGCAATCCGCGCGCGATCCCAACGATGTCGACTTGCGCCTGCGCAATCAATCGTTCCGCGTCGTCTGGGTCAGAAATCTTTCCGGCAGTCGCAACCGGAGTAGCGTATCCGCGGCCCTTCACATAGGACTTGATCTCTGCTGAAAAATGCGCGTGTGGAACGTTGGGGTACCAATCCCCTGGCATGCAACGGTCGCCGGAATAGCCGGTGTAGGGATATGGAACTTGTCCGGCAATGTGCACGGCATCATCGAACTTCCCGCCGACTGAAAGCGAGAGATATGCCGCGCCGAGTTCGGCCAGTCGCAGACCGATCAGCTTCGCGTCGCAGACCGTGTACCCGTCCTTGATGAATTCGTCGGCGAGGTACCTTACCCCGACTGGGAAATCGTTACCCACCTTGCGGCGAATGTTTTCGAAGATGCGCCCAATGAGACGAAGCCGTCCCTCCAACGTCTTGCCAGTATACTCGTCGTCGCGCGGGTTGGTCCGGGACACAAACGACGCGAGTGTGTAGGCATGGGCCGAGTGCAGCTCAGCACCGTCGAAACCCGCTTCACGCGCCCGGACCACTGCATCCCCGAATTGCTCGACGATTCGATCGATTTCCTCTATGGTCAACATGTCGATTGTCTGACGCCAGCCTGACTTTGCGACTTTCATGAAATGGATGATTTGCGGCACGATCTTCGAGTCCGACTCATCGTGTACGCGGCGAGCCAAATCTCGGAGGCCAGGAATGAACTTATCGTCACTAATTCGTAGCAAGGGCCCCGATTTGGCTTGGTGAACCGCCATGGCCTCAACCACTATGAGACCGACTCCGCCGTGCGCGTAACGCACATAACGATCGAGAATGTCCTGATTCACCAGACCATCCTCGCCGGACAGTCGAGTTACCATCGCCGGGACCATGATGCGATTCGGGATCACCATGCCGCCGATATTCAAAGGCTGGAATAACTTCATGGCACTACTCCTTTTGATACGTTTGGTGGCTTACGCCAGCTGATTGCATTTCGGGGTCGCGGCTCGCGTGTGACCTCGGCCTAGCAGCAACAGATCGCTCTGAGCTTATTTTTTCCGCGACGATACGCCTGAGTTCACCGCGCAAAATTTTTCCGGCCGGGCTGGTCGGAAAAGTGTCCACGACCTCCAAACGCTCCGGCAGCTTAAATTTCGCAATCTTGCGCGAAAGCAAATGTGACTTCATCTCGTCGAACGAAAGAGCTGCCCCGGGCGTGAGGATCACGAAGGCGCAGGCTTTTTCGCCAAATCTCTCATCGGGCATCGCCACGATGCACGCATTGGCAATTCCATGATGCGCGAGCAGGTGGTTTTCGACTTCTTCGCAACTGATCTTTTCGCCGCCCCTGTTGATCAGATCCTTGAACCGGCCCTGGACATAGAGGTCGCTGCCGATCTTGCGAACCGCGTCGCCGGTGCGGTAGAAGCCATCCTTTGTGAAAGCGGAGGCCGTAGCAGCTGGCGCCTGATAATAACCTCGGAAAGTATAGGGACCGCGGCAGAGCAGCTCCCCTAGCTCGCCGTCCTGCAGCTCGCGTCCACTCTGATCCGCAATTTTGATCTCGTCCCCTGGCGAGATAGGGCGTCCGGAACTGTTGAACCGGATATCGTCCGGGTCATCGAGGCGGGTCATGTTGAGCAGGCCTTCGCCCGTTCCGTAGCTTTCTTGATAGACGCAGTTGAAACGAGATTCGAGCCGGCGTCGAAGTTCCGGTTGGAGCTTAGCGCCGCCACTCATGAAAACCGCGAGCGAGGCAAGATCGTAGCGATCCACCGCGTCAGAGCCGAGCCAGTCGACGACGAGCGGTGGTCCGGCGGAGATGACAGAGACTTTTTCCTTTTCGATGAGCTGGAAAATTGTGGTGGCTGTCGCGTCGGGTGCGATGACAGCGGTTGCGGCCGAAGCCAATGCGCCCAGAACACCGGGACATCCGAGTGTGTAGTTGTGCGCCATCGGCAACACGGCGAGAAAGACGGTTCTTTCGGTAAACTCGGTAATCGCGGCGCTCTGCCGGCAATTGTAGACGTAATCGTCGTGGGTGCGCGGAATGAGTTTCGGAACGCCGGTCGTGCCCCCGGAAAGGAGCATCAACGCAACGTCATCCGGCGTCGGCCCGGAAGAATCGAATTTCTTGCCGTCCGTGCGCGAACGGTACAGAACTGACAACGACTTTTGGCCAGCTGCGGGTTCACCGAGTACCAACACTGTACGCAGTGATGGTGAGCGGGCGGTAATGTCCAAAGCCATGACGCGATAATCGAAGCCACGGTGCTGATCGGCTATGATATAGGCGACTGCTCTGGAGTGGTTTACGAAGTGACCTATTTCCTCTTGACGGTGCGCCGGCAATGCCAGAACGGGTATCGCGCCGATGTGCAACAGCGCGAACAGCGTCACGACGAATTCGATGCAATTTGGCAGTTGCACAACGACCCGGTCGTTAAACCGGAGCCCAATATCGGCAAGACCGGCGGCGAGACCCTGGATGCGTTCACCAAGCTCAGAATAGATCAGCCGCTGTTTGCCATGAACAAGCGCAACACGATGCGGATTGCGCTCAATCGATTGCTCCAGCATTTGCCACAGAGTCAAGTCGGCCCAATAGCCCTTTTCCCTGTATTGCCGGGCAACATCCTCGGGCCAGGGCACGCATCCTTCAAGCATGGTGCGTCCGCTTTATTTTTTGAATCGCGGCGAATAGCGATCGGTTGACGTTTAATGTGCGTCCGTCCATGGGTCCTTGATTTCGATCAATCGTCAGCACCATCTTGCCTGCCAGATTTCGGACCACGGCGTCCCCATGCCCACTTAGACCGCCTGCAACTAAAACTGCTCGTAGAAGCCAAGCTTGCGCTGCATCGGCGCGTCGTCGACCATGAACAAAAATGCCATTTTCGACGAATTGTTGCGGACCTTGATATTGGCGTGGGTGGGAACGGCGATCGTGTCCGCTTCCACCCATGCCATTTCGACGCCGTCAACAACGGCATCGCCACTGCCTTCAATGACGTGAAACACTGACGATGCAGATCGCCGGCGGGGTGCGAAAGTCTCACCAGCGCGTAGCGCGAGCGCCGAAAAACCTAATATCGGCAGGCATTCTCCCCCGGTTTCCGGGTTCACATAGGCGAGGTGAGCCGTCTGATCCCGGCCGCAAGCCGCCGCAAGAGCGAGCAAAGCCTCGCGGACCTCGGACCACGGGAAGCGTTTTAGCGGATATTTGCTCGATCTGTGTTCAAGCACGCTGTAGGGCACTAAGCCCGAGCGCCGGTACGTTGTGTGGGAGCGGTCCGGTTTGTTGGATGAAATTTGGGAGGGACCCTCCACACAATAGGAAGCCTCAACCGAATAAATAAGCGGCAGATCAAGCGCATCGAGCCATACCACCGGCCCCTTGCCCAAGTGACCGTGTTCATGCCAGCGCCCAGAGGGCGTTAGGATCAAATCGCCTTTCTCCATCGGCAGCCGTTCACCCTCTACCATTGTGAAGGCGCCCTCGCCCTCCACAACAAAGCGGATTGCGCTTGGTGAGTGCTTGTGGTTCGGTGCCGTCTCGCCAGGCTTAATCAATTGCAGGCCAAGATAAATAGTCGGCGTCGCACGAGCCGTGGCCGCGTCCAGCGTAGGATTGGCGAGAATAAGAACGCGCCGCTCAGCCTTTTCAATGGGCGTAAGGTCGCCCGCCTGCAACAACAGGGGCCGCACCTCACTGTAATGCCAGATGATGGGAGCGCATTTCCGCTCTGGCATGCCGTAGGGCAGAAAGCTGCGCAGCGACGGCCATAGTGGGACAAGATTCGCTTTGGACAAGTTATCGCGGTAGAGCCGCGGCAGCTCGTCCAATGTACCGAGCGGAGATGTAGACATCCTCAATCTCCTTCGAAACTCTGGTCCCGCGGTATCGTCGTGCCGACGCCACGGGTGTCAGGCCTTAGCGCCAAGTAATATTCGCCATTAATGCGGTGTACCTTTCGTGAAGGTGGCGTGTTGACGAAGGATTTCGAGCATTTGGTCGCCACCGGCGAAGATTGGCTCGGAGACCATGCGTCGATCCATGAGCTCACCGATCTCTACTGCGCGGCCGCTGGCGTATACGAGTTTCGCCCCCGCTTTCTCGAGCAGCAGTGAGGGTAAGGCTAGATCCCACAAATTGACCGAAGGGCCGAAAAAGAAGGCTTGTGCCGCTCCCTTTGCCACCAGGCAAAGCTGGTAGATTGGCGCGCCGAGACAATAAACACGGCCGGGGAAATCCACCCTGAACGTCCGGTGATGATCGGTTGGGCCCAACACGATTGTGTTGGGCTTGACGGAGGTCTCATAGCGTGGGTGCAACGGCTCATCATTGCAGAACGCGGGTGTTTCTTCGGCGGCCCAGAACAGCTCGCGGGTGAGAGGGTTGAATGCCGCACCGGCGAGCGGACGATTCCCACGCAGCAGACACACCGCCGGCGTCCACATAGGCAGGCGAGCTGAGAAGGCGCGACTGCCGTCCAGCGCATCCACCACCCAGGAGTGGGTCTCACCGGCTACGGGAGCGCGGGACTCGGCGGTTTCTTCACCGATGTAGCCGTACCCTGGGGCAAGCCCGGTTAGTGCCAATTTGAGATAGTCTTCCACGGCTGCGTCGGCCTCGGTGACGATGGACAGATCGGCCTTTACCGAGGCAGAAACTCGTCCGTAATAGATCAGTGCCAGTTCACCGGCGGAGAGCACGACCTGTTTGATTGCTTCGATGTCGGCGGACATTTCACATTCTCGATGCCAACCGGTGGCTCATTGCGCGTGTTGAGCGCGCTCTAAAATCTCGACTACGCCCTGGGCGCCGTCGATACGAACCAGATCGCCATTTTGCACCGACGTTGTCGCGTTCCACGTGCCGACGACGGCCGGAATGCCATATTCTCGGGCCGCGATGGCGGCGTGGGTAAGCATCCCGCCGGTATCGGTCACAACACCGGCGATCTTGAGGAACAGCGGCGTCCAGGCCGTGCCGGTGTACGGGCAGACCAGAATGTCGCCGGACTTCACCTTGGGAAAGTCCTCGAAGTGCATCACTACCCGTGCCGGGCCAGTGACGACGCCGGGCGAGGCAGCGAAACCCTCCAACTTGAGGCGAATTTCCTTCTCGCCTTTGGGGTGGATGACCTCGTCGATGATGCCGAAGACCTTAATCGCAATCGGATCGGTCATGGTCTCGGGGACCTTGCCGAGGGTGAGCGGCGCTTCCAGTTCCGGAACTTTCGAGCGCTGCTCTTTGCGCTCCAGGATAAGAGGCGGCACTAGCGTCTGGTGATGATAGATCGCGACCTTCTCGCTGCGCGCCAGATCGGAGAGCACTTCATGCAGTTCGGCATAGGTGAGGAAAAATACATCATCTGCTTTGTCGAGCAGCCCGAACCGTTGCAAGCGGCGGCCGCAGGCCATAAGCGTCGCGTGCAGAGCTGCGGTCGAGCCTTGGTCGATGTAAAACCCGTGATCCTCCTGGTAGGCGTAGATCTTTTGGCCGATGGCCAGCATGCGCCGGAATTCACCCAAGGTTTCGGCCGGCAACTCGCGTTCAACAGCTGCTATGGCCTGTTCCCGCGTACGCTTGACAATCGTACGCTGCTCGGCATGGTCCCACCCTTCGTCCATTCGGCGAAAATACCCGCGAATCGTATCGAACACCGGCGCCGGGTCCTCCCGCCAAGTCGGGAAAATGACGTCGAGATGCGCAGCACTGATTCGGTTGCCGTAGACGACGAGAAACTGCTCGAAACGGGCCAGCCAATCGCGCGCCTCCGGCAATTTCGACAAAACGCTGCGCGCTTGCGCTCCAGATGTGTCGAGCAGAACGCGATCAAGTCCCCTTTGGCGAGCCTCCTTGGCGAGTGCCCATAGCTCCTCGTCGGTTCTTGCCGGCATGCTGTCAAAGCCCGCAAGCATTGACACCATGCGCTGTTCGTCGATTCCACGTTGCCGGCAATAATCCTCGAAACGCAGATAGATCGTATCCGCCGGATACATCAGGATGAAATGAATTTCCCAATTGCGCCGATTGATCTCCTCACCGCGTTCCAGGTGACGAACCAGGTCGGAGGTGGTCAACCGATCAGCGTCGACCGCCGCTAGAGTAGCTAGGCCAGAGCTGACTTCGGCAATATAGCCGCGATAAAAATCGTCCCAATGATCGATGCAATGCTCGACAAACTTGCCGAATTCTTCGGCCCGAGCCGCCACCTCGTGCGGATCGTCGATGAGCGCAAACCCCAGATACACCCGGCCTTTGTGAATCTTGACGTAGGCGCCTTTCGATGGCGGCAATTTTGTCTGCTCCGCCGCCACGTGATAGCCCCAGGCATGATGTTTCTGGATCGTCGTCATGCCCATGGGCGAGATCGCGAACGGTTGATGCAGGTCGTCGCGGAACCAGAAAATGTCCTTGTCGCGGCTTAGCCTTAGAGTTCGCAGAGCACTGATGCTGGTATCGATCATGGCACGTTGCCGAGGTTCGATTTGCGATGGCCAAGCCGGGGGAGTCCCCGGCTTGACAGGAAACCCATCCTTATTTTCCAGGCATGGGTGGTAGGTTGAACAATTTCTCTGCATTCTGTCCCAGCATCAGGTCGAGCTGGGGCTGGGGAAGCTTGATCTGTGATCCGAGATCTTTGATGCACTTGATGGCGCCCTCGGGATCTCCGACGCGATGGGCGTAATCTGTGCCGATCACCATGTGGTCGGCGCCCACCCATTCCAGGCAGCACTTCATGGCCGGAAGGTAGAACGATGCCGTGTCCGGATATACCTGCCGCTTGTAGGTCACATCCGGCGGCTCCGAGAGCTCCAACCCCCATTCCTTGGAATAGCCTTTCCAGGAATCCTGCAGTCGACGAACTAGGTAGGGCACCATGCCCCCCATGTGAGTGTGGATCATTTTAAGTTTGGGATTGCGTTCGAAAACGCCGTGGAAAATCAAACTGACTACGGCCATGGTCGTATCGAATGTGTAGCCGTAGAGCTGATATGGTATCTTCATCATGTCCAGGATCTTGTCGGTTAGCGGCACGGTGGGATGCATGAGGATCGGCATATTGTAGGCCGCCGCCATTTGAAATATTGGCGCAAACTTTTCAAGAAATAGTGGTTCGCCCTGAATGTTCGAAAACATCTGAATTCCCTTGAATCCGAGTTCCTTCTGGCAGCGCGTCAATTCCTTGCAGGACTCGTCGACGTCCTGATAGGGCAGGCAAGCGTAGGCATAGAGGCGATGCGGATACTTTTGTGTTGCTTCGGCCAACGCATCATTGATGCGTTTCGCCCAGTACACGCCCTCGTCTCGTTCGAGCATATCCGGACCCGGTATCGTCTTGCTAACGACCTGTGTGTCCATCCCGGCCTTATCGAGGTCGGCGATACGAGCAGCTAGGTCATAATGGCCCGGCCGATCTATATGGGCGACGATGACGTCGCTGGCCTTCATTACATAAGATTGAGGTCCAGTCTGTACCGCCTTGGTCTTTCCGTTGCGGCTAAGGAGGTGTTTGATGTAGTCGAACGGATAATAGTGGTTGTGGATGTCGACGGTTCTCTGGGCCATTTCGAATTTCCTTTCTCGAGGTTGCGCGGAAAATCAGTCCAGATCTCGAATTTTACGGGCTTGTAAGATGTAAAGCCGACCGTCCTCGTAAGCCCATTCGACATCAACACTGAAGCCGTAGTGAGCTTCGATTCGACGACCAAATTCGGCGAGCTCAAGCAATTGAGCATCCGACAGCGTGGTCGCCGTGGCGCGCTCGACTGGCACTGGCAGCTCGGTGCGGCCACTGCCGTGCCCATCATCGGCCACGACCATTATGGTTTTGCGCGCGATCTTTTTCTGTCGAATTGTCAGTGTGGTCTTATCGAGCATGAAATAGTCATTCATCGACTTGCCGGAGACGACCGATTCGCCCAATCCCCAGTTTGCCTCGATCAAGACCTCGTTCTTCTCTTTGGTTACTGGGTTTGCCGTAAACAACACCCCGGCGGTGTCAGAGTTGACCATCAATTGGACGATCGGCGCGATAACCGCCTTTTGATGCGGAATCCGTTTGTGATAGCGCATATAGGCTGCACGTGCCGACCATAGCGAAGCCCAGCACTCTCGCACTTTCTCAAGCACCTGGTCCTCTCCCAGCACGTAGTGGTAGGTATCCATCATGCCGGGGAATGAGGAAATGGCCGTATCTTTCACCGCAACCGACGAGCGCACAGCGACATAGCGGCTACTTGCCGTGACCAGTGCAGCATACTGATCACAAATTTCCTGACTGAGATCTTCGGGGATGCGCGTGGCAATGATCAGGCCACGTATCTCCGCGCATCCGGCTTCAACTTGCGCCTCGTCATTGAAATCCAGCTTCCGTGCAAGTTCCTCGATGCGGTTAGTCAGCATCGCTCCTTCAAGCACGAAGGATAGGGCGTGGGAGACGACACAAAAGCCCGGTGGTACTGCAGCTCCCATGCGGATCAGCTTGCCTAGGCTGGTGGCCTTGCCGCCGCAGCGCTCGGTCTCATCTTCTCGAATATCCTGGAGGCGCAGAACGAAACTACCCATGGCGCTCCCTCCGGGCTGTAACGCACCGATTGTCCATCTCGGGACTGATACGATGCCTGATGGCCCGTTTTGACGATTAGACTGAGGCGATCTTTAGCTAATCTTTAGGAAGACCTGGATCCTCGGGCAGCGGCCGCGTTTCGCCCGAGATAGCGAAGGCTTGTAGCCGTCCGTCCTACTGCTTGATCAGCCGGCTGCAGGCTTCACGCACGGCGGATGAAGCACGCTGACCAAAAAGCTGCATCCTTTAGTCTTTCGGCGAACTCGGTTCGTTCCGCAGTCAACGTTGTGGCGAAACCGGGCTGATGCCAGCCATTGAACTGCTTCGGGCGATTGAAGAGTTTGATTGAGTGTGCCGCCTAGGTGTTCAGTCCCACGGTGTGGTGAAGCGGGCTTAACCTGAACCGATTTGGCTGTGTCGTCCAGACTTTGCAGATGTACTCGTAGGGCGTGAGACCTCTGAGGGTCTTAAGTCGCTTGG